>Ga0207773_100333_pt1 | contig 22360 bp, 21 predicted proteins | sample TtaePargueraPR_2_FD_187281 | JGI IMG/M metagenome (GOLD analysis project Ga0207773, IMG submission 187281) | Aerobic enrichment media microbial communities from Bioluminiscent Bay, La Parguera, Puerto Rico - Tt and M1 (3) (SPAdes) | ecosystem: Environmental > Aquatic > Marine > Unclassified ...
CAAGGCCCTTCTGGGTTCAAAAGAATTTTTTATCAATAAAGCCATCGGTTGGATACTCCGGCAATACAGCAAAACAGATCCCAATTGGGTGAAAAAATTTGTTGAAATCAACCCCCTCGCCAAATTAAGTGAAAAGGAAGCCCTTAGGTTATTGAAGTAATGATTCACTTTTTTAAATGGATGAAGGCAATAACCAACTAATTCTTTTGTTTATAAACTAATTATTTAGTAACATTATTTCCCTATTAACTAAACACGTATTATGAAAAACATCATCTCAATCCTTTTTTCCATCATTTTTCTAGCATTTTACAGCTGTTCAGAAAAAACGGAAGTTATTGAACCAAAAGCGGAGACCAGTATTACTGTCGAGGTATTATCGACAGACCACATAAATTTCCACGGGAATCAATACACTTTTAGCGAATTCCACAAAATAGCGGAAAAGCAAATAAAAGAACTTGAAAATAAGGGAGCTACTCGTGACCAAATTTTCGTCAATTTAAAGGCTGCCCCTAAAGTAAAGATGGGCTTCATAGCAGATATTCAACTAATACTAAAAAACATGAACCTTAGAAAAATAAGGTTCACCGAAAGCTGATTCATCTATCCATAAACAAAAAGCCGATAAACTAATGCTTATCGGCCTTCCCATTCTTTATTCAAAAGTCTACTTAATCACAGGCAGTATTTTGAAGGCTTCCATCCCAGCAGTGATAAAGCTCATCCTCAAAATGCGCTTGGCTTTTCACCCTTCCATATTTGTTTTCCTTACTCCAATCCACAAAAATCTCACTGCTCAATTCTACATTATTGATCAACACACTGCGGTTCAAATCCATGGTATTGTCTATGCTGTAAGTAATGGAACTGCCTTTATGGTCTCCCTCTTTCTCCACCGTAAATGTCGTATACCCTTTTCCGCTTTCTCTATCAATCTCCCAAGCATTGGACAACCATACTTGGGAGTTTTCTTTATTCCCGTCATACAGCTCCCAAGACCCCATCTCTCCATTGAGCTTGGATTCCCCGGTAAACCAAACATATTTATCATAACCTTCGCCGCTTACATAACCTGTCCAGCTTACATCCGTTCCGTTTACTTCTGCAGTCAGTCTAATAGCAAAAGAACCTCTTTCAGGAACCTGAAAAGCTTTTTCCCACACCCAAAGCCCAGCATCTTCATTATAATGCGCCTCCGTATTGATGGTCGCTTTAAATGCCCTGACTGGGACGGCCAGGTGCTTATATAGGATAAGAGAATACACGCCAACATTCAAGGCGGCATAAGCCCAGTTGCTTACGGTAATCTCACGGGAAGCCTCCGATTCTTGGTCATCAAACAAGCTCATATCCGGGGCCATACTGCTTTCCGGCGGCATAACGGGTGTTTCAGATTGCTGAGGCATCGGCTCTTCATTTGTGCCACAAGAAGCAAAAAGGACCAATGCCGCCAAAAAGAATCCTAGTATCTTTTTCATAATGAAAATGTTTATGTGTGTTAGGTGTTGAAATACAAAGCAAATGCCAGAATGGCCAATTATAAAGATACACCAGAAGACAGAAAACATCAATCAAATACACTGATTTGTAAAGCTATAAAAGCGCTTTTTAAAAACTGAAAAATGGGATTCTTAGAAGTACAAAGTATAATGTACGAGGTACAAAGCATTTGCAATCGAATAAACAGTTAAGAAAAAAGTAAAGAGTATTGAGTCGTGAGTATTGAGAGCAAGTGTCCTGACGTTCCAGGATTAACTTTTGGCCTTAGGCGTTCGGCTTTCGCCTTTCCCGCTTCTTCGAATCCCGACTATCCGAATCACAAATATCCCTCTACTCCCCAACTTTTCCGCTTGATCCGCTCTGTGCTCTCTGTGGTTAAGGTTAACAAACCCTAAAATACAAAAAGCCCCGCAAATGCGAGGCTTCTGTACCAGGAGCGGGACTTGAACCCGCACGTCCTAATGGACACAAGATTTTAAGTCTTGCGTGTCTACCAATTCCACCATCCCGGCTTCTTCTATTTGCATAGAAGTTGATTTCTTCAGGCATTTCTTTGAAACAAGAAAGCCCTTCTTGCAAGGGCTTGTGAGAGCGAAAGACGAGATTCGAACTCGCGACCCCGACCTTGGCAAGGTCGTGCTCTACCAGCTGAGCTACTTTCGCTTGTGATAAAACTTAATGACTTTGGGTAAATATCTCCGTCATTGTGAGTGCAAATGTACGCAGCTTTTTCTAAATCGCAATACCTTGTCAGATATTTTTTTAAGTTTTACCCGCCCAAAACCGCTAGCCCACTGATTTTCAAGGCAGTTTTTACGCTAATTTTTTCTTGATTTCGTTGAGCTTCAGCAGCGCCTCCACCGGAGAAATCGTATTGATATCAATAGCATCCAAAAGCTCCTGGGCCTCCTTAAACTTCGGATCGATCTCAAACAGACTTAGCTGAAAATTGTTCTTTGGCACCTCCTTCATCTTCTCCTTTTGCTGATGCATGTCTTTATCCTTCTCCAAATGGCTCATAATTTCTGAAGCCCGCAATACCACCGGGTTGGGCATGCCGGCCATCTGGGCCACATGGATACCAAAGCTGTGCTCACTGCCCCCTTCCTTCAGCTTACGCATAAAGATCACTTTGTCACCCACCTCCTTTACGGACACATTGAAGTTTTTCACTTTGGGAAAATCTTCCGCCAATTGGTTCAGTTCGTGGTAGTGCGTAGCAAAAAGGGTCTTTGCCTTGAACTTTGGATGGCTATGCAAAAACTCTACAATGGACCAGGCAATGGAAATCCCATCATAGGTGGAAGTACCCCTACCGATTTCATCCATCAACACCAAACTTCTGTCTGAAAGGTTGTTTAGAATACTTGCCGTTTCGGTCATTTCTACCATAAAGGTTGATTCGCCCTTGGACAGGTTATCAGAAGCACCCACTCTAGTAAATACTTTATCGATGATCCCTATCCGGGCATAGGATGCCGGCACAAAACTCCCCATTTGGGCCATCAACACGATCAAGGCCGTCTGCCTCAGCAAGGCCGACTTACCGGCCATGTTCGGTCCCGTAATGATAATGATCTGCTGTGTACCATTGTCCAAATAAATATCATTGGGTACATAATCCTCACCTACAGGCAACTGCTTTTCTATCACCGGATGACGGCCATCCTTGATCTCCAAGGTATCGGTATCTGCCACTTTTGGCCTGCAGTAGTTATTGGCCACAGCCACTTGGGCAAAGGACAAGAGACAGTCCACTGTGGCCAAGATCCTTGCATTTTCCTGGATTTGGGTAACATACTCCCCGGCATTTTGCACCAAGAGATTAAAATATTTATGCTCCAAAACGATCAGCTTTTCCTCCGCATGCAGGATTTTATCTTCATACTCTTTGAGCTCTTCGGTAATGTATCGTTCAGCATTTACCAAAGTCTGCTTCCGGATCCACTCTGCAGGGACCTTGTTTTTATGGGTATTGGAAACTTCCAGATAATACCCAAAGACCTTGTTATAAGCAATTTTCAAGGAGCTAATGCCTGTTCGCTGCATTTCCCTTTGTTGGATCTGCACCAGGTAATCCTTTCCGGAAGTGGCCAGCTTGCGGTATTCATCCAGCTCCGCATCCACGCCATCGCAAATGATATTGCCTTGGTGGACGAGCATCGGAGCATCTTCTTTCAGCTCCCGCTCGATTTTTTCCAATAAAAATTCACAGGCATTGATCTGATCACCCAGTTTTTTCAAAGAGGGATTGCTTTGCTGTTTCAGCATTTCTTTGATAGGAAGGGTACTTTTCAGGGCCTTTTTCAGCTGGTTCATCTCCCTGGGGTTGATCCTGCCCACGGCTACTTTGGAGATCAGCCTCTCCAAATCTCCAATATGCTTCAAATGCGAAAGGATTTCCTCTCCCAACTCCGCTTCAGCATGAAAATGTTCCACCACTTTCAAGCGCTCCTCAATCGGGTCTTTTTCTTTTAGCGGTAGCACCATCCACTTTTTCATCATCCTGGAGCCCATCGGCGTCACCGTCTGGTCCAAAATCTGAATCAAGGGAACCCCGCCATCCTGCTGTGGATATACCAGTTCAAGGTTTCGGATGGTAAACTTATCCAGCCAAACAAACTTCTCCTCGGCAATCCTGGAAATGGAGGCAATATGCTTGACTTCCTTATGCTCTGTTTCTTCCAGGTAATAAAGGACAGCCCCTGCGGCAATGATGCCATGCCCTAGGGTTTCGATCCCAAAGCCCTTTAGATTTGCCGTCTCAAAATGGCTGGTCAGCTTTTCATAGGTATAATCAAACTGGAAAACCCAATCTTCACAGTGGAAAGTGGTAAAATCATCCTTCAGCAGTTCAGCTGCCTTGGCCTTATCGGCTTTGGAATAAATAACTTCCGATGGGCTAAAACTCTGCAACAACTTTTCGATATAGGAAGTGTTCCCTTCCGCGCACATAAACTCACCGGTAGACAGGTCCAAAAAAGCAATCCCCAGACTTTGCTTTCCAAAATACAAAGAGGCCAGATAGTTATTGCGGCGCTTGTCCAGCACATTGTCATTAAAGGAAAGCCCGGGAGTCACCAGTTCGGTCACCCCCCTTTTCACAATCCCTTTTACTTCTTTGGGATCCTCCAGCTGATCGCAGATGGCCACCCGGTTTCCGGCCCTTACCAGTTTGGGCAAATAGCTGTCCAGGGAATGGTGCGGGAATCCGGCCAGCTCAATATGACTGGCAGCCCCGTTTGCCCGCTTGGTCAGTACAATGTCCAGCACCTTACTGGCCTTTATGGCATCCTCCCCAAATGTCTCATAGAAATCCCCTACCCTGAAGAGCAACAATGCCCCCGGGTGCTTGGCTTTGATACTGTTATATTGTTTCATCAAAGGGGTTTCCTTCGCTACTTTTGCCTTTGCTTTGGCCATCTTCTACCGGATTTAAATCTTAAGTATTACTTTTGGAAATTATTCAAAGCCTGAAATTAATCGATTCAAGAAGGTAAACAAAAACCGAATGAAAAAATTAAGCATGGACGAGCTTAACCGCCTGTCTGTAGATGAATTCAAAGAATCCAATAAAATCCCACTTGTCATTGTACTGGACAATGTCCGCAGCCTGAACAATGTGGGTTCGGCCTTTCGCACTTCCGATGCTTTCCGCATCCAGAAGATATATCTTTGCGGCATCACCGGCACTCCTCCCCACCGCGATATCCAAAAGACCGCCTTGGGAGCCACCGAATCAGTAGACTGGGAATATGCCGGCAGCACCTTGGATGCCATAGTGGCTCTTAAAAAAGAAGGCTTTGAAATCTGCTCTCTTGAGCAAGTGGACAAAAGCATTCAGCTGAACAAATTCGCTCCTGAGCCGGGCAAAAAATATGCGTTGATCTTTGGCAATGAGGTTTTCGGCGTAGAAGAAGAGGTTATTCTGGCCAGTGATCATGTCTTGGAGATCCCCCAATTCGGGACCAAGCACTCCCTGAATATCTCCGTCAGCATGGGCATCACCATCTGGGATTTTGTTTCCAAACTGGGGGCGCTTGATGAAAAATAAGGTTTTAATGTTAGAAGGTTGGAAGGTTACTCACTAGTTATAATTGGAAAATTTAGCGATTGAAAAATTGATTTTCCGAACACAATAAGATCAATTTTTGATGCTGGTCGGGATTTGGAATCCCGAACTATCCCGTTCTCCGATGGCTGTGCCTTCGGAGTCATTAAGTTGTGTCCCCGACTCTTCATATACCAATCGATAAATTGCAATTTTCACCAAAAGCTTTAGTTTTACAGGAATTTTGAACCTAAACACCTACATTTTATGAAAAAGCTATTTTTTTCAGCTTTGCCTTTTTTGATTTATGCCTGTAACGAAAAAACCTCTAATAACGAAAATGCTTACGGTCTCGTCCAAAACCATTCCTCTACTTATTCGATTGAAGTGACTGACACCATTATAGTCGATTCTGGAAATGAAATGATTTTTATGGACAACAAAAAGTCAAGAACCGACTTTAGTGATGATGGAAAATGGTACTATAATTACAACAGAAAGGAACATTCCATCGAGGTCATCAATCTAGAAGAAGCCAAGCTGGAGAAAAAATTACCTCTGGAAAAGGAAGGCCCAAATGGAACAGGGCCAATCGAGATAATGGACTTTAATGCCACAGATCTATTATTTGTAGGAAACGAAAAAGGATTAAAGGTCTTTAATTCAAACCTTAAAATGGTTAATAATTTAAAAAAGGAGGACCTTGACCTGAAAGTCGATCCGCTGATATTTTCCAGTACACTCAGTAAATTTGGCGAATTAAGTGATGACGGCCAATGCTTCTATTCAATTTTTTATAAGGAATACGGATTACCTACAGGCATTGCAAAAATCGACTTTAAGAACAAATCCTTTACCAATAAACCTTTAGGCATCGATGCTATCAAAGACTACAGGATAAAATTTAAGGATGGAGCTTTATCTCCAGAACTTTATTTTAACAGATACGGTAAAAATATCTTGATATCAAATCAAGTAATAAATGAGCTTTTTGTCTACGATTTGGAAATGGAAGCAAGCAACCATTTCACTTACAAAAGTGATATCATCAAAGATAAGCGAACAAAACCGAGTAAAAATGAAGCTCATTCCAAGGAGGAATTTGATAATATTAGAAAATCGAAACCTATGGATGCTTTTTTCGGACCAATGCAATTCGACCCAGTAAGAGAACAGTATTATCGCCTTTCAATAGGGGCAAGCAAAAACGGCAACAAGGCCCACAAGGTTTTAACTGTTTTCGATAAGAAGTTTAATCAGGTATTTGAAACTGATCGAATTAATTTTAAGGGTAATTTATTAAACAACTACTTTGTAAGAGACGGCAAAATCTATATCATTGAAAACTTCAAAGACGAAATGGCCTTTGTGGTGATGGAGGTGAAGGAAATTTAAACTGGGAAGATTCATTTGAGCTAAAAGCTCAACTTTAACCGTCCAGGACTCGTGCGCCTTGGTGTAGCACAGCTCTCAGTACAACCTTCATACAATCTGTGTTTATCCTTGGTAATCTATGGACAATTTCTTTCGATCCTGTTCTCCGATGGCAGTGCCTTCGGAGTCATAAAGTTGAGCCCCATATTCCCCAATAACCTGTTATTCAATTGCAATTTTCACCAAAAGCTTTAGTTTTACAGGAATTTTGAACCTAAAACATACCAGTTATGAAAAAGCTATTTTTTGCAGCTTTGCCTTTTTTGATTATTTCCTGTTCTGAAAAATCTTCTGAAGAAGATTCCAATAGTAACAAAACCTCCTTTAGTCAAAACTTTACTGTAGCTATAACTGACACCATTATGGTAGATGCTGGGGAGGAAATAATCTATATGGCCTCTCAATTTAGAATAACGGATATTAGTGATGACCGAAAATGGTACTATAACTATAATGAAAAAGAAAACTCCATAGAAGTCATCCATCTGGACGAAGCCAAATTGGAACGGAAAATCCACTTCGAAAAAGAGGGACCGAATGGAACAGGAAATGTTGGATATATTGATTTTGCAGGACCTGAACTCCTCCTGATAAATGGCAACAGATTGGTACAAGTTTTTAATAGCAATGGAAAAAAACTCAAACATTTGCGCTTGGATAACGAGCACCTTGAAGGGGATTCCCTAGTCGATGGAGAATATGTCAGTTTAATTGGTGCATTAAGCGATGATGGACAGTTCTACTACTCTACCTATATGAAGGATTTTGGAGAACCACTGGGTATTGCAATTGTGGATCTGACAAATCAAACTTTAACCAAACGCCCGATAGAAGGGATTGATGCCATAAAAGCTTTTCAAATAAAGTACGAAAACGGACTGGAAAAAATGGTTATTAGTCCCTCTTTTTACTTTAGCAAAAAAGGGAATCAAGTCTTAATGTCCAATAGTGTTATCAACGAATTATTTGTTTATGATATCAGCAAAGACGAAACCCGTCATTTTACTTACGAAAGTACTTTTCTAAAGAATAAAAATGCTGAACCAAGCCGGAATGAAGTAAATTCCCAGAAAGAATTAACTGTACTTTTTCAAAAACATCGAAATAAAATCAGTCTGCAACAACTGATCCCAGACCCAACCAACAAAAGATATTACCGGATTTCATCAGGAGAAAATAAAGGAGGGAACCAAAATTCAAAGATATTAACGGTTTTTGATGAGCAATTCCAACAGGTCTTTGAAACTGATGAAATAGATTATAAAGGCTATATGGGTGCCTGCTTTGTCAAGGAAGACAAAATCTATATTCTGGAAAATATTGAAGACGAACTGGCCTTTGTCATAATGGAGATAAAGGAAATTTAAACTGGGAGGATTCATTTGAGCTAAAAGCTCAATTTCCACTGTTCAGCAGCCAAGCTGACTAGACAATCATCCAGCATCTGTGTTTATCCGTGTTAATCTGTGGACAATTAATTTGAATCTATGATAACTAAGATTTTGAGAGCTTACTAAAACCAAAAAAGAATGATAAGACGTCTAATATTATTTATACTCCTTGGAATGCTTCCATGGGTTTCCATTGCCCAAGAAAGAGTGGTAGTCAAGGATCCTGAAATTCAGTTCAGCTACACCAAACCGGATGGGTGGGAAGTAAGGGACAATGGTTACAACTATGAAATTCTCGCTCCAAATGCCAAAGATGCCTATGTCTCCATCACTTATATGGAAATTCCCAAGGGTACGGCCTATGTCGAATCCCTCGGGGAAAAGCCTTCATTTGAGGAGGATTTTGACTTTGAACTTCATTATGTCCTAGCGGAGGAAACTCCTGGCTTTGACCTGATCGAAAAAGGAAAAACCAAAATAGATGATACCGGGGCATTGTGGGCCAAATACCGGTCCCAAGTCAATGGGGAGGATAGGATCAACCTATTTTATATGTTCGAAAAACTCCATCAAAACTTTAAAATAACCGGAACGGCTCCTGCAGCTGGTTTCGAAGTGGTATATGATGACCTGGTCAACATCATCAAAAGTGTACAGGCAAAGAAAATTAACTGAAGGATTGAACGTAAAATCTTAGCGTCCATAGAGCCTTGGCGAGAATACCCAATTTAGTTTTCAATAATAAAAAATAATATACCAGGAGCGGGTTATTTACAGATTGGAAGATTCGAACATTGAAAAATTGATTATCCGAATGGAATCAACTTTCTTGGTCCAGGACTTGTGCGTCATGGCCTAGCACAGCTCTTTTGACAACAATTAAAACATCCGTGTTCATCCGTGTGCATCTGTGGACCTTAAAATTCCTGCCAAACGCTCCAAGTCCTCCTTCCTATGATATGCCGAAAGCACTATCCTGTCCACCGGAGCATCCTCTGGCCTTGGATAGGAAAAGGAAGAAATCAGCATTCCTGCGTACAAAAGCTTTGCTGCCCAGCCCCCTTCTTCAAAAGTCACCACTGGAAAATCCCTTTCATAGCTTAACCCCTCTAATCCTTCTATCAACTGATAGAAATAATCCATATTTTCTTTTAATCGGGCCTGTTGTTTTTGATAAATATCTTCTGCTCCCAAAAAAGCCTCACAATAACCTGGAGCGGGAGGGGAAGCCCCCCGGAAAATGGCACTGTTTTTCACTTTTTCCATAAAATACACATCACCTAAAATTATCCCTGCCGGCACAGCCAAGGCTTTCCCTAAAGAACCTGCCACCACCAAGTTCACTGGGAGTTTCCTCCATTGCCTATAGGTTCCATAGATGGAATCCCCTACCACCCCAAAAGCGTGGCTATCATCCACCAACAAATAATAGGTATTTTCCGGAGAAAGGTTTTCCACCCATTCAAGATCATGGACAGAAGGCAGGATGGTATCCACCGCATTGCTTAAAATAGCAATGGTCTTCCCTTTCACTATATGGCTTTTCCTAATACAGCCTTCTGCAAATTCCCGAAATGATAAATTCTGATCTAGGATAAAATTTGCCGGCAAAATGGCTGGGTGTGCATCCGGGGCTGCCCAAATTTCATCGGCCATTTCACTCATTAGTACTTGTGTAAGATAACCGGCCAAAAAACCACTGCTCAGCAAGGCCGCATAAGGAGCTCCGGCTTTGGCCGCAAAATGCTTTTCCAAAGTGTCATACACCTCCAACTGAACATTGCTAAACCGACTGGCCCCGTGGTTAGGCCCGTATTTTTCTATCCCGGCAATGATCCGCTCCTCAAATTCCGGTAGATTTCCCATTCCCAAATAGGCCGTTCCACTGAAGTAGAGGTATTCCTTGCCTTCCCAGGGTATGACTCTATCGACTTTATGTACTATGGGATGGTGCTGCATAGCTTTAAACTACTCCTTTCCCTCATATTTTCCCAAAAAGACATTCACTCCTTTGGGCATTGGATTGCCATTGGCCCTTCGGAGGGTAGCAATCTGGCCACTATGCCAGATGGCATCCACCAAGGGCCCATTGATCAACACCCAAAAGGAATGGGTACCTCTGATGCTGATTTTTTCCAAAGCCGCAGCATCCATTTCCAAAAGCCGATCATATACTTCCTTCAGCAACCTTAAGGTCTCTTTCCTTGCTTCCGCTGGGGAAAGTTCATTCTTTTTAGTGTAGTGATCATCAATAACCGCCGTACGGATGACAGTACTTAAGCCATAAATATGCTCCATGGTCTCCCTTATTGTTCTGGCATCAGCCTCCACTTTGAACCCAAAATCAGCCTCTCTAAGGCCCTGGGTAGCATAGCGGTACCGGAATCCCAGACTCTCGACCATTCTAGCCGCTACACTGCCTGGACTGTAATTTTCCGGGTGATCGGTCAAATCCCCAAAAGGCAAATCATCCGCACCATGGGATAAACCTTGGGCTTGTGAATGATGGGTATACAAAGTCAATAGGGTCAAGAGAAGTACAAAAATTGATTTCATGTGTTTAAAGTAGCTAGTTTATTTTTTAATCTGATTGTCAGTTTCCCTTCCAGGAGACTTGCTATCTTCTTTTTTTCGAAATCCCTCACAGCCCTAAAGAAGAATCTGTGCTTATCCATGAGATCTGCGGGGTATTATTTCACACTTTGTAAGCTGAAGGCATATTAGTGTATAATCATCAAGAAAATTCGTGCAAATCAGTGTAACTCGTGGACCATCAACTTATACTCCAGACTTTTCTTGACCCCGTGCCATTCCTGGCGGATAATGGAAAACACAACCGTATCCCTGTAAGTACCGTCCTTATTTATGCGATCATTTCGTAGGATACCGTCTTGTTTTGCCCCTAGGCGACTGATGGCATTTCGGGAAGGGATGTTGAACCAATCTGTCTTGAACTGAACACAGATGCAATTCAGCTTTTCAAATGCGTACTTGAGCAACAAGTACTTGCATTCTGTGTTCACCCCAGTTCCCTGCGCACTTTTGGCGTACCAGGTATAGCCAATCTCCAACCTTTTGTGGATTGAAGCGGCATTGCAGTACCTGGTAGCACCTACTATTTTACCGCATTTCTTATCAATGATTACAAAGGGAAGGGAGGTCATTTCTGCTTTTTCCTCCAAGGCCTTTTCAATATAGCTGTCAATCGTCAAAGCCGAGGGCACAGAAGTAAACCAAAGTTCCCAAAGCTTACCATCAGCGGCAGCTTCCAAAAGCCCTTCCTTGTGGGACCACTGTAAAGGAACCAGTTTTACTTTTTCCCCTTCCAGCTGCAATTCTTCCAACCAGTTTTCCATATTCTCAGAGCACACAGTAAAAATCTAATATTGTGTGGAAAGATACGATTTAAAAAAATTTAGGAAGAAAAACTTTGAAGTTTTCCTTCCTTACAATTAGCAGCAATTATTTTTCGTAATAAATGTCAAAATTAGTTGTAAAAACCGGGTACTTATGACTTATAGTGTTTATTGAATTAGTTATTGTTAGTATAATTCCACCATTATATTCTATCCATGCTTTGTCACTTTTTTGCTGCAGGTCAAAAAAGATAACCAAAACTGTGTCCGCCGTAGGAGGAAACCCCGCCGCTACGCCACGGCGCAAAAGTCTGCATCTATTGGGCTAAAATTAAAGTTCTCCCTCATGTTTATGCGCCGTGGCACAGGCAAACTCCTCCTGTTTAGCAGCCAGTTACCTTTTTGATCAGTAATTCATCAAACAAACCTGCCTTCTTGCTTACCATCTTCTTTAATTTCTTAACGCCCAATACCTGCAAGGCGGATCTACTTATACGTTTACATGATCCCAATAAGATTTTATCCAGGTTATTTTCGCTAAATGGTTTAGCCACACTATTTCATATAGAGCAAAAAACCGTTTACCCATTCCTTATCTCTTATTTTGTTTTTTCCATTCTTCCTCGCTAACTGGATAGAATTTCTTCAGCTCAGAATAGGGGGACAGGCCACCATCCAGGTACTCCCGGACGGTCACTATAGGAATGGTATCCTGCATGGATTCTGGTGTTCGGTATATATGGTTTCCATGAAAGTCATGGCACTGCAGACAACTTGTCCACATCTCTTTTTCGATGAGTTCCTCATGGCTGATCTCAAGGGGATCGTTCTTTAACTCGGTATCTTCATGGCAATTGACACAATACCCTATATTGACCTGGGTAACCCTTTTACCGTTATGCTCCTCATGGCAGGATTCGCATTGGGTGACGCCAAGGTTTTGCCTGGCTTTGGCAAACCGGGGCTCTTCAAAACGGTGCAAGGGGTGGCGGTCGTTTTCCCTGTCATGACATTCCAGGCATTTTTTTGTATCCACATTTTCAGTGCCGAAGTCAACTTCAGTATTTCTAAGCCCTATGGAAAACATAAAATTGGCCTGAACCTGCTGAAAGACATTTCCACGGGCAGGGGTATGGCACGATTCACAGCTCAAAGATTCATGCCCGGTATTCATTTCTCCCAAGGAAACCATTTCTTCATTGGAAGGGAGGCTGAGGTAAGTGTACATAAGGGCGGTCGTGAATATCCCCAACCCAAAACCGATCCATTGTCTTTTTCTTTTCCTACTGATTTTCATACGACTTTTACATTAAGTGTGGAGGGACGTTTCATCGATCATCAATGCATCCAAAGGATTAGGCTCTTGTTTCGATACAGGCGGAAGGCGCGCTAACTTTGGCTGCCAACCAATAGATTCTCGCAACCTGAAATAAAAGGAAACTGTTGTTCCCAGAGTCAGCAAAATTGCGCCGAACCAAACCAGGCCAATCATAGGCATTTCTATGCACTCAATGGTTATCCAGTTCCTTTGGGAAGTCAATACCGTAAGCTCATATTTTTGTCCTGCTGGGTCCACATTGCTTAAAATCACTTTTGTTCCCAATGCCTCAATTTGATCAGGAAACAACCTTAAAGCCCTGTTTTGTGAAACATGGTAAATTGGCTTGGCCAGATAACTGCCATATTGATCCTCAACCAATACAGTAGCTTCCAGGGCAAAATCATTTTTGGATGAAGGTATCCCTAATGGATCCTCTGCAGGGCGAATATCCTTTAAGGTAAGCTGAAGGCCTTGAACATCAATTGTTTCCCCAAGGGAGAGTACTTGCCTTTCCGGGGCATTCCATTTTATTTTTTCCGGATCAGGAAAATTTGTTACGTGGGTATATATATCCCCTGTGAGGCGGCTTTTAATGGCCGGGGATGCTATATACCCCATGCTTGGGTTGTTCTGCATCCTGGGAGTGATGATAAATGAAGGATGGTTCCCATCGGAAATTTCCACGCTATAATAAATATTTTCTGGCTCGATTCGTAGGGTATCCCCATAGCCTATTTCGTCATTTTTTGGGCCTTTGTAGATCTTTTTATTTTCTTCCCAAGTAGGTAAGGTCTGATCTGTAGGAATGAGGTTTCCTGAATCCCTGTCTTTATAATAGGTCCCCAGATAAGTCATCGAATACCCATTATTTTCCTTAGGGACATTTTGGTTTAGCAGCAGGCTTTTTTGGACGGTATGCGGTGGCAAGTCCTCCTTGGTAGAATTCACCGATAGGTTCTTGCTGAGTATCTTTTGTTTCCCCGCTGAATAGACAAATCCCATTAGCATGATGGCCATTCCGACATGGGCCAGAAGCCCTCCCAGGGAGGTCCGTTTGATACTTTTTACAAGGGGCAGCAATAACTGGATACAGGTGGCCATCAAATAAACAGCTGATACAATTAGAAGAATATAGCTGATATTTCTTGTCCTGGATATGAGGATAATGACAGCACTTACCACAAGGGTTATGACCACGGGAATTAGCAACTCATTCTCGAGCATCTTTTTGGTCTGAATCTTTTTCCAATACAAAACCTGCCCCAAGGCTGCAGCCAAGCAAAAGGCAATTCCAAACCATATTTGGAAACAGCTGTAAAATTGTACCTGATCTGCCGGGGGAGCCATATTTTTATCCATGCCCATGGCTTCCATAATCACATTGATCACGGGGATGGAAGTAGGAAGTAGAATTTGAAAGGCTGAAAGGCAAAACAGGCATATTCCCAGCATCATCCAAAATTCCAGGGAAAGGAATGAGGTAGTCGAGTCGCTCTCTTTGATTTGCTTCTTCCCATAGATCAACATGGCCGTGGCGGCAAAAACAAAGGAAAGCAGGAAAAACAGCAATTGCCCGGAAAGTCCCAAGTCTGTGAATGCATGAACGGATGAATTGCCCAATATTCCGCTCCGGGTAAGAAAGGTAGCATACACCACCAAGATAAAACCTGCCATGGCCAAAATCATGGTGTGCAGCAATCCTTTACCTTTCCTACGGTATAATGTGGAGCCATGAATCGCTCCCAACATGGCCAGCCAAGGTACAAACACTGCATTTTCCACAGGGTCCCAGTTCCAATACCCTCCAAAGTTCAAGGTTTCATACGCCCAATAGGCTCCCATGACGATACCAACTCCAAGGATGCCAACACTCGCCAACAACCAAGGTGAAGATTTGTAGACAAAGACTTCGGGCTCTTTCTCCCAAAAAGCGGCCATGGCCAAGGTAAAAGGCACGCCAGACAATGCGTAGCCGAGGAAGATTATGGGTGGATGGATGACCATCCAAATATTTTGCAAAAGGGGGTTCAGCCCTGTCCCATCTGTTGGGACAAAATTGGGATTGCTTTTAAATACATCGCTGGTGGACACATCCTTGAGAAGCAAAAATGGAGAATTTCCAAGCTGTAAATTGTCCAAAACATGTATTCCCAAGACCATGGAAAGTAAAAACAACTGAATAGCACAAAAGATCATCATGTTTTTGGCCTCCCAGTGGTGACTGACCTTTAGCAGCCTCCAACCTATTATTACATTCCAGAAAATCCATAGCAAGAAACTGCCCTCCTGTCCCTCCCAAAAGGCAGAAATGATAAAGTAAAAAGGCAGGTCATTGGCCACATGCTGCCAGGCATAATCAAAATCGTAACGGTGCTGAAAAAGTATAATAAACAGGCTTGTCACTGCAGCTAATACGGCCAATCCATGAATGTAAAAGCTGCATCTGGCAAACTGCTGCCAACTGTGCTTATCTATCTCAAAATCTGCTTTGCTTTGCTGATAATAGGCAAAAATAGCAGCTGAAACCGTCACAAAAGCAATGACAATAAAAAGGTGTCCGAGTAGGCCAAGCATAAGGTTTTATTTAAATTCCAGGGTTACATTATTGGTCAGGGGTTTACATAAACAAGTGAGAACCATGTTTTCGTCCATCTCCTTTTGGGAAAGTACATGTCCTTTTCGCATAAATACCTCACCAGCGGTACAAGTGGCTTTGCATGTCCCACAAATTCCATCCATGCACACGTAAGGCAGATCCACTTTCTCATCCAATGCGGCATCCAATATGGTCATTCCAGCCTTTACGGGCACCTCATAAGTCTTGCCTTTATAGATTATGGAAACCTCCCTGTTTTCCAGCATGGGGCCAGGGACTTTGTTTTCCTCCGAAGATGGCGGGGGAGCGCTAAATTTTTCTATAAAAATCTTGCTTTCCGGGACACCACAGGCTTTGAGCCCTTCCTCAGCTTCTATCATCATTCCGGATGGCCCACAGATGTAGTATTCCGTTTCTTCCTCCGGAAAGTATGGCAGCCCCTCCAACAATCCCTTTACTTGACTCCGTTCGATCCGGCCTTTATAGCAGCCTTCCACCCCTTTTGGGTCGTCCAAAATATGGATAAGTTGTAGTCTGCCATTGAATTTGGCCTTATATGCAGCAAGCTCCTCATCGAAAATAATGGACTCCAGATCCCGGTTTCCATAAATCAGGGAAACTTTGCTTTGGGGCTCTCCATTTAAGATGGACTTAAGGATAGAAATCAACGGGGTAATACCACTTCCTGCTCCAAAGAGTACCAAATGCCGCTTTTTGTTTTTATTTGGGACAGTGGTGAAATCCCCCATGGGAGCGAGCACTTTTATTTTGTCCCCCTCCTTAATATTATTGAACAAAAAATTGGAAACCCTTCCGTCCTTGATCCGCTTTACGGTGACACTGATATAATCATCCACTCCTGGGGCACTATTGAGCGAATAGCACCTCCTGACGATTTCTCCGTCAATATCCACCAAAAGGGTAAGAAATTGCCCTGGGGTATATTTCAGTTTCTTGAAAAAAGGCTGTTTGAAGTGAAGGCTCACGGCATCACTGGTAACTTTAATGACTTTTTTGATTTTAAGTGAAATCGCTTTTCCCATATCATTTGTAATAAAACACCACCCAAATATGGTAGATGGTAAGACCGGTAATGAAGAATGAACAGGCTACATGGAGAATCATCCATCCCTGAAATACAATTTTGGATTTGCTTTTTAATACATCCAGGTTTACCATTCCCAGCAGGAAATTCCCAAAGAAGGTAAGGCTGAGAATAAGCAAATAGGCAAAACCAAGTTTGGTGGAATGGATGTAAAAGAGCAAAGGAGTCAGGGCGCCCATCCAGTTATGGATATTGTAGAAAGGCAGGCTAAGGTGCTCCCATTTGGGGCGTGTTCTTACTAAACTTAAGGTCCACTGGAACAGAATGACCAATGACAAGCCCAAGCCTGACCAACGTCGGTACAATTGTTGATCCTGCAATTCGTTAAGATCTGCCCAGGTCCAGCCAAGGACAGCCTGAAGAATAAATAGTAAGAACAGTATACCTCCCGTAAGAAGAAATGCTAATCTGCTCATTTGGGATGCTTTTTAGAAGGAGAAGGTTGAGCACGCCTCACTAGGGCATGTTGCGCGCCAACCAACTCCAACTCATGAAAGGTTTTTAATTACATTTTGAGAATCCTCTTCAAAGTATTTTCAGAGGAAAGGTGGTTTACGCTATCCAAGAACACTGCTGGGGATGGTAGCTGGTAGCCACCTGCTGGCCACACTTCACCGACTTTGGGAATTCCATTTTCAGAGAAACCGGTAGTTTTGTCCAAGTATTTTTGGAAGGTCGCCGCAGCACCATTGCGGTATGCCATGATCATGGCCTGAAGCTCATCGAAAGAAACTGAATCACTTGGATAGGTCCAGGTAGTCGCCCCCATGATGTCTCCCATTTTCCAATCCGTTTTGGTGGTTTCAGGGTGCTCATTGTGGCAGGTTATACAGGGAGTAGCTCCTGCAAAATCTGGAAACATGGCTGTATACAGCTGATTTTCTTCATCATAGAAAAACTTCGGTTTGCCATCTTGCCTAATTTGTTCAAACAGCTCGGCTTGTTTTCCAGAAAATTTATTGGACTTGCGGACCGGAAAGTCTGATCCCAAAAAGAGGCCCATCGGCACTTCCCCCTTCTTTTTGATATCACTGGCGATTCCCCTCAGGAAAAGGGCAGGTAAAGGGCCGGCCTCTACTTCATCCTTTTCCCAGTCCTCATGGAATTTTAAACCATTCTTCTTTCCTTCGCCGACAATGGCCTTGGTGTACAAGGTCCTGGCCACATCGTTTTCACTGGCAACTATTTCAAAGGCCTCCTCAATGGAATATTTTTTTCCTGAGCTCATGGCTTCATTTTCCTCCGGAAGCGGTTTACAGGATATGGCCATGAAAAGAACTAGGGACAAACAATAAAATAAGGTACTGGTTGTAGTGGTTTTCATATGCAGAATTTTTAGTGGTGGTGAATATATTAGGCTGCCTTTGCAGCATCTTTCATGGTAGTCGCCAAAACCCCATAAACTGCAGCCCAGGAGTTTTTGACCTCCTCGTTCCAGCTGCTTCCCAGTCCTTTCTCCAAAGTATAAAGCAGGGCTTCTGCCACGGTCTCATAATCCTTATCGGAGACACCATAATTCACATGACGCTTGCCCAGGTCCTGCACAATTGGAACCAAACTCTTCATATCGTCAAGTCCTTTTACAGCGGCGGCCAACATCGTCATCAGCTTTTGCCCTTGCTCTTTCATGTCCCCTTTGAACAGAGGCTTTAAGTCGGGGTTGAGCTCAAAAAGTTTGTCATAGAAAATACTAGCGGCTGTCTCCGCAATGGGAACTACCTGTACAAAGGTGCTCTGCACAAGGTCTTTCTGTTCGGGGGTGATTCCACTTTCTTTTTTCTTGAAAAGAGATTTGAAAATGCTCATAATTGTTATTGTTTATGGTTAGTGAAATGGTGATATTCTAAATTGAATAGTAGGTTAAGGGTTTCACTAAGCTCCGTGGCTTTCTCTCTTTCACAAGTTTGTCTCAACATCACGGCAGGAAGCTTGACAATTTGATCAATCATTGATTTGGAAATTTCCATTGCCAGTGCTAAGGATTCTGGCTGAGCACGATTAAGGTGTTCTGCAATCACCTTTTTTCTTAATTCGTTCAGCGTCTCCTTAAATTGCTTGATATGTTGGGTATAAAGTTGGGTTTCTGCCCATTCAGAAAATTCCGCAAGGGATTGGGCAATCAGTTTTTCTACTTTGGAAATTTCATTTTTTCGTAGATCAAGGGTGTCTTTTGTTAAATTGCTGATTTGGTCAAGGTTATAATATTTGCCTGAAAAGCCGTCCAAAAATCCATTATCGAAACTTTGGGGTGCACTTAAATCCAAGCAGGCAAAGGGCTTTCTTGGCTTTATACTGGCCAGATCCTTAGCCTGAAAAGCAGGATTCGCTGAACCAACTGTACTGATCACAATATCAAATTGGCCCAAAGACTGAAAGACATCGGTATAGGGAACGGCTTGTACAGGAAGCTCTTTTTGTAGATCCTCTGCCTTTTTCAGAGTCCTATTGGCAATAGTAATCCTGTGGAAGCCCAACATATTCAGGTTTTTGCAAACATCAATGCCCATTTTACCAGCTCCCAAAACCAGAATTTCAGCATTTTCATTGGCCAACAGCTCCTTTCTAAGTAGGTTAACCGCATTGTAAGAAACCGAGGCTGCCCCTTCTTTAAAGGAAGTCTTTAGGCATATCTTTTTATGCGTGTGGAACAAAAGGTGCAGGGCGCGGTGCAAAAAAGTTTGGCACATTCCCAGATCTGTGGCTTCCTGATAAGCTTGTTTCACTTGCCCAAATATCTGAATGTCCCCCAACACCTGGGATTCTAAGCCAATGGCTACCCTAAAAAGGTGGCTTAAGCTCTCTTCCCCGGTGTCAGTCACCTGAAAAAATCCCCTGTACGCTGCTCCTGATAGTCCCTTTAAGGAACATAAAAGCTTTATAAGCTCTTCTCCCAAATTTTTGGGATGGACATAATAAATCTCCGTTCTGTTACACGTCGATAAAATTAATGCCTCATTGATATTGAAATATTCCCGTAGCTGAAGATAAAGAGACGTTCGCTCCTCTTGTTGGAGTGTAAAGTGTCCGCGAGTTTTCAAATCTGCCTCGTGGTGTGTAATTCCAATAACCTTCAGCTCGTTCATATATTCCAATTAGTGGTTTAAAAAGTCCATTAAATAAGCTCTGAAATCGTAATATTCGGGATGTTCCAACACCTCTTTCCTTACTCTTGGCCTTTCAAAAGGAATGACCAATTCATCCCCGATTTTGGCGTAAGGTCCGCTGGTCATCATGATGACCCGGTCTGCCAAAAAGATCGATTCGTCTACATCGTGCGTTATGGCCACGGCAGTGATTTTTTCTTTCTGCCAGATTTCCAATAATACATCCTGTAGTTCCCCCCGGGTAAGGGAGTCCAACATACCGAATGGTTCATCCAGCAATAATATTTTTGGTTTAAGGGCAAAAGCTCTTGCAATGCCCACTCTTTGCTGCATTCCTTGGGAAAGTGAGGTGGCTTTTTTGTCGAAGTCATTTCCCAAGCCCACTTTATCAAGATAGTATTTACAGATATCCAATTTTTCGGCTTTGCTGGCATGTGGAAAAACCTGCTTTACCCCGATCATTACATTTTGCAAAGCGGTGAGCCAAGGCAAAAGACTTGGAGACTGAAAAACTACCGCCCGGTCTGGGCCAGCACCCTTGATGGGATCCTGGTCTACCATAATTTCTCCGCCTGAAATATCGTTCAGCCCTGCGATCATCGTCAATAAGGTGGATTTGCCACAGCCGGAATGGCCGATGATCGAAACGAACTCCCCTTTACGGATGGACAAGTGAAGATCGTCCAATACTACGTAGTCTCCCTTTGGGGTGGGATACACTTTACGAATTGAATTACAGCCGAGCATTTCGGGCTGCCCCTCCAGATGGGGGATATATAAATTTTCTTTATTTAATAATGCTTCCATGAGTCTTGTTTTTGGGGATTAGAAATATTTAACCTTCTCGCTTTTCTTTTTTCTTCCCAGAAAAATCCTTCCCGGTGTAACGGGCTCCAGATCCGGAAGTATGTATTTCTGACCGCTGGCTTTTCTTCTAGTAGCCCCTACTTCAATCAAGTATTCAAGGATATCATTTCGAAGTCTTTTATAATGAGGGTCTTTGTTGATCTCTGTTACATCCCTTGGTCTTTCAAAATCGATCTTAAACTCAGGTCCCAAGGTAGCTTTAGGGCCGGGAGTCAAGGGAATGATTCGGTCTGCCATGATGATGCCTTCGTCAACATCATTGGTGATCAGGACGGCTGTTTTGCGGTCTTGGCTCCAGATTTTGATAATTTCTTCCTGTAAGGTTCCCCTGGTCAGTGCATCCAGTGCACTTAAAGGTTCATCCATCAGTAAAATCTCCGGGTTCATGGCCAAAGCCCTGGCTACCGATACCCTTTGGCGCATACCTCCGGAAAGTTCCTTTGGCATTTTATCTATGGCATGGCTTAGGTTTACCATGCCGACATACTTTTTAATATGGGCTTCTTTCTCTTTGGAGGACATTTTTGGAAACACCTCATCCACTGCCAGCTTCACATTTTTATACACTGATAGCCAAGGCAATAGGGAATAATTTTGAAAGATCACCCCTCTATCAGGTCCTGGACCCGTAATGGACTTTCCATTCAACAGCACTTCTCCACTGTCTGGAAATTGAAGTCCGTTTATCAGGTTGATCAAGGTGGTTTTACCACTGCCTGAAAAGCCCACTATGGCCACAAACTCCCCTTCTTCTACGGACAGGTTGATGTCCTTAAGCACCTCTACTTTTGAAGCGCCTGTTCCGTAGGATTTCGATACGTTTTTTAATTCTAAAATTGGCATGGTGATTAGGCTTTATTGAAGGTCATCAAGTTCTGAACGGTAAGCATGATCCTATCTAGCAGAAAGCCGATGATGCCGATAACAAACATGGCCACGATGATTTTCGCGTTGGAGTCGCTGGCACCGTTCTGGAATTCTTCCCAAACAAATGATCCCAATCCAGGACTTTGGGCAAGCAATTCGATGGCGATCAATACCATCCAGGCCACGGAAACTGTGATTCTCAATCCGGTAAAAATCAAAGGAAAAGATGCGGGCAAAATGATTTTGAAAATTTGCTTGCCAATGCTAAGCTTGAGTACTTTTGATACGTTGATAAAGTCTTTATCTACAGTAGAAACCCCCATGCTGGTGTTTACCAAGGTCGCCCACATGGCACAAAGCCCCACACTGATAAAAGAAATGATAAAGGATTTGTCCATTTCTGGATCGGTAATTACCGTTTTCACTATCATAAAAACCAGCAACAACCAAACTACCGGAGACACGGGTTTTAATATCTGGATCAACCAGTTGAAGGAATTTCGAAGTACATCGCTAAGTCCTATGATGATGCCTATAGGCACGGCCACAAACAAGGCAAGCAAGAAACCTGCTGCTACTGTTTTCAGGCTGGTACCGATTTGATCAAGAAAGGATGGCCTTCCCGTATATTTGATGGGAGCCAAACCGTCTTCCGCTCTTTGGGCATTGGTTTCAGCCACTTTTTCCTGAAACGCCTCTTTTTTCTGAGAAATTTGAAGGTGATCCTTCCAAAGTGCAATATAAGCGCCATAAACCTGTGCCGGG
>Ga0207773_100334_pt1 | contig 22197 bp, 18 predicted proteins | sample TtaePargueraPR_2_FD_187281 | JGI IMG/M metagenome (GOLD analysis project Ga0207773, IMG submission 187281) | Aerobic enrichment media microbial communities from Bioluminiscent Bay, La Parguera, Puerto Rico - Tt and M1 (3) (SPAdes) | ecosystem: Environmental > Aquatic > Marine > Unclassified ...
CCCGCGCCAAGGTCCCACAGAACACCGCCGTCAAACGGCGCGAGTGACGCCAGCGTCTGCGCGCGGATTTCTGATTTTGTGATCATGCCATCATGGATAAAGGCATCATCAGGAAGCCCCGGTCCCTTGGGCAGCGGTTTGGCGTTTGGTCCGGCTTCAAGATCGATCATGATCAGATTAAGCGGGTCGACCGATTTGACATCGGGCATCGAGGTGGCGGTTGATTGCCAGGTGCGCGCGGTTTGAGTGGTAATGCGTTCTTCCGGCCCGCCAAGCCGTTCACAAACCGACATGCGGCTTTGATCAAAACCGGCTTCGCACAGCATCACGGCGACAAGGGCCGGGGTCGTACCATCGGCGCTCAGCGCGATCAGTTTGCCATGCGGGCGTAAATGGGCGCGCAAGCTTTCCGGATCACGGCCGTGCAGCGTGATGACGTCGCATTCCGCCAATGGCCAGCCAAGCCTGGACGCGGCCAGTGAAATGCTTGACGGTGCCGGGATAGCGTATATTGGTTCGGGACCGAAATATTTAATCAGCGTATTGCCAACGCCGAAATACATCGGATCGCCGCTGGCCAGCACGACCGGGTTTTGATCAAGGCAATCCTCAATCAGCGGCAGATTGGCTTCAAACGGCGTGATCCATTTATTCTGGGTGGCGGTGTTGGAGCCCGGCAACATGGCGATATGGCGTTTGCCGCCAAAAATGATGCTGGCATTTTCAAGGATGCTGCGCGCCATCGCTGACAGGCCGTCAAAGCCGTCCTCGCCGATGCCAATAACCGTGATGCGGCCCTTGATCGGGGCTTGTTCATTCATCATGCACCCCCGATTTTGCGATCAACTGTGCCATCGGGCGTGGTTTCATCGTCGCGCGCCAGACGCGCCAAGGCGTTGACTGTGGCGGCTGTCACCGCACTTCCCCCAAACCGACCGCGTAACGTGACAAACGGAATGTCACGCGCATGTTCAATGAGCGCATCCTTGCTTTCAGCCGCCCCGACAAAGCCGACCGGCGTGCCGATAATGGCCGCAGGCTTATTCAATCGGCCGTCATGGATCGCTTCAAGCAGATGGAAAAGGGCGGTTGGCGCGTTGCCGATGGCAATTATTGCAGATTCGATATGATCGGCCCAGGCTTCAACCGCGGCAGCCGACCGCGTGGTTCCCATCCGGGTGGCAAGATCGTAGGTGTTGCCGTCATTTAACGTGCAAAGAACCGGATTCTGATTGGGCAGAAGCCTGGAAATGATGCCATGGCGCACCATTTCCGCATCACAGAGGATCGGTTTTCCGGCACGTAGTGCCTTTGTTGCAGCACTGACAACGTCTCCGCCAAAGACAATCTGATCGGCCATTTCAACCATGCCGCAGGCATGGATGATGCGGATGGCAACAGGCCGCTCCGTATCTGAAAAGCGCGCAAGGTTTGCCTCAGCCTCGATGGTGGCAAAGCTTTTGGCATAGATTTCCTGCGGGTCACGCAGATAGTCAAACATTGCCGCGCCTTTCAGAGGACAGGTATCGACCGGTCAGGAACCGGTCGATTTCTTCGCGTCGTCATGATCATGGGAATGGCTGTGCCCGTGCCCGTGATCGTGGCTGTGACCATGGCTATGGCTATGGCCGTGATCATGATGACGGTGATGCCCGTGACTATGACCGTGATGGTGATGGTGGCCATGATCATGGCTGTGTCCATCCGTGCCAATGCCCATCACATGGTGATGATGACCGACCTGCGGGGTTCCAACATCGCCTTCATAGCCAATGATCTGCTCGCGGTACTTGCAAAGCTGGCAGTTCATGTTGTTGTCGCCGGTATCAATCTCGGCCAGGCGTTCGGCAAAGCTTTCAAGCACCATCGGGTGGTCCTTGAGGTAGCCCGCCTTGATGAACTCGACATCACCAAATTCCGCCGCGACTTCGTCGGTATGGCTATAGATGCGGTCAATCAGAATGCCGGCAAACAGGAAATACGGAAACACGACAACGCGCTTGTAGCCAAGCTTCATCGCTTCGCGCAGGCCTGCATTGACGCGCGGATGGGCAACGCCGGAATAGCTGATTTCAGTCCGGCCAAAGCCCATGCCTTCCTGCAGCATACGGGCAACCTTATAGACATTCGAATTCGCGTCCGGGTCATTGGTGCCACGTCCGACCACCATCAAAAGGGTGTCTTTGCGATCAACGCTGTCATCTGCGCCCTCAAGGGCCTCTTCGATGCGTTCCTTTGCCGCCATTAGAAGCTTGGGATCAATCGCAAGATCGCGGCCGAAAAGCACTTCGATATCGGGGTTTTCATGGGCGAAATTGTTCACTTCGCTCGGCAGGTCGTTTTTGACGTGACCTGCTGCAAACAGCATACCGGGAAGGGCGTAGATTTTCTTGTGGCCCATGGCTTTGAGTTTTTCAAAACCATCACGCAGGATCGGGTGGGCAAATTCGAGAAAGCCGCTTTCGACATCGTAATCGGCCAGATGGGTCTGTTTCATCGCTTCAACCATGGCGTTGAACTGTGAAACCGCGCGTTCGTCACGCGAACCATGACCGCAAATCATTACTGCGCCTTTGGGGGACATAAAAGGCTGCTCCTTTGTCTCTCTTTGATGGTGTTCTTCACATGACATTGTTGCCATGCGGTACCCGATGCCACCCCCGTTTTCACCGATTGGCTTGCGGAATGCAAGCGGCAGCTACGCCAAGAGGGTGCACAAGGGGCTTGGGTGATGAAAATACTACTTATTGTGGGCCGGTTATGGTCCGGTATCGAATATGTTGTGGGCAGGCTCAGTCCTTCGGTTCTGGCGGGTGATCAGGTTGCGGTGTTTTGCGTTACGCACTGCGGGGCAAACAGGATTGACCAACATAAGTTATGATAAAATAAAAATTCGTATGAAATTTCTTTATCAAACCCAAAACCCGATGGCAAATTGTGCGGTATCAATTTGGTTCGCGCATTCACCATGTCATTCTGATTGACGGGTTGGCGATCACCGCGCACATTGCCGCCATGGAACCGACATTCACCGATTTTCTGATCCCGGAACCTGCGTTTTTCGGGCCGCTTTTTTCAATGCTGGTGCTGGCACTGCTGCTGGATGCGGTGTTTGGTGACTTCCCGTGGCTGTTTAGCCGGATCGGGCACCCTGTGGTGTGGATTGGCAATCTGATTGCGTGGTTCGAAAGGCGCCTGAACCGCACAGATCGCAGCAACCCGGACCGACTTTTGCGCGGTGCTGTGACCAGTCTGGTTGTAATTGCGGTCGCCGCGACTTTCGGTGGTGTGGTGCAGTTTGTCTCATCACTTGGCGACGTTTTCAGAGCGCCCGAAGTCCTTTTGGTGGCGGTCCTGATTGCCCAAAAAGGCCTTTATCAGCATGTCAAAGCCGTCGCAAACGCCCTTAAGAAGGACGGCATTGCAGGCGGGCGCAAGGCGGTTTCGATGATTGTCGGGCGCAATCCCGACACGCTTGACGAGGCCGGGGTCAGCCGGGCCGCGATTGAAAGCTGTGCGGAAAACTTTTCAGACGGCGTGGTTGCCCCGCTGTTCTGGTATGTTGTCGGCGGGCCGATTGGCATTTGTGCCTATAAGGCGATCAATACACTTGATTCGATGATTGGTCATCGCAACGAGCGCTATCTTTATTTCGGGCGGTTTGCCGCGCGGCTTGATGACGTGGCGAACTTTATCCCCGCACGGATTGCCGGTGGCGTGATTTGTCTTGCAGCGTTCCTCGGTTCGAAAACCAACGGCATGTCGGCGTGGCAAACCATGCTGCGAGATGCCCAAAAGCATAAATCCCCCAATGCTGGCTGGCAGGAAGCGGCCTTCGCCGGTGCGCTTGAAATCGCCCTTGCGGGCCCGCGCCAGTATGGCAGCGAGGTTGTCGATGATCCCTATATTGGCAATGGCCGCCGCGATCTGACCGCTGTTGATATTGACTGTGCGCTCAGACTTTTTACCACGTCCTGCCTGATCAACGCGGCATGGCCGATTGTCCTTAAAGTGATCTGGGTCGGGTTATGAGTGCGGGGCAGCGCGCCGATGATATTCCGTTGGGCCGCGAATTTCTTGAAGGCATCCTGCAAAACCGCACCAACCAAATCATTCTCGACCGGTTTTCAGCCTGCGGGATCAAAGACTGGTGGCTGACCGCCGGATGCCTTGCCCAGACCATCTGGAACATCAAGGACAATCGCGCCCCGGATGCGGATATTGCGGATTATGATCTTTTTTATTTCGATCCCGATGCGGCATGGGATACCGAGGATCGCGTGATCGCACAAGGGACTGAGTTATTTGCCGATATCGAAGTTTCTATCGAAATCCGTAATCAGGCACGTGTGCCAATCTGGTATCCGGAAAAGTTTGGTGTTCCCTATGGAGCGGTGCATGCCGCAAGCGACGGCATTGATCGCTTTGCCTATCAAACAAGTGCAATTGGCGTGCGCAAGGAGGCTGGCGGGCATGGACCAGATGCCTATCGCATCTATGCGCCGTTTGGCCTTTCGGCTGTGATGGAAGGCCGCATCATCCCGAACACGGTTTTGCCGGTCAAAAAGGTCTATGAGACCAAGGTGGTCCGTTGGCAGAAAATCTGGCCTGATCTGATTATCTCACCCTGGCCGGATGGCAAAGGTTAGTCTTTGCCCTTATTCATTCGGGCGATGGTTGATGTGGTGGAAAAACCATCTTCAAGATTGGCCAGAACCACCTTGCCGCCATAGCCATGAACGATTTCGGCCCCGACAACTTTGTCGATTGTGTAGTCTGCACCCTTGACCAGAATGTCTGGCTTGATCGCAGAAATCAGTTCAATCGGGGTGTCTTCACCAAAAATCACAACGCCACTGACGGTTTCGAGCGATCCAAGCACCGCTGCACGGGCAGCTTCGGATTGAACCGGACGGGCTTCGCCCTTAAGGCGTTTGACGGATGCATCAGAATTCAGCCCGACAATCAGACGATCACAATTTGCCCGCGCCTGTTTCAGCAGGCTGAGATGCCCCGGATGCAGCAGATCAAAGCAGCCATTGGTAAAGCCGACCGTGTATCCCTTGCGCCGCCAGCGTTCTGCACGATCGACCATGCGATCAAGCGGCATCAGTTTGGCTTCACCGATCATCAGGTCATGGTGATGCAGGGTGGAAATGAGCTCGTCCGGATAAACAACCGCGGTCCCGATTTTGCCAACCACGATGCCCGCTGCAACATTGGCGATACGTGCGGCATCGGCAAGGCTGGATCCGGCTGCCACGGCTGATGCGAGGCAGGCGACAACCGTGTCACCGGCGCCCGATACATCGAATACTTCGCGGGCTTCGGTCGGCAGGTGCAAAGCCTCGCCATCCTTGGTGACAAGGGTCATGCCATCCTGACTGCGGGTAAGCAGCACATTCTCGACCCCGCATTCGGTAATGATCTTGGTCGCGGCGGCGATGGCATCATCGTCGCTGTTTATGGCAATGCCGGTTGCCGCTTCGGCCTCTGCGCGGTTCGGTGTCACCACTGTGGCACCACGATAGATGCTGTAATCATTGCCTTTTGGATCGACGATGACGGGTTTTCCGGCTGCGCGCGCTGCCTTGATCGCGGCTGCAACGACATCGGAATGCAAGACACCCTTGCCATAGTCAGACAGAATGATCGCTGCAACATCCCCTGCCAGCTGACCTGCCAGTGTCGAAAGATTGCTAATCGATGCTGGCGCAATGGCGCTGGTGGTTTCATTATCAGAGCGCAACAATTGTTGTCCGCTTGCGATATAGCGGGTTTTGATCGTCGTCGGGCGGTTGCGTTCTGTCTGTATATAGGGCTCAACTCCCTTGTCAGCTGCGACATATTCCATGACTTCGCGGCCGGGCAAATCATCACCAACAAGCGACAGGAACTGAACCGATGCGCCAAGGGCTGTAGCGTTACGCGTGACGTTACCAGCACCCCCAAGCATCGCACTTTCGCGCTCAACCCGGATGACTGGGATGGGTGCCTCGGGCGAAATGCGGGTCACCGAACCATAGACAAACCGGTCAAGCATCACATCGCCGATGCACAGGACTTTGGCGCTGGTCAGTTGTTCAACCTGTCGGGCCAGATGGCTAAGATCGGTCATGGGTGCAATTCTTTATTCTGTCAGCGTATTCAGGCGGTCTTGGTAGGCCACCTGCTATTTTTTCGTCAGGCCAAGCGTATGTTCAAGCGCGCCGACCAGCATCTGGCCAATCTGGATATGCATTTCCTGGATGCGTGCGGTGGTGTTGCTCGGTACGATCATCAGCGGATCACACAGACCCACCATGTCACCACCGGTCTTGCCAGTCCAGCCGGTCGCAATCAGGCCCATTTCCCTGGCCTTGGCCAGACCGAGATTGACATTCTTGCTGTTGCCTGACGTCGAAATGCCAATTGCAACGTCATCGGGGTTACCAAGCGCCTCGATCTGGCGCGAAAACAGGTGATCAAATCCGAAATCATTGCCAATCGCAGTCAGCGCCGAGCTGTCGGTGGTCAGCGCAATCGCCGGAAGTGCGCGACGATCATGGATGTAGCGGACCGTGAATTCGGTGGCGATATGCTGGGCATCCGCGGCCGACCCACCATTGCCGAAAAACAGCAGCTTGTTGCCGTCATTTAGTGCATCGGTGCAAATCTCGACCAGTTCGATAAAGGCATCGCGGGTGGCCTCACGGGTCTTGTTGACCAGATCAAGATGCTCGTCAAACTCGGCATCGAAAAAGGATTTGATGTCCATACGTAATTCAGGTCCTGCTCGCTAAATCGTCTAGCCGTGCTTTGCAATCAGATTAGGGAAATATTCGATGATTTGAGAGATATGAACAATTGCATCGGTTACCAAAACACGCTTGCATCGCCACATACCGGTTCTAACCATATTACTCTGATATCAAAGCGGGCTGAAACTAGCAGCTTGGTTTGCGGAAAGCTACGACTTATCTTTTCTTGGACGTGTCTGAAATTGCCCGATATTCGGGTTTGGTTTCAACATGCATGAATGATAAATACATAACCTGTTAATGCACCGGCGTTATCGTGGTTCGGGCAGATTAGCGGCTGTGATTCCGTCGAAACAATTCTCTGGTCATTGCATTTATGTCTGATAGTTCACTTCCATCGCCCGAAGCCTTCCTCGTTGACTATGTGCGACGCCTTGAGCGGCGCAAGGACGGCGTTGGTGCGATTCATGTGCATTTTTCCAAATTGCTGCCCTTTAACCGCCGTGACCATCACATCCGTACGGCGATTACGGCGTTTGAAGAAATTGTACCGGAAGTCACCGGGCGTATTTTTACCCTGTCTAACCAGGATCTGATTTTCATCTTTGATGCTGCGGAAATGGACGAGGTGAATGCCGTCATTTTCCGGCTGAAATTCCTGTTTAACGACGATCCGCTGATCAGTGATGGCAAGGATGAAAGCGGCGCGCCTGCGACCTTTACCGACTATTTCGATGTCGGGCAGCAATATAAGGAATTCCTGCATCTGACACAGTTGCTAGTGCGCGCCAATGCCAATAGACCCAAAATCGTCAGCAAGGCAGCCGAGCGCCATAATGACCACCCGGAACTGAGCGACGATCGTGCGCCGCTGACCCCGAAAATCCTCGGTCGTATTGATGAGTCGCTGCGGCGTGCAGATCTGTCCAACCTTATGCGCAGACAGGCGATTTGTGCCGTGGTGGGTGATGCGAACCCAACGCCGGTTTTCCACGAATTGTTCATCTCGATCAAGGATTTGCAGGACACGCTGCTGCCAGATGTCAATGTTCTCTCGAACCGTTGGCTGTTTCAGCATCTGACTGAAATTCTGGATCGGCGCATGTTGTCTCTTCTGACCCGATCGAACGATGCATCAGTGACCGGGTCTGTTAGCATTAATTTGAACGTCTCGACACTGTTGTCACCGGACTTCCTGACGTTTGATAGTAACGTCAAGGCTGGGCAGCGCGGGACGATCGTGCTCGAGCTTCAGAAAATCGATATTTTTGCCGATCTCGGAGCATTCTTCTTTGCCCGGGATTTCTGCCGTGATCGTGGCTATCGCATCTGTATCGATGGCATCAGTTATCTGTCCCTGCCCTATATCAACCGTAACAAGCTCGGCGTTGATATGATCAAGATGCTGTGGGATCCGGAAATGGAAAACATGGATGAAGAGCATCGCGAAGCCATGCGCGCCGCGGTGGCAGAGTCCGGCGATACCCGCGTTATTTTGTGCCGTTGTGATGACGAGCGTGCGATCAAGTTCGGGCATTCGATCAACATCACCATGTTCCAGGGTCGCCATGTTGAGCATCTGATGAACGAACGGACAAAAAAATAGCGCCAGGCTGCTGGCGCTATTGGTTGTTTTGTTTCCTGAGGCTAATGATCAGGCCTCTTCCTTGCCATCAATCCCGGCTTTTTCAAAGGTTGCCATGCCGGTGTGGCATTCTGCTGCCGCGCGCAAAAGCGGGATGGCAAGTGCCGCACCCGATCCTTCGCCAAGGCGCATGCCGAAATTGATCAGTGCTTCCTTGCCAAGTTTCTCAATCAGTCGGGCATGACCGGGTTCTGCCGATACATGCCCGATCAGACAATGATCAAGTGCATCTGCACGCATCGCAGCCAGAACAGCGGCCGCCGCACAGGATACATAACCATCAAGCAATATCGGAACCCGTGCAAAGCGCGCTGCAATGATGGCACCGGCCATAGCAGCAATTTCGCGTCCACCCACACAGCGCAGAACATCCAATCCATCATGCATCTGGTTTTTATGCAGGATGATGGCGTCACCTACGACGCGCGTCTTGCGGTCAAGGGTTGTATCATCAATTCCGGTTCCCCGGCCGGTCCAGTCCGCAGCATTCCCGCCATAAAGTGCATGGGAAATTGCCGCCGCCGAAGTGGTGTTGCCAATGCCCATTTCACCGGGCACAAACAGATCCAGCCCCTTTTCAATCGCGCTCATGCCAAAGGCCATCGCCTCGGCACAGCCTTCGTCATCCATGGCCGGTTCGTGGGAAAAGTCGTTGGTCGGGATTTCAAGGGCGACTTCCATGACGCGCAGTTCCGCATCGACAGACTTGCAAATCTGGTTGATCGCAGCCCCGCCATTGATGAAGTTTTCCACCATCTGCTGGTTCACGCTGGCGGGGAAGGCTGAAACGCCCTGGGCCACGACACCATGACTGCCGGCAAAGACTGTAACGCGCGGGCGCGACATGCGTGGGCGCGATGTTGCTTGCCATCCTGCCAGCCAAAGGCTGAAATCCTCAAGCCGTCCAAGCGATCCGGCAGGCTTGGTTAATGTCGGTTCGCGCTGGGCCACGGCGGCCTGCGCTTCCTGATCGACTTCGGGAAGTTCGGCCAGAAGAGCGCGAATTTCCTCAAGATTTTGGGGCGGATGTTTCGGGTTGAACATTTTGGTCTCCGGCTGGCGACAACGGTGCCTAACTAGTGTTCCGCTTGGCTTCCGGGGTGGTAAGGATTAGGCTCGGAAACCAATTGTGCAAGGCGGTTCAGGAAGTCGGGCCAAACTAGGCCTGTGCGCAACAGATTGCCAGTTTGAAAATCGGAAATTTATGCTATCCAAAGATCATAACCAAAACGAAACAAATATGCAAAGCTCGGATTCATCTGACAAACCCACTCTCGAGGCAGTCACAGATGCCCCAGTCGAGGTTTCGCCTATTTCCGATTTCTGGCGCGCTCTGGCATTGCTGAGCCGCGTTCCGGTCAAGGGTATCGAGGACTTCCGCGCTGAGGTGATTGCAAGATCGGTCTGGTCTTGGCCGTTGGTTGGTCTGCTGCTGGCTGGTTTTGCCATGCTGCCGGCGATGCTGGTCTATTCCCTGACAGCCAACATCCTGATTTTTGCGATTGTCGCCTTGGCAGGCATGGTTTTATTGACCGGATCAATGCATGAAGATGGCATCGCAGATTGTGCCGACGGTTTTGGCGGTGGGTTTGAGCGTGCGCGCAAACTTGAAATCATGCGCGACAGCCATATCGGTACATATGGCGTTGTTGCTCTGATCCTGTGTTTCGGCCTGCGTCTGATTTTGCTTTCTGCGGCGGGCGATGCCGGGCAGGCGGCGATCCTGTTTCTGTTGATGGCAATAACATCCCGGGCGGCCATGCCAGTGGTCATGCATATCCTGCCTCCGGCACGCGCCGATGGTTTGGGCAAGGGGGCCGGGACGCCAAATGTGATGATGGTCGGTTTGGCTGTTGGCCTTGCTTTGATCCTGTCGCTTGTTTTATCGGGTCTATTTGCGACGATGGCCATTTTGGTGGGAGGACTGTTGGCGGTTGGGCTTGTTGCGGCAGTGGCGAAATGGCAGATCGGTGGCCAGACCGGCGATGTCCTGGGGGCAGCCCAGATCGTGACCGAACTGTTTGTCGGTATTGCTTTTATTGCCGTCCTTTGATCAATCAGCACAGCAACAAGAAGGAATGCCGTGAGCAGTTTGAAAACAACCCGCTGGTGGCTGGTGCGTCACGCGCCCGTCGAAAATCCGAAACGGCTGGTCTATGGCCAAAGTGACATGCCCGCCGACCTTTCCGATCAAAAGGCACTGGCTGCCCTTGCCCGGCAACTTCCAAGTGATGCCGTCTGGGTAACAAGCCATCTGTCCCGCACGCATGATACAGCGCGCGGTCTTCAGGCCTTCATGCATTCAGACGTGCAGCCCAAGGCTGAAAGCGGCTTTGCCGAGCAGCATTTTGGTGACTGGGAATTGCAGAACTGGAATGATTTACCAAAAGGCGAAACAACCCGTTTCTGGACGGATTTTGCCCGCCAGCAGCCCCCGAATGGTGAAAGCTTCGCCGATGTGGTTGCCCGTGTCGGGCCGGTCTTTGATCAATTAAACAGCGATTGGGCCGGCAAGGACATTGTGGCGATCGTGCATGGCGGTACCGTGCGCGCCCTTCTGGCGAATGCGTTGGGCTTATCCCTTGAAACAGCACTGGCATTTCATGTTGATACGCTGGGTTTGACCACGCTTGAATATATTGACGGGGTCGAAGAGCCGGGCTGGCGCGTAACCGGGGTTAATCAGCGCTTCTAAGGCGGCTGTCCTCAGGCGGATGCCAGTTCGATATCTGATGCCATGTCATCAAGGGCATGTTCTGCCAGATAGCGGTCAACCATATCCGGGTTCAGATCATGTTTTTCGCAGATGTCGAAAACATCGCGCAGATAGGCCTGATAATAGGGTACCGGACGGCTGCGCGATTTACTGCGCAGTTTGGCAACGTTCGGGAAATCACTGGCGAAGGATGCGCTTTCGATGACCTGAATGATGGTGTCATCAATGATCGCGGCCGGCATCCCGCAATAGGTCTTGCCACAGGCAGACAACATCTTGCTGGCAGTCGGAACAGAAATGCCAGGCTGGGAAAGCAGCTCGTTCAACTCGTCCTGTCCGAAATCCGAGATCGACATCAGGGTCACAAGGGTCGGCATATCGCGCACAAGCAACGACAGCGCATTGACGCGAATGCCGCGTTCATGGGACCAGATGATGGTTGCGATTACACCCTTTGAGGCATCCTCGGCAAAGATGTCGCGCACATCGCGCCGTGCCAGAGTGATCTCGCCATCGGTTGCGTGCTGTTCAAGAAAATCCTGAAATGACCGATCAGGACTGTTCAAACGGTCCAGCAATCCCAGCCACATGTCCTTGCGAGACGATGTGGTCCAGGTTGGCGCGTTCATCTGTCGGATTTTGGATAGGTGAGAACGTATAGCCATTGGTCTTGAAAAATCCAGATTACCCCAAGAGTTTTGGTGCAGTATTTCCTGCAGCCAGCCGGGTGATGTGTCTACATCCCGGGTTTTCGCCAGATCGCGGATTGTTCCGTCTCTAATTCCAGCGCAACAGTTTTGATGTTGGCGGAAATGGTAGGGGCCCTCAAGCAGACAATTCTTACAAATACTGACCTTCCGATTAGGGTGGGGTGGTAACGAAGGGTTAAGTGCCGAGAATGACCTTTGGCATTTTTGGCAAACCTGCTAGGTTCGGCGCACCGTTCGGTGATGGGAAATCGGTGCAAGGCCGATGCTGCCCCCGCAACTGTATCGGGTTGGGCGATCCGGGTTGGTGCCAATGCGCCAGACCAGCCACCGGGAAACCGGGAAGGCGGATCGCTTTCATGCCCGCAGCCAGGAAACCTGCCGAAGGTGTCACTATTCGAAGGAAGGTGACGACGCAATCGGGCCTCGGTGGGAGGCCATGGCGAGGAAGAAACGGGATGACTCAGACTTTACCCCCTGACGGCCCCTATGGCGGGACACATCTGATCCTTGGTGGGGCACGATCCGGCAAAAGCCGGTTTGCCGAAAACATCATCAATCAGGCGGGCGGAGGCACATATATCGCAACCGGGCGTGCCTGGGATGACGAAATGGCCAACCGCATAGATCTTCACAAACAATCACGCGGCGATCTCTGGCAGACATTGGAAGAGCCGGTCGAACTTTGTTCGGCGCTGCAGACCTGTAATGTCACGGGTGGCAAGCCGGTTCTGGTTGATTGTCTGACGCTTTGGCTGACCAATCTGATGCTTGAAGACCGGGACATTGATGCCGAGATCGCAGCTCTTTGCGATCTGGTGCCGACCCTTCATGTGCCGGTGCTTTTTGTGTCCAACGAGGTCGGCTTTGGCATTGTGCCGGAAAACGCGATGGCGCGGGCCTTTCGCGATCATGCCGGACGCCTGCATCAACGCATTGCCGAGATTGCAGACAAGGTCACCCTTGTGGTGGCCGGCATCCCGATGCAGATCAAATAGTAACATAAAGAATTGAATTTTAAGGACTTTAGAAATGGCACAATTGGGCAAAATCCCCGCAACCGTCATTACCGGTTTTCTGGGGGCTGGCAAAACAACCATGATCCGCAATATGCTGGAAAACGCCAATGGCAAACGCATTGCGCTGATCATTAATGAATTTGGCGATCTTGGTGTGGATCGCGGCATCATCAATGGCTGTGGCATCGAAGGCTGCGAAGAAGACGATGTTGTTGAACTGGCTAATGGCTGCATCTGCTGCACGGTGGCGGATGATTTTCTGCCGACTATCCAGAACCTGATTGACCGCGAAACCCCACCGGACCACATCGTTATCGAAACATCGGGCTTGGCCCTGCCAAAACCGCTGGTAAAGGCGTTTAACTGGCCGGAAGTCCGGTCGCGTGTGACCGTGGATGGCGTGGTGGCCGTTCTTGATGGTGCAGCGCTTCGTGATGGTCTGTTTGCCCATGATCATCATGCGGTACAGGCGCAGCGCGAGGCAGATGACAACCTTGATCATGAAAGCCCGCTTGAAGAACTGTTCGAAGAACAGCTTCACTGTGCAGATATGGTCGTTCTGAACAAAACCGACCTTTTGACCGATGCCGAACGCAGCAAGGTCGAAGCCGATATCCGGGCTGAGTTGAAAAAACCATCGGTCAAGATCATCGCGACCGAGCATTCCCGGGTTGAAAATGCCATCCTGCTAGGGCTGGGGGCCGCCGCCGAGGATGATCTTGATAGCCGCCCCAGCCATCATGACGATGGTCACGAACATGACCATGATGATTTTGACAGCTTCGTCGTGTCGCTTGATGCGATCAGCGATCCGGCCAGCCTTGAAAAGCGCCTGATTGATGTCGTGCGCCAGTTTGATGTCCTGCGCATCAAGGGGTTCCTGGATGTCCCGGGCAAACCGATGCGCCATGTGGTGCAGGGGGTGGGCGAACGGTTCCAGCGCTATTTTGACCGCCCGTGGGCAGATGGCGAACCCCGTCGCTCCGAACTGGTGGTGATTGGTTTGCATGGCCTTGACCGTGCCGCTATCGAAGCGGAGATCAAGGCGGTATAAGTCAATTTGTTCATGTTTTGTTTCACGTGAAACATCATCTTTCCGTCATCAGAGGCTTATCTGGTGACGGGAAGATGACCCTTTGATACAGGCACTTCCCACCGACAAAGTTGCGGGCGGGGATGTTTGAACTGGTTATTGTCAGGTCGACCCTCCCAAAGGTCATCTGAAAAATGGCCCGAAAAAAAACGGCCCGAAAAACGGAAAGTACCGATGCATCTATTGGCAGCCCAGCCCGGAATGGTCACAGATGGCAGCGAGGCCGTCGACCTTGGACAGCAACCCGGCGACGTGGTGATCCTGTCTGCGGCCGAGTCCGAGCTGGCTTGCCTTGCCGGGGCGCAAGCGCGGCTGGTGGATGCATTTGGTGACGATACTCCTTCCTTGCGTCTGGCAAGCTTGCTGCAACTTGGTCACAACATGTCGGTCGATCTTTATATCGACGATGTACTTTCCGACGCCAAATTCATCATCGTGCGCATTCTTGGCGGGCGTGGCTATTGGGATTATGGCATCGAACAGTTGGTTGCCCTTGCACGGGCCAAGGACATTCCATTGGTCCTGTTGCCCGGTGATGATCAACCCGATGCGGAGCTTTTGACGCTTTCGACCGTCAAGGGGCTTGAATACCAGAATATCTGGCGCTACCTGATCGAAGGTGGCCCACAAAACTCCGAGAATTTACTGCGTCTTATATACGAAAACCTGAATTCAAATGTGAATTGGAACTGGTCACCCGCCGCCCCGCTGGTCAAGGCTGGCGGCTATTGGCCGGGAAAATCACAGGCAAGCCTTGATGACATCAGGGCGAACTGGTTTACAAATCAACCGGTTACACCGATCATCTTTTATCGTTCGCTGATGCAGGCCGCCAATCTGGATGTCATTGATGTGCTGGTTGAGGAACTTGTTGCCAACGGCCTGAATCCGCTGCCGATTTTTGTTGCCAGTCTCAAGGATCCGGTGGCTGCGGCATTGGTTGAGGACTGGTTGGCAGAAACCAACGCGGATTTGATCCTCAATACCACCGGCTTTGCGATATCTGTTCCGGGGTCAGAACGAAAAGGCGGGCCGTTTGATGCGGTGGATGCGCCGGTCTTTCAGGTGGTGCTGTCGGGCGGTGGCGAAGAAGCCTGGCGCGAGGGTGTGAATGGTTTGGCCGCACGCGACATTGCGATGAATGTCGCCCTGCCCGAAGTCGACGGTCGTATCCTTGCGCGCGCGGTATCGTTCAAGGGATCGGCAGGCAAGGATGACCTGACCCAGATTGATTTGGTCAAATACATCCCGGTGCGTGATCGCGTCGCCTTTACCGCCAAACTTGCCGCCAATTGGGTGCGGTTGCGCAAAACTGATGTCTCATCGCGCAAGGTGGCGATGGTCATGGCGAACTATCCCAACAAGGATGCGCGTCTTGGCAACGGCGTCGGGCTGGATACCCCGGCGGGCATGATCGAAACGCTGCGGGCCATGCAGGGGGCAGGATACGGGGTGAGCGATCTGCCAGCCGATGGCGACGCCCTGATTGCGGCGATCAAGGCCGGGCCGACCAACGATTTCAAATTACTTGCTGATCGCGAAATTCGAGTGACCCTGTCGCGAAACGAGTATCAAAAGGCATTTGATGCCCTGCCCCAAGCCATCCGCGATCAGGTGCTTGAGGCCTGGGGCGATCCGACGAAAGATCCGTTCTATCTGGCGGGTCAGGATGCCTTTGCGCTGTCGATCTTGCCGCTTGGCAATGTGGTGGTCGGCTTGCAGCCCGCACGCGGCTATAACATTGATCCACTTGAAAGCTATCACTCGCCCGATCTGGTGCCGCCGCACAACTATTTCGCGTTTTATATCTGGCTGCGTCATGTGTTTGGCGTGGATGCCATCATTCATTTTGGCAAGCATGGCAATATGGAATGGCTGCCGGGCAAATCACTGGCCCTGTCCGAGGAATGCTTCCCTGAGGCCGTCTTTGGCCCGACGCCGCATTTTTATCCCTTTATCGTCAATGATCCGGGCGAAGGCACACAGGCCAAGCGTCGGGCACAGGCGGTGATCCTTGATCATCTGACCCCGCCCTTAACGCGGGCGGAAAGTTATGGACCGCTCAAGGATCTTGAGGCGCTGGTCGATGAATATTATGACGCCGCCGCGGTGGATCCCAGGCGCCTTGTGATCCTTAAACGCGACATCCTTGAACTGGCGATCCGCATCGGCCTTGATCGTGATTGCGGCATCGAGGCGGGCGAGGACGAAGAAAGCGCACTGGCCAAGCTTGATAACTATCTGTGCGAGCTGAAAGAGCTTCAAATTCGCGATGGTCTGCATATCTATGGCAAGGCCCCGGAAGGTGATCTTCTGACCGATCTTCTGGTCGCGCTCGCCCGTCTGCCGCGTGGGTCAGATAGTGGGCCCAAGGCATCCCTGCATCGCGCGATTGTCAAGGATATCCTGGGTGATCCGGCGTTTGATCCGCTTGATTGTGCCTTTGCCGAATTCTGGCCGGGCGCCAAGCCTGATGTACTGGCCGCCTATGACGCGGGGGATATCGGACCATGGCGCACCACCGGCGACACAGTGGAACGGATCGAGCTTTTGGCCCGTGATCTGGTCAAGGGTACTGTGAAGCCCGACCCGGCGTGGTCGGCCGTCTGTGATGTTATTTCTGATATCGAAACGACTATTCGCCCCGCTGTCACCGGCTGTGGCCCGGCCGAGATCGAAGGTCTTCTGCGCGGCCTTGCCGGCAAGTTCGTTGAGCCCGGCCCGTCAGGCGCGCCGACCCGTGGGCGACCGGATGTGTTGCCGACCGGGCGCAATTTCTATTCGGTTGATACCCGCACGGTGCCGACCCCGGCGGCCTGGCAGTTGGGATGGAAATCGGCAGAATTACTTCTGGAACGCCATGTGCAGGATCACGGCGAATGGCCGAGTGCGCTTGGTCTTTCTGTCTGGGGAACCAGTAACATGCGCACGGGTGGTGATGATATCGCACAGGCCCTGGCCCTGATGGGTGTGCGCCCGACATGGGATAGCGCATCGCGCCGGGTGACCGGGTTTGAAATCATGCCAGCATCTGTGCTGGGCCGCCCGCGTGTGGATGTGACCTTGCGGATATCCGGCTTCTTCCGTGATGCCTTTCCCGGCCTGATTGATCTGTTTGACAGTGCCGTGCGTGCGGTGGCCGACCAATCCGACGAACCCGATGACATCAATCCGATTGCTGTGCGTGTGAAGGCCGAGGCCGAAAAACTTCGCAGTCAGGGTATGAACGATGAAGATGCCGCCCGGCAGGCAGGATTCCGGGTGTTTGGCTCCAAGCCCGGGGCTTATGGCGCTGGTTTGCAGGCGATGATTGACGAAAAACTCTGGGAAGACGAAGACGATCTTGCTGATGCCTACCTTGCCTGGGGCAGCTATGCCTATGGCAACGGGGCCGAAGGCACGGCGGCGCGGGGTCTGTTTGAAACCCGCCTTTCGAAGGTGGATGCCATTGTCCATAATCAGGACAACCGTGAACATGATCTTCTGGATTCCGATGACTATTATCAGTTCGAAGGCGGAATGACATCGGCGGTACGCAGTCTTTCGGGCAAACAGCCGACAGTTTATCACAGCGACCATTCCCGTCCGGAAAGCCCGAAAATCCGCACGCTGGAAGAAGAAATTGCCCGTGTGGTCCGGGCGCGCGTGGTCAATCCCAAATGGATCAAGGGTGTAATGCGCCATGGCTATAAGGGCGCGTTCGAGATGGCGGCAACGGTTGATTACCTGTTTGCCTTTGCCGCCACAGCACGCTGTGTTGCCGATCATCACTTTGATCTTGTCTATGACGCCTATCTGGGCGATGCCGAGGTGCGTGATTTTATCGCCGATCACAATCCCGATGCGCTGCAGGATATCAAAAATCGCCTGAATGAGGCCATTGAACGCGGGTTGTGGCAGCCGCGGCGCAACAGTGTTTCCATCGATCTGCGGGCATAGCCGGTCAACCGTTGTTTGTTATTGGAATCACGAGAATTTTACCGTCGGAACAAACCGGGCAGTTGAAACGTTACGTTTTCGCACTATATCTCAATTAACCAACTGTTAATAAGTTGGAGGGACGGGGCACACCTTTCGGATCGCCTGCACGGGACGCAGGTTGATGGAACAGATCGGAGGCCGCGATGGATATCAAGACCAACGTTCGTTTGCCAGATTATCTGCAAACTCCAATGCCTGCCCATAACAGGCATGCAGATATCGTCAACTCCCTGCTTTCTGATTTCGACATGCCCGACTGGCTGCGTGCAGATTTGCACGGCAACGGGCGCTATCGCCCGGCACGCGGTGCCATTCGCGCAGTTCTGGATGTTCGTGAACGTTTCAACGGCGTGCATCGGCCGGTAACGTTTGATGAATTCCATGCCGGCATGACAGAGCTTGCTCATCACCTTCCGGGTCCGGATCAAACCAAGTTTGAAATCAATGCCAAGGTGAAGATTTACTGGCGCTACCTGCAAGGGGTTGAACGTCAGGTCTGGCGGACCGCGATTGCGGTCGCACATCTGCGTTTTGATCATTTCCCGGTGGTGCGGGAGTTCAAAATCCTGATCGAACAGGTGGCGATCAGCCGTGACTGGCTGGAAAGACGCCTTGAGGTGGTCGAGAAAAGCTTCCAGAGCCCGGCCGGGGCGCGCAATGAGGCCGTGCGCAAGGCATTGGACCGCCTGCGCCGTATGTCGCCCGGGGATCGCCTGCAATTGTTTAACAAGGCCCGGATGCGCCGCCCGGAACTGCGCAATATCGACATGCGCGAACCCGATAAATGGGCGGATCTGGTGACCAGTGACCTTGGATTGACCACCGGTGAAAGTGCCAGCATGTAACACCGTCTCGGCTTAACCGATGTCAAAAGCGCGATCTTCTGGGTCGCGCTTTTTGTTTGCGGGATTGTCTTGGCGGATGTGGGCGGGCAAACTTGGTGCCCAACATTTCAGGGCAGGCAGATGCACCGAGTGAAGAACTTGATTTCAAAAACCTTTTGGCTCCCGGCAGCGATGGGTGTCGCTCTGCTGGCACATGGTGCAGCCGCGCAGTCAGAGGATGCAAAGCAACGGGTCCCGGTCCCAGGCGGCCCGTTTCACTGGCAGCTGCAAGGATCGGTTGATGTGGGTGACAACATCCGCGTGGTTGGCGCTGATCTTTTCGATACGCTGGCTGATCAGGTCGCAGCCTGGCGGGCGGCCGGGCTTTATCCGATTTGCTATATCAATGTCGGGGCTGTTGAAGACTGGCGGGATGACGCCGGGGACTACCCAGGCGATGTGATTGGCGCTCCCTATTGGGGATGGGACGGTGAAAACTGGCTTGATATCAGCCGGTTTGAACGCTTTGCCGATGTGATTACAGCCCGTCTTGATCTTTGCCGTGACAAGGGGTTTCTCGCGGTCGAGCCTGACAACATCGATGCCTTTGAAGCCGATCAAAGCAGTAAGCCAACCGGCTTTGACATCACGCGCGAAGATCAGTTGCGCTATGTGAACTGGTTGATCAAGCAGGCCCACGGGCGCGGCCTTGCCATCGGGCAGAAGAACGCCACCGAACTTGTACCGGATCTTGTCGATCAGATGGATTTCGCCTTGCTGGAGTCAGCTCACCGGCTTGGTTTCATGGATGAATTTGATCCCTATGTCGCGCAGGGAAAGCCTGTTTTTGCCGTTGAATATGTTGATGATGGCGCTGATGCGGCAGCCTTTTGTCCGGCGGCAGATCGCCAAGGATTTCAGGGCGTGATTGCGCGCACGGAGCTTGATCACGCACCGCAAAACTGCCCTTGAGTCTAAGATGCTTTCACCGCATTCTGGGACGGCATTTCAAAGGGAAGAAACAATGACCGATAAAAGCCAGCCAGACGTCGATATCAATGCGCGCCATGATGAAAAGATGAAGAAAATCAAGGCCGCGCGGGACAAGATGATGGCCCAGAAGATCGATAAAAAGGGCCTGATCATTGTCCATACCGGCAAAGGCAAGGGCAAGTCTTCCTCGGCCTTTGGCATGGCGATGCGGTGTGTCGGTCATGATATGAAAGTCGGCGTTGTCCAGTTCATCAAGGGTGGCTGGGAAACCGGCGAGGCCAAGCTTTTGAAAAAATTCCCCGATCTTTGTGAATTTCATGCCATGGGCGCAGGCTTCACCTGGGAAACCCAGAACCGGGCACAGGATGTTGCACTGGCGCGTGAAGCCTGGAACAAGGCATTGGAAATGCTGCGCGATCCGAGCTATTCGATGGTGATTTTGGACGAAATCAATATCGTCCTGCGTTATGATTTCCTGCCGCTTGAGGACGTACTTGAAGCACTCGCCAACAAACTGCCCGATCAGCATATCGTGCTGACCGGGCGCAATGCCCCGGATACCTTGATCGAGGCCGCTGATCTGGTTACGGAAATGACCATGATCAGACACCCGTTCCGCGAACAGGGCATCAAGGCACAGATCGGTGTCGAGTTCTGATCCGGCCTTGATCATTTAGCTGGCCGTTTACAAGAAAGTTTTGAAACCGGAATGAGTGCGCAATCTGTTCCCGCCCTGATGTTGCAAGGTACCGGTTCTGACGTCGGGAAATCCTTGCTGGTGGCCGGATTGTGCCGGGCATATGCGCGTCGGGGCCTTCGGGTGCGCCCGTTCAAGCCGCAAAATATGTCAAACAATGCCGCCGTCACCGATGATGGCGGCGAAATCGGCCGTGCGCAGGCACTTCAGGCGCGTGCAGCAGGTGTGCCAACGACAGTGCATATGAACCCGGTTTTGCTGAAACCGCAAAGCGACATAGGGGCACAGGTGGTGGTGCAGGGCAAGGTCCTGACCAGTGCAAGGGCACGTGATTATTATCGCCTTAAACGCGATCTGCTGCCCAAGGTGGTGGAAAGTTTCGAGATCATGGCAGGTGATGCCGATCTTGTCCTGATCGAAGGTGCAGGCTCACCTGCCGAGGTCAATCTGCGGGCCTCTGACATCGCCAATATGGGCTTTGCCGAGGCCATAGGCGTTCCGGTCATTCTGGTCGGCGATATTGATCGTGGCGGTGTGATTGCCTCGATCGTTGGCACGCATGCGTTGCTGTCCGAAGATGACCGCCGCTGGCTTAAGGGCTACGTGATCAACAAGTTTCGCGGCGATGTGTCGCTGTTTGAACCGGCCACCGGTATCATTCAGGAACGCTGTGGGCTTAAAAGTTACGGTATCGTAACGTATTGGAATGGTGCCTATAAGTTGCCTGCCGAGGATGGTGTGGCGCTGGAAAAGGCCGGGAAATATCAACGCAAGGACACAGATGACGCGGGCACAGTCCTGCGCATTGCCGTGCCGCATCTGCCGCGTATTGCCAATTTCGATGATCTTGATCCGCTGGCGGCCGAGGATGATGTGGAATTGTTGGTGATCAAGCCGGGGCAAGTGATCCCGGGCGATTGTGATCTGGTACTGTTGCCGGGGTCAAAATCGACCATGGCGGACCTCAGGTTCGTCAAAGATCAGGGCTGGGATATCGACATTCTGGCCCATCACAGGCGTGGCGGCCATGTGATTGGCATTTGCGGTGGGTATCAGATGCTGGGCCATATGGTCCATGACCCGGACGGGGTTGAAGGTACACCGGGAAGCGAGGCTGGCCTTGGTTTGCTTGATATTGAAACCGTCATGGCGGGGGACAAGACGCTGCGCAAAACAACCGGACTGACGGTTGGCGATCATACTGTTCTTGCCGCCGGAACACCCGTCGATGGCTATGAAATCCATATGGGCCGGACCGATGGCCCGGATCGGGCGCGAAGCTGGCTTGATCTCAATGGCATTTCTGATGGCGCGATCAGCAGTGATGGACGGGTTCTGGGGTGCTATTTGCACGGCCTGTTTGGCAGTGATGAATTCCGCCATGTCTTTCTGGCGGCATTACGGTCCGGCGAAGCACACAGCATTACGCATTTTGAGGCCAGTATTGATGCCGCCCTGGATGAGCTGGCCGATCATCTTGAAGCCTGCCTTGATCTGGAGGGCATGCTGGAACTGGCACAAAGCCGGGCTTGACAGGGCGTGGTTAAGCTTTCGGTCAGGCATGAGCGTTACGTATAGCAAAATTGCACTTCTGGTTGCTTGAAGGGCTTTACTTCGCCCGCGTTGCATGGTTTGAGATATCTTGCAGTTCCGGGTTGGAAACGAACCGGCTTTGTTGCGGTTTCTGGAATGTTTGCACCCTATGTCGGGTCTTTGCAAAACGTTCATCTTGGTCGGGTATCTTCACGCACATGCGTCAGTTATATCATTTTTGGCTTTCAC
>Ga0207773_100335_pt1 | contig 22195 bp, 19 predicted proteins | sample TtaePargueraPR_2_FD_187281 | JGI IMG/M metagenome (GOLD analysis project Ga0207773, IMG submission 187281) | Aerobic enrichment media microbial communities from Bioluminiscent Bay, La Parguera, Puerto Rico - Tt and M1 (3) (SPAdes) | ecosystem: Environmental > Aquatic > Marine > Unclassified ...
TATTGTTTTTGGAATCCTGGGAGCCATGTTGGTGGGGCTGGGGATTGTCCTGATCCTGGCCCATAACTGGGATGAGCTTTCCAAGGGAACAAAAACATTTTTCGCCTTTTTGCCACTGCTTATCGGGCAGGGCTTGTGTGGCTATGTTCTGATGAAAAGACAAAATGAAGTGGCTTGGCGGGAAGGCACCACCACCTTCTTGTTTTTTGCCGTGGGAGTAAGCATTTCCCTTGTTGGGCAGATTTACCATATTCCGGGAAACCTGGGGGCATTTTTGCTGACCTGGATGCTATTATGCCTTCCGTTGATTTATGTGATGAATTCATCTGTTGCTTCTTTGTTATACCTTATAGGAATTACCTGGTATGCTGGAGAGATCAGTTATTGGACATTTCCCCAATCCGATTCCTATTGGTATTGGCTATTGTTGCCTGCTGCCTTGCCCTATTATTTCAAGTGCAGTAGAAAATACCCGCAGAGCAACTTTACCATTTTCCATAATTGGATCATACCAGCTACTGTGGCGATTACACTTGGCACCCTCGCCAAAGAAGTAGAAGAACTGATGATGGTGGCATATATGAGCCTTTTTGGTCTGTTTTATTTGATAGGGGAGCAGGGCTATTTTCGTCAACAGAAACTAATAGCCAATGGCTTTAAAGTTATAGGTTCCTTGGGAACTGTAGGATTGTTACTGATTTTGAGCTTTAACTGGTATTGGAAGGAACTGAGAGCCTGGGATTTTCAGTTGGCTGAAATCGTTTTGTTGCCTGAGATGATCAGTGCCGTAGCACTTTCTTTGCTAGCAGGATTTCTATTATCCAACATGATCCAAAGAAAATCTTTGGACAAGATCAAGCCGATGGCCTTTGTGTTTTTGCTTTTTATCCTTGCCTTTATTCTGGGGATGTCTACTTCCTTTGTGGTGGTATTGATCAACCTTCTTGTATTTGGTATTGGCCATATGACCATGAAAGAAGGGGCCAGGCTAAATCATTTGGGTATTTTGAATTATGGCTTGTTGGTCATTGCGGCGTTGGTGGTATGCCGCTTTTTTGATACGGGATTGAGTTTTGTGATCAGGGGGATTATGTTTGTGTTGGTAGGTGCCGGGTTCTTTGCGGCAAACTATTGGATGCTTAAAAAAAGGAGGCTTGATGAAAAGTAAGAAGATACTACTGCCCCTGTTTGTTTTGCTTGTTTTGGCACAATGGTATGTGCCTGCCAAAATGATCTGGGACCGTGAAGACATTTTGGATACCGGGACCGAATATAAATTCAGGACGGCTCCCATTGATCCCAATGACCCTTTCAGGGGAAAGTACATCAGTCTCAACTATCAGGAAAACTGGCTGGAGCTCACCGATGATGCTGATTGGGAAAGAGGCGAAACCGTTTATGTTTTGTTGAGCAAGGATGAGGGAGGCTTTGCCAATATAGCCTCTGTCTCCAAAGAGAGGCCAACAGGGAAGGGGGATTTTCTTAAAGCCAAGGTCAGCTTTATTTCTGGAGACCAACCAAAACGTCTGGTCATAGACTATCCTTTTGACCGGTTTTATATGGAAGAGACCAAAGCAAAGGAGGCAGAAAAAACGTATTTCGAATCATTGCGGGACAGCAGCCAAGTCACCTATTCACTGGTCAACATCAAAAATGGAGAGGCTGTACTTAAGGATGTTTTGATTGATGGGGTTTCGATAGGGGATTTCAAATAAAATAATCAGCTTAATTTCAAATCTTTATATTTTTTAGGTGACAAAACCCATTTATAGGAAATTGGATTAATTAGCTATGACAAATTGAATGGTGGCGAAATGTCGTATAATTGCCGTAGTTAAACCGTTATCACAACTCGCATTCTTCGATAATTTAGGGTAAAAATAAACACTTTTAAAATGAGTATAATCGGAAAGAAAATTCAGGAAACCAGAATTTCCAAAGGCCTGACACAAGAAGACCTAGCAGAGTTATCAAAGGTCAATCTAAGAACAATACAGCGAATCGAAAATAATGAGAGTGAACCACGTGGAAAGACCTTAAGTTTAATATGTGATGCGCTTGGAATCAGTTTAGAAGAAGTGCTTTGTGCTGAAGAAGAACAAAATCCAAGGCTAATAAACCCCAATATAGTTTTTGGATACCGATTAGCTTCAAAGGGAACTAGGCTTTTAGCCAATTTAACTGAGTTTCTTATCTTTTCTGCAGTAATTATATTACCATTGGTAATTTATGGTCTTGTTATTAAGAAGTCTGGATCCAATACTCTTGATTTTATAGATCTCAGACATATTACTGTTTTTTCTTTAGTGGTTGGAGCTGTTTTTTATCCTATGTTTAAAGGAAATCTTGGGCACAGGATTTTCGGATTGAAAGTAATATCAAGTGAATCAGGAAAGGATTATAATACAGCATCAGAAGGGGCTATTCGGGAGTTCTTAAAGTGGATGTTGGGTTATTTTTTAATTCCAATGATTTGGATTTTATGGGACGATAAAAATCAGAATTTGTACGACAAATTTACAAAGACCTATGTTGTGGAGAAATCTATTAGTCAAAGTCGATAGGTTTAGATAGGTTCTATTGGCGATATTCAAAAGAAAAATACCTCACATGGGGTATTTTTTCTTTTTTGGGGATTCGGTAGGTTTGAGACTGCTTTGTTTTAAACAAAACCAATTTTAAAAATGAAAAGAATTATTTTTCTAATTATGACAAGCTGTTTCTGTTCCATCGCACAATCTCAGAATTTCAAAACAGATGAGATTTTAGAGTTACCTATTGAATTGATCCAGGGAGTAGCCCCTTTTAACCCGTCCTACAGTTCTATATATCTGAAGGATATTATTTCTGGGAGCCCTTGGGAAAAGATAATGGTGGAAGTAAAAGGGATACCTGAAAGCTGGAAAGAGCCTATTGTCCAGCAGATTCATTTTGACTTTTTGCAAATGGTGTATCAAAATTACAAACAAGGAAATATAGAGGAGCCATTCGTGAAGTATTTTGAGAAACATAAAAATATTGACCTGGAAGAACTCGACCTTTCCGAAACTCCGATTAAGTGTTTTACACATATTGTTTTGACAAAATTGGATAATGGTGATGTTCTCTATAAAATTGATACGGATAATGACCGTGACTTTTCGGATGAAGAAGTATTCAGTCCTATTTCACTGAACCGGAGTTATCAAGAGTTGGATTCATTAAGTTATTTTGCACATTTGGTCGATGCAGAGGTTTTTTCAAACAACCAAATACAAGAATTAAAATTACCTATTCTGATAGGGACTCTTCTGGATGGCGGAGTGCATAATACTTTTCCGCAGTATGCAAAAACTGAATTGCTAGGAAAAACCATTTTGATCAGTTCGGGCTTCAGTGATCCTTCTTTTAGGGAAAAAGCAAGAGCGGTCGTATTAGATAAGGAAAGAATAAATAATAGAATTATAGTTGAGAAGAATGAATTTATAGAGGTTGATGGAGAAAAATTTCAAAATTTGGGTGTTGATTTTGGACAAAATCTGCTGAAACTTAAGAAAATAGATAATGACAAGAAACTATATTCTACACAAGTAGGATATGAACTAAAGCCATTTGAAGGAATTGATTTTGTTTCTGGTGATTCCATTAAATTAGAGGATTATAGAGGTAAATTCCTATTTTTGGAATTTTGGGGTACCTGGTGCGGTCCTTGTGTGCATGAAATTCCAGGTTTAAAATCTGTCTATGATAAAGTCGATAAAGAAAAAGTGGCGTTTTTAGGAATAGCACAAGATAATGCAGAAACTTTGAAGAAGTTTTTAGCAGAGAAAGAAATCTCATGGGACCAGATTTTATCGGATAATCAAAACAAACTGGTTCAACTATATGATATAAATAAATTTCCGAGCTCGTTTTTAATCGACGGAAATGGGAAAATTATCGCTAAAGACCTGCGGTCATACAACCTGTTGGAAACGCTGGAGCATTTTCTCAGTGAGTAAGGTCAAGAAAATAGCGATTCAGAATAAATGGTCAGACATAAGCTTAAACCAAAAAGGGCCTTTTGACAAAAAAACAAATTAGTAGAAATACCTCACATGGGGTATTTTTTCTTTTTTGGGGATTCGGTAGATTTAAGCCTATCTATCCAAACCAACTATGAATAAGGTATTTCACCTGCTATTTTTGCTTCCGATGATCTTGACTTCATGTGGGGACAGTGATATAGCACCAAATACTCCGTCTTGTATCATTGATAAAATACAATCGCTAAAGGAGAATTCCACTTGCGATGATCCAAGTATTAGAGAGTATAAGTTCCAAGGAGAAATAGTTTATGTGGTGGATCCAGGATCTTGTGGGGCAGATTTAGCCAGTGGTGTTTATGATAGTGACTGTAATGGCATCGGTCAGATAGGTGGAATATCGGGTAACACAGAAGTGAATGGGGAGGATTTTTCACATGCTAAATTTATCCGGACCATTTGGCAGAAATAAGATAGCTAAAGCCTTTGGAATCTGTTTTAAACTGATTTGACTATGAAAAAGAATTTGGGAGTACCTTTTACATATTTGAATGTCCCTATTCCAAAACCGCATAGCCAAAGTTGACCGAAAATTCCACGCACCAGATCAAAACATACTTATGTGTTGTCAGGTCGACATTGTTAGGAATATCATAAACAAAATTCCCCTCAATGCCTTTAAGCTCTCCCAAAGTGACATAATCACTAGCTTCTCTGTCTGTTGCCAAATAGACTTCCAAAACGGGTCCGGAATCGGTTTTGAAATTGGTGAAATTCAATACATTCATGCCCTTATTGACAGAGGCTACCCCAGAGGTGGGATGGGCATCATCCATAAAATCCCCTTTATACAAAATGTCTTCATTATTTTCATCTGATGAATCTTCGGTATTATCAGGGTCAGTCATCATGGAGGTCATCTGAGGTTCTATACCATCGGAAGTACAGGCAAACCCAAGAAAAATAAGAAAACAAATAAGTGTATTGGAGAACTTCATGGCTGACAAAATATTTTCGTGTTAGTATACGAATATTCAGGCTTTCAGTTTACCTCATTAAATTTAGTAGGGGTTTTGTTGTTCAAAAGAAATAATAAAAAAAGCTCCCGTCTAAGTGAACGGGAGCTTATCAACCACAACCAATTAGCTCAAGGCAACTGGGAATAACCGTGCCTTGTTTTCCATAAAAAGTATTTTTCGAATAATACCTTGCCGAAGTCATAGAAGACATTGGGGATCATAACTGCAAAGTTGCGGGGTTTGAAAAGCTTATCGGTAAGGATCAGTACTTCTTTTTTGCCAGCATCCATGATGCAGATGCCAGGTATTTTTCCCCAAGCTTTTTTCTTCAGTTCAGTTTTTCCTTGTTGAACACGGATAATGTTTTCTGCCACTATTTTGCCGGTTTCATCAGAGGGGTAGCCGGTTTTAGGTCCCGAAAATGGAACGTTGCCAGGTTTGAAAGGCAACTTCACGTCTACCGCTATTCCTGCCGCCCAGACATTGGGCAGGTCTACATGCCTGTAATCATCGGTTACCGGAATATAACCATTGGCATTGGCCTTCAGTCCAGGAGAATTTTGAACAAAGTCCACTCCGATAAACGGAGGCATCAGCATGGTAAAGCTACTTGGCAGTTCCTCCCCACTGCTGAGGATCACCTTATCCTTTTTCACTTCCTGTACTCCCACTTCCGTGCGGTAGTGAATATTAAACATTTTCATAAAGGATTTCAGCATAGTTTCACCGCCAGCAATCCCATCAATTCCAAAATGCCCCAAGAAAGTTTCCGGGGTGATCCAATACAGATCCACTTTCTTACGGATCTTTTGTTCGCGAAGCCATTTTTCAATATTGAACAGGAATTCATAAGCAGCTCCCATACAGCCAGCGTTTTGGGTGGCACCGACCACAATGGGACCAGGGTGGTTTTTGAATTCTTCCAGTGCCTTCCTGATTTTCATGGCTCCATTTGGAGTACCGACATAGTAAGCATGTTCTGCTACACCGGGAGCCACATCGAATTTTACTTTTGGCCCCGTTGCGATGACCAAATCATCATAGTGGATTTCTCCTTTGGAAGTATGGACAACCTGTGCATCGGTATCTACTTTGATGGCTTCAGCTTGCATAAATTCAACTCCCTTTTTCTCAAGAATGGTATCTTTTCTAAAGGAAATGTCTTTGATTTCCCTCCGGCCAAATGGTACCCAGATCAGGGAAGGGATAAACAGGAACAGGGGAGATTTATCAATTACGACCACACGTTGTTGATCTTTGCCTTTTCTTTTGAGTTCTAGGGCCGCGGTCATTCCTGCAAAGTTACCGCCTATAATTACGGAAGTTTTCATGGCTAACTGGTCTTTATGGTACCTAATAAATGTAGATACTGTCGATCAATTAGTCAGTAATAAAAGTCACAATGGAAGGTGATTTTGAATAGGTTTTAAGGCATGGAATTGACAAGGGGGGATAAAGTATCCCACTATCCAAATCTATCAGGTGCTAACCGCAGTTAGGGAAATATCAGCTCCACCAATCACTAATCTAGGGTCTGGGCAATTCTTTTTATATTTTTCCAGGTCTTTTGCGGCACAGACTCCCGGGTAATCCCCAAAATTTCCTTCCATATCAATGATCAATTGGAAGTGCAAATGAGGTGGCCAATCCCCATTTTCCGGAAAAGGACCAATATGGCAGAATACTTGTCCACCAGAGATACGCTGTCCAACTTCCAGACCCACCAAATCGGAGCGTTTGAGATGTCCAAACAGGCTGTGAAAAGTTTCCCCCTGAAGTTGGTGTTCCAGAATAATTGCCGGTCCGTAATTGCCAAATGAACCATTGTCCTGGAAGCTGTGGATTTTCCCATCCAATGGAGCATAAATAGGATGGCCATCTTCTGCCCAAATATCAACTCCGATATGGATATTGCGAAAATCGTCTTCTGACTTGCCGAAAACCTCACTCCGCCGATAGATGGCCCTGGGCTCCAAATACCCTCCCAATCCGAAGGATTTTCCGGAAGCTGCCATTTGGGTCAGGACATAGTCATTGAACTTTTGGGTATTGGCCAAATCAACGTTTTTCAATTCGGTATTATCTGCGGTGAAATCCAAAAGTACAGTATTGTCCGCCGTCAAATTCTTTCCCATTATTGGGTAAAAGTGGTTGGATTTAAGGATTTCGACCATTTTTTTCATCTTGGATATTTTAAAGAAAGATAAGAAAAATTGCTTTCAAAATGTTAACTTTAAACAAGATGCACGATTTTAGATTTCCACAACTGATCGATATCAAGCAAGCACATCAGCGGATCATTGCTTATATCCATAGGACACCCATCATGACCTGCGAGACCATCAATGAAATGGCTGGCTGTCAAATTTATTTTAAATGTGAAAATTTTCAGAAGGTGGGTGCATTTAAGGCCCGTGGCGCCACAAATTCCATTTTGAAATTGCCTCCTGAGCTCAAAAAAAATGGTGTGGCTACCCATAGCAGCGGTAATCACGCAGCTGCTCTTGCCCGTGCTGCTAGAGAAACGGGCACCAAAGCTTATATCGTTATGCCTTCCAATGCTGCAGCCATTAAAAAAGCAGCCGTGAAAAATTATGGGGGAGAAATTATTGAATGTGAACCCAATATGAAAGCGCGGGAAAGCACTTTGGATAAAGTAGTTAAGGATACCGGGGCGGCTTTTATTCCGCCATATGATTATATGGATGTCATTGAAGGACAGGCAACCTGTGCTTTGGAAATGTGGGATGAAAACATTCCCTTTGATGCCATCATTGCACCTGTAGGGGGAGGAGGTTTATTAGCTGGAACTGCATTGTCCACCCACTATATATCACCAAGGACCTTGGTATATGGTAGTGAGCCTAAAGGGGCTGACGATGCAGCCAGAAGTTTGAAAGCCCATCGGATAATCGCCATGGAAAAGCCCAAGAGCATTGCGGATGGCCTTTTGACGTCACTTGGAAAAAGAAATTTTATAGTAATCTCGAGGTATGTCGAAGATATTTTTACCGTAAGCGACGAAGAAATCATCGATGCCATGCGGCTGATTTTTGAGCGGATGAAACTGGTTGTTGAACCCAGCAGCGCGGTTCCTTTGGCGGCAATTTTGACCAATAAGGAGGTTTTTCAGAACAAGAAGGTTGGTTTGATCCTATCCGGAGGGAATGTAGATGTCGCTAAGTTACCTATTAAGTGAGTGCTATTTTGATTACCATGCTTGATTACATAACTGCTGAGGGCGCAGATCCCTGGGAGTTTGTCCTCCTTCTGACATGTATTTGTGATGGAGATTGTTAGATCCTACCATTAATATATATACCCCAAGCACAGAAGCTATCGCCTTCTCTGTCATTTAAGATCAAACGTAAAAGTTGGAGGTTCATATGCGGAGGCTCCTTCCTATCCGGAAAGGGAGGGATAGAATAGGGTATATAATGATGATGTTTTAAAAACTTATCTATGTTTATCCTCTTCATCTGTGGATAGTAAAACAAACCATAATAGGGATATAACTAGTAGGTGGTATAACTATAGGTCAAGTTTCAGGTGAGGACCAATAAAAGCTAGGAAGATAATTTCTTTTAGTTTTTACCCTTCCTATCCTTTCTCCCCAGAAATATTGCTTGATCCTTTAAAAGTTGACTTGACAGTGGTAGATAAAAAAAACCGGCCATATGACCGGTTTTCTACTGTTTCACTTATTCACTCATTTAAGCAGTGACGCCATAGAGTTCCTTAAGTTTCGTGACTGTATAATCAATTTCCTCTTGGGTGTTGAACCTGCTGAAGGAAAATCTTACAGAATCTCTTTCTGCTGGGGCATTCAATGCCCTCAAAACATGTGATCCTACCGTTGCCCCGCTACTACAGGCAGAACCTCCGGAGGCGGAAATGCCCATTAAGTCCAGGTTAAACAGCAACATGCCACTGTTTTCTTCGGATGGCGGTAGGCTTACATTCACTACGGTATAAAGGCTTTTGTCCAAATTTGCCGATAGCCCGTTAAACTCCACTCCTGGGATAGCTATTTTTAGCTGCTCGATAAACCTGCTTTTTAAATTTAGGACATGTTTTTGGTGCTCGGACATTTCTGCATAAGCCAGTTCCAGTGCTTTGGCGATACCTACTATGCCATAAACATTTTCGGTTCCCCCACGCATGCTCCTTTCCTGGGCACCTCCATATATAAACGGACGAATTTTGTTTTTCTTGTTCAGATACAAAAATCCTGAACCTTTTGGCCCGTGAAATTTGTGTCCCCCCGCTACGATAGCATCTATGGGCAATTGTTTAAGGTCATGGACGTAATGTCCCATGGTTTGTACGGTGTCTGAATGAAAGAATACTTCGTTTTCCTTGCACATTGCACCGATAGCAGCGATATCATTGATATTTCCTATTTCATTGTTGGCATGCATGATAGACACCAACGACTTAGGGTGGTTGTTAATCCATTTTGCCATATGGTCCATATCAATCAGGCCTTTTTCATCTATACGGACATAATCCAGTTGGATATATCCACGCTTTTCACATTCCTCCAAAGTATGCAATACAGCATGGTGCTCAATTGGAGAGGTTAAAGCATGCTTGATACCATAGGTTTCAATGGCACATACGAGGGCGGTATTATCTGCTTCGGTACCTCCAGAAGTAAAGAATATTTCCCCAGGAGTTACATTAAGCAATTCTGCCACTTTTTTCCGGGACCTTTCGATGGCGGTACGGACCTCCCTACCATGCGAGTGCACGGAGGAGGGATTGCCATAGTGGCCGGTCATATAAGGCAGCATGGCTTCCAGCACCTTTTCATCCAATGCTGTGCTTGCTGCATTATCTAAATAAACTTTCATTCTCTTTTATATATGGGTTGGGTAAAGTCTTATTTGGTGGCCGTGATCACCTCTTTGATATCCAATATCAATTTGTTGGCAAGGTGTTCGGCAGTGGCCTGGCTTTCGGATTCCGAATAGATCCTGATGATCGGTTCGGTATTGGATTTTCTCAGGTGCACCCATTCCTTACCAAATTCTATTTTCACTCCATCAATATTATTGATGGGCTGTTTGTTGTATTTTCTTGTAATCTCATCCAGAATGGCATCCACATCTATTTCAGGAGTGAGCTCAATCTTGTTTTTGGAAATATAATAGTTCGGATAGGTGGCCCTTAGCCTGCTGGCAGTTTTTCCAAACTTTGCCAAATGGGTAAGGAAAAGTCCGATTCCTACCAAGGCATCCCTCCCGTAGTGGGATTCCGGATAGATCACGCCGCCATTACCTTCCCCGCCAATAATGGCATTGCTTTCCTTCATTTTGTTTACCACGTTTACCTCACCTACTGCAGCAGCATTGTAGGTGCCTTTTCGCTTTTCAGTAACATCGCGGAGGGCTCGGGTGGAGCTTAAGTTGGAGACCGTATTGCCAGGTGTTTGGGACAAGACATAATCGGCAACAGCCACCAAGGTATATTCTTCGCCAAATGGAGAGCCGTCTTCCGTTAGGAATGCCAGTCGATCCACATCGGGGTCCACGACAATTCCCAGGTCAAACTTGCCATTGTTCAGTTTTGCTGAAATATCCCGGAGGTTTTCAGGCAGTGGTTCTGGATTGTGGGGAAAATGGCCATTGGGTTCGCAGAACATTTCTTCCACTTGTTCCACACCAAGGGCTTTTAGCAGTTTGGGAAGCGCAATGCCGCCGGTGGAATTGACACAGTCTATTACCACTTTAAAGTTTCTGGCAGCAATGGCCTCTTTATCTACCAAGGGAAGACTTAGCACATGGTCTATATGTCGGTCCAAATAATCATCCATTATGGTATAAGTGCCCAATTTCTTCACCTCTGCAAACAGGAAGTCCTCTTTTTCGGCTTTTTCCAATACCTCTTGGCCATCTTGGTCGGAAATGAATTCTCCTTTGTTATTGAGAAGTTTCAGCGCATTCCACTGGATGGGGTTATGGCTAGCCGTAAGGATGATTCCTCCACCCGCATTTTCCAAAGGAACGGCAAATTCCACGGTTGGAGTGGTGCTCAGTCCCAGGTCGATCACGTGAATTCCCAGCCCTTGAAGGGTAGCGGTGACCAGTTTAGAGACCATATCTCCGGATATTCTGGCATCCCTTCCAATTACGATTTTTGGGTTATTGGTTTTCTCCAAAATCCATGCACCATAGGCCGACGTAAACTTCACAACGTCAACAGGAGTCAATGCTTCTCCTACTTTTCCTCCGATAGTACCTCGAATACCGGAAATAGACTTGATTAATGCCACTTTGAAAGAGTTTAGTTTTAACTGTAGTGAAAAAATCCTATGTCTTGACAGGCATAGGAATTATTGGTGATTACTTGAATTTTTCCATTACTTTATTGACTTCTGAATCAGGGTTTCCACACTCCGAACCTTCGTCCACTTTTTTTCCACAGTAGTTGCAGGTTCCCCCTTCTTTGTTCAGGTAGGGATTCTGTGAAGCACAGGTTCCCTTGAATTGGCCGTTTTTCAAGAATATAAGCCGTACGGACATCATTATGAAAAACAGCGCCAAAAATCCCAAAGTCAAATATAGAGTTGTCATATCCAATTAATTTGCACAAATTTACGTAATACTTTGAAAACGTCCACACAATCCGAATAGTTTCCCTTTTCCCATGCCTGAAATCTCTACCCGAAAACAACAGTTGGAAGCATTTGACCGCCTACTGACCATTATGGATGAGTTGCGGGAACAATGCCCCTGGGACCGTAAACAGACCATCGAAAGTTTGCGCCACTTGACCATAGAAGAGACCTTTGAATTATCTGATGCCATCCTGGACAATAACCTGGAAGAGATCAAAATGGAATTGGGGGATATTTTGCTGCATATTGTTTTTTATGCAAGGATCGGTGCTGAAAAAGGGGCTTTTGATATTTCAACGGTGATCGACAGCCTTTGTGAGAAACTGATTAGGAGACATCCCCATATTTATGGGGACACGGAAGCCAAGGATGATGAGGCTGTCAAACAAAATTGGGAGAAAATCAAGCTCCAGGAAAAAGGGAACAATAGCGTTTTGGGAGGTGTGCCGCGGTCTTTGCCTGCACTGATTAAGGCAATGAGAATTCAAGAAAAGGCAAGGGGTGTGGGCTTTGACTGGGAAGAAAAGAGTCAGGTTTGGGAGAAAGTGGAGGAAGAAATGCAGGAATTTAAATCTGAATTTAATGCCACTGAGGATAATGCTATCGATAAGGAAAAGGCCACTGGGGAATTTGGGGATTTGCTATTCTCCTTAATCAACTATGCCCGTTTTATTGATATTAATCCTGAGGAAGCATTGGAGAAGACGAACAGAAAATTTATCCATCGCTTTAAATACTTAGAGGAGGCAGCCCGTAAATCCGGAAAGAAAATTGAAGAAATGAGCCTTGCGGAAATGGATGTTTACTGGAATGAGGCAAAAAACCAATAAAGAATCTGATTTTATTTGCAAACATGCTCCATTAGGAAATAATAATTTTTACTTTTGGCATTAATTATCGGAAACATAACCAAATAACCTGAATTTCTAGATATATTTTGATTAACAACAACTTTCCGTTTTGGCAAAAACAGATATAATTACCCGGTTTTTAATCTGGAGGCTCAAACACATCAGCACTAAGAACTTTGTTCTGATTCTTAGTGGGGTTATCGGTATTCTTACGGGACTTGCTTCCGTTATTCTCAAGGAATCGGTTCATTTTATCCAGCACTGGCTCATTGAAGGGTTTCATATTGAGTATGCCAACTTTTTCTTTATCATCTATCCTTTGATAGGTATCTTCCTTACCTACATTGTCGGAAAGTACATTGTCAATGATTATGGGGGGCATGGGATTCCAGAGGTCCTATATAATATCTCCAAAAAAAACAGCCTGATCCCCAGGGTTAAGACGTTCAGCCGCGTGATTACTTCCTGCCTGACCGTAGGTTTGGGAGGTTCCGTTGGGTTGGAGGCTCCCATTGTAGTGACCGGTTCGGCCATTGGTTCCAACTCGGGTGTGCTGATGCACCTCAATGCCAAGAAAAGGAACATACTTATCGGTTGTGGTGCTGCAGGCGGAATTTCGGCCATATTCGGTTCCCCAATTGGCGGAGTAATCTTTGCCATCGAGGTTATCCTTATGGAGGTCAATGTGGGGGCGTTCATTCCCCTTTTGATTGCATCGGTTATGGGCTCTCTGACCACCATGGTGCTGATTGGTAATGATGTGATTTTTTCTTTTGACATTACAGATGAGTTTATTGCGGCACATACCCCGTATTATTTGATTTTGGGAGGAGTTACCGGATTGGTGTCTGTTTATTTTAATCGCTCGGTGCTAAAAACCGAAAGCATGCTGGAGCGATTTAAAAATCCCTGGGTGAAGATACTTTGTGGTGGTGCACTACTAGGTTTGATTATTTTCTTCCTTCCTCCAATTTACGGGGAAGGATATAACACCTTGAATTCCTTAATTTCTGGAGATCCGGCAAACTTATTAAATCGAAGTCCTTTCTTTTCAGAAATCAATAATACCTATTTTATTCTTGCCTATCTCTTATTCATCATCTTTGCCAAGCCAATTGCTGCAGCCTTGACAATTGGAAGCGGAGGAAGCGGAGGAATTTTTGCCCCCTCCCTTTTTGTGGGTGGGATTACAGGTTTCCTTTTTGCCTATGCCAATAATTTCTTCGGTTCATATATTCCGCTTCCTGTAGCGCACTTTACCTTAGTGGCAATGTGCGGGGTAATGAGCGGGGTACAACATGCTCCCCTTTCAGCAATATTCTTGATTGCCGAGGTGACAGGGGGATATGAGCTTTTTGTGCCTCTTATGTTGGTGTCTGCCATATCCATGGCCACGGCCAGTTATTTTGATAAAAGTTCCCTATATAAAAGCCAACTTATCGAGCAAGGAAAGCATTTGCCTGAAACCAAGGATGAGGAGGTGCTGGATTTAATAGATATCCGCAGGATCATGGAAAAGGACTTGTTGCCCATCCACCCGGATGCAGTATTAAAGGACCTTTGTGGCTTGGTAAAGCTTTCCAAAAGGAATATTTTCCCTGTGGTGGATGAGAAGGGGACTTTAAATGGAATCATTACCCTTGATGATATCCGTGATATAATGTTTGATAAGGAAAAGCAAGATGAAACACAAATTCGAGAATTAATGCATAGCCCTCCTGATACGATTCAGCCGTCTGAAGGAATGCGGGAAGTCATGGAAAAGTTCGAGAAATCGGGTGCTTGGAACTTGCCCGTAGTGGATGATGGAAGGTATCTGGGTTTTATAAGTAAATCCAGAATTTTTAACGCGTACCGTACCAGATTGATCAGACAACATCAGGAGTAATCTATCCATGAAAAATTTTCTTTGGCTTTGAGGTTATCCACTTCTTAAAACAGGTATTTTTTTCAGAATAAATTCATTTACAGCACTTTATCCACAAATTTGAATTTCCGTGACTGGAATTAAGTATTTGAAAATCAGTATGTTAAGCCTGGTTGCATAAGAAGTGTGGATAAGTGTGGATAGATGTGGATAAAAAATGAATATTTTTTTTGGAGGCGTTTTAAGTGAATAGACGTGTGATTTTTACAGCTTAAAATTTGACCGGAAATGGCGGAAAAATTGGACGAAAAATGAAATTCAGAATAAAATTTGTTTTCTGTATTTATAAAGAGTCAAGCACATGGAGTAAAATAATAATGGTACCTGTATGATTCGGAGAATGTAATCGGATTTGGGCTGAAAGTTCTCAGGTAATATGTCATAGGGTATCTGGGAACTGGGACTTAAATAGTCGGAATATCCATCCTACCTTTCGGCAACAACGCAGGGTAATTGAATCGCAAATGGTTTATGTCAAAGAAAGGATGCATTCCCCATTATTCATTCATTATCTTAACTTTTGGCATTAGGCCTTCAGCGTTTGGCTCATTTTCTAGGATATTGCAAATGCAGTCTTGCCACCTACACTCTCTTAATCAATTGAAAAGCCCCATAGAGTTTATAGGCATAGGCACATCTGAACGGTCAAAGCAGGCTTGACTTGACACTAGATATAAAGTTCCGTTAAGTCCTGCCCATGGTGGAAAATCATTCATTGATATGGGCAAAACAAATAGCGTCTTTAAACGAGTTTAAGGTTTTTGCAATTCGGGATTTGACAATCTCCATATAGGACCAAGGAGTGGCTGGTGATAGCGGAAGAGAATTCCTTTCCCATGGCTTCTTTTATGGAATTGATTCTTTCGTCTGAAAATTCCCTGATTTTCCTGCATTGGTTACAGACATGGTGATCATGATGTTTGTAAGTAAGAGCCTGCTCATATAGAGCTACCTTATCCTTGAACTGGTGTTTTACAGCCAATCCACATTCGACCAATAAGTCCAATGTATTGTATATTGTTGCCCGGCTGATAGAATAGCCTTTGTTTCTCATTAAAAGAAAAAGCCCTTCAACATCGATATGCTCGTCTTGTGGCAAAGCATACAACTCATCTATTACAGAAAATCTTTCAGGTGTTTTTCTGCTCCCATGCCTCAATAAAAAATTTTCAAAAATCTTTTTTGCTTTTTCTACGATAGATTTTTCCGCCATAATTTTTATTACTAAAAAATAAAGATGCAGGATTTTTTAGATTTTATCAAACTCAACTCCTCTTCTCTAATTCTCTCCAGCTTATTTGCTTTCATTCTAAATTAGGAAAGGCAAAATGCCTCATAAAGTGATAGGGTTATTTTGTAAATTCCCTGAAAGGACATCTTGCCGATAGTCCTTTTAGTTTTTATTTTAAGTAGATAATACTAAATTGACTAGGTATGATCCCAAAGAAATTTTTCTTAATGATTTCTGTCTTTTTTTTGATGAGCATCAGTTCATGGTCTCAGGTCCCAGGGTTTTACATGAAAGAAGACAAGAAAAGGGTAATCCTGCCTTTTTTTAATTACAACAACCTGATCATTGTACCTGTTTCGATCAATGAAGGGCCTGAGCTGAATTTCTTGATTGATACAGGGGTGAAGTCCAACATTTTGTTCAGTAAGAGCGTTGGCGACGAACTGGGACTGTACTACACGAGGGCACTAAATTTGATGGGAGCAGATGGTAAAACCGTTTTGACGGCCATGGTCTCGCCCAATAACCATTTTGACCTAGGTGTGGTTGAGGGAACGATTCAGGCCATTTTGGTGCTTGAGGAAGACTTCCTAGAACTGGAGAAGGTTATTGGGGTTCCCATTCATGGAATCATCGGTTATGAGTTTTTTAAATACAACCCGGTAAAGATAAATTATGATGCTGATATCATAACGTTTTATAGGTCTGACCGTATGGAAAATAAACCTTTTGGATATAGGGAGATTGATTTGGAGTTTCATAATTATAAACCTTATGTCAATGGTACCATCCAGCAAATAGAAGGGCCAGAAATAGAGGGGAAACTCCTTATCGACACTGGTGCCAACCATGCCCTTTTACTGAACCGGGAAACCTCCGATGAAATCAAACTTCCTCCTAATTACCTTGAGACCGACTTAGGGCGCTCTCTAGGAGGTGACCTGTACGGCTATGCCGGAAGGGTGAAAAAGTACAAGTTGGGAAAGCTAAAATTCAGGAAGGTGCTGACCTCGTATCCTGAAGAGACAGAATTTTCCTCTATTATCATTGAGTCCGGCCGATTGGGAAGCCTGGGTTCGGAAATCCTTGCTAGGATGCATCTCATTATAGATTATCCCAGAGAACAAATGTATTTTAAAAAGGGTAGTGGGTTCCATGAAGAATTTAAATATGATATGAGTGGAATCAAGGTCAGAATGACTAGTGTGGAAGAAAGGCGGTTCTATATCAGCAGTGTGTTGGAAGGCTCACCTGCTGCAAAAAGTGGTTTTAAAGTGGGAGATGAGATTCTAACCATAAATTTACTTCCCGTGGTTTATTGGAAATTGGCAGAAATTAATGATCTTTTACGTTCAGAAGAAGGTCGCGAAGTCCAGTTCATAATAAGACGGAATATCAAAGGCAGCCTAATGGAACTTGAAAAAACAATAGTCCTCAAAGAGCAATTGTAAATGATTTTATGCTTTTTATAGCATAAAATAGGTAATTCGTTTTATAAAAGATGTAAAATAAAGTACCTTTAAATGGTCATTTAAAATTTCCAAATGATCCCTATAACCACACTAAATATTAACTACTCCCTGATAACCTTTAAGAAATATGGCTCGAACTATGAGTCGGTGTACATAAGTGATCCCCTATCAAAACTGCTGGGGGCAAATCCTCTGGAAAAGATGGGAAGGCTTTTTCCTTCTTTTAATCCCAATACCTTGGACCATATCTTCAATGCTTTGCAAAGGCACAATAGAATCCGGACTTTTATTCTTTTGGAGGATGGTTATTTTTCAAAAGTTACCTTTGATGGGCATGTTATGTACCAGCCGTCTGAGGACAGCTATTTGGTGAATGCTACTATGGTTTTGGAGCCGATATCTGAAAAACATGAGAATGAATGGTTACTTAACGATCGAACCGATGAAATTTATCATGCAAAGCCAGAGGAGCGATTCGAACCCACTGACCTTCAAGGCCTTGTTCTGTGCCTAGAGCACAGATTTCCTGCTTTTTCCCGAAAGGAATTCAGTCTATTTCTTAAAAATAAAAATGAGAAAATCCTTCAATTGGACGAAGGGCTTGCTTTTCTTAAAAATGGGGCTTTTGCCTTTCCGGGCTTCACATTAATTCAGCTGAAGGAAAATCGGGGCAAATCCGAAATACAAACGGAAACAGACCGGGAAATAGAAGAGATCATTAAGAAGGCCTCCAAGGCTGTATTTGTGAAATATGGACCCGGTCAAGCAAAATTGAAGTGTTTCGGGGCCATTGAACCTTTGTTAGGATATTCTCCAGAAGAATTGGATGCAACGAGTCCTTTTTACTGGGAAAGCTTGGTTCACCCAGAGGACATTAGCGGACTAGGCTTTGAGAGGGATATACCCCAGAAGCCTGATTTGCCCCTCTATTCCTATTACAGGGTAAGGCACAAGAAAGGGCATTATATTTATGTTCAAGAAACGACCTGGTTTTTTGAGGATTCGGAAACCATGCAGAAGGTCTTTTTGAAGTATATTGAGGATGTTTCCCATATAAAGGAATTTGCTACTGATTTTCTCCCAGAAAAGGACCAGCTGGTGCCTAAATTGATGCCTTGTCTTGTTTATCTTTTTGAAAGGAATGAAAGGGGAGGCCATAAGATTGTTTTTGTCAGCGAAGGGATCAAGGAGCTTTTGGGACTGAGTGCTGAGGAGTTTCTGGACAAGCACAGTTCTTTTGATAAATATATCCATCCCTTGGACCTTAGGAAAATAAGGTCCAAGGGTAAGGCAGCCTTTAAGTCCAAAATGTTTGTAGAACATTATTTCAGGATTTATACAGAGCAGGGAAAAGAAAAGTGGGTATATGCCACATCCAGCCCGCTAAAAAAATCCGGCGGTAAGGATATCTGGGCAGGATATATTTTGGATATCTCCTTTGCCAAAGAAGTAGAGGAGACCAATCAAAAGCATCTTAAACAATTTAAATCCATCTATGATAATAGCCCTTTGGCCATAATCAATTTTGACAGGGATGGGATAATTCAAAGCGTCAATAAAACCTTGCTTAAAAAAATTGAGGTAGATGATCCTGGGCTGATCGTTGGCAAAAGCATAAGAAGCCTTTCCTCAGATGAAGGTATTGAGAAGACGTTTATGAATGCTTTTCGAAATGGAAAGGGGGAATATGAAGGGCCTTATGCAACCAGTTTTAACCATAAGCATTTTTATGTGCGGCTCTCTGTAGAAAAAATGGAACATGTCGATGGGTACCAGGCTTTGTTTGAGGATATTACAGAGAAAGAGTATACGCAATTGATCATGAATAATGTGGCGGAGATTTCGGCACGTTATAGCGATAAGGAGTTTTTTAATGAGCTGGTGAAGTTATTGACCAAGAAGTTGGACATGGAAATGTGTATTATTGGTGAATACCTTCCCGATGAAGATGCCGTTGAAACACTTTCGGTGGCCAAAAAAGGTCTCATCATGCCCAATATGATCTATGCATTGGAAAATACTCCTTGTCAAAAGGCAATAGCAGAAGATCAAAATGGGATTGTCATCCATTGCGATAGGGTCTGTGAAAAATTTCCTAAGGACGAAATACTGAAGAAGATGGCGATTGAGTCGTACTGCTCAACGGGTATCAAAGACAAGTCCGGAAAAAAAATCGGAATATTATTACTCATGGACTCCAAGCCTATCAGAAACCCAAAGGGAATCAAGGATATCATCACAGTTTTGGGAGACCGGGTAGGAGCAGACCTTCAGCGGATCAAAAACGAACAAAAACTCATAGAGTCCAGGCAGCTGTATAAAAGTATAGCAGAGAACTTTCCTAAAGGCACCGTGGACGTTCTTGATAGAAAATTCAAGTACATATATACAGAAGGTAGTGAGTATAAAAGCATTGGTATGGATCCCAAAGATCTAATAGGGACCTATCATCTAGCAAAATATGATACCGCAACAGCAGCCAGTGCCAAAATACAACTTGATAAAGTTTTTGAAGGAGAAACCGTCATATACGAAATTTTCTATAATGATCAGCATTATATGAAAATCGGGGTGCCGCTTTTTGATGACCATGGTAGGGTAGAGCGAATATTACTTGTTACCCAGAATATCACCGATGCAAAGAAATCGGAAGTGGAAAGGGAGAAGTTGATCAAGGACTTGTCCAATCATAATGATGAACTCCAACGTTTTGCTTACATCGTATCCCATAACCTCAGGGCACCTATTGTAAATATCACTTCATTATTGGACCTTTTTGATGAGAGCGATATAGGAAACCCGGAAAATAAGGAGTTGATAGATAACTTAAAGACCTCCGTGTCCATCCTCAATACCACGCTGACTGATCTCATAGAAGTGGTCTCTATCCGTAAACAAAAGCTCATCAAGGTGGAGGAAGTTTTCTTTGATAATGTGTTGAACAATATTGAAAAAAGTTTGTTTAAACAGCTCAAAGAAGCTGATGTAACCATTCATAGGGATTTTCAAATCAGCTCTGTCAATTATGTCTACAGCCATATAGAGAACTTTTTACTCAATTTTATGACCAATGCCATAAAATACTGTCATCCTGATAGAAGCCCTGAAATCTGGATTGAAACTGAAATGGTTGGTTCTGATTGTGTTTTGACCTTTAGGGATAATGGCATCGGTATAGACCTTGACAAATATAAGGATCGCATTTTTGGCCTGTATCAGCGGTTTCACTCACATGTGGAGGGAAAAGGCCTTGGACTTTACTTGGTTAGAGAACAAATCCGCTCATTGGATGGGGAGATTAAAATTGAGAGTGAAATCGACAAAGGGACTACCTTTAAAGTCATTATGAAGAGCCTTACTATCCCTTCAAAAAAGTCCACATACGAAGATAGTCACTACGAAAAGTGACATTTTCTTAAAATAGGGCTGAATGACAGTAGTTATGCTGTTTATTTCTCACTGGGGCACAATGAATGCAAAGAAAGAAGATAAAAAATTTGGCGGGAAATAGTAAATCTTGTCTGCCAATGGCAGGCGTGGATTATTTTTTCCAACCATTGGGCCACTTTTACGTCATATTAGCTAACTTCGAATATCATAATTAATTCAAACTATGAAATCGACTTGGCTTAGTGAGTTTCTAATCATTCAACATAAAGGATTGACTAGGTCATTAAAGATTCCTCTTGACTTCTTTAAATTAATTTATAACACATGAAATGAGCATAAACTTAGAGTCCCAAATATACCAACCGAGGGATGAATAAGTTTATTGCGAATTCCATGTGACCGTTGAAAATAAACTTATACACATGAAAAAAGCGATTATTCCGATTCTTATCATTGTAGTGGTAGGTATTTTTGTCTACACCAAAGCTGTAGGTACCTATAACCAATTTGTACAAACAGAAGAAAGCATCAATGGTCAATGGGCCGAGGTAGAGACACAATACCAACGCAGGGCTGACTTGATTCCTAACCTGGTAAATACAGTGAAGGGCTATGCGGATTTTGAACAGGAAACCTTGGAAGGCGTGATCAATGCCAGGGCAAAAGCGACTTCAATCAACCTGACTGCAGATGAATTGACTCCAGAGAAGATCGCCCAGTTCCAACAGGCACAGGATCAGTTGAGCGGAAGCTTGAGCCGCTTGCTGGTGGCAGTGGAACGGTATCCTGATCTAAAGGCGAATCAAAACTTTCTGGACTTACAAGCCCAATTGGAAGGAACAGAAAACCGCATTGCAGTAGCCCGACGAAATTTCAACCAATCTGTACAGGCCTATAACGCGAATTTAAGAACCTTCCCGAACAATATCTTTGCGGGATGGTATGGTTTTGACAAAAAAGGTTATTTCGAAGCCGTTGAAGGTGCCGAAACAGCCCCGACTGTAGAATTCTAGATTTGAACATTTTGCCCGGCACAGACCGGGCTTATTTATAAACTAACACTGGGAAATCGCTTCTAGCCACAACTTGTGTCTTACACGCTGGAGCTGTCAGCCCGAGCGGAGTCGAGGACTGACACACAAAAGCCTTATTAAAAGCAATTTCCCTAATAAATTATCTTGGCCATGGCCGAAAAATTATTTACCAAAGAAGAAAAAGAGCAAATTGTCGCTGCCATCAAAGCTGCGGAACTGGAAACCTCCGGGGAAATCCAGGTGCATCTGGAAAGTCACTGTAAAGATGATGTGCTTGACCGTGCCGCGGATGTCTTTGCCATGCTCAAAATGCATAAGACCAAACTCCGGAACGGCGTTTTATTTTACCTCGCCGTGGAGGACCATAAGTTTGCCATTTTAGGTGATGGAGGTATCAATGCGGTAGTTCCCAAAGACTTTTGGGACAGCATTAAAGAAGTAATGGTCAAACACTTTAAAGAAGGCCGTTTTGCTGAAGGGCTGATCACGGGCATACAGATGTCTGGCAAGGCTTTAAAAGAACATTTCCCCTACGATGGCGACAGTGATGAAAATGAACTTTCTGATGAAATCTCCTTTGGATAATATGTTGATTAAAAAATACGCTTCACTCACCTTTTTTCTTTTATTGATCACCCAGGTACT
>Ga0207773_100336_pt1 | contig 22007 bp, 23 predicted proteins | sample TtaePargueraPR_2_FD_187281 | JGI IMG/M metagenome (GOLD analysis project Ga0207773, IMG submission 187281) | Aerobic enrichment media microbial communities from Bioluminiscent Bay, La Parguera, Puerto Rico - Tt and M1 (3) (SPAdes) | ecosystem: Environmental > Aquatic > Marine > Unclassified ...
GAGAGAGAGGGATTCGAACCCCCGATAGAGTTGCCCCTATGCCGCATTTCGAGTGCGGTGCATTCAACCGCTCTGCCATCTCTCCGCGAGATCGAAACGTCCCAAATGGAACGCGGCTGGTCGATACGGGGCGGCTTATGACATAGCCTTGTCATGCCTGCAACACCCCTTCTGCATGCGCCCTCAGACAAAAATCTGTCTCCCCCGAGACACCTCACAATTGCGTGCGGCACAATCCAGCGCCGCATTGCCCCGTTAGTTTCCCTGTCATTGAGACTGAACGGGAGACTGAAACATGGTTACACGTCGCATCGTCATGGCCGGCATGGCCGGCTTGCCCTTCGCCGGCTTCGCCGCCAATCTCGCTGCCACCACCGCCCATGCCCAGGAGATGCCCATGGCCGATACGCTCACCACCAGCGCCGGCGATTTGGTGATCCATCCTGTCGACCACGCAAGCCTCGTGCTGGATTTCGACGGCAAGGCGATCTATGTCGACCCGGTCGGCGGCGCTGACCGATACGCCTCGCTGCCGGCGCCATCGGCGATACTGATCACCCATGGACATGGCGACCATTTCGACGTGCCTACGCTCGAGGCCTTGGCTGGAGACGCTCCGCTGATTACCAATGGCGACGTCCACACCAAATTGCCCGATGGCCTCAAGGCCAATGCCACAGCCATGGCGAACGGCGAAGATGGCACCATCCTCGATATTCCGATCCGCGCCATTGCCGCACACAACACCACCCCAGACCGCATGAATTATCACCCCGTGGGGGTCGGCAATGGCTATGTACTGAGCTTCGGGGACAAGCAGATCTATGTCGCAGGAGACACCGAACCGACCGAGGATATGCTGGGCCTGACCGACATTGCCGTCGCTTTCCTGCCCATGAACCTGCCCTATACCATGACGCCTGACCAAGCGGTCGAGGCCATCAACACCTTCAAGCCGGCCATCATCTATCCCTATCACTATGGCGACAGCGATCTCAGCCCGCTCGAAACCGATGTGGACGCGGAAGTCGAGGTGCGGCTGCGCAACTGGTATCCCAACCGGGCCTGACCCGGCCTTTTGACGCCAAGCAAATGGCTTGACTCTTGGGGAGTTTGCCCCGATAAGCCAGCCAATCTGCGCACTGGTCCGTCCGGTGCGCTGGTTTTGTTTGAAAACGCTGCTCGAGGCTGCCGGCCGATTCTTCGGCCCAGACCATACGAAAAGCCCGCGGAAAAGGCATGCAACCGCGGCGCCGCAGAGCGCGACAGAAAAAGGGACCGCGTGACACATCACGTGGCTGACGACATGACTTTTGCCGTTATCAAGACGGGCGGAAAGCAGTACAAGGTTGCTGCCGACGACGTCATCAAGATTGAAAAACTCGATGCCGAAGCGGGTGACATCGTCACCTTCGATCAGGTTCTGATGGTGGGCGACACCGTTGGTGCCCCGCTGGTGGAAGGCGCTCTTGTTGCCGCCGAGCTGGTCGAGACCAAGAAGCAGAAGACCGTTATTGTCTTCAAGAAGCGCCGCCGCCACAATTCGCGCCGCCGCAATGGCCATCGCCAGCTGCTCTCGACCGTGCGCATCACCGAAATCCTGACCGGCGGCAAGAAGCCCTCGGTGAAGGCTGCCGCCAAGACCGAGAAAGCCGAAGCCGTTGCCGAAAAGGCCCCGGCCAAGAAAGCCGCTCCCAAGGCCGAAGCCGCTGAAGCCACCGAAGCAAAGGCAGCTCCGAAGAAAGCCGCACCCAAGAAGGCCGCCGCCAAGACTGAAGACACCGTCGCTGAAAAGCCGGCGAAGAAGGCCCCGGCCAAAAAGGCCGCTCCCAAGGCCGACAAGGAATAAGAGGAAGCTAGACCATGGCACATAAGAAAGCAGGCGGTTCATCCCGCAACGGTCGTGATACCGCTGGCCGTCGTCTCGGCGTCAAGAAGTTCGGTGGCGAAGCTGTCGTCGCCGGCAACATCATCGTGCGTCAGCGCGGCACCAAGTGGGCTCCGGGCACCGGCGTCGGCCTGGGCAAGGATCACACGATCTTCGCGCTGGTCGATGGTACCGTGGCGTTCCGCACCCGTGCGAACTCCAAAGTACACGTGTCTGTCGTCCCGGCAGAGGCCGCCGAATAACCCGGCAGGCCTTTCAAACCCGCCGGAGACCAGTTCCCCGGCGCCGCGTTTGAAAAAACAAAGCAGATGCAAAGGGGAACCGGTCCGCTGGTTCCCCTTTTTCTTTCCCGGAGCATCTGCAAATGACCATCGTCGCGACCGCCCTCAAGGACCGCCTGCCCACCACCATCCGCACCGCGCGTCTGGTCCTGGCAGAACCGACCCTGGCCCATGTTCCGGAAATGGCCATATTGGCCAATAACAAAGCGATACACGCGGTATTGTCGCGTTTGCCTTACCCCTATGGCGAAAGCGATGGCCGCTTCTTCGTTGAAACCATCGCGCGGGGTGACAGCGAATTTGCCTGGGCAATCGAGCACAATGGCGTGTTTGTCGGCGTCATCGGCCTGCACTTGCTGCCTGGCCGTCTGCCCGAATTGGGCTACTGGCTGGGCGAACCGCATTGGGGTCAAGGCTTTGCGACCGAAGCCGGTCTTGCGGCGGTCGCGGCCGCGCGGGCCGCTGGCGCAGCAGGATTGCGCTCTCGTGCGCTTCTCGACAATCTCGGCTCTCGCAACGTTCTTCGCAAGCTCGGCTTCCTCGAGATCGGCGAAGATATTGACACAACCGGCACGCTGGTCGGCCGTAAGATCATGCAGATGCGGCTGGAGTTCGACCAAAGATGATCGAGCTATGTACATCGCGCCTCGTGCTCCGGCCGGCCCAACCCGGTGATGCCCCTCATTTCGCCCTTGGGGTCAGCGACTTTGCCGTCGCCCGCTGGCTGACGCCCCTGCCCTTCCCTTTCACCCTGGCAATGGCCAGCGATTGGTTGCGGCTTGCACCGCAGAGTGGATCGGAGAAGGCCTTGTTCATTATCGATCTGCCCGGACGCGGTTTGATCGGCTGCGTAGCGCTGCATCACGAATTGGGGTTCTGGATTGCCAGGCCGCACTGGGGGCGCGGCTATGCGTCCGAGGCTGCGCGGGCCGTCATCAACTGGCACTTTGCCACCAGTGACTGCGGCCATATTTCAGCCAGCGCCCATCACGACAATCACGCATCCCTGCGCGTCAAGGGCAAGCTGGGGTTCCAGGAGGTGGGGCGGGACCTGCGGTTCTCCCATGCCCTGCAAAACAATGTGCCCCATGTGTTGACGCGCCTGACGCGGGAGCGCTGGATAGGTCTGGAGGACAAGCAATGCGCCTGAGAGATCAACTGCCCGATGTGATCGAGACCAAGCGCCTCCTATTGCGCGCGCCGCATGTTTCCGACCTGGACGACTTGGTGCACGAGGCGAACAACTGGGCGGTGCTCGAACCAACCGCCAGCCTGCCCTTCCCTTATCTCCAAGAGCATGCGCGCGCATTCATCGAGCGGTTTTCGGCCAAGCCAGACAAGCGCAGCTACGTCATTGCCGGACGGGACACCGATCGTCTCAAAGGCGTGATCGGACTCTATTTCCACGACGAGAAACCAACCGAGCTGGGATACTGGCTCGGCCAGGCTCATTGGGGGCAGGGCTTTGCGCCAGAGGCGGTCCTCGGGGTGCTCAACGCGGCAGCCGCCATCGGCCTGACGCCCATTCGCGCCCGTGTGCTGACCGCCAATGGTGGCTCGGTGCGCGTTCTGGAAAAGTCCGGCTTTGCCACTGTCGAGCACACCCACAGCGTGGTGGAACGCCACCGTGGCAAACCCCTTCTGGTCATGGAGTGGCGTGCGTGACCCCCACCCTGCTGACCGAGCGGCTGATCCTGCGCGCCCCGCAGATGGGCGATGCCGAGCCCATAGCGCGCTATCTCAACGACATTGAGGTCGCCGGAAATCTGGCGCGCGTCCCTTTTCCCTATCACTATAGCGATGCCCGGGCCTGGCTTGCGTCCCAGCAAGCCAACCAACCGCCCAGCCAGACCAGCTTTTCCATCGAGCTGACAGGCGTGGGCTATGTCGGCCATATCGGCTTTCAACCAGAGGGCGGCCGCGCCATTCTCGGCTACTGGCTGGGCAAGCCGCATTGGGGCCGTGGTATCATGACCGAAGCCGCATTCGCTGCGGTCCGATGGTTTTTTGATGTCAGCGATGCACCGGCCATCCACTCCGGCGTCTTTCATTTCAATGGTGCCTCGCTGGCCATTCAGCACCGGCTGGGATTCACCGAAACGGGCCGTTCTGTCCTGCTCTGCCTTGCGCGCGGCGCCGAGCTGGAGCATATCGACACCCAATTGACACGCGCGCGTTTCCAGCACTGCTGGCCAGCCGCCTCCAGGGCAGCAAGCGCGACAGACCAGGTGCTGGAAGGCACAAGCAAGGCATGAAGTTTCTCGACCAGGCCAAGGTCTACATAAAATCCGGATCCGGCGGCGCCGGCGCCGTCAGTTTCCTGCGCGAAAAATTCGTCGAATTCGGGGGACCCGATGGTGGCAATGGCGGTCGCGGCGGCGACGTGATTGCCGAATGTGCCGATGGCCTCAACACGCTGATCGATTTCCGCTACCAGCAGCACTTCCGCGCCGGCACCGGCGTGCACGGCATGGGCAAGAACCGCACCGGGGCCGATGGGGCCGACGTGGTATTGCGCGTGCCCGTGGGCACCCAGATCTTCGAAGAGGACCAGGAAACCCTTATCGCCGACTTCACCGAAGTGGGTCAGCGCGTCGTGCTGCTCAAGGGCGGCAATGGTGGCTTTGGCAACGCCTATTTCAAGACCAGTTCCAATCAGGCGCCGCGCCGCGCCAATCCCGGTCAGGAAGGCGTGGAAAAGGGCATCTGGCTGCGTTTGAAACTGATCGCCGACGCGGGTCTTGTGGGCCAGCCCAATGCCGGAAAATCCACTTTCCTTTCGGCTGTATCGGCTGCCAAACCCAAAATTGCCGATTATCCCTTCACCACGCTGCACCCGAACCTGGGCGTGGTGCGGATTGGTGAACGCGAATTCGTACTGGCCGACATTCCCGGCCTGATTGAAGGGGCAAGTGAAGGCGTCGGCATTGGCGACCGGTTCTTGGGTCACATCGAGCGCTGCGGCGTGCTGATTCACCTGATCGACGGCACCAATGAGGATGTCGCCCATACCTATGAGGCGGTCCGGTACGAACTGGCTGCCTATGCCGATGTGCTGGCTGACAAGCCAGAAATCGTGGTGCTCAACAAGGTCGACGCACTCACGCCGGACGAACTCAAAACCAAGGTCAAGGCGCTCAAGAAGGTGTCGAAGGCCGAGGTACGTCTGGTATCCGGCGCCACCGGCCAAGGTGTCGAACAGGTCCTCTACGACGTGCTCAACGTGCTTGATGTCGAAAAGGCGGAAAAAGCGGAAGCCGAGCGCCGCAAGACCGAAGAGAAATGGACGCCGTGAGCGTGACCGGTCCCCTCGCCAAATATCGCCGCATCACCATCAAGATCGGCTCGGCTCTCCTGGTCGACAAGGCCGGCAGGCTGCGCGCCGACTGGCTGGCGGGCCTGGCCCAGGATGTCGCCGGCTTGAAGGCCGGGGGCCGGGAGATCGTCATCGTCTCCTCAGGCGCCATCGCGCTGGGCCGCAGCCTGTTGGGACTTTCCGCCCTGTCGCTGACGCTCGAGCAGTCCCAGGCCGCGGCCAGCGCAGGTCAGATCGCGCTTTCCCAGGCCTGGGCCGAGGCGCTGGGCCAACACGGCATTGTCACCGGGCAGATCCTGATCACCCCCAATATCACCGAGGAGCGGCGCTATTACCTCAACGCCCGCACCACCATCCAGACGCTGCTGGGGCTGGGCGCAATACCGATCATCAACGAAAACGACAGTGTCGCCACCGCCGAAATCCGCTATGGCGACAATGACCGGCTTTCCGCGCGCGTCGCCACCATGATCGAGGCGGACCTTCTGGTGCTGCTCTCCGATGTCGACGGCCTGTATACTGCTCCACCCGCCAGGGACCCCGGCGCTCGCCATCTGCCTGTGGTCGAAGCCATCACCCCGGCAATCGAAGCCATGGCCGGTGGCGCGGCCAGCCATCTCTCGCGTGGCGGCATGACCACCAAGGTCGAGGCCGGCAAGATCGCCACCCAGGCCGGAACGGCCATGATCATCGCCAGGGGCACCGAGGATCATCCCCTGCGACGACTGACCGAGGGCGGGCTGCATACGCTCTTCAAGCCGGCAACCACCCGCGCACAATCGCGAAAACGCTGGATCATGGGCACGCTGGCGATCGCCGGCACCGTGCGCGTCGATGCCGGTGCAGCGCGCGCGCTCAGCCTGGGCAAGTCCCTGCTGCCGGTTGGCGTGACCCAGATCACCGGCGACTTTGAACGGGGCGATACCATTGCCGTGCTGGGCCCTGAAGGCCAGGAAATCGCCCGGGGGCTGGTCAGCTTTGACAGCGAGGATGCCCGCCTGGTCATTGGCAAGCACAGCGAAGCGGTAATTGAGCTATTGGGCTCGAGCAATCGCGGCGCCCTGGTGCACCGCGACAATCTCGTGCTCACAGGCGCGCGCGGCGACAGTGAGACCGAACAGCAGATGGAGGCGAACCATGAGCCTGGCTGAAGCCACCGATACTGACATTCCTGCCCTGATGGCCGAGTTGGGACGCAATGCGCGCGTCGGCGCCAATGCGCTCAAGATCGCAACGCCCGAGCAGAAACGCACCGCTCTCCTGACGGCCGCCGGCGCCATCAATGCGCATCGCAATAAAATTCTGGCCGCCAATGCGCTGGACATGCAGGCGGCCGAGGCTAAGGGTATTTCGAAGGCTTTTCTCGATCGCCTGTTGCTCACCGATGCGCGCATCGACGGCATCATCGAGGCCGTCAAGACCATTGCCGAACTGCCTGATCCCGTCGGAACGGTAATCTCCGAATGGGATCGGCCCAATGGCCTCCACATCGAGCGCGTGCGCACCCCACTGGGCGTCATCGGCGTGATCTTTGAATCGCGACCCAATGTCACCGCCGATGCCGGTGCGCTTTGCATCAAGGCGGGCAATGCGGTCATCCTGCGCGGTGGCAGCGACAGTTTTCATTCCAGCCGGGCGATTGTCGAATGTCTGCTCGACGGACTGCATCTGGCGGGTTTGCCGCAGGAGTGCGTACAACTGGTGCCCACCACCGACCGCGAAGCGGTCGGCGAAATGCTCAAGGGTCTCAGCGGCAATATCGACGTCATCGTGCCGCGTGGTGGCAAGACACTGGTGGCGCGCGTGCAGGCCGAGGCCCGGGTACCGGTCTTTGCCCATCTCGAGGGCCTGGTGCATGTCTATGTCGACAGTTCAGCCGATCTCGAGAAAGCTGTCAGCGTCACCCTAAACGCCAAGATGCGCCGCACCGGCATTTGTGGGGCCGCCGAAACCCTGCTGGTGCACAAGGACGTGGTGGCCACGCATCTCAAGCCGATCATTGCGGCACTGGTGGCAAAAGGCTGCGAAATCCGTGGCGACCGGACAGTCTTGTCGATGATTCCCGGGGCGATCGAAGCCACGGAGATCGACTGGCAGACCGAATATGAGGACGCCGTCATCTCGGTCAAAGTCGTCGACAGTCTCGAAGAGGCCATCGCCCATATCGAACACTATTCGAGCCACCACACCGAGGCGATCATTGCCGAAGACCCCGAGGCGGTCGAAAAGTTCTTCAACGAGATCGACTCTGCCATTCTCATGCACAATGCCTCGACCCAGTTCGCCGATGGCGGCGAATTCGGTTTCGGTGGCGAGATCGGCATTGCCACGGGCAAGATGCATGCCCGGGGACCCGTGGGGGTCGAACAGCTCACCAGCTTCAAATACCGTGTGCGCGGCAATGGGCAGACGAGACCCTAGCCTTTGACCCTGCGCCAGCCTCTCCGTATCCCCGGCATCACCGAAATCCCGCCCTCTGCACCGGGCATGCGGATCGGGCTGTTTGGCGGCAGTTTCAACCCCATGCATGAGGGTCATGCCCTGGTCATGGAAGAGACGCTTCGGCGCCTGGAATTGCATGCCCTTTGGGTGTTGGTCACACCGGGCAATCCGCTCAAGGACAATTCAGCCCTGCCTCCGCTGGAGAACCGCGTCGAGGCGGCACGAAATTTCGTCACCGACCCCCGCATCCGCGTGACCGGATTTGAAGCCGAGCGCGGGTTTTCCTATAGCTGGCAGACCATCGACTACCTGACCCGGGCCATGCCGGACCGGCGCTTCGTCTGGATCATGGGCGCCGACAGCCTGGCCGAATTTCACCGCTGGCAGCGCTGGCGCGATATGGCCACCCGCGTGCCTATTGCCGTTTATGTGCGCCCGGGCGCCTCTCGCCGCGCCCTGGCCTCGCGTGCGGCTGCGACCTTCGACTACGCCCAGATCGACGAGACCGACGCCACGCTTTTGGCCCAGTGCCGGGCACCGGCCTGGATCTACCTTCAGGGCCGGCAATCAGGTCTTTCATCCACCGCCATAAGGGCGTCACGAACCGCGCCTTAAGCTTGTGAGGCGCCCCGATCTTGCGAATTGCGCGACAAGAGCGCATATTCAGGATCAAGTGTGATCATTGTCACCGGAACAGGAACAGACGGCTTGCCGTTTTCACGACGCCGCAACATTCCGATCAACAACCAAGGATGCTCATCTCTCGCATGACCCATGCACTCGCATGGGCGGAAGGCCGTTTCTGATGGCCGCACTGCCCGAAAACACTTCCCCCGCCACCCCCGCCGCCATGGCCGGTGCGCAAAAATCCCTGATCGACCTCATTCTCGATACGCTGGATGACGCCAAGGCCGAAGAAACGGTCTCGGTTGACATTGCCGGCAAGTCGTCGCTGGCCGACCACATGATCGTCACCTCCGGCCGGTCCCAGCGCCATGTCGGCGCGGTTGCCGACCAGGTCATCACGGCATTGCGCGACAATGGCTACGGTAAGCCCCGGGTTGAGGGCCTGCCGCATTGCGATTGGGTTCTGGTGGATGCCGGCGATGTGATCCTGCACATCTTCCGACCTGAAGTGCGCGAATTCTACAATATCGAGAAAATGTGGCAGGCCGACTTCGCCGCCGATCAGCATTAGGCGCCGTCTGACCAGATGCGCATCGCGATTGCGGCCATTGGCCGGATGAAGAACGGGCCAGAGCGCGAGCTTGTGGCCCGTTATCTTGAGCGCGCCGGCGCCAGCGGCAAGCCGCTGGCCCTGACCGGATTCGACGTCACCGAAATCAATGAGTCACGCGCCGGTTCGGCCGCCGCCCGCAAGGTCGAAGAAGCCAAGGCACTGCGCGCCAGCCTGCCCGACGGCATCACCGTCATGCTTGATGAGCGCGGCAAGGCGATCAATTCCGAACAGTTCGCCCACCAGATCGGCCGCTGGCGCGATGATGGGCGTCCGGCCGTCGGCTTCGTCATCGGCGGCGCCGACGGCATCGATCCCGGTTTTGTGCGCAGCGCCGACCTGGTGGTCAGTTTCTCACCCATGGTCTGGCCACACCAGCTCGTACGCATCATGCTGGCCGAGCAGCTCTACCGTGCCACCACGATCCTGTCGGGCCACCCTTACCACCGTGGCGATTGAGCACTCACGGCATGGTTAAGCAATGTTAACCGGCAGTTTGCCGCCCGCTTGCTAGAGTGCCCCACTGATTCGGGATAATTGCCCCTGTTCTGGAGACGCAATGGCTTTGCGGCCGGCAAATCGTATCAAGGCATTGCTGGCGGGCGCGCTGATGACAGGTGCGCTCGCCTGGCCAGTGCTGGCCCAGGCTGACACCGCGCCGGGTGCCATCGTCGAAGAGGCGCCGGAGGTGGAACTTCGCCCTTCCCTGCCCCTAGACCCCGCCAGTGAAGCGGCCACTCAGACGCCTGTCGACGATCCGGACACGCTCGTGGACGAGGCAGCAGACCCGGCCGACAACAATGCTGCTGATCTTGAGGAGGTGGAAGCGACCCTGACGCTCAGCCGCGAGCGCATCGAAGCGCTCAAGGCCGAAATCGCGGCCATGGAGGGGGACCGGACCCAACAGAATGCAGCCCTGATCGCGGCGGCCCAGCGGGTGAAGCTCGCCGAAATCGAGGTCGCCGATGTCGAGGAGCGTATTTCCGAACTGATCGTGCGCGAGCTCGAGGTGCGCGGACGTCTGGATGGGGCGGATACGGAAATCTCCAATGTGCTGGCAGCGCTGCAGCGTATCTCGCTCAACCCGCCACCAGCGCTGATCGTCGATCCCGGTGATGCTCTGGGTTCAGCGCGTGGTGCCATGCTGATCGCGTCCATCCTGCCGCAATTGCGCGAACGCGCCGACAGTGTCGCGGCCGATCTGCAGGCCCTGACCGACATCAAGGTCGCAGCCCTGGCCGAGGAAGAAACACTCAAGGCCAATCACGAGGTACTTGAGGAAGAGCAGTTGCGCATCGCCACGCTGATCGCGGCACGCAAGGCCGGCATTACCCAGATGAGTGCCGAACTCCAGGCCGAGGAAGCCGAAGCCGTTGCACTGGCGGAGCGCGCCAGTACCCTGCGCGAGCTGATTGGAGCCCTCTCCGAACGCGCGGCTGCTGGCGCCACTGCGGCACCGGCCACAACCGATCCTGAACTGCCCCAACTCTCACCCGAAGCCATTGAGCTGGCCTTGGCCGACCCGGCCCGCAGCCAGCCGGCCGTGCCTTTTCCGCTGGCCCGCGGTTATCTCACCCAGCCGGCCAACGGGGTAACCGTTGTCGACTTCGGCGCCAATGACGGACGCGGCGGCATTGCCCAGGGACAATCCATCGTCACTCGGGCGGAGGCCCAGGTGCTGGCACCTGCCGATGGCTGGGTACTCTACAAGGGCCCTTACCTCAATTATGGCCAGATCATCATTCTCAATACCGGGAGCGGCTATACCGCTTTGCTGGCCGGTCTGGGCAATATCACCGCCGATATCGGGCAGTTCGTGCAGATGGGGGAACCATTGGGAACCATGGGATCACGGACAATTGGACGAACCGTGAGCACCAATGCTGGAAACGACCAGCCGACCCTCTATATTGAGCTGCGAGAAAACAACGAGCCTTTCGACCCGGCCGGGTGGTGGGCCAGACAAGAACAGACGGGATAAGTAATCCATGCGCCTGACCACCCTTCGCCTTGCCGCCCTCGGCGCGGCAGTGCTGGTGCCCGCCACCGTGCTGATCGCCCAGGATCAACTGATCGCTCAGGCGCCGGCCGATCCCGTGCCCGTTGAGGAGCCGGCAGAACCCAATCCGAGCGGCGAGGAAGCCGAGCCGACCGCCGCCGAGCGCGCTGCCGCGCCGCGCGATCCGCTGGAAATCTATGCCGACCTCAACCTGTTCGGTGAAATCTTCGATCGAATCCGCGCCGAATATGTCGACCCGCCGGACGAACAGGAACTGATCCGGGCCGCCATCCAGGGCATGCTGACCTCGCTCGACCCGCATTCGGGCTACCTGCCGCCGATCGAATATGCCGATATGCGTGAGGATACCTCTGGCCAATTCGGTGGCCTGGGTGTCGAGATCATCATGGAAGAAGGTCTGATCAAGGTTGTTTCGCCCATTGACGACACCCCCGCCGCCCGTGCCGGTATTCTCTCCAACGATCTGATCATCGAGATCGATGGCCAGCAGGTTCAGGGCATGACCCAGGACGAGGCCGTGGAAAAGATGCGCGGCGAAGTGGGTACCCAGGTAACAATCACCGTCTTCCGGGAAGGGGTCGATGAGCCGCTCGAGTTCGAACTGACCCGCGGCATCATCTCCATGCGCGCCGTGCGCTGGAGCATGGAGGGCGGCGAGACCGAAGGCGAAGGCGACATCGCCGTCTTGCGTCTGGCGCGTTTCTCGGAACAGGCCTTTGTCGGCATCGAACGCGCCATCGAGGATATCTATGAAGAGCGCGATGATGTACCGCCCAAAGGCATCATTCTCGATCTGCGCAACAATCCAGGCGGGCTGGTCGACCAATCCGTCTATGTCGCCGACGCCTTCCTCAACCGGGGCGCGGTTGTGCTGACCCGCGGACGTTCGGAAAACGAGAGCGCCCGCTATGACGCCGCGCCCGATCCTCTCGATGCCCGCATTGCCGATGTGCCGCTTGTCGTTCTGATCAATGGCGGTTCGGCCTCGGCCTCCGAAATCGTCGCCGGCGCCCTGCAGGATCACAAGCGGGCCACGCTGGTAGGCACGCGCTCTTTCGGCAAGGGCTCGGTGCAGTCGATCATTTCGCTGGGGCCCGATGGCGCCATGCGATTGACGACGGCCCGCTACTACACGCCCAACAACCGCTCCATCCAGGCCCTCGGCATTACCCCCGATATTGAAATTCGCCAGGTCGTGCCCGAAGAGTTCCAGGGCCGCGACGAGATCATCGGCGAGGCGGGCTTGGACGGCCATATCACGGTTGAGGGCCAGGAGGAGGCAAGCGTCGGGTCCTCGGTCTATGTGCCGTCCGACAAGGCTGAGGACACGCAACTGCAATACGCCATCCGGCTGATCAAGGGCGAGGAAACCGACCCCGCCTATCCGCCCAGCGTCGAGTGATCCGGCGCCATGCTAGACTGGGGATGCGGCCAGGCTGATTCGCGCCGCATCCCGCATGGAACACGTGCCAGGAGCGTGACGATGGCCCTGCGGTTTGGAAACGCGACAGGCCGGAATTCGACCGGGGATGAGTGTAGCGCCAATGGCCAATGATCTGTCCACACCGCTCACCGGGCGCCGCCGCCAGAGCCGGGAGAAGGCGGCCAGATTCCACTTCCCGCTCGCCCGGCTGCTGTTCATAGCCATTTTTCTCATTATCGGCGGAGTTGCCCTCCGGCTGGTTCTGGTTGAGGACCCCAATGGCGGCAGGCCGAGCCAGGAAGTGGCGATCACCACGACGCGCGACGGCAATACCATCGCCCGGAACGCATCGACCGGACCCGCCACCATCACCGCCGATCCCGGACAATTTCCGGCCGATGGTTCGATCATGGCGTTGCCGGCACCAGGCAATACCGCCGCGGCGCCAGGTCAGCGGCCGGACGACCTTGGCATCCTGCCCGATCTCAGCGAAGAAACCGCCCATGGCGCCATTCCACGCATGTCGGGAACCGGGCTGACGCCCTTCCTGGCCTATCGGCGTGATGCCAGCGCGGAGGTGGCGGCCGGTGGTCCCATGATTGCCATTGTCGTGACTGGACTTGGGATCAACGAACAGGGGTCGCTCGATACCATTGACCAGCTCCCCGAGGCAGTCACGCTGGGCTTTGCACCCTATGGACGTTCACTTCCCACGACGGTGTCCGCAGCGCGCACTGCGGGACACGAGGTCATGCTCGAAATCCCCCTCGAGCCTTTCGACTATCCGCAGAATGATCCCGGCCCCCATACCATGCTGACCGGTGACACGCCGCGCGAAAATCTGGAAAAGCTGTTCTGGCTCATGGCCCGCTTTGGCGGATATTTCGGGGTCATCAACAATATGGGCGCGCGCTTTACTGCTTCCGCCACGGACATGGCGCCGATCATGGAAGAACTTGGCGCCCGTGGCCTGGGCTATCTCGATGACGGCTCATCGAACCGCTCGGTCGCCGCCCAAATGGCCGGCGCAAACCGCGTGCCCTTCGCCCGGGCCGGACGGATGATCGACGCAAACCCCGCCCGTGCATCCATTCTCTCAGCACTTGCCAGCCTTGAGGCAGAAGCCATGGATAGCGGCAGCGCGCTTGGTATTGTCAGTGCGTTGCCCATATCGGTGCAGGCGGTGGCCGAATGGGCCCGTGAGCTCGATGCCAAGGGAATAGCGCTGGTTCCGGCCAGTGCTTTGATGAAATAGCACTGTTGCTGGATCGGTTCGCCGGATTGGCTGCAGTACCAAGCAGTTGAGTAAGCCCATGACGTCCAAGCTTCCGGATCGAGAATTACTGCCCTATCGCGATTGCGTGGGCATTGCTGTGTTCAATGCGCATGGCAATGTGTTCCTTGGCCATCGCAAGGCCGCCGGCGACCCGGACCGGTCTGCCGAACATGGTTCGGCCTGGCAGATGCCGCAGGGTGGCATCGACAAAGGTGAGGATCCCCTCAAGGCTGCACTGCGCGAACTGCACGAGGAAACCAACATGACTTCGGTGAGCCTGCTCGCCGAAGCGCCGGAATGGATCTTTTACGACCTGCCCGACGACGCACTGGGCAAGGCCTGGGGCGGCAGGTATCGCGGCCAGCGCCAACGCTGGTTTGCCTTTGCCTTCACCGGGCTCGACAGCGAAATCGACGTGGCCGAGCCAGCCGGCGGCAAACATGAGGCCGAATTTGATGCCTGGCGTTGGGAGAAACTCAGCCGCGCCCCCAGCCTGATCGTGCCATTCAAGCGACCCGCTTATGAAAAGGTGGTCGAAGCCTTTAGCGACATTCCACAACGTTTTACCCACGTCTGAGACCCATGAAGACCATCGGCCTGATCGGCGGCATGAGCTGGGAATCCAGCGCCCACTATTATCGTATCCTCAACCAGGAGACGGCGAATCGGCTCGGTGGCCTGCATTCGGCACCTGTCCTGATGTATTCACTCGATTTCGCACCAATCGCCGCCATGCAGGCCGCCGGAGACTGGGATGCCGCCGGCAGGCAGTTGAATGCAGCAGCTCTGGGCATGGTCCAGGCTGGCGCAGAGGTGCTTGGGCTGGCCACCAACACCATGCATGTGGTTGCCGACATCATGCTGGATGGGGTTGACCTGCCTTTCGTCCATATTGCCGACCCCACCGCCACAGCACTGCTGGCCGATGGTTATGACACGGTGGGACTCCTGGGCACACGCTTCACCATGGAGATGGATTTCTACAAGCAGCGCCTGGCCTCGCACGGCCTCGATGTCCTGGTGCCGGAGGTAGACCGCACCAATCTCAACGGCATCATCTACGAGGAATTGTGCAAAGGCATCGTGCGCGAAGATTCGCGGCGTGTCTATCAGGGCGCCATCGACCGCATGGCCGCACGCGGCGCCCAGGCGGTCATCCTGGGCTGTACCGAAATCGGCATGCTGATCGACGACAATTCAAGTGCCCTGCCAACCTATGACACCACCGACCTGCACGCGCGAGCCCTGGTGAGCGCGGCCCTCGGCTAGAGGCTAGGCCGCCCGGCGCCCCGCATCGGTCCCGGACACATCGTCCGGTTCGTTGATTGTGAACACGTCCACGATGGTATCGAGCGTTTGTGTCTGGCCTTCGGTTTGCGCAATCACCGCATTGGTCTGTTCCACCAGCGCTGCATTGTGCTGTGTCATCTGGTCCAGTGTCCGTACGGCCGCATTCACTTCTTCGATGGAAGCGGCCTGCTCACGGCTGGCGCGGGCGATGGTATGCACCAGTTCACTGTTTTCCCTGACCGCGTCGAGCATGGCTTTGAGCTTGTCGCTGGCTGCCGCGACCAGGCCCGATCCGCCCTTGACCTCTTCGGCGCTTTGCTCCACCAGCGCCTTGACCTCTGATGAGGCACTGGCCGCACTCTGCGCCAGACGCCGGACCTCCACGGCCACAACCGCAAAGCCCTTGCCTGCATCACCAGCCCGTGCCGCTTCTACCGAAGCATTGAGCGCAAGCAGATTGGTCTGGAAGGCGATGTCGTCGATCATACCGATGATATTGGAGATCCTGGCCGAAGACTGCGTAATTCGCTCCATGGCGCCATTGGCCTCGCCCATGACCGTACCGCTGTCTGCCGCGGCCTTGGCCACTGTTTCGGCTTTTCCGGCCGCCTGCTCGGCCATGCCGGCATTGCTGGCCACGGTGCCGGCCAGTTCTTCCATGGCGGCCGAGGTTTCTTCGATCGTGGCGGCTTGCCGCGTGGTGCGTTCGGACAGATCGTTGGCCCCGCTCAGCAGCTCACCACTGGCCGTACGCAGGGAACGCGTGGTCATGCGCAACTGGCCAACCACATCGCCGAAGCGGGCAATCGTCCCGTTGAGTGCCACGCGCAGGTCTTCGAACTCTGGCGGGAAGGGCATCGCGATCGTGCTGGTGAGGTCCCCATCGGCCAGTTTCTTGAGGCCTGCCCCGATGGCAGCAACCGATTGCTTGCGCGCCGTAACGTCGGTTGCAAACTGCACCACCTTATAGGGCACGCCCTCTGCATCACTGATGGGCGTAAAGGTACTTTGGATCCAAACCTCCCTGCCATCGCGACCGCGACGCCGATATTCGCCACTTTTGAACTCACCCTCGGCCAGATCCCGCCAGAACGCCTTGTACTGAGCGCTGTCCGGATCGACGTCGAACAGGAACAGGGCATTGGGCCGGCCAATGACGTCCTCCAGACTGTAGCCGAGCAGATCGAGAAAATTCTCATTTGCAGCCTGCACCGTGCCATCAAGCGCAAACTCCACCACGATCTGGCTGCGCGAAATGGCCTGCAACTGCCCGGTATGGTCCGCGGCTTCTGCCAGGTGCTGCCTGGCCTGCGCATCCAGCGCCGCCTTTTCAAGCCCATTGGCGCGGAAGACCTCAACAGCGCGGGCCATGGCGCCAATCTCGTTGTGCCGCTCTGTATACGGCACTGCAGCGTCCAGATCGCCTTCAGCGATTGCGCCCATCGAGCTGGCCAGGCGGGGAATGGGACGCGTGAGATGTCGCGCCGCAAGGAGCGCGACCAGGGCTACAACCACCACCGCAGCAAGGCTGGTTCCACCCAGGACCATCATGGTTTGCCGCAACAGGGCCTCGAATGGGGACTTGTCGACTACCACCATCAGGGCGCCGATGACCTGCCCTTCCGCTGTTGCGATCGGTTCGTAGCGCACTAGATGTTCCCGGCCATCCAGTGCCATTTCTTCGCGTGTGGACTGGTTTGCGTGCAGGGTTTCGAAAAGTGGCGTACCCGCGGGAATGGGCATGTCCATCATCCGCTCTCCTGCCGCGTCGGCAAGGCTGGTGCTTCCAACCAAAAAGTCGGGCCCAACTTCCGGATCGAGTACATAGACCGCCGCATGTGCCCCCGCCACGCCAGCCACCGCGTCAATGACATTGTGATTGCGGAACCGGGGCATGTTGCGCGCTGTCAGCGCTTCGACATTGCCGCCATCACCCACGGTGACCTCGAGGCTGGGCAAATTGACCTGAAAGATCTGGGCCGCAATGCGCGTCGTATTGGTCAGCGCTTTGGTGGCGTCTCTCTCCACCGAGCCGCTGAGGCTGATGAAGAGGCTGACCAACACCGCAGCGATGGCAAAAATGATCGCGCCGATGGTCAGGCTGGAAATGGTGAAAGTCAGGCGCAGATTGCCCAGAAGCTTGGTCATGTTCACGTCCCCGCAAGGCCGGACTTCTGTCCGGGTTCCAGCACTGGACGGGAAGAATGCACTCCAAGGGTTAACCAGGGGTGTATCGCCGGAAAAAGGCGTTATCTTACAACAACTTGCACACCAAGTGGGCGCACTGCCCAATCCAGCAGCAAAACGGCCGCCCCGAATACCGGGACGGCCGCAAATTTTTCAACTGTCGCCAGTCCCTTAGTGGACGTGCGCCCCATCGATATGCTGGGCTTCGATGGTCAAGTTCAGCAGAGCCGACACCACTTCCTGGGCGTAGGACTTGTCCTCGGGTGTTGCTGCCCGGCTCAGCTCTTCCTCGGCTGCCTTGATCTGCGCCTGCAGGTCGCCATGGTCGAACTCGGCGAACGGCACCGACTGCTCGGCCAGAATGGTCAACCCAGCGGCCGACACATCGGCAAAGCCGCCCTTGACGAAATAGACTTCGGCACCAGCGTCCTTGGTCACGGTGATGAAGCCGGGCTTCAACGTCGTCATGAACGGCGCGTGATCGTCCATCACAGTGAAATAGCCTTCGGTGCCGGGCACGGTCACCGATGTGACAGTTTCTGACAGCACCAGCCGCTCGGGCGACACGATCTCGATCTTGAGGCCTTCAGCCATTCTTTTGGTCCTTTGGCAAAAGAGCCCGAATTCTCATTCGGGCTCCATCTCGAGAATGACCGGGCCGGCAATACGGCCCAGTCGGAACTTAGGCAGCCTGAGCAGCCAGCTTCTGTGCCTTGGCGACGGCGTCGTCAATGGTACCCACCATATAGAAGGCGGCTTCCGGCAAATGGTCATAGTCGCCGGCAACCAGGCCCTTGAAGCCCTTGATAGTGTCTTCGAGCGACACGAACACGCCGGGCGAACCGGTGAACACTTCGGCCACGTCGAAGGGCTGGCTCATGAAGCGCTCGATCTTGCGGGCACGGGCCACGGTCAGCTTGTCCTCTTCGGAGAGCTCGTCCATGCCCAGGATGGCGATGATGTCCTGCAGCGCCTTGTACTTCTGCAGGATCGACTGCACTTCGCGGGCGGTATTGTAGTGCTCTTCACCCACAACGTTCGCGTCGAGAATACGGCTGTTCGACGCCAGCGGATCCACGGCCGGGTAGATGCCCTTTTCCGAGATCGCACGGTTCAACACGGTCGTCGCGTCAAGGTGCGCGAAAGTGGTGGCCGGGGCCGGGTCGGTCAAGTCGTCGGCGGGCACGTAAACGGCCTGCACCGAGGTGATCGAGCCCTTGGTGGTGGTGGTGATGCGTTCCTGCATCGCGCCCATGTCGGTCGACAGCGTCGGCTGGTAACCCACGGCGGAGGGGATGCGGCCCAGAAGTGCCGACATTTCGGCGCCGGCCTGGGTGAAGCGGAAGATGTTGTCCACGAAAAACAGCACGTCCTGGCCCTGATCGCGGAAGTGCTCGGCCACGGTCAGACCGGTCAGAGCAACGCGGGCACGGGCGCCGGGGGGCTCGTTCATCTGGCCGAAAACGAGGGCACACTTGGAACCGGCGGCCGAGCCACCATGTTCCTTGGGGTCCTTGTTCACGCCCGATTCGATCATTTCGTGATAGAGGTCGTTGCCTTCGCGGGTGCGTTCACCCACGCCCGCAAACACCGAATATCCACCATGCGCCTTGGCGACGTTGTTGATCAGTTCCTGGATCAGCACGGTCTTGCCCACGCCGGCACCGCCGAACAGGCCAATCTTACCACCACGAGCATAAGGCGCGATCAGGTCCACCACCTTGATGCCGGTGACCAGCACTTCGGCTTCCGGGGACTGATCCACGAAATCAGGCGCGTCCTGGTGAATTTCGCGGCGGCCTGAGGTATTGACCGGGCCGGCTTCGTCGATCGGCTCGCCGATCACGTTCATGATGCGGCCAAGCGTCTCGTCGCCGACCGGCACCGAGATCGAAGCGCCGGTATCGGAAACTTCGGTGCCGCGGACCAGACCTTCGGTCGTGTCCATGGCGATGGTGCGCACGGCGTTTTCGCCCAGGTGCTGGGCAACTTCGAGCACCAGGCGCTGGCCATTATTGGTGGTTTCAAGCGCGTTCAGGATGGCGGGCAGGTGATCGTCGAACACCACGTCAACGACGGCGCCAATGACCTGCGAAACGCGACCGGCCTTCTTTTCTGCCATTTGTTCGTCCTCGCTGATGGGTTAGAGCGCCTCGGCGCCCGAAATGATTTCGATGAGTTCTTTGGTGATCTGGGCTTGCCGCTGGCGGTTATAGCTCAGCTGCAGCTTGTTGATCATTTCGCCGGCATTGCGGGTCGCATTGTCCATGGCGGACATCTGCGCACCGTAGAAGGAGGCCGAGTTTTCGAGCAGGGCACGCAGCACCTGCACGGAAATGTTGCGCGGCAACAGATCTTCGACGATCGCTTCCTCGCTCGGCTCATATTCGTAAGGCACGGCGGGGGCATTGACGTCACCCTCGGCCTCGACCTTTTCCAGCTTGGCCGGGATGATCTGCTGGGCCGTTGGCACCTGGCTGATGACCGAACCGAACTTGGCGAAGTAGAGCGTAGCCACGTCGAATTCGCCGGCAGCGAACAACTCGAGCACCTTGTCGGCGACCAGCTGAGCCTGAGTGAAGCCGACCTGCCGCACTTCGCGGAAGTTGAACGTGTCCACGATCAGATCCGGATATTGCCGACGCAGGATATCATGGCCCTTGCGCCCGACCGTCAGAATCTTGACCGTCTTGCCCTGGCTGATCAGCTTTTGCGCATGGTCACGAGCGAGGCGAGCGATAGACGAGTTGAAACCGCCTGCCAGCCCACGTTCACCGGTGGCGACCACCAGCAGATGCACATTGTCCTTGCCGGTGCCACCGAGCAGCACCGGAGCGTTTTCCTGGCCATCATAGACAGCGCCGAGAGCGGCCAGCACCTTGCCCATGCGTTCGGCATAGGGGCGGGCGGCCTCGGCCGCTTCCTGCGCGCGGCGGAGCTTGGCCGCCGCGACCATCTGCATGGCCTTGGTGATCTTCTGGGTCGATTTGACCGAGTCGATCCGGTTTTTTAGGTCCTTTAGCGACGGCATTGCCTGTCGTCTCCTTCAGGGCTTAGGCCGCGTAGGTCTTCTTGATTTCGTCCAGAGCCGACTTCAGCTTGGCGCGAGTATCATCGCTCAGGGCCTTTTCCGTCGCGATGGTCTTCAAGAGATCGGCGTGCTTGGAGCGCATGTTGGACAGGACATGCTTTTCGAAGTCCTGCACCTTGTTGACCGGGATCGAGTCCAGGTAGCCCTGACCACCAGCAAAGATCACCGCAACCTGTTCTTCGGTCTTGAGCGGAGAAAACTGCGGCTGCTTGAGCAGCTCGGTCAGGCGCGCACCACGGTTCAGCAGACGCTGGGTAGCGGCATCGAGGTCCGAACCGAACTGGGCGAATGCAGCCATTTCGCGATACTGCGAAAGCTCACCCTTGAGCGAACCGGCGACCTGCTTCATCGCCTTGATCTGGGCCGAACCACCCACGCGGGAAACCGACAGACCCACGTTCACAGCGGGACGGATGCCCTGGAAGAAGAGGTTGGTTTCCAGGAAGATCTGGCCGTCGGTGATCGAGATCACGTTGGTCGGGATATAGGCCGACACGTCGTTGGCCTGGGTTTCGATGACCGGCAGCGCGGTCAGCGAACCAAGACCGTGGTCTTCGTTCATCTTGGCGGCGCGTTCCAGCAGACGGCTGTGGAGGTAGAAGACGTCGCCCGGATAGGCTTCGCGGCCTGGCGGGCGGCGCAGCAGCAGCGACATCTGACGGTAGGCAACAGCCTGCTTGGTCAAGTCGTCATAGGCGATCACGGCATGCTTGCCATTGTCGCGGAACCACTCGCCGATGGCGCAGCCGGTGAACGGCGCAATGTACTGCAGCGGTGCCGGATCAGAGGCGGTGGCGGCAATCACGATCGAATAGGGCAGTGCGCCCGATTCCTCGAGCTGCTTGACGAACTGGGCGACGGTTGAACGCTTCTGGCCAACCGCGACATAGATGCAAAACAGCTTATCGGTGTCCGAAGCGTCGGCATCGTGCGCCGGCTTCTGGTTGAGGAAGGTGTCGAGGATGATGGCGGTCTTGCCGGTCTGGCGGTCACCAATCACCAGCTCGCGCTGGCCACGGCCGATCGGGATCAGCGCGTCGATGGCCTTGAGGCCAGTGGACATGGGCTCATGCACCGACTTGCGTGGCAGGATGCCCGGTGCCTTCACGTCAACGCGGCTGCGTTCGGTATGCTCGATCGGGCCCTTGCCGTCGATCGGGTTGCCCAGACCATCGACTACGCGGCCGAGCAGGCCCGGACCAACCGGGGTGTCCACGATGGCGCCGGTCCGCTTGACCACGTCGCCTTCCTTGATGGCGCGGTCGGAGCCGAAGATCACGACGCCGACATTATCGGCTTCCAGGTTCAGGGCCATGCCCTTAACGCCGCCCGGGAACTCGACGAGCTCACCGGCCTGCACATTGTCGAGGCCATAGACGCGGGCAATACCGTCACCGACGGACAGCACCTGGCCGACTTCGGAAACCTGGGCTTCCTGGCCGAAATTCTTAATCTGGTCCTTGAGGATCGCAGAAATTTCCGCGGCTTTGATGTCCATTATCCGACCTCTTTCATGGCGATTTTCATCGCAGCGAGTTTTGTCTTGAGTGAGCTAT
>Ga0207773_100338_pt1 | contig 21908 bp, 18 predicted proteins | sample TtaePargueraPR_2_FD_187281 | JGI IMG/M metagenome (GOLD analysis project Ga0207773, IMG submission 187281) | Aerobic enrichment media microbial communities from Bioluminiscent Bay, La Parguera, Puerto Rico - Tt and M1 (3) (SPAdes) | ecosystem: Environmental > Aquatic > Marine > Unclassified ...
GGGCTTGCCCTCGGTGGCGCCGGCCGGCCCCGCGATGCCGGTCGCCGAGACGGCGACGTCGGCCTTCGAGGCCTTCAGCGCGCCCTTGGCCATGGCGACGGCCACCTCGGCGCTCACCGCGCCAGGGCCGGGAGGCTCCAGCAGCGCCGGCGAGACGCCCAGCAGCTCGCTCTTCGCTTCGTTGGAGTAGGTGACGAAGCCGCGGTCCACCACGTCGGACGAGCCGGCGATCTCGGTGAGGCAGCCGGCGATGAGCCCGCCTGTGCAGGACTCGGCCGTGGCGATGCGCTGGCCGGCGGCGCGGTAGAGTGCGAGCACCGCCTCGGCCTGACGCAGCAATTCGCCGTCGAACAGCCCCTCCCTCATCACGCGCGTTCCCAGATCCACAGCACGACGAAGAGGATCGGCCCCGCATAGGCGGCGGCGATGATGTCGTCGACCATGACCCCGAAGGCGCCCTTCAGATGTCGGTCGGCCCAGCTCACCGGCCAGGGCTTCAGGACGTCGAAGAAGCGGAACAGCACGAAGGCGAGCAGGACGACCCAGGGATTGAAGGCCCAGGGCTCCAGGCTGGCGGGGATCAGGGTCAGCCACTGGCCCGCCACCTCGTCGATGACGATGGCGCCGGGGTCCTTGATCTCGGCGACACGCTCGTAGCTCTGCGCCGCCCAGAGGCCAATGGCGAAGACGGCGACGGCGCCGCCCAGCAGGGCGAAGGGCCCCGCCATCCAGTAGAGGCCGACGCCGAAGGGCAGGGCGGCGAGCGCGCCCCAGGTGCCCGGCGCCCCCGGCAGCAGCCCGGCGCCGAACCAAGTCGCCAGCAGCGTGGAGGGCAGCCAGGGGGAGGGCGCGGCCATGGGTCTACAACACCGCGGGCAATTCGATGGTTGCCACCGCCTGGGCGGCGATGCCCTCGCCGCGGCCGGTGAAGCCGAGCTTCTCCGTGGTGGTCGCCTTCACGCTGACGCGCGCGGCCGGCAGGTCGAGCAGCGCGGCGATGCGGGCCACCATGGCGTCGCGGTGCGGGCCGATCTTCGGCCGCTCGCAGATCAGCGTCACGTCGAGATGCAGCAGGCGGCCGCCCTCAGCGGCGACGAGGTCGCGCGCGTGCTGCAGGAACTTCCCTGAGTCGGCGCCTTTCCACTGCGGATCGCTGGGTGGGAAGTGGCTGCCGATGTCGCCGGCGCCGAGCGCGCCGAGGATGGCGTCGGTCAGCGCGTGCAGCCCGACGTCGGCGTCGGAGTGGCCGACGAGGCCGGCATCGTGCGCCACGCGGACGCCGCAGAGCGTCACGTGGTCGCCGGGACCGAAGGCATGCACGTCGAAGCCCTGTCCCACCCGTGTCTCCGCTTGCGCGCCGCGGAGCCAGCGCTCGGCTACGGCGAGGTCTTCCTGCGAGGTCACCTTCATATTCTCCCGGCTGCCTTCCACCAGTGCGACCGCGAGGCCGGCGCGCTCGGCCACCGCGGCATCGTCGGTCAACTCCTCGCCCGCCGCCTGGCGGTGCGCCGCCAGGATGTCGGCGTAGCGGAAGCCCTGGGGCGTCTGCGCGCCCCACAGGCCGGCGCGGTCCTGCGTGCCGGCGACGCGGCCGGCCGCGCCGCGCTTCAGGGTGTCGACCACCGGCAGCGCGGCGATGGCGCCGGGGCTGTCGTCGAGGGCGGACAGCACGCGGTCGATGACCGCGGCGGAGACGAAGGGCCGCGCGCCGTCGTGGACCAGCACCCGCGCCGGCGGGTCGCCGGCGAGGCTCTCGAGGCCGCGCAGCACGGAGTCCTGCCGGCTGGCGCCGCCGGCCACTGGCTCGGCAAGATCGAGCCCGGCGGCGGCGGCCTCGTAGAGCGGGCGGTCGTCGGGATGGATGACGGCGCGCACCGTGGCGACCGCGGGATGCGCCGCGAAGGCGCACAGCGTGTGGCGCAGCAGGGGGACGCCGGCGAGGGTCGCATACTGCTTCGGCAGGGCGCCGCCGAAGCGCTGACCGCGCCCGGCGGCGACGATCAGCGCGGCTGTCTTGCTCACCGGCTTGGACAAGGGAGGCGGGACTCCGCGGGACGGTCTCGGGTTACGGGCGGGAGCCTAGTTGGCCCTGGTGGCGCGGCCAAGAGGTGATATATAGGCGCCATGAACTCCCTGGTCCTGTCGCTGTCCGCCCTGGCCGCCCTGGTGCCGGCGACGCTGCTGCCCTTCCTGCGCCAGGCGGCGCGGGCCGACGCCGTGTTCTGGCTGCTGCTGGGGGCCGCCCTGGCGGGCGCCTCGGCGCTCAGCGCCGTCTCGCTGGCCGCCCAGTGGCAGACCGGCCTGCCCATCGCCCTGTGGCTCGCCGTCGCGGTGTCGCTGGCGATCTTCGGCCTGGTGGTGCTCTGGACGCGCGAGGCGGCCCGGCTGACGCCGCTGCTGCTGCCCTACCTGCTGGTGCTCGGCGCCCTCGCCACCGCCTTCGGCCCGCTGGTCGGCCCGGAGACCATGGCCGGCGGCGCCGACGGCTGGCTCGTCACTCATATCGCCACCTCGATCGCCACCTACGGGCTCTGCACCATCGCCGCCGTGGCCAGCGCCGCGGTTTTCCTGCAGGAGCGGGCGCTGAAACGCCGCCGCCCCAACGCCTTCACCCGCATGCTGCCCTCGGTGGCCGACGCCGAACGCCTGGAACTGCGCCTGCTGGCGGCCTCCGAGGTGGTGCTCGGCGCCGGCATCGCGACCGGCGTCTCGGAGCTCTACGTGACCTCCGGCGAGTTTTTCACCGTCAGTCACAAGACCCTGCTGTCGGTGCTGGCCTTTGCCGTCATCGGCGTCCTGCTGCTGCTGCATTACCGCAGCGGCCTGCGCGGCCGACGCGCCGCCCGCGTGGTCCTGGTGGCCTATCTCCTGCTGACTCTGGCCTACCCGGGCGTGAAGTTCGTCACCGACATCCTCCTCGGCTAGTTCAACCGGCCGCATGACCGCGGCGTTACAGTGCCCGCTTTTAGTGCAGCGCCGGCCAAAGGCTGTCCGTAGGCGAGCAATGGCAGGTGACAGCGCCCAAAAATTGTGCATCAATCCAGCCTTCGGACGGGTTGAGCGCCCCCATAGCTGATGATCTCCGCCGCGGCCGGCCTGCGCCGGCCCGAGAGGGGAAAGCTGTTGGCGGCGCGAGGGGAGAAGCAGACGCGATGGGCATTGCCATCGGCACGATCAAGCTGCCGGCGCCGGTCATTCTGGCGCCGATGTCGGGGGTCACGGACCTGCCGTTCCGCCGCCTGGTGAAGGGGTTCGGCGCCGGTCTCGTGGTCTCCGAGATGATCGCCAGCACGGCGATGGTCCGCCAGATGCGCGAGTCCGTGAAGGAATCCCGCAAGATGTCCGGCGACTGCGCGGCCGAGTTCCCGCTCTCGGTGCAGCTCGCAGGCCGCGACCCCGCGGTCATGGCCGAGGCCGCGCGGCTGAACCAGGACCGCGGCGCGGCCATCATCGACATCAACTTCGGCTGCCCGGCCAAGAAGGTGACCAACCAGGCCTGCGGCTCGGCGATCATGCAGGACGAGGCCCTGGCCGGCGCCATCATGGCGGCGGTGGTGAAGGCGGTCGAGGTGCCGGTCACCGTGAAGATGCGCACCGGCTGGGACCTGCAGCACCGCAACGCGCCTGTGATCGCCCGCATCGCCGAGGACTGCGGCGTGAAGATGATCACCGTGCACGGCCGCACGCGCTGCCAGAAGTACGCCGGCGACGCCGACTGGGAATTCGTACGCGCGGTGAAGCAGGCGGTCTCGCTGCCCGTCGTGGTGAACGGCGACATCGTGACCGTGGAGGATGCCGCCGCGGCCCTGGCGCGGTCGGCTGCCGACGGCGTCATGGTCGGCCGCGGCGCCTACGGCCGCCCATGGTTTCTCAGCCAGGTCATCGACTACCTGCGCGACGGCAGCCGCACGCCGGAGCCGGGCCTCGCCCGCCGGGTGGAGGTCATGCTGGAGCACTATGAGGCGCTGCTCGGCCTCTACGGCCGCCATACCGGGGTGCGCATCGCGCGCAAGCACCTCGGCTGGTACGCCAAGGGCATCGCGGGCGCCGCCGAGTTCCGCGCCCGGGTGAACGCGGAGGACGATCCGACGCGCGTGATCGCGATGATCCGCGCCCTCTTCGGGTCGGCTCTCGAGGCGACACCCGACCGGCTGCCGGAACGGGAGGCAGCGTGATGGCCCGCGTCTCCGACCTCTTCGCCCGCCGTGCCGCCCGCAGCGGCGCGCCCGACCAGTCGTCGATCCTGGCGGCCCTGGCCGTGCCGCTCTTCGTGGTCGACGAGGAGGACCGCTTCTGCTTCGTGAACCAGGCGGCCGAGCAGTTTTTCGATTCCTCGACCACCAACCTGATGGGCCGCCCGCTCAGCGAGATCCTGCCAGCCGACAGCCCGCTGTTCGGCCTCATCCGCCAGGTGCGCGACGGCAACTACTCGGTTTCAGAGTACGGCGTCACCATCGCCAGCCCGAAGATCGGCTCGCACTTCGTGTCGATCGACGCGGCGGCGCTCGGCGACCGGCCGGGCAGCGTGGTGGTGTCGATCCACGAGCTGTCGATCGCGCGCAAGATCGACCACCAGCTGGTCCACCGCAACGCCGCGCGCTCGGTGACCGCCATGGCGGCCATGCTGGCGCACGAGGTGAAGAACCCGCTCAGCGGCATTCGCGGCGCCGCCCAGCTCCTCGAACAGAACGCCAGCCCCGACGACCACCAGCTCACCCGCCTCATCTGTGAAGAGGCCGACCGCATCGTCGCCCTGGTCGACCGCATGGAGATGTTCTCCGACACCCAGCCGATGGCGCGCGAGCCGGTGAACATCCACGTCGTGCTGGAGCGCGTGCGGCGTCTCGCCGAAAACGGCTTCGCCCGCCATATCCACTTCATCGAGAGTTACGACCCCTCTCTGCCGCCGGTCTACGGCAACCGCGACCTGCTGATCCAGGCGATCCTCAACCTGGTGAAGAATGCCGCCGAGGCGGCGCCCAAGGACGGCGGCGAGATCACCCTGTCGACGCGCTATCAGCAGGGCGTGCGCCTGGCGATCCCGGGCAGCAGCAGCCGCGTCGACCTGCCGCTGGCGGTGATCGTGCAGGACAACGGCCCCGGCATCCCGGAAGACCTGCAGCCGCACCTCTTCGATCCCTTCGTGACTACCAAGGCGGGCGGCAGCGGGCTGGGGCTCGCGCTGGTCGCCAAGATCGTCGGCGACCACGGCGGCGTCATCGAGTTCGACAGCCAGCCACGGCGCACCCTGTTCCGGCTCATGCTGCCGATGGCGCCGCGCGAGGAGGGCGACGCCATCGACGAGGCCGAGTTCCGCGATACCGGAGCGACTAACAGGGGCGCGGGAGAGAGGGGCGAGCCGGCATGAGCGCCGCGACGATCCTGGTCGCCGATGACGACCGCGCCATCCGCACGGTGCTGACCCAGGCGCTCGGCCGCCAGGGCCACGTCGTGCGCACCACCGGCAACGCCGCCACCCTGTGGCAGTGGGTGAAGGAGGGCGACGGCGACCTCGTCATCACCGACGTGGTGATGCCGGACGAGAACGGCCTCGACCTCATCCCGCGCATCAAGAAGCTGCGGCCGAACCTGCGCATCCTGGTGATGTCGGCGCAGAACACCCTGCTGACGGCGGTGAAGGCGACCGAGCGCGGCGCCTTCGAATACCTGCCGAAGCCCTTCGACCTGCGCGAGCTGATCTCGGTGGTCGACCGTGCCCTTTCCGAGCCGGCGAGCGGCGAGCAGAAGGGCAGGCCGTCCGGCGAGGACGGCGAGGAGCAGCTGCCGCTGATCGGCCGCTCCCAGGCGATGCAGGAGATCTACCGCGTGCTCGCCCGGCTCATGCCGACCGACCTGACGGTGATGATCTACGGCGAGTCCGGCACCGGCAAGGAGCTGGTGGCGCGCGCCCTGCACGACTACGGCAAGCGCCGGCGCGGCACCTTTGTCGCCGTGAACATGGCCGCCATCCCGCGCGAGCTGATCGAGAGCGAGCTGTTCGGCCACGAGAAGGGCGCCTTTACCGGCGCCACCATGCGCTCCTCCGGCCGCTTCGAGCAGGCCGCCGGCGGCACCCTGTTCCTCGACGAGATCGGCGACATGCCGCTGGAGGCGCAGACCCGCCTGCTGCGCGTGCTGCAGGAGGGCGAGTACACCACCGTGGGCGGCCGCACGCCGATCCGCGCCGACGTGCGCATCATCGCCGCGACCCACCGCGACCTGCGCCAGATGGTCCGTCAGGGCCTGTTTCGCGAGGACCTCTACTACCGCCTCAGCGTCGTGCCGCTGCGCCTGCCGCCGCTGCGCGAGCGCAGCGAGGACATCCCCGAGCTGACGCGCCACTTCTTCGCCGAGGCGCAGGCCGAGGGCCTGTCGGCCAAGACCCTCGACGCCGAGGCGATGGAAGCCTTGAAGGCCTATCACTGGCCGGGCAACGTGCGCGAGCTGGAGAACCTGGTGCGCCGCCTGGCTGTGCTCTACAGCCAGGAGACCATCGACCGCGAGGTGATCGAGAGCGAGCTGAACGAGGGCAAGGCTGCCGAGCGCGCGGTGGCCGCGCCGTCGGAATCCCTGGGCGGCGCGGTGGAGCACCACCTGCGTTCCTACTTCGCCGCGCACGAGGACGGCCTGCCGGCCTCCGGCCTCTACGACCGCATCCTGCGCGAGGTCGAGCGCCCGCTCATCGAGCTGTCGCTCTCCGCCACGCGGGGCAACCAGATCCGCGCCGCCAAGCTTCTCGGGCTCAACCGGAATACCCTCAGGAAGAAGATCAGGGACCTGGACATCCAGGTGATTCGGGGCCTTAAATAGCCTGTGGCAAATTTACAACGGACTCGCCGGGACGAGGCCCCCGAAGCGGAGGAGGCACCGTCCGAACGACCCGATAGCCCGACGGCGCTGTGGCCGCGGCTGCGGCGTCTGCTGCGGCAGATCAAGGTAGAGCGCACCATCGCGCTGATCCTGCTGGTCTGCGGGCTGTCGAGCGGCGTCGCCACCTTCATCGCCCTGACCGGCAACCTCGCCGCGGCGAGCAACGCCCGCTTTATCCTGCTGCTGCTGCTTGCCGACCTGGTGATCATTCTGGGGCTGGCGGCGCTCATCGCGCGACGCCTCGCCATTCTGTGGATCGAGCGCAAGAAGGGCAGGGCGGGCTCGCGGCTGCACGGTCGGCTGGTGGCGCTGTTCTCGGTGGTGGCGGTGGCGCCGACCATCCTGGTCGCCACCTTCTCCGTCCTCGTCTTCGACCTCGGCCTGGAGTTCTGGTTCAGCGAGCGCGTCTCGACCGCCATCAAGAACTCGCGCGCTGTGGCGGCCGCCTACCTGGAGGAGCACCAGCAGGCGATCGCCGCGGACGCGCTCTCGATCGCCCAGGTGCTGAACCGCGGCGGACCCTCGCTGGTCTACGCGCCTGAGCTGTTCAACAGCGTCATCACCCGCCAGGCGAGCCTGCGCTACCTCACCGAGGCGGCGGTCTACGACAGCTCCGGGCGCATGCTGGCGCGCTCGTCCGATTTCCTGCTGGCGTTCAATCCGGACATCCCGGAGTGGGCCTTCGAGCGTGCCCGCAGCGACGGCCTCGTAGTGATGACCTCCGACGACGAGGATCGCGTGCGCGCGCTGGTCCGCCTCGACCTCGCGGCCGACGCCTTCCTCTACGTCGGGCGCCTGGTGGATCAGCGCGTGCTCGGCCACATGGAAAGCACGAGCTGGGCGGTCGAGCGCTACGAGGAGTTGGAAGGCAACCGCTACAGCCTGCAGATCACCTTCGCGTTGATCTTCCTGGTGGTGGCCCTGCTGCTGCTGCTGGTGGCGGTGTGGATCGGCCTCGCCTTCGCCAATCAGATGACCGGCCCGATCGGCAGCCTCATCGCCACCGCCGAGCGGGTCGGCAAGGGCGACCTGCGTGCGCGGGTCATCGGCCCGCCGCGCCGCGACGAGATCGGCAACCTGTCGCGCGCCTTCAACAAGATGACCAGCCAGCTCGAGCGCCAGCAGGACGCCCTGCTGGAGGCGAACGAGCAGCTCGACTACCGCAACCGCTTCATCGAGGCGGTGCTGGGCGGGGTGTCGGCGGGCGTCATCGGCCTCGACGAGCAGGAGCGCATCGACCTCGCCAACCGCATGGCCTGCGATTTCCTGGGCGAGCGGGCCAAGGCGCTGCGCGGGCGCCGCGTCACCGAGGTCATGCCTGAGATCGAGGACCTGCTGGGCCGCGCCCGCAAGCGCCCGCGCAAGGTCGCCGAGCAGCAGCTTTCGATCCCCGACGGCAGCGGCGCCGAGCGCGTACTGCTGGTGCGCATCTCGGCCGAGCTGGAAGAAGGCGCCATCATGGGCTTCGTCGTCACCTTCGACGAGATCACCCAGCTCCTGGCGGCCCAGCGCAAGGCCGCCTGGGCCGATATCGCCCGGCGCATCGCCCACGAGATCAAGAATCCGCTGACGCCGATCCAGCTCGCCGCCGAGCGGCTGAAGCGCAAGTACGTCGGCCAGATCACCAGCGACGCGGAAACGTTCCAGGTCTGCACCGATACCATCGTGCGCCACGTCGGCGACATCGGGCGCATGGTGGACGAGTTCTCGGCCTTCGCGCGCATGCCGGCGCCGGTGATGCGCCGCGAGGACATCGGCAAGCTCGTCGAGCAAGCGCTGTTCCTGCAGCGCACCGCGCAGCCGCAGGTGAAGTTCAGTTTCGTGCGGCCGGCCGAGCCGGTGGCGCTCGCCTGCGACGGCCGCCAGGTCGGCCAGGCGCTCACCAATCTCATCAAGAATGCCATCGAGTCGATCGAGGGGCGCCAGCAGGCCGAAGGGGTCGAGCCCACCGACGGCGCCATCGAGGTGAGCCTTTCCGTCAGCGGCGGGCGCTGCGTGGTGGCGATCGCCGACAACGGCAAGGGACTGCCGGAGGCGAACCGCAACCGCCTCACCGAGCCCTATGTCACCACGCGCGAGCGGGGCACTGGACTCGGGCTGGCAATTGTGAAGAAGATTATGGAAGATCACGGCGGCGACCTGATCCTGCGCGACCGGGAAGGCGGCGGCGCCGTCGTCAGTCTCGTGTTCCCCCTGCGTGAAGAGCTGGCGGAAGGCGGCGGCGGGCAAGCCGAGGACGGCCTCGAGGTGTCGGCCGTGGAAAGAGCTGCAGGCCATGGGTAACGAAATTCTCATCGTCGACGACGAAGCCGACATCCGGATGCTGATCACCGGCATCCTGCAGGACGAAGGCTACGAGACCTGCGACGCGGGCGAGAGCGTGGGCGCCCTCGAGCTTTTGCGCCAGCGCCGCCCGAGCCTCGTCATCCTCGACATCTGGCTGGAGAACTCCGAGCTCGACGGCATGGAGATCCTCAGCGTCGTGCGCCAGGAATCGCCGAACACGCCGGTAGTCATGATCTCCGGGCACGGCAACATCGAGACGGCGGTGAACGCCATCAAGCTGGGCGCCTACGACTTCATCGAGAAGCCCTTCAAATCGGATCGCCTGCTGCTGGTCGTGCAGCGCGCCATCGAGGCTGCCCGCCTGCGCAGCGAGAACGAGGAGCTGCGGCTGCGCATCGGCCAGACCGCCGACTTCATCGGCTCGTCGCACTGGTATCACCAGGTGAGCCAGGCCATCCGCAAGGTGGCGCCGACCGGCAGCCGCGTGCTCATCACCGGCCCGGCAGGCGCCGGCAAGGAGGTGGTCGCCCGACAGCTGCACGCCTGCTCGCATCGCGCGAGCGCGCCCTTCGTCGCGCTGAACTGCGCCACCATGCACCCGGACCGGCTGGAGCCGGAGCTGTTCGGCACCGAGCCGGGCGTCATGGACGGCGAGAGCGGTAAGGTCGGCACCTTCGAGAAGGCCCACGGCGGCACGCTGTTCCTCGACGAGGTGGCGGACATGCCGATGGAGACCCAGGGCAAGATCGTCCGCGTGCTGCAGGAGCAGACCTTTCAGCGCGTCGGCGGCGACAAGCGCATCGCGGTCGACGTGCGGGTCATCGCCGCCACCAACCGCGACCTGCCGGGGCTGATCGGCGAGGGGCGCTTCCGCGAGGACCTGTTCTACCGGTTGAACGTGGTGCCCATCGAGGTGCCCGCCCTGCGCGAGCGGCGCGAAGACATTCCCGAGCTGGTCACCTACTTTATGGATCGCGCCGCCGAGAACGCCGGCCTGCCGCCGCGCAGCCTGAGCGACGATGCCCTGGCGGCGCTGCGCGCCTACGAGTGGCCGGGCAACGTGCGCCAGCTGCGCAACGTCATCGAGTGGGTGCTGATCATGGCGCCCGGGCGGCCGCAGGACGCGGTGCGCCCCGACATGCTGCCGCCGGAGATCGGCGCCTCGGCGCCCGCCTCGCTGCCCGGCGAGACCGGCGAGGAGATCATGTCGCTGCCGCTGCGCGAGGCGCGGGAGGTTTTCGAGCGCAAGTATCTCGAGGCCCAGGTCATGCGTTTCGGCGGCAACATCTCCCGCACCGCCAGTTTCGTCGGCATGGAGCGGTCCGCCCTGCACCGCAAGCTGCGCTCGCTCGGCGTCGGCTCGGTGGAGCGGGCGTGAACAAACGGCCGACGGCCATCGGAGTTTCCTGATCCATGAAGGTCATCATCTGCGGTGCCGGCCAGGTCGGCTTCAACATCGCGCGCTATCTGGCGAGCGAGAACGCCGACGTGACGGTGATCGACCAGTCGCGTGAGCTGATCGAGAAGATCACCGACTCCCTCGACGTGAAGGGCCTGGTCGGCTTCGCCTCCCACCCGGACGTGCTGGAGGCCGCCGGCGCCTCCGACGCCGAGATGGTGATCGCGGTGACCTACGCCGACGAGGTGAACATGGTCGCCTGCCAGATCTGCCATTCGATCTTCGAGGTGCCGACCAAGATCGCCCGCGTGCGCCACCAGAGCTATCTGGAGCCCATGTGGTCGGACCTGTTCAGCCGCGAGCACATGCCGATCGACGTCATCATCTCGCCGGAGATCGAGGTGGCGCGCGCCATCGAGCGGCGCCTGCAGCTGCCGGGCGCCTTCGACGTGCAGCCGCTGGCCGACGGCAAGGTGAGCCTGGTCGGCCTGCACTGCAGCGAGGACACGCCGGTCATCAACACGCCGCTGCGCCAGCTCACCGCGCTGTTCCCCGACCTGCACATCGTGGTGATCGGCATCTCGCGCGACGGCCAGGGCTTCGTGCCGACGCCGGACGACGACATGCGCGCCGGCGACGACGTCTACCTGGTGGCCGACACCGGCCACCTGCAGCGCACCATGGCGGCCTTCGGCCACGAGGAGAAGGAGGCGCGCCGCGTCATCATCATCGGCGGCGGCAACATCGGCCTGAACCTCGCCCACGCGGTAGAGAAGAACCACCCGCAGGTGAACCTGAAAGTCATCGAGGTGGACAAGCGGCGCGCCGAGGCGGTCGCCCAGTCCCTGCAACGCACGGTGGTGATCCACGGCGACGCGCTCGACACCGAGATTCTGGAGGAGGCCAACGCTTCGACCGCCGAGACGGTGATCGCCGTCTCCAACGACGACGAGGTGAACATCCTCACCTCGCTGCTCGCCAAGCGCTACGGCTGCCGCCGCGCGGTCACCCTCATCAACAAGACGACCTACGGCCCGCTGATCTCCAATCTCGGCATCGACACCGTGGTCAGCCCGCGCGCCATCACCGTCTCCAAGATCCTGCAGCACGTGCGCCGCGGCCGCATCCGCTCGGTGCATTCCCTCAGCGAGGATTTCGGCGAGGTTATCGAGGCCGAGGCGCTGGAGACCTCGAGCCTGGTGGGCGTGCCGATCCGGGATGCGCGCCTGCCGGACGGCGTCATCGTCGGCGCGATCGTGCGCGGCAACGAGGTGATCATCCCGCGCGGCGACACGGTGACGCGGGCCAACGACCTGGTGGTGATCTTCGCCCGGTCCGAGGCGGTGAAGAAGGTCGAGAAGCTCTTTGCCGTGAAGCTCGAGTTTTTCTAGAATCGCGGTCCGGAGTCTTTCACCCCTTCGAAAGGAAAGGCCGCGGATGCCCCGCCAAGCCTACGTCAACGGCCGCTATGTCCCGCATGGAGAGGCCACCGTGCACATCGAGGACCGCGGCTACCAGTTCGCCGACGGCGTCTACGAGGTGGTGCCGGTGTTCAACGGCATCCTGGTCGACGAGGACCTGCACCTCGACCGCCTCGACCGCTCGCTCGGCGAGCTGCGCATCGCGGCGCCGATGTCGCGCCCGGCGCTGAAGCTGGTCTCGCGCGAGCTGATGCGGCGCAACGGGCTGTCCAACGGCTTCCTCTACATGCAGATCACCCGCGGCGTCGCCCCGCGCGACCACAAGTTCCCCAAGGCCTCGACCCGGCCGGCCCTGGTGATGACGACGCGCCAGACCAAGCCGCACAGCGAGGCGCTGCTGAACGAGGGCCTGAAGGTGATCACCCTGCCCGACCAGCGCTGGCAGCGCTGCGACATCAAGTCGGTCTCGCTGCTGCCCAACATCCTCGGCAAGCAGGCGGCGGTGGAGGCGGGGGCCTACGAGGCCTGGCAGGTCGACCGCGACGGCAAGGTGACCGAGGGCACCTCGACCAATGCCTGGATCGTCACCGGCGACAACAAGGTGGTCACGCGCGACGCCACCCACTCGATCCTCAACGGCATCACCCGCCTGTCGCTCATCGATCTGATCCGCCGCGAGGGCTATAAGCTGGAGGAGCGGGCCTTCTCGGTGGAGGAGGCGCGGGCGGCGCGCGAGGCCTTCATCACCTCCAGCACCTCTTTCGTGCTGCCGGTGACCCAGCTCGACGGCAAGCCGATCGGCAACGGCCATCCCGGCATCCTGACGACCAAGCTGCGCCAGCACTACATCGACTACATGCAGGGCCTGAAGAAGAGCGCCTAGGCTGCGGCCTGCCCGCCGCCCGCCTCAGCCCCCGAAGGTGAAGCCGGACGGGCCCATGGCGCAGCTGGTCTCGCGGCCGTCCTTCAGCCCTTCGCCCCGGCCGACGATCTGCCAGCCGTCCCATTGACCTGTGCAGCGGGAGCCGTCGGGAAGAGTGATGGTGCCATCGCCGCTCGGTTCGCCAGCAGCGAGATTCCCGACGAAGATCACGCCGTTACCCGTCTGGATCGTCGCCAGGCCCTGCAGTTCACCGTCGCGCCACTGGCCCTCCATCCTCGTGCCGTCTGGCGCTGTGAAGGTGCCGTCTCCATTAAAGGTGTCCTCGGCGAACTCACCTTCGTAGCGCGTCCCGTCCGTCCCCGACAGAACGCCACGGCCATGCTTCTGGCCGCCTTTGAACTGCCCCTCATAGCGGGTGCCGTCCGATTCGATGAGGATGCCATAGCCCTCTTCGGTGCCATCGACATAGGTGCCTTCGTATCGTGTCCCGTCAGCCAAAGTAAGGACACCCTTGCCGTGGAAGTGCCCTTTCTTGAACGCGCCCTCGTATTTGACGCCATTGGACTGCAGGACACCGTCGCCATGACGCTCGTTGTCGTGGAACTCCCCTTCATAGCGCGCACCGTTCGCTTCCGTCGCTATGCCATAGCCCTCGATTCTTCCCTCGACGAAGGTGGCTTCAAAGCGCCGGCCGTCGGCGAGGGTCAGCACGCCCTGGCCGTGGAACAGGTCATTCTTGAACGCGCCCTCGTAGCGCGTGCCGTCGGGAAAGGCCTGGACGCCATGTCCTTGAAGCGTGCCATTCCAAAAGTCGCCTTCGTAGGCGTAGCCGTCACTCTCCCCGTACGCCCCCCTTCCGTGATGCCGGCCGGCGCGCATCGGTCCGCGGTAGGTGGCCATCGGCTGCCTGCTGCTCGACTCCCGCCACCAGCGGAGCTCGCCGTGGCCTTCTGCCTTGCCGTTCAGGCACTCTCCGCTCCATTCAGCCGAAAATCCCGGCTCGAGGTGATCGGCTCCCACAAGGCAGTCGGGCTTGTTGTCCACCTGCAACCAAAGTATCTCGCTTGCTTGGAGTTCGGTGGTGCACAGCAGTCCGGCCACCGCGGCGACGCAGAGATGCCATCGGTCGATCATTTCCCTCAAAGCCCTCCAAGCGGCTAGACCTCCCGAAGCCTACCGCATGTGCAGACTGTAATGAAACTGCTGGTTGCTTTTAGACCAAGTGCGTTGTTCCTGGCGCCTTCTTGTGGCAAGCATGCCGTCTCCTGCACCGATACCGATCCATCCTGCCAAAGCCCACTATGATCCTCCCCAAGCCCCGCGCCATTTTGTTCGACTGGGACAACACCCTGGTCGACAGCTGGACGGTCATCCACCACGCCATGACGGCGACCTTCGAGGCCCTGGGCGAACGCCCTTGGACCCTGGAGGAGACCCGCCGCAACGTGCGCAAATCGGCGCGCGACGCCTTTCCCGAGCTGTTCGGGGCGCGGGCGGAGGACGCGGCGGCGGTGTTCTACCGCACCTACGAGGCCGACCACCTCGCCAAGCTGCAACCGCTGCCGGGCGCCGAGGCCATGCTGCGCGCCCTGGCCGGCAACTGCGGCCTGCTGCTGGGCGTGGTGAGCAACAAGCGGGGCCGCATCCTGCGCCTGGAGGCGGCCGAGCTGGGGTGGGAGCAGTATTTCGACGCGGTGGTCGGCGCCAACGACGCGGCGCGCGACAAGCCGGCGCGCGAGGTGGTCGACCACGCGCTCGCCGGCAGCGGCATCGCCGCCGGCCCCGAGGTATGGTTCGTCGGTGACACCGACATCGACATCCTCTGCGCCCACAACGCCGGCTGCACCTCGGTGCTGCTGCGCCGCGAGGCCCCGCTGGACGACGAGTTCGGCGCCGTCTCCCTGGGCGGCCACGCCGACAGCTGCGAGGCCTTCACCCGCCTGGCGCTTGCCGCCCTCCAGGGCTGACCGCCCCCTGCCAGGCCTTGAAAATCAGGCGGTTGAACCGCAAATAAAAGTCTTCGCGCAAGCGAAGCGGGCCCCGCGACCTTACCCATTAGGATGGTTTTTCCGGGGCGCGAGCCGTGATAGGAAAGGCTGGCCGGGCTCTCGCGCTCGCGCGCGTGCACCCTCGTGTTCACGAGTGTGCGAAGGCGACGACGGGGCCGGCACGACACGAGACGACCGCTCTTAAGAACAAGAACAAGGTGCGAAAAAATGGCCGCCGAAAAGAATCAAAGCGTCCAAGACGTATTCCTCAACCACATCAGGAAGAACAAGGTGCCGGTCACGGTATTCCTGGTGAACGGCGTAAAACTTCAAGGCATCGTAACTTGGTTTGACAATTTCTCCGTCCTGCTGCGGCGCGACGCGCATTCGCAGTTGGTATACAAACATGCCATTTCGACCGTGATGCCGGCCACCCCGGTGCAGCTCTTCGATCCCACGAAGGAAGAAGAGGCGGCAGAGGGCTGAGAACTCCGACGGTCTTGGTAGCGTTGATCTCCCAGGCAACGGCCTGAACGGAAAGGGGCGGCCCCGGCGCCGCCTTCAGCCATGACCGAACGCGCACTCGTCCTGCATCCAGACTTCCTGCAGCCCGGCCTGCGCGCGCCCGCGGCGCGCCTGGCCGAGGCCGTGGGCCTGACGGCGGCCATCGATCTGGAGGTCGCCGCCAGCGAGATCGTGCCTGTGAAGAAGGCGCGGCCAGCCACGCTCATCGGCGGCGGCGCGGTCGAGCGCCTGGCCGAGGAGATCCGCCTGCAGGAGATCGGCGTCGCGGTGGTCGATGCCGCGCTGACGCCGGTCCAGCAGCGCAACCTGGAGCGCGCCTGGAACTGCAAGGTCATCGACCGCACCGGCCTCATCCTCGAGATCTTCGGCGAGCGCGCCCGCACCAAGGAGGGCAAGCTGCAGGTCGAGCTGGCGGCGCTGACCTATCAGCGCTCGCGCCTCGTGCGCTCCTGGACCCACCTGGAGCGCCAGCGTGGCGGCTTCGGCTTCCTCGGCGGCCCCGGCGAGAGCCAGCTCGAGATCGACCGCCGGCTGATCACCGAGCGCATCGTGCGCATCAAGAAGGACCTGGAGCAGGTCCAGCGCACCCGCGGCCTGCACCGCGGCGCGCGCCAGCGCGTGCCCTATCCGGTGGTCGCCCTGGTCGGCTACACCAACGCCGGCAAATCGACCCTGTTCAACCGCCTGACCGAGGCCAAGGTGCTGGCGCGCGACCAGCTCTTCGCCACCCTCGACCCCACCATGCGGCGGGTCGTGCTGCCGTCCGGCCAGACCATCATCCTCTCCGACACCGTCGGCTTCATCTCCGACCTGCCGACCGACCTGGTGGCCGCCTTCCGCGCCACGCTGGAGGAGGTGACGGAGGCCGACCTCATCCTCCACGTCCGCGACGCCGCGCACCCCGACAGCCTCGCCCAGCAGGCCGACGTGCAGAGCGTGCTGGCCGACCTCGGCATCGACGAGTCGGCGACCCACGTCCTGGAGGTGCTGAACAAGGCCGACCTGCTGGACGCCACCGGGCGCAACCAGCTCCGCCTCAGGGCCGCCGAGAACCCCGACAGCGTGCTCTGCTCGGCGCTGACGGGCGAGGGCTGCGATGCCGTGCTCGCCCTGGTCGACCGCCGTCTCTCGGCCCGCCGCCGCGCCGTGACGGTGGTCCTGAAGCTGGCCGAGGGGGCGCCCCTGGCCTGGCTCTACGACCACGGCGAGGTGGTCGGCCGGCGCGACCGCGACCTCAGCACGGAGGTCGACGTGAAGCTCGCGCCGGTCGACCTCGACCGCTTTCTCAAGAAGTTCGGTGAAGCGGTTGAGAACGCCGAGAGTCTCGCCGCCAAGACCGCCGAAACGCCGGTCGCGGCAGGAAACCTCGCCTCCGGCGGTTGACTCGGCCACTCCAGGCTTTTATATGCTCGCTAGCACTCGGCCGCGCTGAGTGCTAACGCAAGGCTTGCAGCCGGCACGGCCGGCTGGGGGGCAGGGACCCCGCTGGCCTCCACCCGAACTGAAACCGATAGACAGGGTAGATTTCCATGAAATTCAGGCCGCTGCATGACCGTGTCGTGGTCGAGCCGCTGGAGGAAGAAGAGAAGACCGCCGGCGGTATCATCATTCCGGACACGGCCAAGGAAAAGCCGATGCAAGGCAAGGTGCTGGCCGTTGGGCCCGGCAGCCGCGGCGAGGACGGCAAGGTCGCCGCGCTCGACGTGAAGAAGGGCGACAAGGTGCTCTACGGCAAGTGGTCGGGCACCGAGGTGAAGCTGGATGGCAAGACCATGCTGATCATGCGTGAGTCCGACATCATGGGCGTTTTGCAATAAGGAACTGAACTCGAAATGGCTGCGAAAGACGTTAAGTTTGGCGCCGACGCCCGCACGCGCATGCTGCGCGGCGTCGACATTCTCGCCGATGCCGTGAAGGTCACCCTCGGCCCCAAGGGCCGCAACGTGGTGATCGACAAGTCCTTCGGTGCCCCGCGCACCACCAAGGACGGTGTGACGGTCGCCAAGGAGATCGAGCTCTCCGACAAGTTCGAGAACATGGGCGCGCAGATGGTGCGCGAGGTGGCCTCGAAGACCAACGACATCGCCGGTGACGGCACCACCACCGCCACCGTGCTGGCCCAGGCCATCGTGCGCGAAGGCGCCAAGGCGGTGGCCGCCGGCATGAACCCGATGGACCTGAAGCGCGGCGTCGACATGGCCGTCGAGGCGGTCGTCGCGGAGCTGCAGAAGAAGTCCAAGAAGATCTCCACCTCCGGCGAGGTCGCCCAGGTCGGCACCATCTCCGCCAACGGCGAGGCCGAAATCGGCTCGATGATCGCCGAGGCCATGGAGCGCGTCGGCAAGGAAGGCGTGATCACGGTCGAGGAAGCGAAGTCGCTGGAGACCGAGCTCGACGTCGTCGAGGGCATGCAGTTCGACCGCGGCTATCTGTCGCCGTACTTCATCACCAACGCGGACAAGATGGTCTGCGAGATGGAGAACCCCTACATCCTGCTGCACGAGAAGAAGCTCTCCGGCCTGCAGCCCATGCTGCCGCTGCTGGAAGCCGTGGTGCAGTCGGGCCGTCCGCTGCTCATCGTGGCCGAGGACGTCGAGGGTGAGGCGCTGGCCACCCTGGTGGTCAACAAGCTGCGTGGCGGCCTGAAGGTCGCTGCCGTGAAGGCCCCGGGCTTCGGCGACCGCCGCAAGGCCATGCTGGAGGACATCGCGATCCTCACCGGCGGCCAGGTGATCTCCGAAGATCTCGGCATCAAGCTGGAGAACACCACCCTCGACATGCTGGGCTCGGCCAAGCGCGTGGTCCTGACCAAGGAAGAGACCACCGTCGTCGACGGCGCCGGCAAGAAGAAGGAGATCCAGGGCCGCTGTGCGCAGATCCGGGCGCAGGCCGAGGAGACCACCTCGGACTACGACCGCGAGAAGCTGCAGGAGCGTCTGGCGAAGCTGGCCGGCGGTGTCGCCGTGCTGCGAGTCGGCGGCGCCACCGAGGTCGAGGTGAAGGAGCGCAAGGATCGCGTCGAGGACGCGATGAACGCCACCCGCGCCGCGGTCGAGGAAGGCATCGTCATCGGCGGCGGCGGCGCTCTGCTGAACGCCGCGAAGGTGCTCGCCAAGCTGGACCCGGCCAACGACGACCAGCGCGTCGGCATCGAGATCATCGCCCGCGCTCTGCAGGCGCCGATCCGTCAGATCGCCGAGAACGCCGGTCACGAAGGCTCCATCGTCGTCGGCAAGATGAACGAGTCCAAGGACGCCGCGATCGGCTTCGACGCCCAGAACGGCAAGTTCGTGAACATGTTCAAGGCCGGCATCATCGACCCGACCAAGGTCGTGCGCACGGCGCTGCAGGACGCGGCGTCCATCGCGGGCCTGCTGATCACGACCGAGGCCATGGTCGCCGACGCCCCCGAGAAGAAGGAGCACAGCCACGGCGGCGCTCCGGACATGGGTGGCATGGGCGGCATGGGCGGCATGGGCTTCTAAGCCAGCGCCGCACGGCCGGACGAAAGAGGAAGGGCCGCGGCACCCGCCGCGGCCCTTTTTCCTTGCCGTCCCAGGCCTAACTTTCTTTATTCCCCTCTCGTGCCACTCCCGGGAAGCTCCGCTTGATCGACGTCGCCAAAGTCTCTGCCGTGATCGAGGAGATCGCCGCCGGGGAAGTGCTGCCGCGCTTCCGCTCGCTGGCCGAGCACGAGGTGCAGGAGAAGGTGGCCGGCGAGCTGGTGACCGTGGTCGACCTCGCCGTCGAGAAGGCTCTGGCCGCCCGACTGAAGGCGCTGCTGCCCGGCTCCCTGGTGGTGGGGGAGGAGGCGGTGCACGCCGAGCCGGCGCTGATGGCGCAGCTCGACGGCGACGCGCCGGTGTGGATCATCGATCCGATCGACGGTACCCGCAACTTCGCCCACGGCCGCCCGGCCTTCGCCGTCATGGTGGGCCTGGTGCAGGCCGGCGAGAGCGTCGGTGGCTGGATCCTGGAGCCGGTCACCGGCCGCTTCGGCATCGCCGAGCGCGGCGGCGGCGCCTGGATGGCCGGCAAGCGCCTGAAGGTCGCCGCGCCCGACAGCCCGGCGCGCATGACCGGCAGCCTGCACGCCTCCAGCTACGCGCCGCCGGAAATCGCCCGCCGGGTCGAGCAGCGCCGCGGCCGCGTCGGCGCGGTGAAATCGCTGCGCTGCGCCGGCGCCGAGTACCTGCGCCTCGCCGAGGGGGCGCTGCACTTCTCGCTCTTCACCCGCCTCATGCCCTGGGACCACGTGCCGGGCACCTTGCTCTACGGTGAGGCCGGCGGGGTGGCGCTCTGCTTCGACGGCACGCCCTACAAGGCCACGCGCTACCGCGACCGCGGCCTCCTCATGGCCCCCGACCAGGCGAGCTGGGAAGCCCTTCACGCCACGCTGCTCGGAGAAGAGTAGGGGGACCGCCGTCCCCGCTGGCCTCAATCGCTGAGAAAAACTGGCACTGGAAACAGACCGGACGACCGCCTAGGGTGCCGCAACAGCAGGCTCCGGGCCGCACGCTTCGCGTGCGGTTGCGGGGCCTCTGGCATACCAGAAAAGAGCGAACAAAGAGGCGAGGTATCATGCTGGTCGGCGTGCCGAAGGAGATCAAGAACCACGAATACCGGGTCGGCCTGGTGCCGTCCTCGGTGCGCGAGCTGGTTCACCACGGCCACAAGGTGATGGTGGAGACAAAGGCCGGTGAGGGCATCGGCTTCAGCGACGAGGATTACCGCGCCGCCGGCGCCGAGATCGCCGGCACCGCCGCCGACGTCTTCGCCAAGGCGGAGATGATCGTGAAGGTGAAGGAGCCGCAGCCGAGCGAATACGCCCGCCTGCGCGAGGGCCAGATCCTCTTCACCTACCTGCACCTGGCGCCCGACCTGCCGCAGACGCAGGGGCTCATGAAGTCCGGCTCCATCGCCATCGCCTACGAGACGGTGACCAACGCGCGCGGCGGCCTGCCGCTGCTGGCGCCGATGAGCGAAGTGGCCGGCCGCATGTCGGTGCAGGTCGGCGCGCACTGCCTGGAGAAGAACCAGGGCGGCTCCGGCATGCTGCTGGGCGGCGTGCCCGGCGTCGCCGCGGCGCGCGTCGTCATCATCGGCGGCGGCGTTTCCGGCACCAACGCGGCGCGCATGGCCATGGGCATGGAGGCGCATGTCACCGTCATCGACCGCTCGCTGGAGCGGCTCTACGAGCTCGACATGCAGTTCGGCGCCATGCTGAACACGATCTATTCCACCGTCGATGCCATCGAGCGCCACGTCGAGGGTGCCGACCTGGTGATCGGCGCCGTGCTGGTGCCGGGCGCCGCGGCGCCCAAGCTGGTGACCCGCGAGATGGTGCGCCGGATGCGCCCGGGCTCGGCGCTGGTCGACATCGCCATCGACCAGGGCGGCTGCTTCGAGACCTCGCGCGGCACCACCCACGCCGATCCGACCTACGTGGAGGAGGGCTGCGTGCACTACTGCGTCACCAACATGCCCGGCGCCGTCGCGCGCACCTCGACCTTCGCGCTGAACAACGCGACGCTGCCCTTCACCCTGGCGCTGGCCGACAGCGGCCACCGGCGCGCCCTGGCGGAGAACCCGCACCTAAAGAACGGGCTGAACGTGGCCGGCGGCAAGATCACCTACAAGGCCGTTGCCGAGGCGCACGGCCTGGACTTCACTCCCGCCGAGGAGGCCCTGGGGCTTTAGCCGGAAAGGGCGCGAATCTGCGGTTTCCGCCCCTTCGCTGGCCTCATGAATCGCACCCGATTGGGTCTAGCAGGCGCCGAAAGGGCGGGGCTAGACTGCAGGCTAAGGTTCCTTTTCCAACGCCGTAACCAGTTGAACGCACCGTTCGAACTCTAGGAAAGCAAGGCCGATGAACTTCATCCCGCCGATCCCCAACTCACTCGAGCAGCACTGGATGCCGTTCACGGCGAACCGGCACTTCAAGGCGAACCCGCGCATCCTGACCCGCGCCGAGGGCATGTACTTCACCACCGATCACGGCGACAAGGTGATCGACGGCTCCGCCGGCCTGTTCTGCGTCGCCGCCGGCCACGGCCGCCGCGAGATCGCCGAGGCGGTGACCACCCTGGACTACGCGCCGCCGTTCCAGTTCGGCCACCCGGCCTCCTTCGAGGTGGCGCGCCGCGTCGCCTCGGTGACGCCGGCCGACCTCGACCACATCTTCTTCGCCAATTCCGGCTCGGAGGCCGTGGACACCGCGCTGAAGATCGCGCTGGCCTATCACAAGGCCAAGGGCGAGGGGCAGCGCCTGCGCCTCGTCGGCCGCGAGCGCGCCTATCACGGCGTGAACTTCGGCGGCCTCAGCGTCGCCGGCATGGTGAACAACAAGAAGGCCTTCGGCCTCGGCCTGCCGGGCGCCGTGCACATGCGCCACACCCACCTGCCGGAGCACAAGTTCACCGTCGGCCAGCCGGAGACCGGCGCCGACCTCGCCGACGACCTGCAGCGCTTCGTCGACCTGCACGGTGCGGACTCCATCGCCTGCTGCATCGTCGAGCCGATTGCCGGCTCGACCG
>Ga0207773_100339_pt1 | contig 21756 bp, 17 predicted proteins | sample TtaePargueraPR_2_FD_187281 | JGI IMG/M metagenome (GOLD analysis project Ga0207773, IMG submission 187281) | Aerobic enrichment media microbial communities from Bioluminiscent Bay, La Parguera, Puerto Rico - Tt and M1 (3) (SPAdes) | ecosystem: Environmental > Aquatic > Marine > Unclassified ...
CTTCATCATAAGTCAAAAACATCTTATCTCCCACTTCATACTTTCTTGAAGCATCATCTACTTTCCATGTCTCCTTTTTTCCTTGCAGCTCCACTGTCAGTAAATTATAATGGATCAGGTATTGTTGTTTTATCACTTTCGCTTCAAGGCCATTAGGCTCAAACCTCAAATCGGATGGGCGGATATAGGTCTTTTCTTCTCCAGGAATACGATTAAGATACCCAAAAAGCTTGGCCACGTATTCATTTACAGGTTTTCTAAAAACTTCACGGACATTGCCCTGTTGGATCAATTTCCCCTTTTGGATGATCAAAAGCTGTTCACTCATCAGTAAGGCATCATCCACATCATGGGTTACAAAAACCACCGTCACCTCCAGGGCTTCAAATATTACCTTTAGTTCTTCTATCAACTCACGCTTTTGAATGGCATCCAAACTACTGAAGGGTTCATCAAGCAAAAGGACTTCAGGCTCAATACTCAATGCCCGGCCAATCGCCACTTTCTGCTGTTGCCCCCCAGATAGTTGCTTGGGCTTTTTATCCCGGTGTTCTGTCAATGACAATAAGCCTAAAAGCTCCTCCACCCGTTGCTTTTGATAATCCTTGTTATACAAGAGCAAAGGCCGGGCAATATTTTCCTCCACCGTGGAATTGGGGTATAGTTTGTATTCCTGATGGATCAATTGGATTTCATCATATCCGGGAACCAGTTTTTGCTGCGGATTAAGGATTTTTTGATCCCCTAAATGCACCACTCCGGAGCTTTGCACCTCCAAACCGGCAATTATCCTCAGCAAGGAACTTTTCCCTGAACCACTTTCCCCAACCATGGAGACAATCCCTCCGCGGGGAACCTGCAGGTTAAATTTTTCCAAAGCAATATTCTTCTCATCATATTGCTTGCTCACATCACTTACTTTGAGAAAACTCATGCTGAAATTTCGTTTTGGAGCTTTTTGGGCAAGCTTTTAAACACCAAATCATAAGAATGGTCGACCAATTTCAATATTAATGGATCCTGAACCACCCCACTAAAGGAGACTGTATTCCAATGCTTCTTATTCATATGATAGCCTGGTACAATACCTTCATATTGTTCCCTTAACTCTACTGCCCACTCAGGATCACATTTGAGATTGGCACTTTCAAAACGCTCGATGTCAATTATGGCAAAAATCTTACCCCCCACCTTAAAACAAAGGGTATCTGGATTAAAGGGAGTATCCTCCGTTACCCCTGGTTTCTGTAGACAGTATTCTCTAAAAAAAACAATATCCATTGATTAAATATTAGTATGGAGCCTTATCATTTTTAACACGTTGTTCTTGGCTCTTTTTGCTTCGTCCCCGATTACTAGATAAACCTTCTGACAAGCCAAAGGATCAGTGCAGCCAAAAACATTAAAATCGAAATCCTGTTGATCCCATGCATCATACGAAGATTAAAATTGGATTTTTGGTTAGGATCAGGCTTTTTAAATACCCGAATAAAGTAGTTGCCCACTTCACCTATCTTGAAAAACTCATTGAATTTATTATCGGCCATATGTTTTAAGTTTAGTATTGAGTAAGGAGTATAATACCCCATCCCTCTATATCTTTTGCAAGTCTTTGTACTTTCCTCCTTGCTCTTGACACCTATCTTGATTCTTGAGAACAGCTACTTGAAACTAGCTACTTGATACTTACTAACAATTACTCCACGGCATCTGGTTCAATCCACTGGCCATCCTCACGTATTATATTAATCAGCTCATCCACTGCATCTTCTGAAGGCACAGCCCTTTTCACCACTTCCTTTCCTTTGTAAAGGGTAATCTTGCCTTTGCCCGAACCAACATATCCATAATCGGCATCGGCCATTTCACCAGGACCATTCACGATACAACCCATAATCCCTATCTTAACCCCTTTCAAATGATCCGTTCGTTTTCTGATCATGGCCGTGGTTTCTTGCAGATCAAATAAGGTCCTACCACATGAAGGGCAAGAAATATATTCTGTCTTGGACATCCTGGTCCTGGCCGCTTGCAGTACCCCAAAGCTTACCGAATTGTGTAGCTTCACTGTATCCAACAAGGCTCCCCTCTCTTGATGGTCCTTTTCCTCCAATCCCAGCATGACACCATCTCCCAACCCATCAATCAGCAATCCACCCAGGTCAGTTGCCGCATATAACATGGTTTGATCAGCCTCCTGTTCCCTATACCCTGCCTCAGTTACCACAGGCAGCTTTATTCCTGCATTGATCAACGCAATATAAGCTCTTCTCAAAGCCGGCATATTGTGCTTATTGTCACTGTGGAGAATCAGTACCACATCCTTACGGCCTTGAAGCACCGATATGGCTTCCTCTATTTCCACATCTTTCAACTTAAGGAAATTCAACTCTTTGTGTAGCTTATTGGCCGTTTTCAATTCAGCTAAGGTAATTGCGGGGTATTTATTGGTTTGGTCTTCCAATCTCTCCCAAACCGAAACATCAATAATTTCCTTCAAGCCATTGGGGAGCATAAAAGAAATTGCATGGGTTCCGGAATAGACAAAATCACAGCCCAAGTCATTCATCTTCCACTTATCCAACTCAGGGAGATAGAAGTGTCCGACATTTTTCATTTCCTTTTCGGTGATATTTTCCACTTTGGAAATGTCCGTAATTACACGGGGGACATTATGGCCACCAAAGTTAAACACCTCCAAGCTTTCCCTCTTTTCATACTCGAAAGGATTAAGTGGATACTCTTTTATCGGCTTGATTTCATCATGCCCTGGACGTTGGCTGTAGCGATCAATCAATGCCCTAGCCACAGGCGCTTCCAATTCAGGATCTTCAGTAAGGGAAACCCGAACCGTATCCCCCAGACCATCTTCCAGCAAAGTACCTATTCCCACCGCTGATTTTACCCTACCGTCCTCACCATCACCTGCTTCAGTCACTCCAAGATGTAGGGGGTAAGGCTTAAAACCTCCTTCATCCAGCTTTTGTACCAAAAGCCGGTATGCCTGCACCATTACTTGGGTGTTGGAGGACTTCATGGAAATCACAATATCATAATAGTCTTCTTCCTCACAGATCCTGAGGAATTCTAAGGCTGACTCCACCATGCCCAGTGGCGTATCCCCATATCGGCTCATGATACGATCAGACAGGGAACCGTGGTTGGTACCGATACGCATTGCCGTACCATGTTCTTTACATATTTTTACCAGAGGCAAAAAACGTTCACGGATACGTTCCAGCTCTTCCTGATAGCTTTCATCCGTGTACTCGATTACTTCAAATTTCTTTTTATCGGCATAATTGCCCGGATTGATCCGCACCTTTTCCACGATCCGGGCAGCAATTTCAGCTGCATTTGGCGTAAAGTGAATATCTGCGACCAAGGGCACATAATAGCCGCGTTTGGCAAGCCCGTCCTTAATGTTTTGGAGATTTTCAGCTTCCTTTATACTTGGTGCGGTAATACGTATCAATTCACAGCCGCTTTCAATCATTCGGATACACTCCTCGATAGAGCCTTCTGTATCCATGGTGTCTTTGGTGGTCATGGACTGCACCACGATCGGATTATCCCCACCGACAATGACATCACCTATTTTAACAGGGATAGTTTTCCTTCTGGAATATTTTGTAAGACTGTTACAATACTTGGTGTTTGCTATGGTATCCTTGATTTCCATCTTTAGCTATTTTTACAGATCCCCGAGCTGAGGCCTGATCACTATCTCTTCAACAACAGATTGGGGAGAAAGGTTATAAGCCCCCCAAACAGATTCAGCCACATCACTGGCCTTCATAAATCTTTCTTCCGGAATATCCACCCCTTCCCAACTGGCGGTAAACGTTGCCCCGGGCATTACTGAGGTCACCCGGATATTATGCGGCATCAATTCCTGCCGCAGGCATTTGGTCATCCCCAACATGGCCCATTTGGATATGGCGTAGCTTCCTCCATTGGCATAGGCCGTCAAACCTGCAATGGACCCCATGGAGAAAATGTGCCCTGACCTTCTTTTGATCATGTCCTGGGCAAACTCCCTAATCAGGTAATAGGCGCTGTAAAGATTAGTCTCCATCATCAATTCAAAATTCCCCTCCGGTTCATCGTGGATGGCGCCGGGCAGAAACACCCCGGAATTATTCACCAGAACATCAGGGACATATGCAGTTTTTACGGTATCAGCAAAAGCCTTGACCTCTTCCTTTTTGGAAAGGTCCGCCACCTTGGTATGGATTCCCACGCCTGGAAAGTCCCTATGGATTTCCTCAACCAAACTATTCAGATCCTCTTGATGTCTGGAGCAGGTAAATATATCAAAGCCCTCATGGGCAAAACGCCTGACAATTGCCTTGCCAATACCTTTGGTTCCTCCTGTCACTAAAATGCTTTGAGGCATAATTTTGATTTATTCTGTTTCTCCCGATTTACTTTCCTTAAGAGGCTCAGAACCAATCAGATGATTAATGATAAACCTTAAAAGGATAATTCAACTCTTGTTTTCCACGAGCCCCTTTAACAACGACATCGGAAGCAAATTATTTGTTTTCTCAATAGTTAGTACAACAACTAATTACCGACCACAAAGTTACATTTTTTTAAACTAATCGCTATTATCAATTTGATTCCTTTGTGTTATCCCTTTCCTGCCAGTAACAATACCTTCAACTAAAAACAAAGCCATTCAGCAGAATTATCTCAAAATAATTTGTGCTAATCCCTGTAATTGGTGGACTTTAGAAATAAAAAAACCTTAATCGCCTCACCTTAATGAATCCCCTTCCGAACAGTCCTTGGTGCTTCAAAACAAAAAGCATTTTAATTCCCCTGCTTTATCATCCTTATATTCTGTAACAAATTTCGTAAATTCAATAGTATTCACCTGACACAAACACCATGATCATTCCATCAATAAAAACAAAACTAGAGTCCAGCAGCCATCCAATAGCACAGGCCCTTCACCAAAATTCTTCTTTCAGGGTCTTGGCGATTGCATTCAAAAAGGGCATGGTTTTAAAGACGCATAAAGCCCACAAGACTTCCAAACTTTTTGTCCTTGAGGGAGCAGTAAATTATATCGAAAGGGATAAGAAAACCCTTCTTAAACGCTATGAAGAAACAGACATCCCAGTAGAGGTAAGCCATTCCGTGGAAGCTTTGGAAGACAGTTTATGCCTGCTCACACAAGGTGATCAATAGCTCTGGTCCTCATTTGCAACCAGGGCTTAAGGTATTCGGTTTATAACATCACTAAATCAGTCCAACAATTGCACAAATGGTCATAAATCCCTAGTTCAAGTCCCCAACTTGGACCTTGATAAGCCTCCTGATTTTCATTACCTATTTCACTTTCAAAACATTCCTTACCAATCAGGCCTTGGGCATTAGCCAAAGGTGGTTGAAATCGGATACTGAATTGGCGGCTAATGCTGGAATACGAATTTCAATTTAGCCCCGGGCAGCACAGGTTTGCCCGGGGCTATGATATTTGCCCCTTTCAGGGGCTTTTAGCTGACTAGTCCTCAAAACCGGCCTTCATTTCAAATATTGCCAACCTCAATGGTCCTCGATTGCAACGAAGGCCTATCGTGGCCGGAATTTGCATATGCTACGTCCAAAAAGTCCACATGGCAAATATGGGCCAGTCTTCGAGTGTGCCCCACAGAAAATTAAGATACGATGGGCATCAGCCTAATTTAATAATCTCAAAATCCCCTAATCTTCCAATCCCCACTCATTTCTATTTTTCCGAATCGAGAATGTCATTCACCCAGGTCAATGCCGCCATCATTGAGGGCATGCCTAGTGTGGGCAATAGTAACAGAACTGCATGTTTGATCTCCTCTTTGGTACAACCTGCATCTAAAGCCTTGCGGGTATGGGAATGGACCGCACCTTCTTTCTGGGCCCCGCAGGAAATACCCAGTTTAATCAACTCACGGGTTTTATGATCAATGGGACCAGCTTCATGAACGGCTTTACCCAAAGAAGAATAGGCCTGAATTACTTCAGGATAATCTTCCTTGAAATCGATAAATGGTTTTGGAATCTTTGCCATATTACTCTTTTTAGTTAATAAGCATTTTCATAATCTTGTCACCTGTTCCACCCTGCTGGCCAGCATGTATAATGCTGACATTCGGATAACAGGCTTATATAACATTTCAAAACTAATTATTCCATATAAATCGCCTTCTCCAGCTCTACCCAATGCTCCTTGGTCATTCTACCTGGAGTAAATAAACAGATTCCTTTGGCCCCATTTTTCATGGACTGACGGATGGCTTCTCCTAATTCGCCTGGAATCAATCCATGACCTTCCGGATCAGCTATTTCTGCCTTCTTCTCAGGATCAGGACAGATAAACAAACCACTGTATATCGGCCTTGTTCCATCCACAGAAGCCACTTCTTCTTTGGTGATCTCCCCAATCCAATCTGTCCCTTCCAGATAAAAATCGTTATAATTCATGGGAAATACTGCATCCAGATGCCAAATATTCCATTCTTGACGCACCATTTTCATGGCATCAGAAGGACCCGGAAAAACGGCCGCATTGATTTCTTTGCCATGTTCGTGCACCATGTCGGATAACCTGTTTACTATACTAGTGATCAGGTCATAGCGGAACTGTTTCCATTCCGATACTTGGGAAGGATCTTCTACGGATTTAATATCTATCCCTGTTTTTTCCTTAAAATCCCCCGTACATTCATCACAATAGCAATAGTCAAACTTCGGATATTCCCTATCCATGGTCAGCCCATACTTATCCCAAAGACCACGTGCCAAAATCACATCCGGGAAACGGATATAGTCCAAATGGATGGCATCCACCTCTTTTACTTCCGCCACCTTGCTGTACATATTTTCAAGGAAATTATACGTTCCTTCCTTGCTTGGACAAAGGAAAGTGTAATGGGGCACATAAGCAGGTTTTTCCAAGGCAGATTCCCCCAGTCCATTCACCGCATACCAATCCGCATCGATTTCTGGGGTTTTATGCTGTACCATGGTAGGAATCCAGGCGTGAAAGCCCAGTCCAACATCTTTGGCAATCCTGCCCACTTTCTGATAACTGGCCGGATCATGTCCGCCATTATACATCAATACATCGATACCATGCTCCTTAAACTCCGTAAACTTAGCCTTGATTTCAGCCTCTGGCTTATCATTAAAGCCCCCTAACCAGGCATGCACAGGTATTTTGTTGACTGCTGGTACCTCTGTCTCTGCCTGTTCTTTTTGCTGCCCTTTCTTATTGGAACAACTGGCCAGCAAACCGAGAGCAACAATTAGTAGTAAAATTTTTCTCATTAGTAAATAAATAGAAATAGGGTTATGTATGTTCTTTAATCAATTAAAGCTACAAAATATCCCCCAATAATACTTAGCCGTGTTGCCGCAAACAATTCAAATCAACTTAGAAAAAACTCATTAATTTTTAGAAAGTATCTGGAAAAACCGCCCATAGCCCTACTATTTTTCTTCGCGTTCCACCTGAAAAATACCCCATGTGGGGTATTTCCAGTTATTTAGTTAAGTAGTAATTTAGGCAGATTTATAATTAAATAATTGCACCTCTGCTTAATAACAGTAAAACCTTTGAGACAAAATAGTATCTCCAGCCTGCAATAAAATACTCAACATAAATTCCATATATACGCACATGTCCCTCATATTATTAATTCTTCTTCCCTTGGGATTTTCTGTTTTATGATTACTACAGTTCCCAAAATAATAACACGTCACCACTCCCAATAGAACCCCTATTTACCAAACTCATGAATATCGTTTGCTTAAAATGTAATTCCCTTATATCCCCCGACAATATCTATATCACCACAGACTTGGCTAAATGCGATCAATGTGGTGAGGTATTGAAGGTCAGCGAACTTATCAACCATCCTGTAACAATTCATCCCGCACCTGATGAAGGATCTAGATTAGTCATTAACCATAAAAAAAATGGACAAGTAGAACTTTCGCTTTCCAAAAAAGGCTTTACTCCCTCAATAATCTTACCCTTTGCATTCTCCATATTTTGGCTAGCGTTAATTTCCATATGGACATGGGCCACTGCCCAAGGTGTTGGTGAGTCAGCTTTTTTCTCGGCACCTTTTTGGTTCTTTGGGGCATACATCACGCTAAGGACATTTAATACGGCTAGTGAAACCCAAAGAATCACGCTTTGTGATGAATCCCTTAAAATTGAAAGAATTAGCCCAATTTGGACCAAAACATTTGAGACTGATTTGTCGGATATAATAGCCATTAAAATGAAGTGGAGAAAGAGTGGATCCAATGTCACTCGGATAAAAAGTCCAGGACAAAAATTGGTGAAAAACAAATCTGTACGCCTTTTGAAAAAAACACCGGCAATTATCACAAAAGAGAAAACAGAATTCTTTTTCGAAAACGCAACGGGCCAGGAACAAGAATGGATAATTATAGTACTTAGGAAGTTGGTCAGTCAAAGAAAAAATCAGTAAAGGCTTTCATTCCCGGCACCTGGGCCCTCTTGAAGTAAATTGGCCAATCACGATATATTCGATCCATTTTTCGGCTAACACAATGGATTGTGGTATAATTGTAAATTACTACTCTAAATAAACCGTCATTATTCGTGAAGTTTGTGAACTGCTATAGCCATATTAATCACTTTCTTTTTTATCTGACATTGCCCTTTCTTGTTCTAAGCTTTTCCGTGCATTGCCAGCCGCGACACGGCCACTGGAGGAGCCAGGCAACGGAAAGTAATATTGAATTTACCATTTCCCATTCCAAATCGCCGATTACAGATTTTGACGGAAAATATTCCACCATCATATATCTGGAAAATTTATCGGTAGAAAAAATCGGTAAAAACAGTCACAAAAAGGATGTTTCCTGGTTGCTTTCCCAAGGCTATCGTGTCATCGAACTTGATTATGCAAACCATGAAAATGCCATTTCTCCAACTATAAATAGGGACATCGTAGCCATCAATGACGCCATTGCAGCGGGAGATTTCTGTGGGGTAAATGACTGCTCACTATCCTTATCCTATGTTCTGTTTGAAGGCTACAGGATAGAAAAAAATGTCCCTTATTTCAAAGATGATCCGCACGTTTATAATACTCCCAGCCAATATACCGTAGGTGACTCCCTGTATATGGACATCATCTATCCTGCCAATCCCATTAGGAAAGTGCCAGTCATTCTGTCTTTTTCCTACAGTAATAGTTATGCCACTTATGATAAGGAAAAGAAGCTATTAACCGATGCCAACAAACACAAGAGAATGTTCCTGCCCTACACCTTTGCAGGTTTTGACGATTCCTTGCTGGAGGGGGCACCCGCCCAGGGTATGGCTTGGGCAATTGCAGACCACCCCAAATATTGCCCATGGGGAAGTGGAAAACCTGTAAACGGACCAAATGACGCGTACAAATCTTTTCAAACCAATCCTGATGCTGTCCAAAAGGTGAAATCAGCCATTCGTACGCTTCGGGCCAAAGGCGCTGAACTGGGCCTTTCAGGTAATATTGGCATCTATGGATTTTCCCGTGGATCCACAGCAGGATCATTGGCTATTGGGGACAGAAAAGTGCCTGCATTTGAAAACACAGGATTGTATCCGGGCATAACAGATGATGTACAGGCTGCCATACTTGGCCCCGGGGTCTTTGATTACACCCAAATTTATAATGTGGAAAACGATGGAGATTCCAACTTGGAAACCCGCTGTCCCTGGGTTTGGGGCTCCTTGGAGGACAATTACCAAGTTTGGCAATCCATGGGCGCTGCCTATTTGGTGGAATCATCTTCTACAGCTCCCTCCTTCTTTTTCTATAATAGCGATGATGAGGCCTATTATTCGGAGCAAACAAAACATTTTAAGGCCAAACTGGATTCTTTAAATATTCCTACTTCCATTTTGATTGATTATGGAACGGGCCATGCAGTGCCACAAAACAACGATGATTTAACCCTTTTATACGCTTTTTTTAGAAAGTACCTTTTAACCCGAAATATGCATTAGCCTATCTATTACGATCTGAAACTACTTCAAAATCAGTCGCTTCGCTGCTGTTTTCGATTTCACCATAGCAGTGCTATGCTTCAATCTCCAAACAACCTGATTTTCTTGCAGTTTCAGTTCTTCCCGACAGAGGCCGGGACAGGCTATAACGATTCCTAATGCATAATCCGGGTTTAAAATCTGAATAAGCCCAAAGAAGCTATCCCAAAAGCTAATCTCACGGTTCACCGGCCATATCCCATTCTGAAATACCAATAATTGTGAATTGAGAATCAAAATTGGACCCAGGAATGAATGACTCAAATCACAAGTCACCAATACCTTCTGTTCAGAGCCAGAACATTATTTTGTCGGTTAGGTGTGAAATTTCGTTATGCAACAGCCTTGTTTTTGCTAAAATAAAGCGGAAACCTGCATCCTGCCTGTATGAACCAAGCGGTTGAGTCCTTCCGAATCTCTTCCTTCATAGCTAAGGTTAAGCTGTAAGCCTTCCCCTATTTTCTGAATCCAGTTGACACTCCAGGAAATATTACTCCCTATAGTCAGGGCCTCCAGCATTTCATAGCCCACCGGGGAATTGGCTTTTCCATTATAATCGATGTGGGTATATTTTAACAAAGCATTGAGGGTCGTCTTGACCGCCTTGGCATAGCGCATTTCCATAGCCAACTGGTGCAAGGCTGCCTGCTCATTGAAATCCTCATTTTGTACATTGTTCTTATCGGTAAAACGATAAGTTAAAGAAGTCCTGAAAATGGTAGAAGGCTGCCAAGTCAGTTCAGGCCCCACCCCAAATTGATTGACCTTATAATTGCGATTGTCCAAAAAATCAGAAGCTGCAATCCGCTGCCCTCCGGTAAGGATCAAACGTATGTTGATATTTTTGTTGAAATTAATCCGGCTATTCAGGCGCCAATCTTCTTGTTTGACTTCTTCAAAGCCTCCTGTCATCAACTGTTTGTTTCTGCTCTGGAAAAGCCCAAGGTCAAAGCCATAAATAGCAGAAGTGCGGTTATAAAACAAGGTAGACCTGAATACTTGCTTAAGGGAAACCAAATCCTTGTCCACTATTCCCCCAACTAAGGGACTTACCCTATTCCAGAAATCAGGGGTAGTAATTTTCTTTTCCACATTCCAGCTGGTAGTATTGGAAAATTTATAAAGGAATTTCTGTAATCCTTTCCCCTTTCCCCAGCTATCCGGGAAACGTGCATTTAAGCGGTAATTAAACAGCGTTGAATAAGCTTGGATATATTCATCGGTCGGGGTAAATACTTTGATGTAGTTTTTTTCCTCCGGATTGATGGCAAGATAAAATTCATTGAGCTGCTGAATGCCATCTTCATTGTCATCCCGCCAGGTATGCGTCCCCTCCCCGGTTGGTACGGGTAAATACACAAATTCCCTTTTAAGCTCCTGACCATTTCCTATAGCATAGCTCAGTTCATTGCGAAGATTATTCTCTAGCAAGGAACTGAAATAGTCCAGTCTCCCCATTATGGTGTTTTCCAGTGATTGTCCGTCCCTTAAATGGCGTAACCTTCTGTAGGTGAACGTCCCTTTCACATCATGTGGACCAAAACTTCTCTTCAAGCCATAATTGGTGGTAAAAGCCTTAGTATTTGGCACCATAAGCCCATTTACAGGAAATCGGTCTTCCCTCCAGCTGGCATCGGCAAAGAAACTATAGGACAAGCTATCATTGGACTTAAGATAAAACTTATGGGAAAGGAAATTCATGGCACTGCTGATTACTGAATCCTGTTCGTTGTCAGCTATCCTATTCCTGTCCACATTAAACGCATATCCTGGCACCAGAACCTTTGACTTGTAAAACACCTCGGCATCATAACGCACCCATTCTGATTTGGTTTGGGGCATTTGGCTATTCAGGAGAAAGAGATCCTGAGAGGTAAATATCCTCTTCCCTAGCTGCTGGTAATATTTAGCTCTTTGCTGCATCCCCTGAAGCTGCTCTCCCCTCTTTCTGAAATTGATTTGGTAAGAAAGCTCATTAAAAGAATCTTTGGAAATCCCTAATGCTGTCATAAACAGCTTTTCACTGGCTTGGTTTACCATATCCTCTTTTGACAGCCCCCAATCCCGGTCAAATTCAATATACCTCAACCGATCAATAAACTTAAAATCCACAGAATTGTATTCAAGTTCGGTTGCTGCTTCAAACTGATAGCCCTTCCACCAGCCCAGTTTCCTTCCTTCAGATGTGATACCGCCTTTTAGGCCAAAACCTTTGTTATCTTCATTGCCCAACGTGGAAAAGAGGTTCAAGTCCTGATTGGAAAGAGCCCCTTCCCCATAGATTTTCTCATACTTGTTAAGATGTAATTCCCCTCCTGCGGTCATCATTTGCTTTTTATTCGGGGAAGGGAGCAGGGCATAGAGGCTATAATTCCCCTGTAGCTCTCCGTCTTCTGGAGGTATATATTCATAGACAAAGCCATTCGCCAATTGCTCTTTTCGGCGATAATTGCCCTTTCCCTCTCCTACTTCAGAAAAAGTCACCGCGTAATGTGCCTCTTCCCGATTTGTGGAATATTCATAATAAACCACTAAATGTCCCTGAAGGTCAGCGGAGACCACCTTCCGGTACAAAATCCTATTGGGATCATAGCCAACACTATCCACACGAGGCACCACGGCCGCATTGAGATCATCCCCCACGGAAGCCAGTAACCGTTTATCCGCATCACTAAACTCATAAAACAAGGACTGGTTGCGGTTATCCTGCTCTTTATAATAGTTAAGGTAAAAAGAAGCCTTTTCACTTTTTTGGATATGGTTAGCTGTCAAAATGGAGCGAGAAAAATTCCTTTCCGCATATTCGTAGTCAATCCTTACCCGGGAATATTGGGTAATCAGCACATTGGTAGTAAAGGTGATCTGCCCCTGATTATAATCAATAACATAATCTTGGTTAAAACCTCTCTGGAGCTGTTTACCATCCAAGAAAACCTTTTCGGAATTTGCCATTATGATGACATAGCGTTCATTTTCCGGACCAGGAACCCTATAGGGGCCCAACACTCCTTCCTGCACTTCCAATAGGACGGAACTGAATTTACCCTTGGCAATGGAGGCTCCTACCTGCGTTGATGCTTTCCATTTTTCATTTACACTGTAATCGGAAGTAAATTGTAGGCCCTGCACATTTTTATAATAACGGAGGAAGGAAGATTGTCGCTGTTGAAACACCACATCTCCGGCTTTTAGGCTAAGGTGGTCATTATATAACTCTACCAAAACATTGTCAAAATCCTGTACTTGTTGCGTGTTCCCTTCAGGCTGGAAAGGAACATTTTGATCCGTGATACTGGCCCGAATATACAGATCATCTGTCAACTGCCCATCCATCTGCAGGTTCAAGGAGGAGTTGACAAAGACATTTTGGGTATTGCCAAAAGAAATCCCCCGGGTCAAACTTCCCGATTTATTCAATTTACCTGAGGGAAAAATCTCTTCCCTAAAGTCAAAAGCCTCTACTTCCACTTCCCGTTTGTCCTTAAAGAATGCCATAGAATCATAATCCTCCCTTAGCGTTCTTTTTGCAAAGGATTTATGAAACTGATATGGGAAAAGCTGGTAACAAACCTCCAAAGAATCGGGAAAGGCACCACTATTGCTTTTAATCTTTAAAAAGCCAGTGTTAGAATTATAATCAAGTTTATAGTTTTCTCCCCCCAAAACAGAAATGGAGCTTTCCAAGGCAGTAAGGGAATCCAACTGGAAATAGATGGAGTCAGCTTGGCTGTCAACTTTCATCCATTTGCAAAGCCGATCCTGGGCATTGGCAAAAAAGCTAAACAGCAACATCACTAAGCACAATAAAACTTTCCTGGTACCCACTGCGCTATTTTTCCTCCAACTCCCCATGGCAAATTAGTGAAATTAGGAAGAGATGTCCTTAGGCTCCTTCAAAAGGGGGAAAGTCAGGAAAAAGGAAGTTCCTTTACCCAACTGGGTTTCAAACCAGATATTCCCTCCGGCGGTTTCCACCCCTCTCTTAGCAATGGCCAGCCCAAGTCCGGACCCTTCACTTTTGGTACTGAAATTGGGGATAAAAATCTTGTCCTGAAGCTCTTCAGGAATCCCTCGTCCATTATCCCTGACTTCCAACCTTACCCAATCATCCTCCAAGCTCAAAATCACTTCCACACGTGCCTCGCAACCTTCCTCAGCGGACTGTATGCCATTGATGATCAAATTGGAAATCACCCTTCCGAAAAGCTTATCGTCTCCCATTATCGGAAGTTTCCGTCTAACCTGATTTTGAAGTACTACTCCTCCTTTTTCATTATTCTTAAAGAGATCAACCGCTTTGATTACTACTGCCTGAAAGTCCATTTTCTCATTCTTTGGCAGTGGCATCTTGGCAAAAGTAGAAAAAGAAGAGGCAATATCGCTCAAGGTATCTACCTGATGGATCAGGTTGTTTACAGGTTTACGAAGTTTCTTAGGGTCATCAATTCTTCCTTCTGCCTGAAGCCTCAATAAATGCTGTAAGGTCAGCTTCATTGGAGTAAGTGGGTTCTTGATTTCATGGGCCACCTGCTTGGCCATTTCCCTCCAAGCTGACTCCTTTTCATTCAAAGCCAGCACTTTTTTACTCGCTTCCAGCTTAAACAACATATTATTATATTCATTTACCAAAAGGCCTATCTCATCATTTATAGGCCAATACATCGGCTCATTGTCTTCCAGATTTGTGGCTTTCAGCTTTTGCGTCAGCAACTTGAAAGGATCGGTAAGCTTCTTAGAGGCAAAATACGAGACAATTAAGAACAGTATAAAGATGGCCACGAAAATATTGATAATAGTACTGAAAACATCCACAATCAATACATTCAAATCTTCTTCGGACTCAAAAAAAGGAATGGAAATGATCCCTAAAATTTCCTGTCTCCTAGAATCTCGGAGTGCCAGATAAACGGTTTTATAACTTAAGTTGCCCACCTCTTCATCCAGTATAATCCTGTTATTCTGCTCTTCCAAGATTTCTTCATAAGCATGGGGATTCAAGTACTCTGTCAACACTTTCTTTTCGAATATATTAGGCTGACTTGTTACCATCAGTTTCCCATCAGGGAAGTATACATTGATATCAGTTGCCGTGGTACTGGAAAGCTTATACACTTCTGATAGGAAATCATCTTTATCCATTGCCCCTTGGATTTCCTCCTTCAGGTATTTGGCCAAATTATTACTGATTATGCTTGCCTTATCAAAATATTGCCGGTGCAGGTCTTCCAAATAAGAATCACTCAATAACCCTATGGAAACCCCACTGATTATAAGCATGGGCACAAAGAAGGCAAAATTGAGATAAAACTGGATTTTGGTAGCATAGTTAAACTGCACTTTTCCAAATCCATTTATCAGGACATAAATAAATATAAAAAACAGCGTGCAGGCGATATAGCTTACGAAAAAGAACGAAACATCTGCCAACACATAGTTATAGGGATAGACGGGGCTGGAGATTAGAATGGTCCTTGACTGGTTTTTGACTCCAAAGTGATGGTAATTGTTCTTGAATACCCCTGTCGTATAAAGCTTATCGCTTTCCAACATGCTCGCAACATCAGCTCCCCTGAAGTTAAACACGCCTACACTATACTGCAAAATGCTATCCCTGAAAACCGCATAGTCAAAATTTTCATCGTAAATATCATCCGCATATTTATTGTCCAGCAGCAATTTTGGAAAGATACTGCTGGACTGTACCCTTTGCTGCACCAGCTCCAAAAGAATCGTACCTAAAAAGGTATCCCCTTTGGACATGTTGATAAATGCATAAAACCTATTCCCCTCGATCCCATCGCTACCTTTTACGAAATAAAGCCCACCAATGCTTGTGGCATTGTCACTGTTCATATATTGGTACCTGAAATCATCCAATTTACGCTCGCTGCCCCTGTTGAGCACATCCTCCCCTTTGGGATTAAAGATCCAAACACGTAGATCGTATTGGTCAAAATAGCCCGGTAAGTAAATTTTATTGATCTTTTGTTCGATAGGTGTCTTGGAACTCATCGGGTTTTGCAACCTATTTTTGATAAAGAGATCCTCCTCAATTCTTTCTATCACATCACTGAGTAAAAATTCAGCCATGACATCATTTTGCAAAAGCACCTGGTCCGCCAACTTTACCTTTGACAAAATCTCTCTTTTCCTAAAATCCTGATAAGAAGCCGCTCCGGTAATCACCGCTCCCATTAAGCAGCCAAAAAACAAGGTCAAAAAGGTGTTTAAATGCAGCTTAAAGACATTATCATAGAGTTCGAAGGTAATAATGGCCACCAACAAAATCAGATGGGCGATATACACTACCAAATAGATAAAATCAAAGTAAGCTGATAGGACTAGAAAAGGAATGGAAAAGATCAGTAACACCCTCAAGGCATAGGCTTTTCTAGACTTGCTTTGAAAAAAGACTAAATTGATGGACATCAGGGTAAAGAACAAATAGGCTGCCCCACCCAAAAACAAAATCAGTATACTTATAGCCTTAAGGTAGTCAAATGTAGGAATGTCCAAAATGCTCAGGTTCCATTGGGAGTTACTGGAAATATTGGTAAAGAGCAAAAAGAACAAGATCAAAAATCCGGTGGAAATCGTATAAGCCAGCAAATAATAGAACCACTCATAATGCCTCTTACGGATTAATGCAAATCCTACCATCACCGGCCTCCTTCCCAGTAAGCTGATGACCATCACTAAAACAACCATGACAGCTATTACATTCAGCAACAAATCTCCCAAACTGGGATTGAGCATGGATGAAGCATAATAGGAAGGATCAAAAAGTGCAATATTGAAATAGTCCTGGGGAAAATTAAACATCAACATAATCCCCCTGATACTACCCAAAATGGAAATCGTATAAAACAAGGCTACTTTTTTGCGCCCCCGTTTCCACAGGTTAATCACAAAATCTCCCCCAAGAATAAAGACCAATCCAATCAGGGAAAAGAAAAACAATAACAGGGCTAAATTGGACCGGGCACCTACTACCTTGTATCCCGTCCTTAATGAGATAGAAAAATAATAACTATTGTCTTTTCCATTAATGACCTCGTATCCCCCCATAGGGTCGGTGGCCAAAATAAACCGGTCATTGCCAAATACCTCGGGGTTATATCCGGAGTGCAAATAGTCATTATTAATCTCCACCTTGTCAAAAAGGGGATAAACCTGGACCATCCAATAGATCTGGTTATTTCGCACTACTCTTCTTACCCTGCTGAAATAAGTTCCCTTTTGGTTATCCAGCAATTGGAAGGGACGGTAGGTATAATCAGTTTTGAATTCCCTAAAATCAGGGATCATAGAAATATCAGACCAATAAACCAACTTGCCCTCTTCACTGTAAATATAAAAAGGGTGTTTTGAAGGGAAATTCAGGGTCTGAAAGGATAATTGCTTTTCAGGCCTGTTGTTCATCAATAGCTGAATAAAATCATCATCAAACTCGTCAGCAATGGACTGTGTTTTTTCCTCTATTTGCGCTATAGCTTTCTGATTTAGATTGGTTGGGCTTGAAAAAAAATTAATGGCCAACACAATCGCCAATAGTATAATTGCAAAAATCAGTATAAGCCGTCTCTTCTTAAGCATATGTAAACTCTCAATACCACTAAAAGTAAAAAAGCAAAGTCTAATATCAAACTTTGCTTTTTAATTTCAGTATATGTATTCTTTTTAAATTGTCTGTGTTTTTTTTCTCTTGGAATTTCTATACCAAAGGAAGCCTATGATTGCTGCAAGCAAATAAGGGGCCACAAAAAGGTATAAAATCCCCATGTTCAAACTTGCCCCCACGGTGGTGTCACCATTACTGACATTGTTCTCCACAGAAGCACGGCACATAGCACATTGTGCAAAACTGTAAATTTGGGGAACCACCACAAATATGGTCAGGGAAAACAGCTTAAGTACGGCATTTTTCATACTACTCCAACGTCTTTGATCCTATTTTAGTTTAGTGTGTATAATAAGGGCTGATCATCCAATATACGATAACACCACTAATGGTTACATAAAGCCAGATCGGGTAGGCATACTTGACAATCTTACGGTGCTTTTCTACCATTCCTTTGGTACCGTAATAATAGGCAAGCAATATAGGGAACAAGGCTACTGCGGCCAAAACAATATGGGTCAGCAGGAAAGTGAAATATACCGTCCTAATAGTCCCTTCCCCTCCGAAACTGGTGCTTTCGGCGGAAGCATGATAGATCACGTAGGACACCAAAAAAATTGCACCGAGGCCAAAGGCCACAGTCATGCACAAGCGATGGTAGGCAATTCTCTTATTTTTTATGAAGATCAAACCCGCGATCAAGGCCAGACTAGCGGCAAAGTTTATTACTGCGTTCAGATGGGGAAGAAAATACACCCACTCACTTGCCAGGTCAAGCTTGGTGGGCATAAACAACAAAACAGCCACCACTACAGGCACTACCACTGAAATGACTGTAATCAATCTATATATCCCCTTATCAGGGCTTGATACAATACTACTCTTTTCCATGTAACAGAATTTTTGTTTCCAATATCAACAAGTCCACATCCTCGCGACTGGTCCCACTATAGTACCCGCGGATCCTTCCCTCTCCATCTATCAGCGCCATTTTATCACTGTGGATAAAATCCTCCGGCACCCCTTTTCCATCAATAGTAGGCAATACGAAGCCACATCTTGCCAGGTCATACACCTCTTCCTTTGGCCCGTTCAAAAAGAACCATTTGCCGGGTTTAGCCTCATGCCTTTCCGCATACTCGGACAATACCGCCGGTGTGTCATATTCCGGATCAATGCTAATGGAATATAGCTGAACTTCGGAATCGTTTCTAAAGGCATCCTGCACTCTTTCCATTTCCAAGGACATAACCGGACAAATGCTGGGACAACTGGTAAAGAAAAAATCAACTATGGTTACCTTGCCTTTCATTTGTTCCCTCCCCATTATACTGCTGTCCTGTGCCACAAAGGAAAATTCAGGGATATAGTGTTGCCCCTTTTGGACGTAATTGCAATCACCAAAAGGATCCTCTACACCATTTTCATAAAGCACCGGGATTTCGTATTGGTTTTCACCAAAATTGCGAAGGAACAAAACGATCAATACCGGGATCATCAATATACATACCAGTACCATTGCTTGTAAAATTCTAACCACTTTCATATCTCCTCACAAACAAAAAAGTAGGTTGGAAGCATTCCCTCCAACCTACTTATTCAGTAAATATTTTTTTTATCGATTACCATCTTAACATAAAGATCTCTGTACCTTCTTTGGATAGTGCAATAAGCAACCAAATCAAGAAAATCAAAGGGAGCATAATGGACCAAAACAATGTTTTGGATTCATCCTTCAAGTGCATAAACTCCATCATGATATAGGAAGCTTTTACTAAGGTAAGGCCAACGAATATGGCAAACAGCAACATCCCTCTTTCCATGGTAAAGGCCAAGAAAAATTCCACAGCCGTAATTACCAACAAAATTAAGGCTGTCTTCCAAATCTTTCTGATTTTCTCCTTATTGCGAGGCAATACCTCCAAGGTAGTTTTATTTTCGTGTGATGACATAGCTTTTAAAGTTTTAAGTGATTAGACTAGGTAATAGAAGGTAAATACAAATACCCATACCAAATCTACAAAGTGCCAGTACAGGCCAATTTTTTCAACCATTTCATAGTGTCCTCTTCTTTCATATACACCTACAGCTGCTTGGTAAAATGCCAAGAAAAGCAATACCACACCGATGGTAACGTGAAATCCGTGGAATCCAGTGATAAAGAAGAACAATTGCGCAAATGGGGCTGGCCCGTATTCATTTACGTGCAGGTTAGCTCCATAAACTACTTCTTTCACTGTTTCACCAAAAGAGTTCACAAAAGTCATCATGGTGCCCTGGTCAGTGCCGTGGATAAAGTGAGACCATTCCCAAGCCTGGCAGCTCAAGAAAGTAATCCCCCCTACCATGGTCCATAGCAACCATTTCACCACATCATTTCTATCATTTCTGTGCCCTGCTTCCACAGCCAATACCATCGTTACCGAACTCATGATCAAGATAAATGTCATGATACCGACGAATACCAATGGAGCATGCATTCCATGTAGAAAAGGTACTGCGTCAAAAATCATTTCAGGAACCGGCCAATACTCATTAGAGCTGGTAAATTCCTTCACATGGCCACCAAAGGCCGGATAACTGACCCTGATAGCACCGTAAGTAATCAGGAAAGCAGCAAAAGTAAAGATGTCGGAAAGAAGGAAAAACCACATCATGAGCTTTCCATAGCTAGCCTTCAAGGGCTCATTTCCACCACCCCAGGTTCCTCTCTTGGAGTTGATTTCAATTGCAGTCGATGACATATAATCTAAATTTTAACTTAAATATTCTCAATGATTCAATAACAAAAACATAAACAAGTACAGCCAAAGCCCACCAAGGAAGTGCCAATAGGTTGCACACATTTCCATGGTATTCATCCGCTTGGAGTGGATCTGATACTTGAAGGACGAAATTAACACAATAATTAGAAATATCACACCACTAATTAAGTGTACCGCATGCAGGCCGGTCAATACATACATGAATGAACCGGCAGGGTTGCCGACGAAATATACGTCCCTTTCGACCAATGCCACCCAGCTGAACCACTGTCCAATCAAAAACACTATCCCTAAGACAGAGGTAATGGACAAAGCCAGCTTTAGATTGGACATCTGATCATTTTTTGCTGAGACATATGCCCAATGCATACTGGCACTGCTCAACAAAATCACAACAGATGTAAACCAGAGTATTTCCGGCAAATCATACTCCAACCAATTCCCCTCACCCTGTCTGACAATAAATGCACTCGTCAAAGAGGCAAATATCATTACCACACTTACGATAAATAACCACAGGGCAAACTTTTTAGGATGCATCGCGATTGGTTGCTCAGCCCCCTCTACGTATGCTAATTTTTCTTCCATTATGGTATCTTATCTAATAAATATGCTATCTGCACAATCGGCAAATATAGAAACGAACCAAACATGATTTTCAAAGCTGATTTTCTAGAGCAATCCCTCATCAAAGAGAAAGTTTGCGCTAAAAACAAGGCACCGCAAATCGTGGCTACAATTCCGGAATTTAACCCTGTCAAACCAAAATAGCTTGGCAACAAGCCCAGAGGTAACAGAAACAAGGTGTAAATCATTATCTGTATAGCGGTATTCAGGTCTTTTCTCCCTCCTGAAGGCAACAACTTAAATCCTGCTTTTTTATAATCTTCATCGCTTACCCATGCAATCGCCCAAAAATGGGGGAATTGCCAGATAAACTGAATTCCAAAGATTATCAACGCCTCATAGGAAATCCCTCCAGTGGCAGCGGTCCATCCCAACAATGGCGGCATGGCTCCCGGGATAGCTCCAACAAACACCGCAATTGGGCCTACTCTCTTTAATGGCGTGTACACAAAAACATATAAAATCATGCTTAAGATGCCCAAGCCAGTGGTAAGAGGATTGGTAAAGAACCATAAAGTACTGATCCCTATCAAAGCCAAAACTACTGTAAACCAATACGCCTCATTTAAAGAGATTATATTCAATGGCAGCGGCCTGTTTTGGGTCCTCTTCATCAACTTATCGTAATCCCTTTCCAATATCTCGTTGGCAGCACCAGAAGCACCACTGATCAGAAATCC
>Ga0207773_100342_pt1 | contig 21646 bp, 21 predicted proteins | sample TtaePargueraPR_2_FD_187281 | JGI IMG/M metagenome (GOLD analysis project Ga0207773, IMG submission 187281) | Aerobic enrichment media microbial communities from Bioluminiscent Bay, La Parguera, Puerto Rico - Tt and M1 (3) (SPAdes) | ecosystem: Environmental > Aquatic > Marine > Unclassified ...
GGTCACCGCAGCGGCAGTGGCGGTTGCCGATTTGGCATGCACCCGCCAGTCATTGCGGGGTTCGTGCCGGGCGATGAATCGGGCGATCAGTGGGTGCATGCATCAACTGTGCAGGAAAAAGGGGTCTGCCCATATAGGCAAACCCCTCGCATGCTGTCAGCCCATGGCGCCCAGATCATTAAGGCGCTTCGGGCCTAGCCGCGAATGGCGATCTTGCCCTTCCGTCCCGGCTCGTCGCTGGCAGCCACTGCCGTGGCGACCTCGGCGATCGGATAGCTCGCCTCGATCTCCATCTTCAGCCTGCCGGCCGCTGCATCGGCAATAAGTTCGCCCAGAAGCACGCCGATCCGCTCTGGCTTGACCGGTGGATTGGAACCCCAGAACCCCTTGACCGTGATGCCACGGAACAGCAGGTCTGCGGCAGAAATCTTGAGGGGGCGCCCGGTCATGGCGCCAAAGCTGATCAATTCGGCGCCGTCGGACAATATGGAGAGCAATTGGGCAGCGCCCTCGCCACCCAGCGATTCGATCCCGCGCACGATCGGCTCGCCGCCTGTAATGGATCGCACCTTGTCCTGCCAGCCATCGCCTTGGGTTGCCACGACGGTGTCAAAGCCAATATCGGCCAGCTCCTGCACCGCCTCGGCCCGGCGAACCAGGCCGAGAACCTTGATCCCAAGGGCGGCACCATACTTGGCCATCAGCTTGCCCACAGCACCATTGGCTGCATTCAGGGCAATCCACTGCCCAGCCTCAACGCCCAGGGTGTCGAGCAGCATCTTGGCACTGAGTGGCATGGACACGAGCTGACAGGCCGTGGCGTCATCGACGCTGTCCGGAACCGGGATTACCCTGCGCGCATCAGCGAGATAGAATTCCGCCCATGTCTCCTGGGCACCACCGGCCACGCGCTGCCCCACCTGCAGATGTGTCACGCCCTCGCCCAGCGCTTCGACCACGCCAACCGCCTCTGTGCCGGCCCCGGCCGGGAGCTGTGGCTTGAAGCCATACTGTCCCGCGATGGTCATCAGGTCGTGATTGTGCACTGGTGAGAGCACCATGCGCACCAGAACCTGGCCCGGCCCCGGCTCAGGACGCTTGACCTCCTCCACGACCAGGACTTGTTTCGGGGTGCCGAACCGGGAATAGGCAGCGCGCTTCATTCTAGTCTCCATATGCAAGAGCTGCAGAGATAGGTTGCTTGACGTTTACGTCAAGTTTCGCGCTGGCATTTGTTGCAGCGACAGCGCAGGTTGCCCCATCATTGCGGCTGACCGCCGACGAATTGCACCGCCTTGGCACCACTCGCGATACCGGCCGCCAGGCACGCCTCATGGGTTTCGCCGCGCAACAGCGCTGCAACGAATCCCGCCGCAAAGGCATCGCCCGCCCCTGTGGTGTCGACCACCTTGACGATCGGGGCTGGCTGGCTGATCGCCACGCCATCGCGCCCTCCCAGCGCCGCTCCGAACTGGCCACGCTTGATCACCACATGAGAAAATTGCTGGCCCAGGACCCGCATCTGGGCGTCGAACTCGGCCTCTCCGGACAGGATTTCCGCTTCGCTCTCATTGGCGAACAGCCATTCGGCCTGGCCTACCCAGTCGAGGAAGAGATGCGGTCCCACCTCTTCGAGAAAACCCCTCGAGGCCGGATCGATGGCGACCGGCACGCCTCTGGACCGCGCGGCCCTGAGCAGACCCTTGACGGCATTTCGTGGCCCAGCAGCAAAGAAACTATAACCCGAGATCATCACCAGTCCGACCCCGTCCAGCAGGCTCTCGGGCAGGTCTTCTGCATGCAGATTGAGATTGGCGCCCCGGTCCGTGAGGAAACTGCGCTCGCCAGTGGGATCGAGAATGGTCACCAGCACGCCCGAGGAGAGGGCCTTGTCGCCGGAAAGGGCGGGCACGACGCCCAGCCCCCGAAAATAGTTCTCATACATCGCCCGGTCGGCCGCCCCGACCCGCGCGGCAAACAAGACCTCAGCGCCTGCTGCGCCGAGCCACACTGCCTGATTGGCGCCCGAGCCACCCGGCCGGTGCCGAATTTCCGCACGACGGTCCGAGCCCGGAACGACAGGGCCCTCAGGCCGGACGATGATGTCGGTCATCACATCCCCGACGACCAGCACACGGGCGCTCATCGCACGTCAGCTGCCTGCCGCTTTGCCAGGGCCACGGCGATTTCAGCCGCGACCTTGGCGTTGTTCTTGACCAGCGCGATATTGCTCTCCAGCGACTTGCCGCCGGTCAACTCGAAGATGCGCTGCAAGAGGAAGGGCGTGGTCGCCTTGCCCTTGATCCCCTGCGCCTCGGCATCGCTGAGCGCCTGGCTGATGAAGCCCTCGATGGCGGACGCCTCCCAGGCATCCGGCTGGGGAATAGGATTGGCGATCAGCACGCCCCCCATATTGAGGTCAGACTGGATAGCCAGGATTTCGGCGACCTCGTCCGCCTCCTGAACCCGCTGGTCCACCTTGTGACCGCTGGTGCGCGCCCAGAAGGCCGGGAAGTCGTCAGTGCCGAAGCCGAGCACCGGCACACCATTGGTTTCGAGCACTTCCAGGGTCTTGGCGATATCAAGGATCGACTTCGCGCCCGCGCAGACCACGGCCACCGGTGTCCGGCCCAGCTCCTCAAGGTCGGCCGAAATGTCGAAACTATCCTCGGCGCCACGGTGCACCCCGCCAATACCACCCGTAGCAAAGATGCGGATGCCGGCCAGCGCTGCAATCTGCATGGTGGTGGCGACCGTCGTGCCAGCCAGGACCTTGTGTGCCAGGAGGTTGGCAAGATCGCGCCGGCTGGCCTTGGCCGCCGAATGGCCTTCTTCGGCCAGGCGCTTGAGATCATCGCCTGAAACACCCACGCACAGCCGCCCGTCCATAATGGCAATAGTGGCCGGCACCGCACCATGCGCGCGCACCACGGCCTCCACCTCCTGGGCCATGGCCAGGTTCTGCGGATAGGGCATGCCGTGGGTAATGATGGTGGATTCAAGCGCCACCACCGGCTTGCCGGCGGCCAATGCGGCTTCGACTTCGCCCGCGACGGACAGATAGGCTTTTGCACTCATGGGATAGATCACTCCGAAACTGTTGGCAGCGCGCAGCGCGACCGTGAATTGGCCGTGCTTGTGCGCCCCGGCAACCATGTGGTCAAGTCCACCGAAAATCTGCTCCGGCACCGCCTTGTCGGACCTGTGGTTTGACGATAATTTGCCCCGGTCTTTTGAGAGGGAAAGGGCTGTTCGCTGGTGAGATCCATTGTTGACGGCGCGCCGGACGCGCCTCGATACGCACCCGCTTCGGGGTTGATCGCAGCGAATGACCCAGGCGCAAGTCAGCGCCGCCCTTTGGCGCATTTCCAGTTCAGTTTCATCCCATTTCCGGGGTCTCCAAGATGAGGCTCCGGGGTTGAGCCGCGGCTCTTTCCGCGAAACCGGCGCCCGTCGCCTCGAACCGGTGGTCCCATTGGACACCAATCGCCTCCACCAATTCCCCCTGAGGAGACTCTACTGATGAAAAAGTCGCTCGCCATTGCCCTTGGCGCTGTTCTGGCTGCGAGCCCTGCCATTGCGCAGGAGGAGCCGGTGCTCAACGTCTATAACTGGTCCGACTATATCGCCGAGGACACCATCGCCAATTTCGAGGCGGAAACCGGCATCAAGGTCAATTATGACGTCTACGACAATAACGAGATCGTCGACGCCAAGCTCCTGGCCGGCAATTCGGGCTATGACATCGTCGTGCCCACCGGCAATTTCCTCGAGCGCCAGGTCAAGGCAGGCCTGCTGCTGCCGCTCGACAAGTCCAAGCTGCCCAACCTGGCCAATCTCGACCCCGCCGTCATGGCCGTTGCCGCCGAGCATGATCCGGACAATGCCCATTCGGTCCCCTATATGACCTTCACCATTGGCCTCGGCTACAATGTCGAAAAGGTCACCGAGGCCCTGGGTGCCGACGTTCCCGTCGACAGCTGGGACATCCTGTTCAAGCCCGAATACGCCGAAAAGCTGGCAGGCTGCGGCATCGCCCTGCTCGACAGCCCCTCCGAAGTCATGGGCACCGTGCTGCACTATATCGGCAAGGACGCAAACTCCGAGAGCGAGGAAGACCTGGCCGCGGCCGAGGCGGCCCTGACCGCGGTCAAGCCCTATATCCGCTACTTCCATTCCTCCCAGTACATCGACGACCTGGCCAATGGCGAAATCTGCCTGGCGCTGGGCTATTCGGGCGACATCTTCATCGCCGCCGACAGCGCCGCCGAGGGTGTGGAAGTGGGTTATGTCATCCCCAAGGAAGGCGCCGCCACGCTGATGGACCTGCTGGCCATTCCCGCCGATGCCCCGCATCCGGACAATGCCCACAAGTTCATCGACTTCATCATGCAGCCTGAAGTGGTGGCCGCGATCACCGACTATGTGTTCTACGCCAACCCCAACCTGGCCGCGACCGAGTTTGTGAGCGAGGAAGTCAAGGGCAATCCCGGCATCTACCCGCCGGCCGAGACGGTCGCCAATGCCTTTGCGCTGACCGCCCACTCGCCCGAGTTCGAGGAAGTGCTCACCCGCACCTGGACCCGCATCAAAACCGGTCAGTAACCCCTGTTGCCGGGGGTGGTCCGCCACCCCCGGCCCCCTCTTGTGCTAGAGAGCGCCCATGGCCAAGAAGCCTCAACTCGCCTTCACCACGCGTCCATGGCGCGACACGGCCAATAACAAGCCCTTTGTGCGCATCAAGAACGTCTCGAAGAAATTCGGAGACGTTATAGCGGTCAATGACGTGTCGCTCGACATCTACAAGTCCGAACTGTTCTGCCTTCTGGGTGGGTCCGGCTCGGGCAAGTCGACCTTGCTGCGCATGCTGGCCGGCTTTGAAAACCCGACCTCGGGCACCATCGAGATCGATGGCCAGGACATGACCGACGTGCCGCCCTATAACCGGCCGGTCAACATGATGTTCCAGTCCTATGCGCTGTTCCCGCACATGTCGGTCGAACAGAACATCGCCTATGGCCTGAAGCGCGACGGCCTGCCCCGCGCCGAGATCAATGCCCGCGTTGCCGAATTGCTGGCCCTGGTCAAGCTTGAGGACTATGGCAAGCGCAAGCCGCACCAGCTTTCGGGCGGCCAGCGCCAGCGCGTGGCTCTGGCCCGGGCCCTCGCCAAGCGCCCCAAACTCCTCCTCCTCGATGAACCCCTCGGCGCGCTCGACAAGAAGCTGCGCGAGGAAACCCAGTTCGAACTGGTCAAGATCCAGGAGAGCCTCGGCGTCACCTTCATCGTGGTGACCCACGACCAGGAAGAGGCCATGACGCTGGCCACCCGCATTGGCGTCATGAACCAGGGCGAAATCGTCATGGTGGGCGAACCCACCGATATCTATGAGTTCCCCAATTCGCGCTTCGTCGCCGGCTTCATCGGCTCGGTCAATATGGTCGAAGGCATCGTCACCGAGGACGAGCCGGACCATGTGCGCATCCGCTCGGCCGAACTGGGTTCAGACATCTATGTCGGCCATGGCGTCGATTGCGCCCCCGAGCAGATCCTCTGGTGGGCCATCCGCCCGGAAAAAATGGTGTTGAGCCGCGACAAGCCGGCAGGTCTCAACGGCGCCAATGTCACCACCGGCAAGGTCGAGGAAATCGCTTATCTCGGCGATATCTCGGTCTATCAGGTGGCGCTTGAAAGCGGCAAGCGCATCCGCGTTTCCCAGACCAATTCGGTCCGCGGCAATCCCGATGCCATCACCTGGGAAGAACAGGTCTATGTCAGCTGGGACGAAGACGCCGGCTCGGTGCTGACGTCATGATGATGCTTTTTCAAATGGCCGTAGGCCACCTCTCCCTCTGGGGGAGAGGTCGGCGTGCAGCGCCGGGTGAGGGGGCCTTCGGCTTGCTCCGCACCTGCCGGAAGGCCCCCTCACCCCAACCCTCTCTCCCCAGGGAGAGGGGGTGCATCGCGTTCGCCTCCTGCCTCGGAGCCCGTTCATGACCGCCACCCGCGACCCCACCATTCCGCCACCGCGGCGCCTCAAGCCCTGGTCGGCCGTCGAAAAGGGCCTCGCCCGCGTCGGCATCACCGGCCGCATGCTGGTGCTGGCCGCGCCGGTGCTCTGGCTGCTCGTCTTCTTTCTCGTGCCGCTGGCCGTGGTCTTTGGCATTTCGCTGGCCAACAAGCAGTTCGGCCGCCCGCCCTACACCCCTCTCCTGACCAGCGAAGAGGGCACGGTGCAACTCACCCTGCACCTCAACAACTACATTCGCCTCTTTACCGACAATCTCTATGTCGCGGCCTATCTTTCCTCGATCCGCATCGCCGCCATCGCCACCATCATCACTCTGATCGTGGGCTACCCCATGGCCTATGCCATCGCCCGCGCCCCCGACCGCTGGCGCAATATTCTCCTGATGCTGGTGATCCTGCCCTTCTTCACCTCCTTCCTGTTGCGTGTCTATGCGCTGACCGGCTTCATGCGCGGCAATGGGGTGATCAACCAGTTTCTCGGGCTGTTCGGCATCGAGCCGATCGTGATGATGCAGACCGATTTCGCCGTCTATGTGGGCATTGTCTATACCTACCTGCCCTTCATGATCCTGCCGCTCTATACGACCCTGGTGAAGCTCGACGTTGCGCTGTTCGAGGCCTCGGCCGATCTGGGCGCCCGGCCCGTGCACACCTTCCTTTTCGTCACCCTGCCGCTGTCGATCCCGGGCATCATTGCCGGCTCCATGCTGGTCTTCATTCCCGCCATCGGCGAATTCGTCATTCCCTCGCTCCTGGGCGGCCCCGAAACCCTGATGATCGGGCGCGTCCTCTGGGACGAGTTCTTCACCAATACCAATTGGCCGCGCGCCGCGGCCGTGGCGGTCGCCATGCTGCTGGTTGTGGTCGTGCCGATCATGCTGTTGCAGCGCGCCCAGGGCGCGGTGGTGGAGAAGTGACATGAAGCGCGGCTGGTTCCTTCCCATCGCAGCGGCCCTGGGCTTTTCCTTTCTCTACGCGCCCATCGTCTCGCTGGTCGTCTTCTCGTTCAACGAAAGCCGGCTGGTCACGGTCTGGTCCGGCTTTTCCACCCAATGGTATGGCGAGCTGTTCCGGGACCCGCAAATGCTCGGCGCCGCCTGGCTCAGCCTGCAGATCGCCGCGCTCAGCGCCACCATCGCGCTGGTGCTCGGCACCCTGGCCGCGGTGGCCCTGGTCCGTTTCCGGCGCTTCCGCGGCCGCACCCTGTTCTCCGGCATGGTCTCGGCCCCGCTGGTCATGCCCGATGTCATCACCGGCCTTTCGCTGCTGCTGCTCTTTGTGGCCATGGAGAGCTTGCTCGGCTGGCCGCAGGGCCGGGGCATGATGACCATCATCATCGCCCACGCCACCTTCTGCACCGCCTATGTCTGCGTCGTGGTGCAATCGCGCCTGTCCGATTTCGACCGGAGCCTGGAAGAGGCGGCCATGGATCTGGGCGCCTCACCTGTCCGCACCTTTTTCGACGTCACCCTGCCCATAATCGCCCCGGCCCTGGTCTCGGGCTGGCTTCTGGGCTTTACCCTCAGCCTCGACGATCTGGTCATCGCCAGCTTCGTCTCTGGTCCGGGGTCCTCGACCCTGCCCATGGTGATCTTTTCCAAGGTGCGCCTGGGCGTCTCGCCCGACGTCAATGCGCTGGCCACCATCATCATCGGCATCGTGGCGCTGGGCGTCTTGGCAGCAACGGTCATTCAATTGCGGAGCAAGCCGAAGGCATCCGCCCCGTGACTCTTTCGTGACTGGACAGAAGCGTGAAACGGGCGCAAGCTTACCTCATGTTCAACCAAAGCAAAGGAGGTGATCCAGTGTCTTATGAGGTTTTGGCTCTCGAGGAAGGTCTGGGTTTTCGTGTGTTGAGCGGGAGTGATCTCGGCTAAACACGCGCCTCCCGGCCCTCGAGGCCGATAAGCTCAGGGAAGGGTCGTCCGTCAGGGCGGCCCTTTTCTGTTGGTCCCGGCCACTCCGCTGGGCACAGCCGGGCTTGACGGATGGCACCAAGCCATTGATACCGCTGGCCGTGTATTTTTGCAGGAGCCTCGTCTTGTCCTCTGCCAATTTTGTCCTGACTCTCTCCTGCATCGACCGGCCCGGCATCGTGGCCGCGGTCACCACCGAATTGGCGGCGCTTAATGCCAATATCGCCGAGTCCAATCAATTCTGGGACCGCGAGACCGGCCGCTTTTTCATGCGCCTGGCTTTTGCAGCGCCCGAGGGTGTCAGTCGCGACGCTATCGAAAAGGCCCTCAAATCGCCCATCGAGCGCTTCGACATGAAGACGGCCCTCAGCGACGAAAGCCGTCGCAAGCGCATTGTCATCCTGGTTTCCAAATTCGACCACACCCTGCTGCACCTGCTCTACCAGATCCGGGTCGGCTGGCTCGACGCCGATGTCGCCGCCATCATCTCCAACCATGAGGATGCCCGCAGGATCGCCGAAGACGCCGGTGTGCCCTTCCATTATCTGCCAGTCAGCAAGGACACCAAGGCAAGCCAGGAAGCCCAGGTCCTCGACATCGTCAAATCCAGCGGCGCCGATCTCGTGGTCCTTGCCCGCTACATGCAGGTGCTGAGCGACAATCTCTCCACCCGCCTCTTCGGCCAGGTGATCAACATTCACCACTCATTCCTGCCCAGCTTCAAGGGTGCCAAGCCCTATCACCAGGCCCATGAGCGGGGCGTCAAGATCATCGGCGCAACCGCGCACTATGTGACCCCCGACCTCGACGAAGGCCCGATCATCGAGCAGGAAACTGCCCGCGTTACCCACGCCATGAGCGCCGATGACCTGGTCGCCGCCGGCCGCGACATCGAAAGCCGCGTGCTCGCCCGCGCGGTAAAACTGCACCTGGAAAGCAGGGTCATGCTCAATGGCAAAAAGACGGTGGTGTTTGGGTGAGAACCTCCACCCTTGATCCCTCCCCACAAGGGGAGGGAGACGATGAACACCGGCGACTGAACCCTGCGCATCCCTCCCCTCGATGGGGAGGGAATGAGGGTGGGGTGACGACAGCGACACTGTTTCGAGCTAAACGGGCAAGTCTTCGAGATTAAGCGAATCTGCGAGACTCGTCTGGTCCAGCACCGCCCGCGTCGCCAGCGTCACCCGCTCGAAGACATGGCGGATCTCGCAAGACCCCTCGTCCTGGCAGTCGACGCATTTCTTGTAGGCGATCTTGGAAAGGCAGGGCAGCGGCGCGATGGGGCCGTCGATCAGCCGCAGCACCTCGCCATAGGTGATTTCCTCGGGCGCCTTGAGCAGCTCATAGCCACCCATGCGCCCGCGGCGGGAATTGACGATGCCGGCCCGCTTGAGTTCGAGCAGGATCTGCTCCAGGAATTTCTTGGGGATCGCCTGATCCTTGGAAATCTCGCCGATCATGCGGCTCTGCCCGCGGCCAGCCCGCGCCAGCGCTACCAGTGCCCGCAAGGCATATTTGGCCTTTTGCGAAATCATTCGTCCCCCCGGGGCGCTTTTCGCCCCTATTCCTTCTTTTCCGGCTCAACCGGCGGCACGGCCTCGTCTGTCTTGACCGGCTCGGCTTCGGCCTCGTCCGTCCCGTCCGGTTGGTCAGATGTGTCATCGCCCGCGACCCCGGTCCCATCTTCGCCCATGCTGGCAGGTTCGGCCTCGCCCGCAGGCGCTTCATCTGCCGCCGCCGGCTGTTCCTTTGGCGCCTGCCCGGGCGGCGCGACGATTTCGTCGATCCCCGCGGGGGCCTCACCCACCGATGGGGTGTCGACAATCGGCTCGATCACCGCAGCGGGCACAGCATCTTCTGCATCCTCGGGCGGCATTGGCCCGCCCTCAACCTGCAAGGCTGCGGCTTCATCCAGTTGCGCTTCGACAACCGGAATGTCGGCCGATCTGGTTGTGCCGTCGCCACTATCCGACCCCGGTGCCGTGGCTTCCCCTGCGGGCTCGGGGGCCTTCTCGTCTCCAACGGGCGCGGCCGTGGCCTGGGCGGCGTCGGCAGGCTCCTCGCTCAGTGCCGCCTCTGTCAGGGCCGCCCCCAGCGCCGCATTGGCCAGAATATTCTCGGCCGTGGGCAGCTTCCCGTCACCGGGCAAGTCGTCCCCCGGTCCCTTGCCGCTGGCGTCACTGCGCAGATAGGCCAGAATGCCCCGGCCGATTTCCTGCTCGCCACGAATGATCGTGGTTGCGCCCAGATTGCGCAGGAAGCTTTCTTCCTCTTCCGAATAGGCCCGCGAAATGATGGCGATATCCGGATTGAGCTTGCGCCCGCTTTCGCAGACCGATCCGGCCTCGAAGCCATTGGAGATGGCCACAAGCAGCGCCTTTGCGGCGCCCAGATTGGCCAGCTTGAGTACGTCCTCGCTGGCGGCATTGCCGAATATCACCTCAAAGCCTTCGGCGCGGGCCGCGGCCACGTCATGGTCGGAATCCTCGATCACCACCAGCCCGCCGCCATCGGCCTTGATGCCCGCAGCCACGATGCGGCCGACCTGGCCATAGCCGACCAGCACGGTATGCCCCGTCTGATGGGAGGGTTCGCCGGTGTCGTCATCGGCACCCGGTGCACCGCGATCCACTGCCCCTTCCGAAGGCGCATCCGTGGTGGCCGGCCCTTCGGCCGCCATGGAGGGCTCCCTGCGCGCTTCACTGGCGACCGGCTCCGCACTCTCTCCGCGCCGCGCCGCCGCCCTGGCTTCCAGTCGCGGCTTGACCAGGTCGAGCACGAAAAACACCACCGGATTGAGCACGATGGAAATCAGCGCCCCGGCCAGGATGAGGTCCTGACCTTCGGACGGCAGAATGGCCAGCGCCACACCCATGCTGGCCAGGATGAAGGAAAATTCACCGATCTGCGCCAGCGACGCCGAAATGGTCAGCGCCGTGGCGACCGGCCGCCGGAACAGCACCACGATCCAGAAGGCCGCCAGCGACTTGCCGATGACGATGATGAACACCGTGGCCAGCACCAGGAGCGGCTGCGTGACGATGATCGAGGGATCGAACAGCATGCCCACCGACACAAAGAACAGCACCGCAAAGGCGTCGCGCAGCGGCAGGGTCTCCTGCGCGGCCCGGTGCGACAGCTCGCTTTCCGAAAGGATCATGCCGGCAAAGAAGGCCCCCAGCGCCAGCGAGACGCCGAACAGAACCGAGGATCCCAGCGCCACCCCCAGCGCAATGGCCAGCACGGCCAGGCGGAACAATTCGCGGCTGCCAGTATGGGCCGTGCCATGCAGCGCCCAGGGGATGATGCGCCGCCCCACCACCAGCATGAAGCCCACGAAAGCGGCGACCTTGAGCAGGGTCAGCCCTAATATGCCCCAGAGGCCTATATCGATGCCCAGCATCCGGGTGACGAAGGACACGAAGGGGTCATGCAGGCCCTCGCCCGACCCATTGAGGCTCGCAATGGCCGGCACCAGCACCAGTGCCAGCACCATGGCCAGGTCTTCCACGATCAGCCAGCCGACGGCAATTCGCCCGCGTTCGCTCTCGATCAGCCGCCGGTCCTGCAGGGCCTTGAGCAGCACCACGGTGGAGGCCACCGACAGCGCCAGACCAAACAGGATCGAGCCGAAGAGGCTCCAGCCCAGCAAGAGCCCGAGCCCGGCCCCGAGCAAGGTTGCAAAACCGATCTGCACCACGGCGCCGGGAATGGCCAGCGCCCGCACGCTCATCAGGTCCTTGAGGGAGAAATGCAGCCCCACGCCGAACATCAGGAGGATCACCCCCAGCTCGGCCAGCTCCAGTGCCAGTTCCTGATCCGCCACAAAACCCGGTGTAAAGGGCCCCACGATGATACCGGCGAACAGATACCCCACCAGCGGCGGCATGCGCAGCCGGTTGGCCACCATGCCAAAAATATAGGCCAGCACCAGACCCGCGACGATCGTTGAGATCAGGGGGGTATCATGATGCATGAACGTCTCCGGGGCGTGAGGCTATGTCGATAGAAACAATGGAGTATTTTTTGCTCCTCGCGCAAGCTTTCCCTGCCAATGGCATATCAGCCATTCGGATCGGTCACGCGCCAAGCTCTATAGATCAGGTCAAGTATGGTCGAACTTTGACCCTTCGAGCCATCCCGCAGGGCCAATCGCGCCAGTGGCGCGATTGGAGGCGAGAAGGCCATGAGAGCTATGCTCGAATGGCGAAGCCGACCATAGGCAAAGTCGCTCCAGAGGCGTATTTGCATCACTCGTGCGCCCCACCACCGTTCCGCCCTCGGGCCTGACCCGAGGGCCGCTCGCAGCCTTCACTGGTGTGGCGGCAGGTCCTCGGGTCAAGCCCGAGGACGGCAATGTGTGCGTTGCAGGATGGGCACCACGACAACCTGCCTCCCCATCCGGCCATTCGAGCCTTATTCGCTCAAATCTCTCCCCTGGAGAGATTTGCCCATAGGGACGCTTCAAGCTCTCATGGCCTTCGAGGCTTGAATGGCTCCACCGGAGCCATTCATCCGCTGCGCGGACCGCCTCTCAGCTCACAATCGTGATCTTTTCTGCCGCCCGCGTGATGCCGGTATAAAGCCAGCGCGCCCGCTCCTCGCGGAAGACGAAGCTCTCGTCGAACAGATAGACATTGTCCCACTGGCTGCCCTGCGCCTTGTGGACGGTGAGGCAATAGCCGAAGGTGAACTCGTCGAACTGCCGCCGCTCCGGCCAGCTCATGGCATCCTCCTCACCCGAAAAGAACGCCTTGTGCGTCAGCACCCGCGCCTCACCCTTGCCCTCGTCATCGGCCAGAAGCAGGCTCCATTTGCCGTTCGATCGCCTTGTGGCGTCGGTGACGATCCAGATTTGTCCGTTGAGCAGGCGTTTGCGCGGGTTATTGCGCAGGCAGACCATGCGGTCGCCCAGGACCGGCTCGTGGAAAGGCAGGCCCTTCAATTCGCGCAAGCGGTCATTATAGGTCAGCCGCGTCTTGTTGCGCCCCACCAGCACCTGGTCGGCCTCCAGCACCGCATCGCGATCCACTGCATCGCGCCCCACCACCACGCTTTCGCCATAGCGGCCATGTTCGAGATAGCCGCCCTCACGCACCGCCATGGAGAGCTGGATAATGGGATTGTCCGCCGCCTGCCGGTGGATTTCGGTCAGCATGATGTCGGGCTCTTTATTGATGAAGAAGCCCGCGCCCTGTACCGGCGGCAATTGGAACGGATCGCCCAGCACCAGCACCTTGACCCCGAAGCTCAAAAGGTCCGCGCCAAGCTGCTCATCCACCATCGAGACCTCGTCGATGACGATGAGGTCCGCGTCCGCCGCCGGGCTCTCCGGGTCGAGCACGAAGCGCGGCTCCCCCTCCTTCTCGCTCACCAAAGTGTAGATGAGGCTATGAATGGTCTGCGCGCCCTTGCAGCCGCGCTTGCGCATCACCATTGCCGCCTTGCCGGTAAAGGCCGCATATTTCACGCTTCGCACATCCTGCGCCAGATGCACCGCCAGGGTCGATTTGCCCGTGCCGGCCCAGCCGAACAGGCGGAACACCTGCGGGCCGTTCTTGTCCTTGAGCCATTGCGAGACGGCCACCAGCGCCGCGTCCTGCTGGCCCGACCAGACCGGCGGCATCAGGCGATCACCGTCGAGACGCTGCCCACCCCTTCGATCTGGCCCTCCAGCACGTCGCGCCGCCGCACCGCGCTGACCCCGGCCGGGGTGCCGGTCATGATCAGATCTCCGGCACGCAGGGTCACCAGGCGGCTGAGATAGGCAATGGTCTCGGGCACGCTCCAGATCTGGTCGCTGAGATCGCCACGCTGCCGCTCCGCCCCATTGACCGAAAGCGTGATCGCCCCGCGTGCCGGATGGCCGATGGCGCTGGCTGGTGCAATGGCGCCGATGGGTGCGGATTGATCGAACCCCTTGGCCATGGTCCAGGGCCGCCCGGCCTTCTTGGCCGCGGCCTGCACATCCCGCCGCGTCATGTCGAGCCCGGCCGCATAGCCGAACACATGCTCGAGCGCCGCATGTTCGCCAATGGACGTGCCATCCTTGCCGATGGCCACCACCAGCTCGATCTCATGCTGCAGATCACCTGTTTGCGGCGGATAGGCGATGGGTGCCCCATCGATCACCACCGCATCGGCCGGCTTGTCGAAAAAGAAGGGCGGCTCGCGGCTGTCATGGCCCATTTCCCGTGCGTGTTCGGCATAGTTGCGCCCCACGCAATAGACCCGGCGCACCGGGAAAAACCCGCCCCCCTGCACCGGGACCAGAACCGGCTCGGGCGCCGACACCACCAGCTCAGCCACGCTTGAACTCCTCGGCATAGGGCCCGATCAGGTCAAGATCGATGGGGCTCAGGCGATCCTGCGCCGTGAAGGACTGGTGCCAATAGGGATAGAGCAGCGGCGGGCGGCTGACGGCTTCGAGCCGGGCCTGCTCGGCATCGGAAAGCGTAAAATCGGCGGTCGCGATATTGTCGGCGAACTGTTTTTCATTGCGCCCGCCAATGATCACCGAGGTGACGCCCGGCCGCCCCAGCAGCCAGCGCAACGCCACCTGCGCGCCGGATACGCCACGCTCCTGGGCGATGGCCACGATGACGTCGATGACGTCGTAGAGCTTGTCCCAGTCATAGACCGGCGGCTCGCGGAAGCCGCCCACATGCCGCCCGCTCTCCGGTTCGCTGTCCCGGCGATATTTGCCCGACAACAGGCCACCGGCCAGCGGCGACCAGATCAGTATGCCCAGCCCCTGGTCCTGGCTGATCGGCACCAGCTCGTTTTCCGCGTCGCGGCTATGCAGGGAATAGTGGATCTGCTGGGAGACGAAGCGCTGGCCATTGCGTTTCTCGGCCGCCATCAGCGCCTTCATGATGTGCCAGCCCGAATAGTTCGAGCAGCCGATATAGCGCACATGCCCGTGACGGACGAGCGTATCGAGCGCCTCCATGGTTTCCTCGATGGGCGTCATCCCGTCCCATTCATGCACCTGGTAGAGGTCGATCACATCGGTCTTGAGGCGTTTGAGGCTAGCCTTGCACTGCTCGATGATGTGATGGCGGGAAAGCCCCGCCTCATTGGGCCCGTCCCCCATCTTGAAGCGCACCTTGGTGGCCACCAGCGCCTTTTGCCGCCGCCCGTTTTCCTTGAGGATGTCCCCCAATATCTCCTCGGACACCCCGGCATTATAGACATTGGCCGTGTCATAGAGATTGATCCCGGCATCCAGGCACATATCGACCTGCCGCGCCGCCTCGTCCCGGCTGGTATTGCCGATCTTCTCGCTGCCGCCAAAAGTCATGGTCCCCATGGTCAAGACCGAGACCTTCAGCCCCGAGCGTCCGAGATATCGGTATTCCATGAGATTCCTCCTTTGTTCCGCCACACAGGACTAAAGGGGGGAGGGAGTTGGGTCAATTGGGGAGTGCACTGTCCAACGCCCGGCAGGCCTCACAGGTCTCATCCCCTCCGGCCCATCTCCCCCTTTTGGGCTTCGGGCCAGGTCGAAGTGGCAAGAGGTAAGAGGCCCTGAGAGCTATGCTCGACTAGCAGCGCACTGAGGACATAATGTTCATCGTCTCCCTCCCCCTTGTGGGGAGGGCAAGCAAAGCTTGGGTCCTTCAGGACCCTAGCGGCGCTAGGGTTGGGGTTTACGGATGCAGCCGCGACCTCTCCGCCAATTCGCGCACGAGATAGTCCATGACACCCGCAAGATTGGACATCACGTCCGAATTGAGCACCCGCACAACGCGGTACCCATCGGCGCTTATCCTCTCGGTCCGCAAGGCGTCCCGCAATTCAGCGCCTCCACCGAAATGCGTCTCTCCATCCACCTCTATCACCAGCTTCGCCCGGTGGCTGGCGAAGTCGACGAAATAGGGGCCAATAGGCACCTGCCGCCTGAAATGGTGTCCTTGCGCTCGCAATTGTCGCAGAGCGGCCCAGAGTCTGGCTTCCGGCGCACTCATGGTCTTTCGCAATTGCCGTGCGCGCTCGACGCCCATACCCCCACCCTCATTCCCTCCCCACAAGGGGGAGGGAGGCGCCGCGGCGCTCTCTGAATCATTCTCGCCCATCACCCCTCTGGAGGCAATGTTCATCGTCTCCCTCCCCCTTGTGGGGAGGGTAGCGTCGCTCGGCCCCTGGGCCGTAGCAGAGCTAGGGTGGGGGTGTGCCGAATACCCGAACCCTGTTAGAGCCAGTTCATCCTATCGAAAGCCCAACCCGTGCGGCCCAATACCATTCTCCTCCCCGTCCTGCTCGTCGCCCTCGGCATGGTCTTCACCCAGACCGGGGCCAGCTTCGCCAAGATGCTGTTTCCGCTGGTCGGTGCAGGCGGCGCCACGGCGCTGCGCCTGACCCTGGCGGCCCTCGTGCTGATCGCCGTTTTCCGGCCCTGGCGCTACAGATTGGGCCCGAAACAATGGCGCGCCGTGCTGCTCTATGGCGGCGCCATGGGGGCCATGAACCTCTTTTTCTACGCTGCGCTTGAGCATATCCCGCTCGGCATCGCCGTGGCGCTCGAATTTACCGGCCCGCTGGCGGTGGCGCTGTTTGGCGCGCGCAAGCTGGTCGACTTTCTCTGGATCGTGCTGGCCGTGTCCGGCTTTGCCCTCTTGCTCCCCTGGACACAGACCAGCGGCGACATCGCCCCCATCGGCATCGTGCTGGCGCTCTGCGCCGGTGCCTGCTGGGCGGGCTATATCGTCTTTGGCCAGCGCGCCGGGACAGGCGGCGGCGCCCATATCGCCGCGCTCGGTGTCGGCACCGCCGCCCTCATCGCCGTTCCCTTCGGCGTGGCCACCGCGGGCGCAAGCCTGCTCGATCCGGCGCTTCTGCCGCTGGGGCTGGCCGTGGCGCTGCTCTCCAGCGCCATTCCCTATGCGCTCGACATGGTGGCCCTGCCCCATATCCCGTCCCGCCTGTTCGGCATTCTGATGAGCGGCCAGCCGGCCTTTGCCGCCCTTTCGGGCCTCATTATTCTGGGCGAAGTGCTCAGCTGGGGCCAGCTGGCCGGCATGGCGGCGATCATCGCCGCCTCCATCGGCGCAACGCTCACCATCGCCCGCCGCGTGCCGCCGCCCGAGGTCTTGGAATCCTGACCTGACAGGAGCATAGTCCCTGCCGTTTGTTATGTATCGGGAGGTCCGGATGCTCTACGCCATCCTTTGCTACAACGAGGAAAATGTCGTCTCCACCTGGACCCAGGAGGAGGACGATGCCTGCATGGCGCGCCTGATGGATGTGCAGTCCGGCATGGCCAGCAAGGGCAAGCTGGGGCCCGTGGTGCGGCTCTGGAACACCGATGAGGCCAGGACCCTCAAAAAGACCAATGGCGATCCGGTGGTCTTTGACGGCCCCTTTGCCGAAACTAAGGAACAGTTCCTCGGCTTCTATGTCGCCGACTGCGCCGATATGGATGAAGCGCTGGAATTCACCCGCGAGCTGGCCAAGGCCAATCCGGGCACCGGCTCCTACGAAATCCGGCCGCTGCGCTTCTTCGGCGACAACAAGCTCAACAGCACCGAACTGCTAAGCGTCGCCGCCGAGTAGGAGATTGTCGATCAGCCGTGTCGTGCCCAGATGCGCGGCAACGGCCAGGAGAGCTCCGCGTGCACCCACCGTGGTGATGGCCCCGAGGCTCTCCGGGTCCCGCACCTCCCAATATTGCACCTTGATGCGATCCGACTGCGCCAGCACGCCCAGCCCGATTGCCGCCAGCCTGGCCGCATCATGCTCGCCTTCCGCATGGGCGGCCGCGACCGTCTGCAGGCTCTTGTGGATCAGCGGCGCCGCCGCCCGGTCGTCGGCCGAGAGATAGACATTGCGTGAACTGAGCGCCAATCCATCGGCCTCGCGCACGATCGGCCCCCGCAATATCTCCACCGGCACGTCGAGATCGCGCACCATGCGCTCGATCACCGCGCATTGCTGCGCATCCTTCTGCCCGAACACGGCCACATGCGGCTGCACCAAATTGAACAGCTTCAACACCACCGTGGTAACGCCGCGGAAATGCCCCGGCCGCACAGCGCCGCACAGGGGACCGGACACCAGTGTTTCCTCGACAAAACTCGAGGCGCCCTCCGGATACATGTCCTCGACCGATGGCAGGAACAGCGCATCCACACCCGCCGCCTCGAGCTTGTCGATATCGGTCTCGATGGGGCGCGGATAACGCGACAGGTCCTCATTGGGCCCGAACTGCAGCGGATTGACGAAGATGGAGGCGATGACCACGTCAGCCGAAGCGCGCGCCTGGGCCATCAGGCTCATATGTCCCTCATGCAGCGCGCCCATGGTGGGCACGAACCCCACCCGCGTGCCCGGCGTCACCTTGGCGCGCCAGTCCCGGAGGCTGGCCTTGTCGCGCAGAATAATGGTCATGCGATGAGATCCCAGATCTGCCGGGCAATCTGCTGCTTTTCGCCAAGAGCCAGCTCATGCCGTTCGCCCTTGGCCGTGAGCAGCACGCCGGCATTGGTGCCCACCGCAAAGCCGGTCTGGCCGGCCGCGCCCAGCATGCTGACCTCATTGGCAAAGAGGAAATCGAGCCCCTTGGCCTTGAGCTTGCCCGCGCCATGCGCCTCGACATTGTCGGTCTCGGCGGCAAAGCCGAGGAACCACTGTTTCGTGGCCGCCTGGCGCAAGGTGGCCAGCACATCGGTCGAGGGCACAAGATCGAGGGCAATGGCGTCCGAGGCGCGCTTCAATTTGCTGGCCGAAGGCGCGGCCACCGCATAATCCATCACCGCCGCCGTGGCGACGACCCCGGTCGCCTGCGGCAGACGCTCGAGCGCGGCCGCGGCCATTTCCTCGGCCGTCCGCACCTCGACCAGATGGAACCGGCTCTCCGAACCGCGCGGCGGCCTGGGGCGGACGACGCCCTTGTCGACGCCCAGAACATAGTCCACTACCGCCCCGCGCCTCAGCGCTTCCTCGGCCATGGCCGCGCCCATGCGGCCGGTGGAATGATTGGTGATATAGCGCACCGCATCAATGGCCGTTGTCGTGGGTCCGGCGGTGATCAGAATACGTTCATTATTGAGGTCCTGGCCCCCCTCCTGGCTAAGCGCCGCCTCGATGGCCGCCACGATCGTGGCCACCGGCGCCAGCTTGCCCATGCCCACTTCGCCACACGCCAGCAGCCCCGAAGCCGGTTCCACCACCGTCGCGCCGCGTTCCACCAGCGTCGCAAGGTGTTGTTGCACAACGGGTTTTTCCCACATCACGGTATTCATCGCCGGAGCAATGAGCATCGGCGCCTCGGTCGCCAGCGCCACCGTCGAGGGCAGGTCATCGGCAAGCCCAAAAGCGAGCTTTGCCAGCATGTTAGCGCTCGCCGGCGCAAACACCATCAGATCCGCCCAGCGCGCAAAATCAATATGCTCGGTCCCCGAGACATCGGGCCCGAATTGCTCGAACCGCACCTTGCGCCCGCTCAGCGTTTCGAGCACCAGCGGCGACACGAACTCCTTGGCATTATTGGTTAAAATGCACTGGACTTGGTGGCCCGCCTTGCCCAATTCGCTGACCACATCAGCGATCTTGTAGGCCGAGATGGAGCCGGAAACGGCGATCAGAATATTGGCCATGGTGTCAGTCGGCCCTCAACACCAGAGGGATCGGGCCACGAGTCGCCTTGGTTTCGGCAACATACTCACCCACCGCCTGCTTGATCACCGCGGCCACGTCCGCCCGCGGCTTGGCGAAGCTGGGCGGCGGCGTGGTGTTGAGGCCGATCAGATCGTTGATCACCAGCACCTGCCCGGCACAATCCTTGCCCGAGCCGATCCCGATGGTCGGGATGGCAAGACTATGGGTGATCTCTGCCGCCAAGGCCGGGGCCACACATTCGAGCACGATGGCAAAAGCGCCCGCGGCCTCAAGCGCCTTGGCTTCCTCGCGCAGTCGGGCGGCGGAGACCTCGTCCTTGCCATGCACATAATAGCCGCCCATCTGGTGCACGTGCTGGGGAGTGAGGCCGATATGGGCAACCACGGCAATGCCATGCGCGACCAGGCGCTCGACGGTCGGGACCATGGATAGGCCACCCTCGATCTTGACCGCCTCGACGCCGGTTTCCTTGACCACGCGGATCGCATTGACCAGCGTGCTGTCCGGATCGGTCACCGCGCCGAAAGGCAGATCGCACACCAGCAGGGCCCGCTTCGCGCCGCGTTTGACGGCGGCAGCATGGCGGATCATGTCATCGAGCGTTACCGGCAGTGTGGTCTCGTGACCCAGCACCACATTCCCAAGACTGTCGCCGATCAGGATCATGTCGGCGCCAGCCATATCGACCAGCGCAGCCATGGTAGCGTCATAGGCTGTGAGCATGGCCACGGCCTCGCCGCGCCGCCGCATGGCGGCAATGTCGCGGATAGTCAGGCGCTTTGACGGGGTCTGGGCTGACATCGCAGCATTCCTCCAACCCTGCCGGAACCAACGCGGCCGGCCTTTGGCGAGGAAATAGGGCAATCCGCAGCGCCATACCAGCCCTTCATTGGTGCTATGCGCCCAGCACTCAGCGCCGGGGCGCTCCCAGATTTGCCGTCACCTCGCGCCAATGGCCCGGTGCGACCCCTTCCAGCGTCCAGTCGGCAATCCGCCAGCGCACCAACCTCAGGGTCGGCAATCCCACGGCCGCCGTCATGCGCCGCACCTGCCGGTTCCGTCCCTCGGTTATTGTCAGAGAAAGCCAGTGGTCGGGCACGCTCTTGCGAAACCGCACCGGCGGATCGCGAGGCCAGAGATCCGGCGGGGAAATCAGGTCCACCTTGGCCGGTCGGGTTGGCCCGTCCTTGAGCGTCACACCCTTGCGCAGCCGCGCCAGCGCCTCTGCGTTCGGTTCGCCCTCGACCTGCACCAGATAGGTCTTTTCCTTGTGGTATCTGGGCGAGGAAATTTGCGCCTGCAGCCGGCCGTCGTCGGTCAGCAGCAACAGTCCCTCGCTGTCCTTGTCGAGCCGCCCCGCCGGATAAACGCCCTTTGCCTGGACGAACTCAGCCAAGGTTTCCCCGGGCCCTCCCCCGGTGAATTGCGACAGTACCCCATAGGGCTTGTTGAACAGGATCAGGCGCGCCATCGAAACCGGAATATCTGAGCAAGCTTGGCTTGCCCGGCATGGCGGCCAAGAAGACCAAAGTCAACGCATTGCTCGGAGGAATGGCGGAGAGAGAGGGATTCGCTACGTCTCTCCCAAGAAGCCTAGAAATACTGGGTTTTTCGCAACGGCGATATCCAAATCCTGTATCACCTGCCTGTATCACTAACAAGATCGATTTCAGAACTCCTCCGGAACCTCGGCATCCACCCAATTGGTGGCCGCGAGAGAGGCCAGACCAGACCCTTTGGGTTGCTCGTCCTGCGCGGTGACTAAGTTTTCTCCCGACGCAGAGGATGCACCAGTCAAAGTCTGGTAGTGGTCGAATGACATGATGACCAGATGGGGGCGGCCGTGTTTTCGCAGAAGAATCGGAGACATCATCGCCTTGTCCGCCAGCTCACCGGCGCGGCGATTCAGATGAGATAATGAGAACTCGTTCATAGCTCGACATCGCGAAGTAGATTCGGGATCATAAATCTGCGTAATACGTGCAAAATACGTATAATTCGTGAATTTTAGTTCCGGAAATCACCTGACCTGAGCACCACGCTCCATGGCCTTACAGAGAGGCCTTGAGTTGACATCT
>Ga0207773_100343_pt1 | contig 21618 bp, 20 predicted proteins | sample TtaePargueraPR_2_FD_187281 | JGI IMG/M metagenome (GOLD analysis project Ga0207773, IMG submission 187281) | Aerobic enrichment media microbial communities from Bioluminiscent Bay, La Parguera, Puerto Rico - Tt and M1 (3) (SPAdes) | ecosystem: Environmental > Aquatic > Marine > Unclassified ...
CGGCGAGCCCCGTCATCCGCAGGCCGTTAAGGGTTTGACGAAGCTGAACAATGCGATTGCGAGTCATTTTCATGCGGTTTCCTATCATGCTTTTGGCAGGGGCTCCAGAGCCGAATCGGGGCCCCGTCCGCGATTGAGCCGAGACGATCCCGGGGGAGACGGCCTCCCTCCGTGCCCGCCGCCTCGAGGCAGCGGCCCGCCACCATAGCGCGGCACCCCTTGGCCCGCTTCGATGGTAGCGATACCAAGTTCGTGTTGTCGCGGCGGACGCTTTGCCTTAGGCTCCCACGACGAAGGCGCGGGGAACGCGCGCCGATCACCGCACGGCCATGCACCGTGCCGCTTTCGAGATGAATAGGGAGGAGTAGATGAAGCTTCTGAACATCGCCGCCGTCGCGGCGGCGACCTCGGTGCTTGGCCTTTCCTCGGCCTTCGCCGCGGAATACACGCTCCGGATCCAGACCCACTACGGTCCCGAGCAGACCTCCGGCAAGCTGGCCCAGCAGTTCGTCGACGACGTGGAGACGATGTCGGGCGGCCGCCTCGACATCGAGATGTTCTTCTCCTCCTCCGTCGTGAAGACGGTCGAGACCTTCGACGCGGCAGCCAGCGGCATCCTGGACGGCGACATGACCGGCGGCGCCTACCAGACGGGTAAGAACGCCGGCTTCCAGTTCGTCGGCGACATCATGGGCGGCTACGACACGCCCTGGCAGCAGTATGCCTGGCTCTATCAGGGCGGCGGCTACGAGACGGCCAACCAGCTCTACAACGAGTTCGGCATGCAGCTCATCGGCTGGTGGATCTACGGCCAGGAGTCGCTGTCGTCATCGACGCCGATTGCCGGCCCGGCAGACCTCAAGGACTGGAAGTTCCGTTCGCCGCCGGGCATGGAGACCGAGATCTTCGCCAACCTGGGCGCCAAGCCGATCGTCATGGACTTCACCGAGGTGTTCACCGCGGTGGAGACCGGCATCATCGAGGGCACCGACTACTCCGGCCTCGCCAACAACGTCTCGATCGGCATGTACGATCTGGTGAAGCACGCGACCTACCCCGGCTTCCACTCCATGCCGTCGGACCACCTGGCGATCCGCAAGGATGCCTGGGACGCACTGCCTGACGACCTGAAGCGCATCGTCGAAGTCGCCATGCAGAAGCTGGCGTTCCAGACGGCGCTGACCTTCGAGGTGGCGAACAACGAAGCGGCGGCGAAGCTGCGCGACCAGGGTGTCACGCTCCACGCCTGGTCGGACGAGGACCGCGCCACCTTCCGCCAGGCGGCGCAGAGCGCCTGGCAGGAGTGGGCGAAGAAGTCGCCGGAAGCCAAGGCCCTGGTCGAGAGCCACACCGAGTTCATGAAGACTCTGGGCCTCATCAAGTAAGTTCAAGGCTGAACGAAGCATTGAAGCCGGCCACGCCCCCTCGGGCGTGGCCGGTTCGACAATGACACTCATAGGGCCCGCGCGAACTGTGCTAGCTTCGCCCTGCCTGCGCGCCGCGTGAACGGCAGACCCGGGGACTGCTAGGGAATCCGGCCGATGATCGAGCACAAAGCCGAGAGCTGGATGGACTGGATCAGCATCGCGATCAGCCGGGTCGCGATGTTCCTCATCGCCTGGATCGTGGCGATCATGTTTTATGAAGTGGTCATGCGCTACATCTTTGCGAAGCCCACGCTGTGGGTGAACGAGATGTCGCTGTGGACCGCCGGCGCCGTCTATCTGCTGGCGGGCCTCTACGTCATGCAGCAGCGCGGCCACATTCGCATCTTCATTCTCTACGATATGGTGTCGCGCAACTGGCAGCGCGCCTTCGATACGATCTCCACCCTGCTGATCTGCGCCTTCGCGGCTGGCATCGTGTGGGGCGGGTTCAACGAGGCGCGCGACAAGCTGCTGCGCTGGGAAACCTTCGGCACCGCCTGGGACCCGCCGATTCCCGCCACCATGAAGCCTTTGGTTCTGGTGGTCATCGTGCTGATCGCGTTGCAGGCCGTCGTGAATCTCGTGCGCGACTGGAAGAAGGAAAAGCACACCCACGACCTGGTCGAGGAAGTGATGCAAGAACACGTCGACTGACCGAAGCCGCTACAGTCGCGACGAGGGACACGCATTTATGGACATCGGTACAATCTCGCTGGTCCTGCTGATCGGGATCTTCGTTCTCCTCGCGATCGGCATGCCGCTGGGCTTCGCCTCCGGCTTCCTCGCCCTCGCCGTGATGCTCATGAAATTCGGGCCGGACCTGCTGTTCCGCTCTTTCGGGACAGGGCCGCTGAACATCCTGGCTCAGCGCATGTACGGGCTGATGACCGACTATGTGCTGATCTCCGTGCCGCTTTTCATCTTCATGGCCTGCCTGCTCGAAAGGTCGGGCATCGCCCGCGACATGTTCGACAGCCTGAACGTCTGGCTCAGCCGCACCCGCGGCGGCATAGCCATCGTCACCGCGATCATGGCGATCATCATGGCGGCGATGTCGGGCATCATCGGCGGCGAGATCGTGCTGCTCGGGCTCATCGCGCTGCCCAACATGCTGCGCCTCGGCTATGACCAGAACCTCGCGATCGGCACCATCTGCGCCTCCGGCAGCCTCGGCACCATGATTCCGCCGTCCATCGTGCTGATCATCTACGGCCTCGTCACCGAGACTTCGATCTACGCGCTTTTTCAGGCGGCGTTCCTGCCGGGCTTCATCCTCGGCGGCTGCTACATCGTCTACATCATCTTCCGCACCCAGCTGCATCCCGAGCAGGCGCCGCTGCCGGAAGGCGGCGAGAGCGTGACCTGGGGCGACAAGCTGCGCGCGCTGCCGGGCCTGCTGGCGCCGCTGCTCATCGTCTTCGTGGTGCTCGGCTCGATCTACGGCGGCATCACCGGCATCACCGAGGCGGCCGGCATGGGCGTCGTCGCCGTGCTGCTGCTTATCGTCATCCGCCGCGAGATGTCGTGGTCGCTGTTCCTGGATGCGCTGATGCGCACCTACAAGTCGACCGGCACCATCCTGTGGATCACCTTCGGCGCCACGGCGCTTGCCGGCGCCTACTCGATCGCAGGTGGGCCGACCTACGTGGCCAATCTCATCGTGGGCGCCGAGCTGCCGACCATGGGCATCCTCGTCGTCATGATGGTGATCTTCCTGTTCCTCGGCGCCATCATGGACTGGGTCGGCATCGTGCTGCTGGTGATGCCGGTCTTCCTGCCGATCGTGCTGAAGCTGCCGGTCGAGGAGCTGGGGCTGACCGGCGCCCTGACGGCGGTCCCGAGCTTCGTCGCGGTGTGGTACGGCATCCTCTTCTGCGTGAACATGCAGGTGAGCTTCCTCAGCCCGCCGTTCGGGCCGGCCGCCTTTTACCTGAAGTCGGTGGCGCCGGCGCACATCACCCTGCCGGACATCTTCCGCGGCTTCATGCCCTTCATCGCGCTGCAGCTGCTGGTGCTGATCCTGGTGCTGCTGTTCCCCGAGATCACCATGCTGTTCGCGCCGCGCTAGGGGGCCCGCCGTTCAGCCGCGGCCGGCGCCCGCGGGCGGCACCCCGAGCGTCTCGCGCGCCTGCTTCGCCAGCTGCACCAGCAGCGGGCGCAGTTCTGCGGCGCTCGTGAGCGGCGTCTCGAACCACAGCCGCCGCACCTCGTCGCCGAGCACGAGATCGAGGCCCTCGGGATCGAGGCCGGCCAGCCGCCACGGCCCCGCGTCGCCGTCGCAGAAGGCGCGCGCGTAGAGTGCGACGGCGTCGGCATGGTCCGCGTTCATATGGTCGACCGCGCCGGCCTCGGAATCGAGCAGAGCCTCGATGCCCGCCATCGCGGTCAGCACATCCGCCGGCATCATGCCATAGGCGCGCCCGAAGCCGCCGTTCAGGCTGGCCCGCTCGACGCGCAGCCGCCAGAAGCCGAAGTCGGGAAAGTCGACGTAGAGCCCGGCCTTGGGATGGCGGGCGAGGTAGCGGCGCTTCAGGCGGGCGCGCAGCGCGCCCTCTCCCACCCGCTCCGCGCGGCCCGTGACGGTGAGGCGCGGATGCGCCAGCGGATCGCCCTTGCCGGGCTCGCCGACCAGGACCGAGCAGCGCGCGTCGGCGAGCAGCGCCTGGGTGTGCGCCGACAGGGTCGAGGTGAGGAAGACGGGCGTGCCGTCCATGTCGGTGGCAAGCGCCGTGCGTGTGGCCAGAGGCGCGCCGTCGGCGGGGTCCAGCGTCGCCAGCGCGCCCTGCCGTGCCGTGCGCAGCAGGCCGCGCGCAAGGCGGCGGGCACCGTCGTCGACCGGCAGCAGGGGATCCTTTTTCGTGGGCTCTTCTTTCATGGGCTCTTTGGGCGCTCCGGCGCTATTCGACATGACGATTTGCTTTCTTTTTTGGCCTCGCCTGAGCCACCCGCAATGCGACCTGCAGGCCAATTAAGCACAGCACGGCATTAGCGGCCAGCCGGCGACGATCGTCCGAATGCCGTTAAAACGCTCGAGTTAACCGCATGTTAGCTGCCCATGCCTAGGCTGAAGGCGCGATAAATCGGGAACGATGGCTGAAGGCACCTCGCGCCTGCGGGGGCTTGCCGGTGCTGCTGGGAGTCGATAGATGGCGGCGAGACTGGCCCGCTACTATTTGATTGCGCTGCTGTTCTTCTGCTGGGGCATGGCGGCCGCCCGCTTCGAGGTGTTCCCCTGGAAGCCGATTGCTGCCGTGAGCGGCGAGGTCGCCGCCTTCGTGCGCGGCGATCCCGGCGAGACGACGGGTCTGCTGCAAAAGATCGGCAACGACGCCGGCCTGTCCCCGCAACGCTTCCTGCGCCCCTATGATGCTGGAACCCTGGAAGGCTACAGGCCGCTGTTGCTGCCGGCGGCACGCGCACGGCGCGAGGCTCCGATGCTGCGAGTCGACCCCGCGGAGGGCTCGCCGCAGCGCATCATCGTCGGCGCCTTCGACTTCGAGGACGCGTTCTGGGGCGCTCTGCTGCTCGACGACCAGGGCCGCGTCGTCCACCGCTGGCCGCTGCGCGGCGAGGACACCGGCCTCAACGAGATATCAGACGTCCTGAAGAACCTCTATGGCGTCGCCTTTTTCCCCGATGGATCGGCCATCTTCAACCTTCAGGAGGTGAATGGCGGGCTGACAAAGGTCGACGCCTGCGGTCAGGTGCTCTGGGCCAAGGCCGGCGATTACCATCACGTCGTCTCGCCGACAGAAGATTTCAGGGCATTCTGGACTTTCGGCGGCTTGCAGGAGGACCTCCATCCTCACCTGCTACTGATCGATGCCGCGAGCGGCCAAACCCTGCGGGACATCGACATGCGTGAGGTCGCCCGAGCCAACCCCGAGATCTTTCTCTTCGATCTGCAGCGCGAGTCGGCGGTGGCGCACGCGACGCACCCCAACGACATCGAGCCGCTGTCGGCCGCCCTGGCTGCCGCCTTTCCGGGCTTCGCGCCAGGCGACCTCGCGGTCAGCTATCACACGACCAACCTGATCTTCGTGCTCGATCCCGTCACCCTTGAGATCAAGTGGTGGTACAGCGGCGCCGGCGACGGCCAGCATGATCCCGATTGGGAGGCCGACGGCACCATCACGATTTTCAACAACCGCTGGCGCGACGACCGCCGCGGCAGCGAGCCGGCATCCACTATCGTCGCCATCGACCCGCGCTCGCACAGCCACCACACGCTGCTGGACGGCGCGCGCTACGGGTTCTATTCCCGGACCAATGGCCGCCACCAGGTGACCGATCGCGGCAGCGTCCTCGTCACCTCGTCCCGGCAAGGGCGCGTCTTCGAGGTAGACCTGAAGAATGGCGAAGTCATCTTCGACTTCGTCAACGTCTACGACCGCGCAGCCGGTCAGACTCTTCACCTTTCGGAGGCTTTCGCCCTGCGGCCGGACTTCTTCACGACTGATGCCTTCGAGTCCTGTCAGTCTCAGCTCGCACAGAACGGCGGTAACCCATGACCTCCAGAATTGCCCGAACCATCCTCTGCTCTGCCGGCCTGGCGAGCCTTGCCATCCTGCTGCAGGTCGAAGCAGCACAAGCCTATGTCGGCCCCGGACTCGGCGCCGGTGCCATCGCGGTGGTGCTCGGCATCGTCGGCTCGGTCTTTCTGGCCCTCTTCGCCGTCCTCTGGTACCCGCTGAAGCGCCTGCTGCGGAAGAATCGCACCCCCGGCGTCCCGGGCGGCGGCGCCAAGAACTGACCTGGTCGCGCGGCGCTGCGGGAGAGAGCGATGATGTGGCTACTGACCGGCGCGACGGCAGTCGTCTTCGTCGAAGTGGTCCTCGCGCTGCCGATCCTGCCGCGTGTCGCTGCGCTGGCCGCCATCGCGCGGCAGGTGCAACGGGTCGTCGTCTCCCCACGCATCTCCGATCACTGGAAGCAGAAAACCCTCGTGATCTATTCACGTCGGCTGCTGCAGGGCACCCTTTCGGTCGCCGCGCTCCTGCTGCTCGCCACCGGACTGCTGGCGGCCTGGAGCCTGGCACTGGCCCAGTCGCTCGACGACGGGTTCGTCGCCTTTTCCCTGTCCCCAACCGGCCTTGCCTGCGCGACGGCCTTCGCGCTCGCCTACGTCTGCGTGAGATCGCGCCTTGTCGCTCGCCGCTCCTAGCCTGCCGGGTGACAGCGCGGCCAGCGGCTACGGGCTTGGCGCGCGACTGCTGCACCACCTTGCCTTGGGTGGTACGGCCGTCGCTGAAGCCTCGTTCGACATCGACCAGGCTTTCGCCGCAGCCCATCGACGCGACAGGACTCATGACCGCCACGTCTTCGTCGCCGGGTTAGCGCGCGCAGGGACGACGATACTGCTGCGGTGCCTCCATCGGACCGGCGCCTTTCGATCGCTGACCTATCGTGACATGCCCTTCGTGCTGGCACCCAACCTCTGGAGCCGCCTCAGCGGACGCGGACCGCGCAGCATCGCCGCCCGCGAGCGCGCCCACGGCGACGGGCTGCTGGTCGACCTCGACAGCCCGGAGGCGCTGGAAGAGGTGTTCTGGCGCGTGTTCTGCGGCCGGGATTATCTGTGCGGCGACCGCCTGGTGCCAATGACCGCCGCGCCGGAGATCCGCGAAAAGTTCGCCCGCTACGTCGGCGCCCTGCTACAGGAGGCGCCCGACAAACGCTATCTGTCCAAGAACAACAACAATGTCCTGCGCCTGCCGTCGATCGCCGCCGCCTTTCCGCAGGCAGTCATTCTGGTGCCGTTCCGCGAGCCGCTGGCACAGGCCGGCTCACTGTTCCGGCAGCACCGTCGCTTCTGCAGCCCGGAGCATGACGGCGCCTTCACGCGGCGCTACATGGGCTGGCTCGGGCACCACGAGTTCGGCCCAGGGCATCGTCCGTTCGACTTCGATGGCAGCCTGCCGCAGGGCGACCCCACGGCGGGCGCGGACTACTGGCTGCAGCAGTGGATCGCCGTTTACCGCTTCCTGCTGAAGGCGGCACCGCCGCAGGCGGTCTTCGTCAGCTACGAGCGGCTTTGCGCAGAGACGGGGCTCGTGTGGCCCACCCTGTGCGACCGCATGGCACTGCCTGCGTTGGAGCCGACCGAGGCGCTGCGCCTGCCGCAGCAGCCGCGCCCGCTGTGCACCGACACCGCCCTGCAAGAGGAAGCTGACGCGCTGCACGCCCGGCTGCTTGCGCGGGCACTCTAAAGACCGAAGTCAGGCACCCCCGGGCGACGGGCCGGGCGCGGACGGACTTCCGGCTCTCCGGAAGCACCTGCCACCGCAAGCACCGCCGCCGTCAGCCGCCGGGCGGCACCCGCGCGAGCTGGGCTTCGATGGCCTCGGTCACCCGCGCGGCATCCGGCGCCGTCACCGTCGAGAACCAGTCGGCGAGCTGGCCGTCGGGCCCGATGAGGTACTTGTGGAAGTTCCACCGCGGCTTCGCGGCGAAGCCCAGGCGTTCGGCTGCCCAGCGGTAGAACGGATGCGCCGCCTCGCCGACCACGTGCTCCTTGGCGGCCAGCGGGAAGTCGACGTCGAAGTTCACTTCGCAGAACCGCTTGATCTCGGCCTCACTGCCCGGCTCCTGGCCGCCGAAATCGTTGGACGGCACGCCGAGCACCACGAGGCCACGGTCGCGGTAGCGTTCCCACACCACCTGCAGGCCTTCGTATTGCGGGGTGAAGCCGCAGCGCGAGGCGGTGTTCACCAGCAGCACCACCTTGCCCTTGAACTGGGACAGCGGCAGCGGCCCGCCCTCGATGGCGGTGAAGTCGAAGTCGTAGGCCGAGGCAGCCGGATCGGCGGCCGCCGCCGGGCTGCCGCCCAGGGCTAGGAGCGCGGCGACGAGCGAGCTGCGGAACAGGCGGTGCATGATTGCTTTCCCGCGAACCTTCCAACCCTAGAGCTAGCATACCACCGGCCGGCGTCAATCGCGACGCAGACTCAGCCGACGGTCTCAACTAAGGCTGCAGGGCGATCTTCGCCGCCGCCACGCGGCCGCCGTCGAGGTCGCGGAAGGCCTCGAGCCCTGCCGCCAGGGGCCGGCGCTCCACCCAGCCGAGGCCGCCGAGCCGTCCGGCGGCGAGCGCGGCCAGCGCGGAGGCGAAATCCGCCATGGTGTAGGTGTAGGTGCCGATGAAGGTAACCTCCTGCAGGGTCGCCTTGCGGACGTCGAGGCCGCCGCTGCCGTCGCCGAGGCCGATGTGCAGGATGACGCCGCCCGGCGCCACCCAGCGCGACGCCGCGGCGCGTGTCGCTGCATAGCCGACGGCGTCCATCACCAGCTCGGCCGCGGCCTCGCCGGGGTCGCCGGCGGGATCGCCGGGGTCGAAGACGGCGAAGCCTTCCGCCGCCACGGTCTCGCGCCGCAGGGCGTTGGTCTCCGCCACGGTGACCGCGGCGCAGCCGAAGGCACGCAGGGTCAGGGCACAGAGCAGGCCGATGGCGCCGCCACCGATCACCAGCGCGCGCGCCTCGGCCAGCGGGCGGTGCAACGCCCGCGCGGCGGTCACCACGCCGTGCCAGGCGGTGGCCGCCGGCTCGGTGAGCGCCGCCTGCACCGAGGTCAGCGAGTCCGGCACCTCCAGCACGCTGGCCTCGGGCGCCGTCACCCGCTCGGCAAAGCTGCCCGGGCGGTTCATCGACATCATCTGGCGCCGGCTGCAGAGGTTGGGGCGCCCCTCGCGGCAGTAGTGGCAGCTCCCGCAGGACGCCAGCGGATTGACCACGACGCGCCGGCCCGCGCTGCTGCCTTGCAGCACGGTGCCCACGGCCTCGTGGCCGAGGATGAGCGGCGGCTGGCGGCGCTCGTCCTTGCCGTGGAAGGCGTGCATGTCAGAGCCGCAGATGCAGCAGGCCTCGACCTGCAGCAGCGTTTCCCCGGGCGCCGCCACGGGGTCGTCGACCTCGCGGAAGTCCAGCGCGCCCGGTCCGGTGTAGACCAGTGCCTTCATTTCGCGGTGAAGCCTCCATCCACAAAGATCACCTGACCCGTGATGTAGTCCGCCGCGGCGGAGGCCAGGAATACGGTGATGCCGTCGATATCCTCCAGGCGGCCGTTGCGGCCGATGGCAGTCTGAGCGGCCAGCGCGGCGGCGCGCGGGGCATCCTCGAAGACCGGCGCAGTGAGTTCGGTCGGGAAGAAGCCGGGGGCGATGGCGTTAGCGGTGACGCCGTCGCGCGACCAGGCCTCCGCCATGGCGCGCGTGAGCTGCACGACGCCGCCCTTGGAGGCGCCGTAGGCCATGCCGTTGGCAAAGGCGCGCTGCGACTGCAGCGAAGCGATGTTGAGGATGCGGCCGCGCCCGCCCGCCTTCATGCCGGGAAGGCAGGCGCGCGCCAGGAAAAAAGGGATCGTCAGGTTCAGGGTGAGCGTGCGCTGCCAGGATTCCGGCGTGATCGCCTCCGGCGGCTCGCGCAGGTTCACGCCGGCGGCATTCACCAGGACGTCCGGCGGCCCGAAGGCAGCGCCCGCCTCGGCAACGAGACCGTCCATCGCAGCCGGCTCGGCGAGGTCGCGCGCGAGACCCGCCGCCCTGCCTCCCGCCTGCTCGATCGCGGCCACCGCCTCCCCGAGCTGCGGCGCGCGGCGCGCCACCAGCACGACGGCGGCGCCGGCGCGGGCCAGCGCCTCGCCCATGCGCCGGCCGAGGCCGCCGGAGCCGCCGGTGACAAGCGCCACCCGGCCGGTGAGATCGAAGAGATCGCCGGCGCTCTTCATGCGGTGCCGCTCAAGCCGCCGCCGTGTCGAAATCCTCGCCGGGGAAGTACTTGGCGAGGCGGTCGTCGCCGGTGCGCGCGTGCGCCTCCATGCCTTCCAGGCGCGAGATGCGCGCCGTCACCTGCGCCACCTCGCGGTTGGCCTCGCGGGTCATGCGCTGATAGGTGACGGTCTTGATGAACTTGTGCACCGACAGGCCGCCGGTGTAGCGCCCGGCGCCCTTGGTCGGCAGGATGTGGTTGGTGCCCGAGCACTTGTCACCGAAGGCCACGGTGGTCTCCTCGCCGAGGAAGAGCGAGCCGTAGTTGGCGAGGTGCTGCAGCCACCATGCGCGATCGTCGGCCTGCACCTCCAAGTGCTCCGGCGCATAGCGGTCGGACACTTCGACCGCCTCCTCCCGGCTGTCGCAGAGCACCACCTCGCCGTAGTCGCGCCAGGCGGCCGCTGCCGCGTTGCGCTGTGTCTCCGGCAGCTTCTCGATGACTCCCGGCACCAATGCCATCACGCGCTCGGCCAGTCCGCGATCGAGGCTCACCAGCCAGGCCGGCGAGTCCGGGCCGTGCTCAGCCTGGCCGACCAGGTCCGAGGCGACGATGGCCGGGTCGGCGGTGGCGTCGGCGATCACCAGGATTTCGGTCGGCCCGGCGAAGAGGTCGATGCCGACCTGGCCGAACAGCATGCGCTTGGCCTCGGCCACGAAGCGGTTGCCGGGCCCCACGAGGATGTCGGCGGGATGGCCCGTGAAGAGGCCGTAGGCCATCGCGGCGATGCCCTGCACGCCGCCGAGGTTCAGGATGTGGTCGGCGCCGCAGAGGTCCATGGTGTAGAGGATGCCGGGGTGGATGCCGCCGTGCTCGGCCGTCGGCACCGAGCAGGCGACGATGTTCTCGACCCCGGCCACCTTGGCCGTCGCGATCGACATGATCGCCGAGGCGACATGGGCGTAGCGTCCGCCCGGCACGTAGCAGCCGGCGGTCTTGACCGGGATGAGGCGCTGGCCGGCGAAGAGGCCCGGCGACAGCTCGACCTCGAACTCCTGTACCGACTCGCGCTGGCGCCGGGCGAAGTCGCGCACCCGCGCGTAGGCGAAGGCGATGTCCTCCTTCAGCCGCGCCGGCACCTTCGCGGCAGCCGCCTCGATGGCCGCGCGGGAGACGACGATGTCGCCTTCCCATCTGTCGAAATCGGCGGCATAGCGGCGCACCCGCTGCTCGCCGCCCTCGCGGATATTCTCCAAGATCTCGCCGACGATGCGCCGGGTGTCGGCCTCGCCGCTGGTCGGCTGCTTCGCCGCTTTCTTCAGGATGTTGATCGCCATGGTGTCTCTCGAATTCGCCTATGTAAGCGCTTACATACTCTGCATCGGTAGGCGGAAAGAATCAATAGTTGAAAGGCAGATTCCGGCGGTAAGCGTTTGCTCGCTTCAGGAAATCGCCCAGAGCGAGAGCGCCGGCACGAAGGCCAGCAGCAGCACTACCCCCAGCATCGCGATGACGTAGGGCACCGCCCGCCGGGCGATTGCCATGACCGGCTCCCCGGTCAGCCCCGCCAGCACGAAGAGGTTGAGGCCGAGCGGCGGCGTGACGAAGCCGACGCCGAGCGCCGTCACCATGAAGATGCAGAAGTGGATCTCGTTCATGCCGATGTTCTCGGCGAGCGGCAGCATGATCGGCGCCAGGATGACGATGTTCGGCGTGGTCTCCATGACGCAGCCGGCGATGATGAAGATGCCGAGCATCAGCAGGATGATGAGCGTCGGGTCCTGGGTGAAGTCGGTAATCGCCTGCACGAAGGTCTGCGGCACCTCGAGCGAGGCCAGCGCCTGGGCGAGCGGCAGGGCGAAGGCGATGATGGGCACGATGACGCCGTTCACCTTGGCCGAGCTCAGCAGCATCTTCGGGAAGTCGTCGAGCGTCAGCGTGCCTTGCAGCAGGCCGATGGCGATGGTGGTGACCACGGCGACGGCGGCGGCCTCCGTGGGGGTGAAGATGCCGGTATAGATGCCGCCGAGGATGATGACCGGGATCATCAGGGCGTACTTGCCGGCCCACACCGCCCTCGCCCAGCGGCGGAACGAAAAGGCGACGTCGGAGTACTCGTAGCCGCGGCGGCGGTTGATCACCACGTTGGTCAGCATGATTGAGATCATGATCAGCACGCCCGGCACCGCGGCGGCGAGAAACAGCGTCGAGGCGGAGATGCCGAGAATGAGGCCGATGATGATGTAGGCGATCGACGGCGGAATGAGGATGCCGGTGCAGGCGCCGGAGGCGACCAGGGCGCAGGCGTAGGGCTTTGGATAGCCGGCTTCCACCAGGCGGTGGTAGGTGATGCGCCCCACGGCCGCGGCGCCGGCGGCATCCGAGCCGGAAATGCAGGCGAAGAAGCCGCAGCCGAGGATGGTCGAGGTGCCGAAGCCGCTCTTCAGGCTGCCCATGGTCGCCTCGGCGACATCGAGCAGCTTGTCGGAGAGGCCCGAGCGCACCAGCACGTCGCCGGTGAGGATGAAGAGCGGAATGGCGATGAGCGCGAAGCTGTCGATGCCGGAGAACAGCGCCTCGCCGAACAGGGTGAGCGGCATGACGTCCGTCATCACCAGAAGGCCGATGGCGCCGAAGCCCAGCGCCACCCAGACCGGCACCGCCAGGCACAGCAGCAGCACGATGCCCAGCAGAGGCAGGCCGACCTCCCAGCCGAGCTCGGTGGAAGCTTCCGGAACGCCGTAGAGCTGATACATGAGCCCTGTCCCTCAGTCGAACAGCCGGCGGCCGGCGAAGTGCGGCCGGCCGTAGCGCAGATCGCCGATGTCGCGCCAGATCAACTGCCCGAGGCGCAGCAGCATGAGACTGAAGCCGAAAGGCACGGCGAGCAGGAACCAGACGCGGACGATGCGCAGGCCATCGGTGACGTTGCCGTACTTCCACGACACCAGCACGGGATCGAGCGACCAGTAGATCGCCAAGCACGCCAGAGCCACCGTCAGCAGGTCGCCCAGCAGGTAGATGAGGGCCTGCCCGCGTGGCGGCAGCATGTGGGTGATGACATCGATGCGGATGTGGGCGCGGTCCCGCACGGCGACCGCGGCGCCGATCCACACGAGGTAGATGAAAGCGAAGCGCGCCGTCTCCTCGCCCCACACCGAGGAGTACATCAGCACGAAGCGCCTGAGAACCTCGATGGCGATGACCATCACGATGAAGCTGTAGAGGAAGAGGAGCATGACGCGCTCCCCGTTCTCGTCCAGCCACTTCAAAACTGCTCCCATGCCGCTCCCCGCGGTCTGCTGTCTCTGCCTCTAGACGGCTGGGGGCGGTGCCGCGCACCGCCCCCGTTGCCGCGAAACCGCCGTGCCGGTCCTAGACGTCGTGCACATAGTAGGGACTGGCGGTATTGGCCGCCTCGAGCAGCTTGCCGAAGGTCTCGGCCGAACCGGCCAGGTCCTTCTTCCAGCTGTCCCATTCCGGCCGCTGGTGGCCGCAGGCCTCCGACCAGGCGGCGATCTCGTCCGCCGTCGGCACGTAGAACTGCACGCCGGCCTTCGACATCTCCGCCATGGCGTAGGCACGCGACGCCGGCACCTGCGCGAGGTTCTGCAGGAAGGTGATGTGGCCGGCCTGCATGATGGCGTCGCGAAGATCGCCGGAGAGCCCCTGCAGCCACTGGGTGTTGGCGGCGTAGACCTGGCTGTCCGGCACCGGCGCGTTGAAGGTGACCCAGGAGAGGATGTCCTTGAAGCCGAAGGCGTAGAGCGCCCCGATCGAGGGGTCGAGCGCGTCGGCCACACCCTGTTTGATCGCCGCCGGCGTCTCGCCCCAGGCGACCGGCGTCGGGTTGGCGCCGGCCAGCTGGTAGAACTGCTGCAGGATCTTCGATCCCGGCACGCGCACCTTCATGCCCTTCAGGTCGTCGGGGGTCTTGATCGGCCCCTTCACGCCGTGGCGGATGGCGATGGTGCGCGGGTCGATGCAGAAATAGAACAGCGGCGTGAAGCCCTTGGCCTCGACCCGGCTGTTCACCTCGGCCTGCCACGCCTTGGAGGTCACGAGGTTCACGAACTTCTGGTTGGGGCCGACCCAGTAGGGGATATTGATGAGGTCGACCGCGGGCGCGAAGGGCGAGAAGTTGGAGAGCGAGAACTGCCCCGCCTGCACCGTGCCGGCCTGCACCTTCTCGGCCAGCTTGGTACCGATGCCGAGCTGACCGCCCGGCGAGAGCTTCACGTAGATCTGGCCGTTGGAGACGTTCTGGATGTTCTCCTTAACGTTCAGCTGCATCACGGGATAGGAGCGCGTGGTGCCGATACGGTACTCGGTGGCGACCGTCATGGTCTCCTTGGCGGCCGCCTGGCGCTCCTTCTCCTCTTCGGCCGTCTGGGCCAGAGCGGCCTCGCTGAACAGGCTGTTGGCGCCGAGCGCGACCAGTGCCGTCGTCGCACCGTAACGCTTGGCCGCGCTGAAGAAGGCACGACGCTCCGGCATGGAGAGCGAAAGGTCCGGGAACTTGTCACGCATCTGAGTATCCTCCCTTTGGTGTTGTCCGTTGTTCTCGTTGATCGTGACCGACGCGCGCCGCCGTCAGCCCGCCTCGCCGTCGACGGCGGCGCGCGAGCCGACCGCCTTCTCGCGGGCCAGCGCCGCCAGGGTGAAGAACAGCGCGGCCAGCAGCAGCAGCAGGAATTCGGAGACGTCGTTCAGCAGGAACGGCAGATCGAGCCCGAAGGTGACGCGTGCCTTGCCGAGCAGCACGTTCAGCGCGAAGAGCGCGAAGAGCAGCGCGGCCACGGCCATCAGCAGGCGCGCGCGGCGCGCGCTGCTGGGGTCGACTACCGGCTTTCCTGCACGACGGGCCATGGCGGTCGCTGCGGCATTCCCTCTTCGGCGCAGCTTTCCGGGACCTGTCCCCCCGCGCGCCGCTTGCGAAGCGTCCTTCCTGCCGGCGACGCCGACAGGTAAGCGCTTACATATTTGCAGCCAGTGTAGCGAAACGACGCCCGGCCTTGTCAACCAAGAATCGCACCCCTGATGTCGTCTGAGCGGTTGACCCGCTTATTTCCCTGAGAAAAAATGGTCACAACCAGAGGCATTGTGAGCCGGGCAATGTCGCTCGGCTGGGGCCGGGCTTGAGCAAGCGCTTACAGAAACGCACCCGTCGCAACGACCGGCCGGCCGCCACTCTGAAAGACGTGGCCGAGCACGCCGGCGTCTCGACGGCCACCGTCAGCCGCGTGCTGAACGCCCAGGGCAAGGTGAACCGCGAGACCGAGGCGCGGGTGGCCGAGGCGGTCGCCGCCCTCGGCTACGTGCCGCACGCGGCGGCGCGGGCGCTCGCCTCGCGCCGCTCGCGCACCATCGGCGCGGTGACCGCGGCGCTCGACAACCCGATCTTCGCGCGCGGCCTGCAGGCGCTCGAGCACCGCCTGGAGCAGTCCGGCTACGGTCTGCTGGTCGCCTCCTCGAACTACGAGCCCGCGCGCGAGCTGAAACAGGTGCGCACCATGGTCGAGCGCGGCATCGACGCCATCATGCTGCAGGGCGACGCGCACCTGCCGGAGGTCTACACCCTGCTGCAGCGCAAGGGCATCGCCTACATCAACACCTGGGTGCACGACGCCGCGGCGCCGCACCCCTGCTGCGGCTTCAACAACGAACAGGCGGCGCGCAACCTGGCGGACTACCTGCTGGACCTCGGCCACCGCGAGATCGCCATGGTCGCCGGAGTCACCGCCGGCAACGACCGTGCGCTGAATCGCATCAAGGGCGTGCGGGCGGCCCTGAAGGCGCGCGGCCTCGACCTGCCGCCGGCGCGGGTCGTCGAGCGGCCCTACTCCCTGAGCGACGGGCGCGACGGCCTGCGCGCGCTGCTCGCCGCCCCCGGGCCGCGGCCGACCGCCGTCATCGGCGGCAACGACCTGCTGGCCATCGGCGTGATGCTGGAGGCCCAGCAGTCAGGGCTGAAGGTGCCCGGGGACCTCTCGGTCGCCGGCTTCGACGACATCGAGCTGGCCGCCAACCTCGCGCCGGCGCTCACCACGGTCCACGTGCCGGTCGAGGAGATCTGCACCCAGGCCGGCGACTACCTGGTCGCCCGCGTGGAGGGCCGGCCGGCGCGCGACCACGTCGCCCTCGAAGCGCGCCTCGTCGTGCGCCAGAGCACGGCGCGCCCCGGCGGACGCGGCTAGCTTCCCGCTACGCCAGCCGCGGATCGTCCGGCGCGTTGGGCTCGCTGAACCGCAGGCGGTTGCCGAAGGGATCGCTCACCTCCATGACGCGGGCGTCCCACGGCGCCGCCTCCAGTCCCGGCCGGTTGTAGCGGTAGTTCCGGGCGAGCAGCTCGCGGTGATAGTCGGCGATGCCGCGCATCCAGACGAAGACCGTCGCGCCGGGGCTGGCGTCGCCGTGGTGCTCGCTGAGATGCAGGAGAATCCCCGGCCGCGAGACCTGGGCGTAGAGCGGAAAGTCGTCGCCGAAGCGGTGCTCCCAGTCCAGCGCGAAGCCCAGGAAATCGAGATAGAACTCCTTTGCCTTCTCGACCGAGAAGATGCGCAGGATGGGGATGGCGCGGGTGAAGCACGGGCCGGCCGGCGCCGGCTCGCTGACCGCATCGGCCGCGATTTTGGCGGCCAGCACGTTCCAGTCGGCAAGACCGAACTGCCTCGCCACGATCTCGAGGCAAGCGCTGTGCGGCAGGTCGACGGCACGCTCGCCCAGCGCGTCGCGCAGGGCGCGCGCCATGGCCTTGGCGTCTCGGAAGCTACGCATGGATGCCCGTCCTTTGCTTTTCCGGCGAACGGCAGTCGATCGGTGCTTGCCTTGCCGACCCGTTCGCCCGCGGCGCAAAGGGATCAGGCTTTCGAAGAGTGATGCGTTCACCAAGCTCCCTGGCTGGGAGCGCAAGCGGCAGGCCGCATCGGCCCTGTCCTCAGACGCAAGGACTTTAGGCCGCGCCGCGACCCGTCGTCAATTCGGTCGCGGGAGCCGCCACATGTCACATGGCAGCGGCCGCGCCTTGCGGCACACTGGTGTGGCGGCCAGCGGGGAGTCCAAGACGATGAGATGGCGCGGACGCAGGCAAAGCTCCAACATCGAGGACCGCCGGGGCGGTGGCGGCGGCTTCGGGCGCATCGGTATTCCGATCGGCATCGGCATGGGCCGCGGGCGCCGCGGCCGCGGCGCCGGCATCGGCGGGATCGGCCTTGTCGCCGTCATCCTGATCGCCCTCTTCCTGGGCGTCGATCCCGGGGTGCTGCTGACCGGCGGGCAGGCGCCGACCGACAGTGGCTCCGGCCCGCAGCCGGCCCAGCGGAGCCCGCAGGAGGAACAGCTGCGCGACTTCGTCGCCGTGGTGCTGGCCGACACCGAGGACGTCTGGCACAAGCTGATCCAGGAGCGCTTCGGCGAGCCTTACCAGGAGCCCCGCCTGGTCCTCTTTGCCGGGGGCGTCGAGTCTGCCTGCGGCTTCGCCGGCGCTGCCGTAGGGCCGTTCTACTGCCCGGGCGACGCAAACGTCTATCTCGACCTCGACTTCCTCCGCGCATTGCACGACCGCTTCGGCGCGCCCGGCGATTTCGCCCAGGCTTACGTGATCGCCCACGAGGTCGGACACCACATCCAGAACCTCCTGGGCATCCTCGATGAGGTCCACCAGGCGCAACGCGGCGCGCCCGCCGCCGAGGCCAACAGACTGTCGGTCATGCTGGAGCTGCAGGCCGACTGCCTGGCCGGCGTCTGGGCGATGCACGCCGAGCGGATGAAGCAGATCCTCGAGCCGGGCGACATCGAGGAGGCGCTCGGCGCCGCCAGCGCCGTCGGCGACGACACGCTGCAGCGCGCGGCGCAGGGGCGCGTCGCGCCCGACAGCTTCACCCACGGAACCTCCGCCCAGCGGCAGCACTGGTTCCGCCAGGGATTTCAGGAGGGTCGCCTGGAGGCCTGCGACACGTTCAACGCGCCGGGCCTGTAGCCCGGGGCAACGCGCCGGGCCTGTAGCCCGGGGCAACGCGCCGGGCCTGTAGCCCGGGGCAACGCGCCGCCGCTTTAGCGTGGCGCCGAACAGCTACTGTGCGGCCAACTGGTAGGGCTGCTCGGCGCCCGCGGCGCCGCTCTTGTCCCGGGGCAGCAGCAACGAGAGCATCGGCGGGATGATTGCCAGGGTCAGCACGGCCGAGAGGCTGAGGCCGCCGATAACGACGGAGCCGAGGCCGCGGTAGAGCTCCGATCCCGCACCTGGAAAGATCGCCAGCGGCAGCAGGCCGAACACCGAGGTCATGGTCGACATGAAGATCGGCCGGATGCGATTGCTGGTGGCCTGCAGGATCGCCTCCGACGAGACCATGCCGGCGCGGCTGTTCTGCAGCGCCTGGTCGACCAGCAGGATGGCGTTGTTCACCACGATGCCGATGAGGATGACGAAGCCGAGCATGGTCAGCATGTCGAGCGGCTGCGGCACGTAGATGTTCAGCGCGGCAAGGCCCAGCAGCCCGCCGGCGGTGGCGAGCGGCACCGACAGCATGATGATGGCCGGATAGACGAGGCTCTCGTAGAGCACCGAGATCACCAGGTAGACGATCACCAGCGCCACGACGAGGTTCAGCTGCAGCGCGCCCCAGGTCTCCGAAAGGTCGTCGGCGGCGCCGCTGAGGCTGAGCTTCATGCCGGGCGCCAGCGCCTCCGCCTCCAGCGGCGCCACGACCTTGTCGCGCACCACCTCGATGGCGTCCTGCAGCGGCATCGATTTCGGCGGGCTCACGGTGATCTCGATGGCACGCTCGCGATCGACGTGCAGAATCTCGGTCGGCCCGTTGGTCAGCTCCACGGTGGCCAGCGAGTCCGCCGGCAGCACCAGGCCGGTGCCGGTGACGATCGGCAGCATGTTGATGCCCTGGGTGTTGGTCACCAGACCCTCCGGCCCCATGAGGGTGAGGTCGATGCGGCGGCTGCCGAGGTTGATCTCGTCGACCCGGGCGCCGTCGTTCATCACGTCGATGCTGACCGCGAGGTCGCGCGCCGAGAGCCCCGCCTTGGCGAGGCGCCGCAGGTCCGGCGTCACGCGGATCTCCGGCGCGCCGAGCTCGAGGCCCGGCTCGACGCGCGTCTGAGCGCCGCTCTCCTCCGGAAAAGTCTCTGCCAGCAGCCGGTCCGCCTGCTCGGCCACGCGCAGGATGCCTGCCATGTCGGGGCCGGTGACGTTGAGGGTGATGGCGCGCGAGCCGCCGACCGAGCGGCCGAAGATCGAGGACTGCGAGACGAAGCCCTTGGTCCCCGGATCGGCCGTGTTGATCGCCTTGCGCAGCACCGGCACCAGCTCGCCCGCCCGCTCGATATCGAGACTGCTGGCGCCGACGAAGGCCACGTCGCGGAAGGTGACGAAGAAGAAGTTCTCGATGACCGGCAGGCCGGGTTCGGCCTCGCCGCTGCCGTTCACCGACCACAGCGGCCGTGTCGCCTGCTCGATCCGCGCGGCGATCTCACCGGTGGTGGCGAGGTTGTAGCCCGGCGGCGGCTGGATGCGCGAATAGACGAAGTTGCGGTTGCCGTCCGGCAGGTAGTCGAGCCGCGGCATGAAGGCCCAGGTCGCGACCGCGGCGCCGCCGCAGATTACGGCGACGAGCGCCAGGCAGGCGAAGCGGCTGGCGATGACCCGGCGCAGCAGACCCATGACGCCGCGCACGAAGAGCCCGGCCAGCCCGTCGACGACCGGCACGCGCAGGCGCTTGCTGAAGTCGCTCTGCGGGCGGCCGAGCAGCTTGTTGGCCAGGGTCGGAATGACGGTGATGGCGACCAGCAGCGACAGCAGGACGGAGACCGAGATGGCGACCGCGATGTCGCGGAACAGCTGGCCCGCCGGCAGCTCCAGCAGCAGGATCGGGATGAAGACCACCACCGTGGTGAGCGCCGAGGCGAGGATGGCGCCCCACACCTGGCGGGCGCCCTCGCGCGACGCCGTCGCCGAGGGCGCGCCGTTCTGGCGCAGGCGGAAGATGTTCTCCAGCACCACGATCGCGGCGTCCACCACCATGCCGACGGCAAAGGCGATGCCGGCCAGAGAGATGACGTTGAGCGAGCGGCCGACCACCGCCATGGCGACGAAGGTGGCGATCACCGAGATCGGAATCGCCAGCACCACCACCGCCGTCGCCCGCCAGGAGCGCAGGAACAGCATCAGGATGAAGGCGGCGAGCGCGCCGCCGACGAAGATGTTCTGGCGCACCAGCTCGATCGCCGAGTCGATATAGACCGTCTCGTCGTAGTAGACCGCGAGCTCGACCTGCTCGAAGCGCAGCGGCCCGGCGTTCAGCTCGTCGACCGCCTGGCGCAGGCCGTTCATCGTCTCGATGACGTTGGCACCGCTTTCGCGCACCACGTTGAGGCCGATCATCGACTCGCCGTTGAAGCGCCGGCTGCTGCTCGGCTCCTCGTAGTCCAGGCGTACCTCGGCGACCTCGCCCACCGTCACGTCGGCGAGGCGCCCGCTGGCGTCGGCGCCGTTGCGATCGTAGGAAGTCTGCACCACCACCTGGCGCACCTTCGCGGCCGTGTCGGTCTCGGAGTCGGTGCGCACGATGTAGCGGCTCTTGGAGCCCTCTTCGTCCACCGCGCCGGCGGTCAGCGAGACGTTGGCGTCGCGCAGGGCCTGCAGCACCTTCGGCACCGTCAGGCCGTAGGCGGCGAGGACCGCCGGCTCGACGATCACCTGCAGCTCGCGGCTGCTGCCGCCGGAATAGTCGACCTGCGAGACCCCTGGCACCCGCTGCAGCCGGTCGACGACCAAGTCCTCCATAAGGTCGCCGTAGATCTCGATGTCGCGGTCGTTGCCGGGCAGCCGGGTCATCGCCATGCGGGCGATCGGCACGTCCTCGGCGCCGGAGGTGCGAATCGACGGCTCGGTGGCCTCGTCAGGCAGGTCGGAGACGTTGCCCAGCCGGTTCGACACCAGCATGAAGGCGCGGTCCATGTTCTGCCCGATATCGAACTCCAGGGTGATGCGGCTGCGGCCGAGCGACGAGTCGCTCGACATCTCCGTCACCCCCTCGATGCCGGTCAGCTCCTCCTCGATGCGGTTCGTGAGCTCGCGCTCGACTTCCAGCGGCGAGGCACCGGACCACCAGGTGGAGATCTGCAGCACCGGGCGGCGCACGTCGGGCGTCAGCTGGATGGGGATGGTCTGCAGTGCGACCAGCCCGAGCGCCAGCACGATCATGACCGCCGCGGCCACCGCGGTCGGCCGCCTGATGGCGAAGCCGATGAGGTCCATAGTGCGAAACCCGCCGTGTTCCGCCGCTCGAGCGGCCGGACTGCCTGATTATGAGGGGGCCGGCCAAGCCGGCGCAACGGCAGACTGGCTCCTGCTCAGGAACCAACTGCCTGGAAACCCGGGGGAATCGCTTGTTCTCACCGGCATTTGATAGAGAGGCGGGCGGGCCGACACGACACGGCCCTCGCCTCCCTCCTGGTGGAAGAGAGGTGGAGGG
>Ga0207773_100344_pt1 | contig 21448 bp, 11 predicted proteins | sample TtaePargueraPR_2_FD_187281 | JGI IMG/M metagenome (GOLD analysis project Ga0207773, IMG submission 187281) | Aerobic enrichment media microbial communities from Bioluminiscent Bay, La Parguera, Puerto Rico - Tt and M1 (3) (SPAdes) | ecosystem: Environmental > Aquatic > Marine > Unclassified ...
CATTTGGAGGTTATCATTAGGAAAATACTCCTTTCCCAACATATGCTCGCCCAGCTCCAAGTGTGCTCCACCAAAGGCAAAAATCACTGCATCTGTCAGTAGTACTGCCGGGGTGTTGAAATAGCCCTGTTGATTGGCCAAATCATAGTTCATATAGGCTGCAAGCACGCTGTTCTTTTCGCCCTTACTATAGGTATCATTCTCCTGTATGATCTTTGCCAAATCTCTGTATCTATCATTTGGCCCCCATACCTCGGTATAGAGAAATCCCGTAGGAGCATCAGCTATTCCATCCTGACTGTATTGGTTGACCGCATTCATCACTATATCTTTTTGAGGATGCTTGGCCTTCATCGCATCAATAAAGCCTTTATAAGTACTCCCTAAATCCACCGTATTCCCGCTGTAGGTATAAAGTGATTTATTACGATTTCCTAGTTGATCCATATGAAATCCATCAAAGGGCAGTGCCTCATAAACTTCTTGATTTTTTACTGCCAAATATTCCTGCCATTGGGCATTGGATGGATCCACTAAAAAGATATCACTTACAAAGGGTGGTTGAGGAAGCGGATGCCTATCCTTTTCTTGATGTTGGCGGTCTGTATAAAGGAACCACTCCGCCGACACTCCATCTTGCTCTGCTGTATTCAATGCGCCGAAAATCAGGTTGTAATACATCGCCTTCATTCCTTTGCTATGGACACCTTCGATGTATTTTTTTACTGTCTCAAAATAAATTTCCCGGTTGATGATATCCCTCCATACTGGATCCGGGCTGTTGGCAGTACCGGCCAAAGGGTCGTGATGCTTATAATGCCAATCGTAAAACTGCAACCCATTGATATGGTGACGGTTTAAACGGTCAACTATCTTAGCAATTTCAGTCTCAGACATTTCAGGAAATTTCGACAGGAAGCCATACCTTGGAAATTTTGTCCAATCTGAGGAAACATCAACTCCAATACTGGCCAGGATCTTTTCTTCCGTTTCATCTACTATTTCTACTAAATAACCCTTGAAATCCTCATCTGGAGCAGTCCATGTCCATGTTTTATCAGCGATTTGGACTTCTTCAATCAGCTTCCCCAAATAAGTATAATTGACTTTTAAATTGGATGGCACATCATCTTGGATGCTGAATTCCACAGTTTCTCCTGGGTGGTACCTGGATTTATCGGTGGAAATGGCTAAGCTGATTTTCCCTCCATTGTTATTTCCTCCAACAGGTGAAGAAGGGGCTGATTCCTCCATGTTGCTGCATGCCGATATGAGCACCAGGAGGCATCCAAATATCCCCGTCATTATTTTTAATTGGTTCATCATTTTATACCCCTTTATCAAAGTTCCCTTATCCAAATATTCCTGTAACTAATGGGTTCACTAGGGTCGCCATGATCCTGTAATTTGATAGGGCCTTTTTCATGATAAGTATATTTCGGAAGCCCGATGTACGGCGTATGACCTTTTATCTGGGTATGGTTTTGAATGACTACTCCATTATGGATGACTGTCACCCGAGCTGGAGAAAACAGGGATTTGTCCTCCTTAAACCGGGGAGCGGTATAGATGATATCATAAACGTTCCACTCACCTGGAGCTCTCATGGCATTTTTCAAAGGAGGGGTTTGCTTATAGATGCTCCCAGCCTGTCCATTAGCATAGGTGCGGTTGTTATAATTATCCAGTACCTGCACTTCATACCGCCCTTGTAAAAAAATCCCGCTGTTGCCCCTAAACTGGCTCTTTCCACTGATATGTTTAGGGATTTTCCATTCAACATGTAGCTGGAAATCATTAAATTCCTCAATGGTCTGAATGTCTCCTGATCCTTTATCCACACTAAAAACGCCATCTTCAACCGTCCATTTAGCTGCCCCTCCATTAACACTTTCCCACTTTGATAGGTCCTTCCCATCAAAAAGCACAATGGCATCAGAGGGGGCGGTAATGACTGCATCAGGAGCAGCATTGCCCGGATTAATGACAGGCACTTTGGGTTCCCAATATTCTGTCATTTCCGGGGTCATTTGAGGTTCCATTTGCTCTTGGGCCATGACCTGTGTCAGACATATAAAGCATATACTTAATGAAAGTAATTTAGGGATTTGATAATATGTATGCATTTTATTGATTTTATTATTTGTGATTATTATAAAACAGGGCTGTTTTAAACCCTAGGGAAGCTAAACATTTGGCAGCTCCCATGGAGCACGATAATGGGCTTTGGCCAATTCATCTGCTTGGGAATTATTGACAAATCGATTCTTTTGATCATCCCATTTTAAGGCTGTACCTAACCGAAAGGAAATATTCCCTATCTGAGCATTAATGGCCGCATTCCGTCCCATTTCAATGGTGCAATTGGGTTGTTGCCGGGTTTTGATGCAATCCAGAAAATTCCTGGTATGGTGATCTAGCCCGTAAGACCAAGCCCCTGGTTTTGCCTGAATGGGTCTAGGGTCAACCATATATTTATTCTCATTGATTTCAGGCAATATTTCCCATGTATTTCTGTTAATCACAAGGGTGCCGTTATTGCCTACAAAAGCCACTCCCGGCTCGCCACTTTGCCGGTTATAAGGTTCCCTACCAGTACCTAAGGACTGTTCCCATAACATAGAAAATTCCCCAAAATCGTAAACAGCATTCAGTGTGTCAGGTGTGTCTGCTGCACTTTGGGGATTACCATATTTTCCCCCAACTGCTGACACCAGCCCTGGGGTGGAAACTTCCATTCCTGAAAGCACCATATCAATCATATGTACCCCCCAATCCGTCATCAGTCCTCCTCCATACTCCCAGAAATACCGGAAGTTTCCATGAAAGCGGTTGGGATTAAAAGGTCTCTTTGGGGCTGGCCCTAGCCACATCTCATAATCTACCCCTTGTGGTACAGTTTGATCTGGCTTTGAAGGAAAATTGCGTCCATAATTCACATAAGCCCAGGTTTTGGCAGTCCTGATCTTTCCCAATTTTCCAGATTTGAGGTAATCCAAGGCACTTATCCAGTGCAGGTCGCTACGTTGCCATTGTCCCACCTGTACGATGCTCCCATATCTGTTTTTAGCAGCCACCATTAGATTGCACTCCTCAATGCTATTAGCGATGGGTTTTTCTACATAAATATCCTTTCCTGCCGCACAGGCGTCGACCATTTGGAGGCAATGCCAATGATCAGGTGTACCGATAATAACCGCATCGATGTCCTTGTTTTCCAGCAATTTTCTATAATCGCCATAAAGAGAAGGTTTTATACCTGTATCCTTTTCCAGTTCTGCTGCCCGGTCATTCAGAATTTTGCTGTCCACATCACATAGGGCAATGCACCTTACTTCTTTATGGGTTAGAAAGGAGGTCAGGTTGGTCCATCCCATGCTCCTACATCCAATCAATGCCACATTGATCGTTTCATTAGCTGAAAAGGATGATTGGGATTTTTTTGTAGTACCTGCAAAAAGAGAATTCCCAGATACAGCCGTAAGTCCTAACCCGGCCACCAGCTGGGTGGAATTTCTCAAGAAGTTTCTTCGTTTTGGGTTCATTGTTATCTTCATTTGGTGAATGAATCAAACAGGGCGATACTGTATGCCCACCCTGTTTGGGGTTAGTTTCATTGAATTAATATCCTGGATTTTGAACCAAATTCGGATTCACATCGATTTCCTTTTGGGGAATAGGGAAAAGTAAATGCTTTTCGGAGGCATTGGATTTACCAATTGAATGGAGAAAATCCAATCCATACTGGCCATTTTTGACCCTGACCAGATCAAACCAGCGTTGTCCTTCAAAGGCCAATTCCATTCTTCTCTCATGAAGCACTTTTACCCTAAATTCATCCTTTGACAGACCGGCTACAGGGTCTAATCCTGCCCTTTCTCTCACCCTATTCAGAGGAACCTCCGCTTCAGTAGTCCTTCCCAATTCGTTCAATACTTCAGCTTTCATCAGCAGTATGTCCGCAAAACGCAGTACAGGAAAATTCAGGGGATTGGTATCATAAGCCGGGGAAATGGACTTGGAGACCAAAAATTTCCGTAGGTTGTATCCCGTGATGGAATAATTGGAATCGTACTCCTTTCCATCAAAAGCTGGTGCGCCATCATAAAGCACTGTGACCTCCTTTCGCAAATCATCTGGCTCATAAGCATCCACAAACTCTTGTGTAGGCTGATTCCACCCATACCCCCCTGCTACCATATCCGCATTCCTAGGTCCAGTAAATGTGCTTAGCCAGGATGCCTGGTTTTCATTGCCCCAGAAACCATTACTGGTTTTCCCATAGTACTGTACTTCGAAGAGTGATTCCTGATCGTTTTCCAAATTAGGGTTAAAATTATCCGCATAGTTTTCATTCAGTGAATAGCCCAATCCTTCCACTTCCTCCAATAAAGACAATGCCTGCTCATACTCCCCTAAGGTCAAAAAAACCTTTGCCAGCATACCTGCTGCGGCTCCTTTGGAAGCTCTACCTAAATCAGTTCCTGAATAACTTGATTTTGAAGGTAACAGGTCCTTTGCCATGCTAAAGTCCGCTATAATCTGATTATAAACCTCTTCTTTAGGCGTCCTCATCGGCCTGAGGTCATCTTCTGGATTTTGTGGTTCCAAAATCAATGGAACTGCCCCAAAGTACCTCACCAAAATAAAATAGTAGTGCGCCCTCAAAAAATGGGCTTCCCCCAACACCCTGTTCTTAATTGACTCATCGATATTCATTCCAGGGACATTTTTCAGAACAGAATTCGCTCTAAGGATGCCCGGTGCCGGACCTCTCCAAAGATCCAATACCCCGGGATTATCGGTGGCAGTGACAAAATTGGACATGTCCTGGGTTTCCCTTCCATCATCACCTCCACCGGCACCAACAATACTGTTGCCGGCCATAATATCAGATGTCCACATCCTCATATTGTACAGTTTAGGCCACTGAAGCGGCTGGTAAGCCCCATTAATAGCATTGATGGCATCTTCTTCGGTTCTGAAAAAGTTGGAGGTGTTGATGGTGTCCAAAGGCTGTTTTTCCAAAATATCAGAACAGGCCCCTAAGGTTAGGACAGCTATGGCTAAGGTATATATTTTTGTGATTTTCATAATTGATTCAGGGTTTAGGGTTAAAAGCTGAGGTTAAGTCCCAAGGTATAGGTCCTGGTAACAGGATACACATTGAGGTCAATACCATTTACGGGTACTTCCGGATCCATTCCCGTGTATTTTGTCAAGGTGTAAAGGTTCTGAGCAGAAGCATACACTCGCAGCTTTGATAGACTGAGTCTTTCCAAAACAGTGGATGAAAAATTATACCCTAAAGTCAAGTTCTTAACCCTCAGATAAGATCCGTTTTCTATGTATCTATCAGAAGGACGCGTGTTCTTATTAGGATCATTGAAGACTGCCCTCGGCATTTCATTGCTGCTCCCTTCACCCGTCCATCTATCCAGCGTTGCGGTGGTTTGGTTTTGAGCTACCGCCATTCCTTCTGCCCAGATACGGTTTGCATTAAATATTTCATTTCCTGCTACCCCCTGTAAGAAAAGGGCCAAATCGAAGTTTCCTAATGTGAAGTTATTGTTCATGGCAAAGATAAAATCAGGGTTTGGGTTGCCTATGAAAGTCCTGTCCTCATCAGTGATCACCCCGTCATTATCCAAGTCCATAAATTTGATATCGCCCGGAGAAGTCCTGTTAAAAGGATCTGAACCATTGACTTGAATGGCGTAATTTCCCACCTCTTCTTCTGTCTGAAACAGGCCATTGGTCACGAAACCATAAAACTCATTGACTGCTCTTCCTGCTTGGATTCTGGCCAGGTTATAATTGAAACCGATTCCGCCTGTGGACATGGGCACAGTATCATTGAGACTGATCACCTCATTGTGGTTATAGGAGATATTAAAGTCTGTTGTCCAAGTGAATCTTTCACGTTGAATATTGGTAGTTCCAAGGGTCAGTTCTAGCCCCTTATTTTGGATTTTTCCGGCGTTGATTTGCGGCACCAGGATGTCTGAATATCCCGTAGAAACCGGAACGGCCATCGGTACCAGCATATCATTGGTGTTTTTAATATATCCGTCCAAGGTTAATGATATGCGGTCATTGAACAGATTTGCATCAATCCCTAAATTGATTTGCTCCACAGACTCCCATCTTACATTGGGGTTGGGCATGATGGCCGGAACCACGGTAGGCACCAATGTTCCGTTGAAGTTGTATTGGCCTGTGCTGAGGGCTGAAGCAAATGAATAATTGCCGATTTCCTGATTTCCTGTTTGTCCATAACCAAGCCTGATCTTGAGCTCTCCGATATTGGATGAATTGAAGAAATCCTCTTCAGAAATTCTCCATGCAAATGAGCCTGAAGGAAACACGCCCCATTTATTGCCTTCACCAAAACGTGAAGAGCCATCTCTTCTGACCGTGGCTGTGACCAAATATTTTCCTAAATAATCGTAATTTACCCGGGCCATATAGGACAATAAGCCCCATTCGGAAGCATTCCCTCCCAGTGTTGGTGGATTGGTACCGTTATCCAATTGCTGGGTAACATTACTGGCGAATCCTTTGACGGAGCCATTCATGCCATCATATCTATTGGCCTGCATACTGCTCCCCAGTAAGGCTGTAATGTTATGATCACCGAATGCTTTGCGAAATGTTAAGGTATTGTCCCAAAGCCAAGTGATGGATTTATTGAAACTCCTGGATAAATAGGAGTCTGGCTCAGGAATGGGCTGCCAGTCGTATGCTGGAGCCCAGGTTCTTGAATCCCACAAGTTTGCCTGAATCCCTGCTGTAGATTTAAAACTCAGCTCTTTCGTAATCTCCAGATCTCCATAAATTGATCCCCGGATATTATAGCCCAAGGTACTGTTTTCAACCAATTTTGCTTTACCTATGGGATTAGCGATATCGCCATACCAAGATGGCCTACCGATTGGCCCTGCATAGGAACCATCCGGATTATAGATCATTTGACTTGGCAAGGCTGCCATGGCATTCTGAATACTATAGTCACCACTTTTATGAATGTCGTGGTTCAAGGTTAAACTATTCCCAAACTTAAGTCGGTCAAAAACCAATACATCGGCATTGAACTGAGCAGTATACCGTCTATATCCTGTTTCGATCACCACCCCTTGCTGGTCCAGGACACTTAGCGAGGTATAGACATTTGACTTTTCGTTTCCAGCAGAATAGGACATTGAGTAATTCTGCATAGGAGCTGTACGGAAAAGTGCTCCCATCCAATCTGTACCTTCCCCCAATGATGATGGATCCGAAAAATCCGGCCGGGTCTCCAAGCCATTATTTTGCATCATTTCATTATGGAGTTGAGCATATTGGCTGGCATTGAGCATCTCTAATGGATTGGCCACTTGCTGAATTCCAGAAGAAAGGTCAAAATTCAACTGCCCCTTCCCTGCTTTACCTTTTTTTGTGGTGATAATTACTACACCGTTGGCCCCTCTCGAACCATAGATGGCCGCAGCAGATGCATCTTTTAACACTTGTATGGACTCCACATCATTCATATTGATTTGATTTAGCCCTGATGTGGTGGGTACTCCATCGATCACCAAAAGTGGGTTACTGTTATTGATCGTACCTGTCCCCCTAATCCTAAAAGTGGCATCAGCACCCGGTTGGCCAGAAACTACTACCTGAACTCCAGCCGCCCGACCTTGGATGGCATTACTCACGGTAGGTACTGGTAAGGATTTGATATCTTCTGTATCTACTGTTCCGATGGCCCCTGTAATGTCTTTTTTACTTTGTGTACCATATCCTACTACCACTACTTCATCCAGAGACTGAACATCCTGTTCGAGGACGACATCTATTTCAGTCTTATTATTAATAGCAACTTCTTGAGAGAGGTATCCCACAAATGAAAATACCAAGGTCCCATTTTTGTAATCGGATGGAATAGTGATACTGTAATTTCCATCAATATCAGTAATCGTGCCTACTCTGGTGTTTCCTTTCAACCTTACTGTAGCACCGGGAATGGACTCCCCTTTTGCATCTGTAATGGTACCTCGGATACCAATTGTTTCCTGCGCAAATGCTGCGCTGATGTGCAAAAAAAATAAAAGGATAAAAACCATTCCGGTTTGAAAAATTCTTCCACATTCTGATGGTGGGCAAAGGGGACTTCCCTTTGATGGAATTGATAAAGTTCTTTCCATAATTTTTGGGTTTTGTTAATTAGTTTTTAAATCGGATGTTATTCGAAAACATCCTTCACCAAAATTCACTATAAGGAGAAGCAAGATCAATTAAAGGAAATAGCGAAGTAAAAAATAACCAAACTTAAAAAAACTAAAATACTGTAAATCAAATACTTAATTCATTTTCACACAATCAAAAAAGTAAACACAATACCGTCTTTTTCAGTCAATTTATGGGACTATTTTTATTTGTGGTCTTGGTTTCTTTATAAAATTGGTTAACCGTTGGATCGGTTAATCGGTTAACTGATCATATTCGGTAAAACTGTGTTTGTGTATTCCAAGGATGTGTGCCAAAGGCTGAAGGCCTAATGGGGAAAACTGAAGGATGAGAAATTTGGAATTAAGAATGAAAAATGATGAAGTGAGAATGAGGAATGAAATAAACGATCAACCATTTCTTATGCCCTTCATTATTTAATATGACTATTCGCTATGTTGCACGTAGCTATATTTTCTTTGGTTTTTGCTTTTATTATTCTTTTTCTGTCCTTTTATTCAGGTATTGTTTTGTTCTTGATGGTCCTCATGAATGCTGCGCATTTCCTCCGAAATCCTTCGGGGCAGGCTATTGATGAAAAGAACCAAAAAACTTGTCCGCCGAAGGAGGATCTAGGCCAGTGGTGCGGCTTTTAAATTGGGTATACCGATTTATTTTTATATAGGAATTCTTTATCCCAATTTAATTTTAAGAAAACTGTTCCGGCCTAAAAATGAGCGAATCTCGCTGTTCCACGTCGCGAGCTAGCTCATTTTCTTAACGGCCTGCCCATTTTTCTTAAAACCTGCCCCACCAAGGGCCATCCTTACATTTCGATACCATATTCTGTTTATAAAGTAGTACGTGCAAGATTGCGGATATACATATTATTTAATGGTTATTTTTTTAAACCATAATTTCTTAAAAATCAAAAAGCTTTTATCTCCATTATTTTTTTCTCAAACTCATCATTGGAAACTAGGGATTTGCTTTTTATTTTGGTCTTATAGTTATAGATGGTTCGGACAGAATAGCCCAAAATATTTGCGATCTGCTCATGGTCCAAAATTCCCAACCTTATCAGTGCAAAAATCCTTAATTCGATAGGTAGGGAACCATCTTCTTTGATCTCGATGTGATCTCCTTCATTAAAATAGCTATTGAACTCTTTGAGGAAATTTGGAAAAAGCTTTAAAAACACCTCATCGAACTTAATATAAAGTGCCTCCCTCTCCTTCTTCAAGTCAACAGACTTCATTACATAATGAAGGTCCTCGTATTTCTTTGAAATCAGTTTTCTATCCAGATCCTTTTTGAAGCGGTCCAGTTTATTTAAGTATTCCGAATCCTTCGAAAAAGAATGCCCAATGTATTCCTCTTTTATGGCATTGGCCTCTGTCAAATTCTCATTTACCAGTTGTAATTTAGCATTGGTCAAAGTCAGCTTATCCTTTGCCTGGTTGAGCATACGGTACTGACGGAATATGATAATCGCAAACCCGATCACCAATAGGGAAAGTAGGGTGACCACAATAGAAAAAGTCAACAGTTGTTTTCTTTGGTACTCTACACTGGCCAATTTGGCTGCTTCTATTTCAGGTAAAATCGCTGAAACCTGAAGGATCCTATGTCTGGCTCCATAAAAGAAAGCATCATCAGCCGCTTGGTTAATAAAATCATAGGCTAATCCCACCTCTCCTTGATCATAAAGGGTTTTGGCCAGATCCATCAGTGCCACCGTTTCCTTAGTGACTGACTGAACATCAGCTATCGCCGCTTTGATGATATATTCCAGGGATTCCTCCTCATTGCCCAGTGCCAAACTGATTTTTCCCAACGAATAATTGGCCATGGCCACTTGATGTCGATCAATATCAAAGCGATCAAGAATAGTATTAAAATAGGTTTTGGCAGAAGTATACTCCCCCCTTGCTTCTGCTTCCATGCCCTTCAGTTTAAAATAAGCCAAACTACTGGTGTCCGACAGTGAAATAGCGGAATCTAAATACTTATCGCCAAGTTTACCATTTATTTCGGTATAAAACCTCTCATTATCATAAGCAGAAAGCACATAATAGGCCAGGGCCATTTCTCCATAATAGGCGATTTTCAGACTATCTGAGAAAATACCGGCATTAACTGTTTCCAGCGAATCGAAAGCCTCTTTAAACATCCCCGATGACCTTAGAATAACCCCTAAAAAAAGTTTTGAAGCCATAATCTTTTCCTTGTCTTCCAGCTTATAAGCTGTCTCCTGCAACTTCAAAACATAAGTAAAAGCGGAATCAAACTGGTAAGACCGGTACTCATCATACAATTCCCTGTAAAGGGAAAAAGTAAAGCTAAGATCATTCTCTCCCACTCCCTTAAGTTCTTGCTTCAGCTCTTTGATATGGGCTTCTTTAATCTGTATGTAACTTTCCCTTTCTTCAATGGTGGTACTTAATGCCTGCAATAAACTGTCTCGTTCTTTCGCTAATCCCTCGTGGACTATGAACACCAAACAAAAACTAAAAAGGAAAAGGGCTTTATTAATCATGCTGCAAAATCAGAAAAAGCAACAATTAAGACAAGTTGATTTGTAGAATTTAAAAGCAGTTAGGGGTGCTTCATTCATCAAAGTATTCTTCATTAGTAGTATTATCCCTTCGATCTTGAAATAAAACCAATGATATCATAAGTATATTTTCATTTCATAAGTCCTGCACAAAAGAACCACAGACGAAATCGCCTGTGGTTCTTCAAAACAATGTTCAGAAAACTGCATTAGCCATCATATTATACCAGCTATCACGGAATGGATAGCTTAATATCTGAAAAGGTCACATCACTATGGTCTGTGAATATTCCCCAGTTGGTATTCGAAGCCTTATAAATTCGGTTGGAAAGGGCAACCTGATTGTTAATGTAAACCACCAATACTGAATTTTCAATTACAATCTTAATGTCATAATCTGTGTTGGGAGAAAGCGTTAAAGGCACATCATTAACCGCTTCACTAGTAGTAGTCAGCTCACTTCTATTGGCTTTGTCAAAACTGAACCTGTTTTCAGACGGAATAAACCGAAGGCTAAAGAAGTCGTTGTATCCATCGCAAGCCCCGATCATAAAACCGAAATCCTTATCCGAACTATCAAAGGACATGGTGGTGCTGATCATAAACCGCTCCTTATCAATAGGATCAAATATGACATTGGCCACATCAAAATCAGCCGGGCTTATCAAACGATAAGAATGGCTTCCTGTTTGGGTGTTGGTCACATTGCCCCATTGGCTATTTACAGTAATCGTATCAGTATCCGTTTTCAGGTAGTTTTCTACTGTATGTGGGATAGCGGCCGCAAGATCACCGTCTGGCAAAGGATAAATTTTGTGGACCACCATATTTCCTCCCCAGGCCCAACTTCCTGAATCCATATGGTCTGAGAGGATATTATTCCAGCCCATAAGATAATGATCGCCATAAATATCCGTCACAGCCTTGGCGGCAAAGATCCCTTTTCCTACAAACCGCTCATGTCCCGTTGGTTCCGACCAAGGCCCCGTTAAGGAGGAACTTTTTCTGTAAACAAAGTATTTGTCGATCTGATCAGAATACATCAAATAATAGGTGCTTCCAATTTTAAACACCTGGGCACATTCCATCATCCAGTAGTTATCCGGTCCCCCATCGTATAAAACACCCTGATAGGTCCAATTTTTCAAATCAGGTGAGCTATAATAGATGATCACTCCTTTCATGGTTCCTCCAACATCTTTCCTTGCCGAAACCAACATGTAGAAAATGTCATTATCCTTAAAAACATAGGGATCTCTAAAATTGTCATTTTCATCAAATCCCTGACCTAAAGGCACGTTGATGGTATTGAAGGTAGTATCTTTGGTAAAGGTGCTGGTGGGGCAACTGCTCGTGGCTAGCATAATTCCTTCTCTATAAGTGCCGCAAGGCCCTGAATTGGGATTATGGCCTGTATAAAAGCCATAATAGGTACTCCCTTCTTTTATAAAACTGGCCGCTCCTACAGCAAAGTCTTGGGCGCAAGTGTTGGGGCTGGAGGCTATGATTTCACCTTTTTCTTTATAATTATAGAAATTGGTAGTGGTAAAAGCATGCACAGGATGTCGCTGATTGGAAGGATCATCCCATATATCTTTTAAATGATAAACCACAAATTCACCTGAGGATTGATCATAAAACGGAGCCAGGTCACCTATACGGTAACCATCATTACTCATTTTAAATAGCTGATAATCGGTTTCCTCTGCTTGGGCTGTGCATTGAAGTCCTGCAGACGAGAGGTTGGTGGTCTGATTATCCTCTTCATTACCCCGTAAATCGGGAATATCAGCAAGCTGACAAGAAGGGCATAGCATGCCCACTAAGGCCATTCCAATGATGGCCAGATAGGTTATTTTGGTCATAGTTATTGGGTTTTGTTTAGGGTTATTTATTTAAGGATTTATTCCATTTAGTTTCAGGTCAGTAAAGTATGCTTCATTATCATGGGAAAACACGCCCCAATGATTTTTTTGCAGTCGATAGATCCTATTGCTCAAGGCTCTTTCCCCATTGATATAAACCACGCAGATATCATTGGAACAGATAATTTCTATTTCATAGGTATTTCCTTCTGTCAAATTCAGGCTGACCTCTGTTATGGCTATGTTGTTATTTCCATTGAAGGCTTTCACCTTATTCTCTTCAGGCAAGAATACAATCCTATAAGCTCCTTCCATATCTGTTTCCCCTCCGAAAAAGAAACCCACCTCGCCTTGATTTTTTTCAAACGACAGTTGGGAAGTAATTTTTCTGGAGCCTTCCAAATCTTCAAAAACACTTGATGTATAATTTCCTGCTGCACTTAAGTGGAAGTTATTACCAGTCATCAATACTTCTCCTATTTTGCTAGTAGATAATAATGGCAATTCATATGCAAACAAGTCTGAAACGGCCTTTGGAGGTTTTACGCCCAAGGTTCCATCCTCCTTTTGAAGTAATTCATGGACTACCAGGTTGCCCGCCCATTGTTTGTTTCCGCTGTCATTTTCAGGAGACCTTCGGGCTGTCCAGCCAAAAAGGTATCGCTTATTTCCATCGGAAGCTGTTTTGGCAGCATAGAAAAACTCCCCATCCAACATATCATTTTCAGGCTTGATCCACGGTCCATTTGGTGAGTTGGCTATCCGGTAATGCGTTGCTTTCTCATTCCAATTTTCAGAAAAGAACAGGTACCAATAGTTCCCCATTTTGAAAATATCCGCACATTCCATCATTAAATAATCCTCCTTCTCAGAGGACACATATAATGGAGCTTCCTCCTTCCATTGCTCCTTGGAAGGGTCTTCAGAAGTATAGCGAAGAATCACTGCATCCCTACTATCCTCATACTGGGTGCTTTGGAGCATCCAGTAGTTTTGGCTTTCCTCATTATAGAAAACATGGGGGTCCCTGAATTCATAATCAAAGTATCCCTGAGGAGCGGTCATCTTAAAATCCGGTAATTTTTCCCAGTTGTCCAAATCCGAGCTGGAAGCGCATAAAATACTCTCACGGGGATGATTACTGGTAAAGGAAGGAGAGCCATTATGACCGGTGAAATAGAAATAATATTGCTCCTCATGTTTAATTACTGAACCTGTACCAATAGCAAAATCAGGTTCATCGATTTCTCCAAAAGGAATCATTTCCCCTTTGTAACTATAGTCTACCAAATTGCCCGTTTCGAACTTATGGATAGCATGAAAGCCCTTTCCCTCGGGTTTTACTGTCGCATCGTGTAGAAAGAAGAGGTGAAATTTCCCCTCATCGAAGTAGGGCATCACATCTCCTACCCACCCGGTAGTATTGTAAGGCTTGTCACCTCCTGTCCAACCAGATGGAGGTGCAGGATAAATTTGCACTTCTCTTTCCGGAGTTTGAATACTAGGCTGTTCATCGCCATCATGATTTTCACAAGAGACTAGGCCCAATAGTGTAATCAATGGAAACAACAATTTTATAGAAAACATATTAATACAAATTAAAGGGGCCATCAACTCTACCCTATGAAAAAGGATGGCCCCCGGTTGAAAACTTTATTTGCTTAGATAATCCAAGGCATTTCGGGTTAACTGTTTGACATTGCCCAGAAAACCGTTTGCCTGGCTCGGTGTCCCATCCGAAGTAGCCTCCTGATACCAATCATATGCCCCAAAACTGATGACAATCGTATTTCCTGTTCCATTTTGTTTTGGGAATTCTGCAATCAATACACGGCCATTGAGTGCATCATCCCATCCCTCACTGGCCAGATTGATACCTCCGGTTTGATCCCGCCAACCGGCTCCATCATTATATCCGCCCCATTCAGGCAAGAACCACCAAGCTGTATGATTCAGCCGGAATGTCCCCTTTTCTAAAAAGTAAGCCTTGCCGTTTTCATAAGTTTGTAAGCCTTGGAAAAGTGGATGTGATTCATGTCCCTTGAAGCATATCCCCCAAGAATTATTGCTATCTATAAATCCATTAGGAGGGAAATCACCAAATACATTGTTGGGACCTTTTCCCATTGGAATGATACCCAACGCTTCTAAATACCGGGAAGCAAAGGTAGTCAGCAGCAATTCACCTCCATGGTTATGATAGGCTTTTAAGGAAGTAATAACTTCCGCATCCAAGGCAATCTGTGGCAATTCCATACTGGCATCCAAATGCCACCAAATGGCCGCATAATTATCCAGGGATTTTCCTGATTTTATGGATTCAAAAGAGAGGTATTCACTATTGCTATAGCGGTCAAAAAACCATTCTGCAGCCGCCCTCTCATCGGGGTCCACAATATCTCCTTTTCTATCTGCTGTACCCAAAAAGGCCATTATTGGTTCATCAGAAGCTGAGAAAACCTTTATTTCATAATTCACCTGATAGCCATCTAAGGCAGTGATAGTGATGGCTACTGGTGATGTAAAATCTGAAATAGCATTGATATCGGGGGAAATTGTTACTCCCTCAGAAGCTAATATACTAGCTTCAGCATTGCTTACATCCATTTCAGGAGGAAGCGTCACCTGAAGTGTTTTATCCTGATCATTGATTTCTCCTGTTATGCCATTGATGGAAAAATCCAAGATGGGGGGAAGTACTTTTGCGGTCACTGAATAGTCTTTGTATCTATTTCCATTGATTACCCTAAAGGAACGCTTGTTGGAGAAATCAGTTACTTCTCCAAGCTCTGGAGAAATGGAAGCACCAACGGGAAGAACAGCGTCCGGAATTGATGCTGAAATTGGCGAATGGTAAGGTAATGTAAAATGTATTTGCCCTGACTGCTGATCAATTTCCCCTTCCTGTCCATCCAAGGTAAATCCCTGTATTTCTACCGGTGCATCCAATATAAAGTCCCGGTTTGTCAACTCTTCCTTACAAGAAATGAGTATTATTCCCAGCAAGGCCATCATGTACCATGCTTTGGAAAATAAAGTAATATTATTGTTCATAGTTATGATCGTTTGGAATAAGAGGCTGTCTCGTAATAAATTTTTACCATCAACTGACCAAATAATGTTCTGCCTCTAATGAGAGGTCATTAGTGATTTGGGATTTGATAATTTGTGATTCGATTCCTATATCCAGATAACTAGATTGAATTTCGATTATCAAATCACAATTATTCTTATCTCAGAATAAAATTTTGTCAGTGAATTGTAAAAATTACTATTAAGACAGCCATAAGGTTTAGGTTTGATAGATTTAATAACCGGGATTTTGTTGGTATCTTCCCTCACTCCAGAAAATTTGGTTTTGTGGAATCGGAAGATATTCATGTTTACCAGAGATGAAGTTGGCTCCTTGTAAATAATCCTTGCGACTTGCCTCCACCTCAAAATAACCGTTCATGACATCCTCCGCTATTCCCCATCGCACAAGGTCAAAAAAGCGATTACCTTCCAGTGCCATTTCCAATCTTCTTTCAAAACGCAATGCCTTTCTGGCATTTTCTTGGTTCCATTGGATATTTTCTCCAGTTCGGTATGGCGATACTTTATAGTTTCCCAGTGCTTGACCGGATTCATTGAACAATCTTGCAGTACTATTGGAAGCTCTTTCCCTGATCAAGTTGATAATTGGTAGCGCTTCGTCCTGCCTTCCTAATTCTATCAAGGCTTCTGCTTTGAATAGCAACACATCAGCATACCTAAGGATGATCCTTGGTTTTGTATTACCATAAAAAGGGTCAACATTCACAAAACCTTCATCATTGGGCGACACATTTTCTTTCATGGAATTATAGTATCCGTAGATTTCAGGTGTACGGCTCCATCCTTCTGTAAAAATCAGGTCCTTTTCATACTTCCAAGGATTTCCGGGACGGGCAATGGTATGATCCAGCCGTGGATCTAAATTATCATGGACAAAATCCACATTTTCCCCATTATAGCTGTCCATTAGCGGCAAACCATCCTGATTGGTTTTAAAAGCATTGGCCAGGTTTTGGGAAGGTTTCTGGAAATCACAGCAGCCCATTCCCTGCGGAACAGTAAGCATAGTTCCGAAATTCATTCTGCCTCTACCGGCCCCATCATTGGTGGAAAATTGTACCGCAAAAACCGACTCTTTGCCATTTTCATAAGGTCCTGTCAGAAAATTATTTGCAAAATCCTCTTCCAGCCCATACTTGCCCATCTCCTCGATTTCATCCACTGCATCCACTACCTGTTGTAGTCTATCCTTATTGATATTGACTACTTGGTGACGCTCATCTTTTTCATAAGCTTGATAAAGTCGCGTCTTGGCCAAATAAGCCAAAGCAGCGCTTTTATCTGCCCTCCCTATCTGGGCTTGGGATACCGGCAGGTGTTCACTGGCAAAGGCAAAATCATCTGCAATTTTATCCCAAAGTTCATCACTGCTCAATTCCACATTTGAAACCAACTTATACTCCTCAGCAGGCACATTTTCATCCATATAGGGAATGCGATTGAACATGGTCTTTAAGACAAAATAAAAGTACCCTCTAATAAACCGTAATTCCGCTTTTCTGGCCATAAGATTTGCGTATTCGTTCTCACTAAACTGGTTAATCATCCTTAACCCTTCATTTGCCCTACGCACACCTATGTATAGGTAAAACCAAATACCATCCAGTTCCCACATGTTTGGCCGGATATTGGAAAAGGTTTCGATAAAGTGGAAGCCTTGTCCATCTCCTGGATCTCGTCCCCCTTTATACGCATCATCAGCTCTCACATTACCGTAAGGCCATAAACTAAAAGGTCTGTTGATTTCATCATTGCCGAGCTGGGAATAAGCGGCTATGACAAAGCCTTCTGCATCTTTTGGGGTGTTGAGCTGATCCTCGCTAAGCACCCCCTTTGGGCTGACATCCAGTACCCCTTCACAGGAACTGGCCCATATTATCAGACTGCATATAAGGATATTTAAATATTTCATGGTCATTGATTTTGGGTTCATTACATTAAAACTTGATATTAACTCCTGCCGTCCCCATGGTTGGGTTTGGATATCCGAAACCGGGATTTTCCGGGTCAACTCCTGTAAAGGATTTGCTTTTCATCAATATGGCCAGATTGTCACCCCCCAGGTAAAGACGCAGATAGCTCAACCCAATCCGTTGGCAAACTTCTTCACTCAAAGAATAGCCCACTTGAAGGTTTCTTAATTTCACATAGGAGCCATTTTCAATGAAATAGGTGGAAAATCTACCTTCCCAATTGCTATCAATAAGGGATATGGCAGGAATGTCTGAATTGGGATTGGAAGGTGACCAAGCATCCAACAGCCTTTCTCCTTTGTTTGATCCTGTTTCTGACACACTCCAAAAATCAGTGGAATACTTGAAATCATTCACCACATCGATGCCAAATACTCCTTGGAGGAAAAAGGAGAAATCGAAGTTTTTATAGGTCAAGGCGGCGTTGATTCCCCCAGTAAAATCAGGATGGGGACTTCCAATCCAGGTTCTGTCCAGGTCATTGATGACATCATCCCCATTGAGGTCTTTATAGCGGATCCTACCCAAACCTTTTCCATTTTGGCCGGCATGGGCATCCACTTCGGACTGATTTCTGAACAATCCATCAGCGACATAACCATAAAAGGAATTAATGGGTCTTCCGAGAATATTATCATCCATACCATTGCCTCCATAAGCGTTGACCACTTCATCAGGCAAAAAGGTTATTTTATTTCGATAAGTACTGACATTGGCATCTAAGGTCAGTGAAAGCTCCTTTCCAAGCTGGCTCCGGTTTCCTAAAGAAAGCTCAAAGCCTCTATTTTCCATGGATGCACCATTTACCCATTGATTGCCCCCCTCGCCAAGGGTTCCAATGTAGGGAGGAAGTAATAGAATATCTGAAGTCTTTCGGACAAAGCCCTCCAAACTACCATACAGCTTTTGGCCAAAGAGTTCAAAATCCAAACCTAAATTGGTCATGGTACTGGCCTCCCAGCGAAGGTCTGGATTGGCGTTCTGAATAAGCTTATATCCAGAGGGAAGGACACCACTTTTATTGGCATTTATATCATAAGCGGTATTGGCATAATCCGTAACGTAAAGGTTATAAATGGCATTATTGTCTATTTCCTGATTACCGGTCATCCCCCAACCAAAGCGTAATTTGAGGTCATCGATAAATTCCAGATTTTCCTTGATCAGGTTTTCTTCACTCAAGCGCCAACCCAATGAAAAAGCGGGAAAAGTACCAAAACGGTTATTTTGCCCAAATCGAGATGAGCCATCATAGCGAATAGTTGCTGATGCTAGGTACTTGTCGGCAAATGAGTAATTAGCTCGGGCAAAATAAGATAACAAAACATGTTGCGCTCCACTGCCTCCATTATCTTTGATCCCAGTCCCTGCATCGAGGTACATAAAATCGTCATCTTCGATGACAAAATCCTCCCTTGACGCCCAAAAGGTAGAGAAATTCTCCTGATAGAGTTCTGTACCTGCCAACACATCCAAACGGTGTTTTCCAGTATAAAAGTGGTAATCCAAGGTATTGGACCAAGTCAGCTTAAGGTTTTGACTTTGGCTGGATTCCAAACGGTTGACCGGATTGTTCAGATAACCTGACTGGTATCTTTTACGGTACCTTCTGGAAGTATAATTCCCGAAATCCAATCCCATATTACTTCTGAATTTGAGAGAAGGAGTGATTTGAAGATCAACGTACAGATTTCCAAACAACCGCAGAAAATCATAATCATTCTGCTTGTTATCCTCCAATACCCTCACAGGATTTTGGCGGTCATTCATTCCCCCTACTGGACCTCCCCAGCCACCGTTTACCGTATGGACAGGAATGATGGGCAAAGCCTGCATTGCTTCATTCATAGGAGCAGCCGCCACTTCATTGGTTTTGGTAATGCTTAGATTCTGGCCAATGGTCAGTTTATCCTTGAGCAAATGGTAGTCGGTATTCAGTCTGACAGACAACCTGTTGAACGAAGAAGTATTGATTACTCCTTTATTGTCAAAATACCCCAAAGAGAGCAGATAGTTTCCGTTTTCGGTACCATTGGATATAGAAAGATCATAGTTCTGAAGCACACCGATTCTAGATATCTCCTCAAACCAATCAGTATTGGAGGATTTCATGGTCCTGGCTTCGTCAAGATATTCCGGTACAAGAACATTATACAGTTCTGGCTGTTGGGAATCCGGATTTATCCCCCAATCAAAGAAGTATTGAACACTATTCGAGTTTGGGTCGGTACCGTTATTGATATTTGCCTGCCATAGGGCCTTTCCATAACCTTCCGTATCCAGCATCTCCCTGCGAGTCGTATATCCTGAAATCGAGGTATAAGCATTGGCATTCATGACTAAATGCGCCTCTTTTCCTTTTTTGGTGGTAATGATGATCACCCCATTGGCCGCCCTAGAACCATAAATACTTGCTGCTGAGGCATCCTTTAGCACCTGGATGGATGCAATATCAGCAGGATTTAATTCGTGCATGCCCGCTTTGGTAGGGACACCGTCAATGATATAGAGCGGATCATTATTATTAAGCGTACCGATACCTCTAATGCGTACCGTACTGGGAGAACTGGGCGAACCATTCCCAGTGATATACATACCGGCCACTCTTCCTTGCAGTGCCTTCATGGGATTGGCAACTGCCTGTTTTTTCATTTCGTCCACATCTACGACAGAAACCGCTCCGGTAATATCCTTTTTTCTCTCCGTCTGGTATCCAGTAACTACCACCCCTTCCAGGGCCACCAAATCTTCTTCCAACACCACATCAATAATGGTTTTATTTTTCACCGGAACACTTTGGGACAAATAGCCGATAAAGGAAAAAACCAATACCGATTCACTAGGAACAGAAAAACTGTACCTACCCTCAATATCCGTTACGGTTCCGATAGCCTGTCCTTGAATTTGAATATTGACTCCGGGGATTCCTTCACCTGTAGCTTTATCAGTCACCCTCCCTGAGACACTTGCTTCCTGAGCTTTTAGCTGAAAGCCCAGAAAAATGCTTAAGCACATGAGTAAAATTGTTTTTTTCATAGGTTAATTGGGTTTTGCATTTTGGTTTGATTTAAAGTGATGATTAAGTATGACCGCATAGCGTTCCTGATCATTTCATCAATAGAAATTGCTGGAATACGCTGGTAAATCCTTGAGATTTGATATAGGAGTATTATAAAAGCAGCTTGGCCCCAATCCCTTTTTATCATAAGGTAAAAGGGTTTCATTTTGGAATTATTTGGACAGGCCAAATTCCAATAAAAAGAAAAGCAATGTGTTTTGATCTTGTTCATGGGTCTATTGTTACCCCTAAACTAGATGGCAAAATCAGAAGGACTTTTTAAAATAGTCTCAACATTTTTCAAATATGTTCAAAATAAAAAAACCGCCTCTAGAGCGGTTATAGAAGATTTTTAGCACAATATCCCTTTCTTGCTTATTTCTTTTTCCTTAACTATTGTCCCATTTTTTAAATTATGTGCCAAAGATCCTTAAGGAGTCCCCTCAAAAACAGTTTTCACAATTCGCTGACCAAAATTTATTCCATGAAATGAATAATTGTGATTTGAAAATCGATATTCGATTTGGGCCCTCTCAATGAATGACTCCGATCACAATTCCGAGCTATGGCGGGACAGGCTCTGTACGTTGGAACCGGGGTTTGCAGGCTCGCTTCCTTCACTCCATGCTTCACAGCAAACGAGCTTGCGACTTGCTAATGCTTCGGGTAACGACTCCCGCGCTTAAGG
>Ga0207773_100345_pt1 | contig 21432 bp, 17 predicted proteins | sample TtaePargueraPR_2_FD_187281 | JGI IMG/M metagenome (GOLD analysis project Ga0207773, IMG submission 187281) | Aerobic enrichment media microbial communities from Bioluminiscent Bay, La Parguera, Puerto Rico - Tt and M1 (3) (SPAdes) | ecosystem: Environmental > Aquatic > Marine > Unclassified ...
TCGGCGGCGGTGCTGCGGCGGACGGCGCTGCAGACCACCAAGGGCTTCTCCGGCGTCAGCATCACCGAGGACGCCGAGACGGCGCTGGAGCTTCATGCCAACGGCTGGGACAGCGTCTATGTCGACAAGCCGCTGATCGCCGGCCTGCAGCCCGCGACCTTTGCGAGCTTCATCGGCCAGCGGACCCGCTGGGCCCAGGGCATGATGCAGATCCTGCGTTTCCGGTTTCCGCCGCTCAAGCGCGGCCTGACCTTGCCGCAGCGGCTCTGCTACATGTCGAGCACGCTGTTCTGGCTGTTCGCATTTCCGCGCACAATCTTCCTGATCTCGCCGCTCTTCTACCTTTTTTTCGGCGCTGAAATATTCGTAGCGTCGGGCGGAGAATTCATGGCCTACACGCTCATGTATATGATCGTGAACCTCATGATGCAGAACTATCTGTACGGCCGCTTTCGCTGGCCTTGGATATCGGAACTGTACGAATTGATTCAATCTGTCTATCTATTGCCGGCGCTGTTCTCGGTCTTCCTCAATCCGCGCAAGCCGACTTTCAAGGTCACCGCCAAGGACGAGACGCTGGACCGCAGCTACATCTCGGAGCTCGGCGGGCCGTTCTACATCATCTTCGCGATCCTGCTCGCCGGCGTCGGCATGACGGTGTGGCGGATCGTGACCCAGCCCTATGATGCCGATGTCACCCTGGTCGTCGGCGGCTGGAACATCCTCAACCTTCTGATGGTGGGCTGCGCCCTCGGCGTCGTCTCCGAACGGCGCAACCCGCAGAGCACACACCGGGTCAACATCTCGCGCCGCTGCGACTTCGAGCATGGCGGCGAGTCGCTGCCCGGCACCATCGAGGACGTCTCGCTGGGCGGGGCGCGCATCCGCATCGTCCACCAGGAGGCCGAGCGCATCCGTCAGGAAGACGAAGCCGCCGTGCGCTTCCAGCCGCTTTCCGACATCGGCGCCGACACGCTGCCCCTCACCGTCAGAAACCTCGTCGACGACGGCAATACCCTGATCGTCGGCGCCCGCTTCCATCCCACCAGCGCGGTCCATTTCCGCCTGATCGCCGACCTGATCTTCGCCAACTCCAAGCAGTGGAGCGACTTCCAGGAATCGCGGCGGGTCAATATCGGCATCATCCGCGGGACGCTGTGGTTCCTCAAGCTCTCCATCTACCAGAGCTTCCGCGGCATGGCCTACCTGATGCGCCGGATCGGGGCGGCGCCCGAATCCGACGCGCCGGCGCCGGAACCCCAGGCTGCCTCCCCGGCGGCCCAACCGGTGAGCAAGCCCGCGCCATGAGCCGCCGCATCTGCCTCGGCCTCCTCGGATCGGTGCTGCTGCTCACGCCCGCGACGGCGCTCGCGCAGACGCCGTTCGACATGTCGCCAGAGCGTCCCGAGCCGCCCGCTGCCGCACCGGCTCCCGCCGTTGGCCCCAACGACCTGACCCGCGAGCGCACGCCCGACGGCGAGGAAGCGCCATCAATGTCCGAAGCCGACTCCGCGGAGACACCGTCCAGCGACATCGACCGCTATCTCCTCTCGGTGCCGAGCCTGCGCTTCGAAGGCGAGTCGGGCCGACGGAAATGGGGGATCTTTCTTACCGCCGAACAGGCGTTGCGACCGGCAACGCTCGCCGTCGCCTTCAACAGCTCGATCTACGTGTCGCCCGAGGACTCGACCCTCCGCATCACCATCAACGACAACCAGATCGCCGATCAACCGCTTGCCGCACGCGAGAATCCGACCCAGCTCAAGCTGCCCGTGCCGAACGACACGCTTCGCCCCGGCGTCAACGTCGTCGAATTCGTCGTCGACCAGCGCCATCGCACCGATTGCACGGTCCAGTCCACCTACGACCTGTGGACGGATTTCGAGTCCAGCGGTACCGGCCTGGCCTTCCCGGGCGACGATCCCACGACGCTCGCGAGCCTCGACGACCTGCCGGCGGTCGGCGTCGACGCCAGTGGCCGGACGCGCGTCCATCTGGTCGCGCCGGGCGGCGGGCGCGCCTTCGCCGATACCGAGCTCGCCCGGCTCGTGCAGGCCATCGTGCTCCGCGGCAACTTCCGCCAGGCGGTGGTTTCGGTCGAGGATGGATCCTATGCAGGACCGCCCGCCGGCGTTCTGCGTCTCGCCGTCGGTACCGCGGCGGAACTTTCGGGCGTCATGCCCGGCCTTCCGCCCGAAGCCGGTTCCGCGCCCACGGTCGGATTCCTCGATGCCCCGGGCGCCGCGCCGACCCTCATCATCTCCGGGCCGACCTGGCCGGACGTGAAGGCCGCGATCGGCTACGTCGCCGATGGCGTCGGCCGGCCGGTCGGCGCGACCCGCGGGGTCATCGACACCACGCCGAATATTCTGCCGCTGGTGCCGCTGATCGAAGGCGAGCGGCGGCTGAGCTTTGCCGATCTCGGCGTCGCCACCGCCGAGTTCAATGGCCGCCGCTTCCGTTCCCAGTTCTACATCGGCCTGCCGGGCGACTTCTTCTCCGACGCCTATGGCGAGGCCACCATCTACCTCGATGCGGCCTATACCGGCGAGGTCCAGCCCGGCAGCCATATCGACATCTACGTCAATGGCTTCATCGCGGCCAACTCGCCGCTCACCTCGGACGAAGGCGACATCCTGCAGCACTTGCCGATCAAGGTGGCGATGACCCATTTCCGGCCGGGCGTGAACGTCATTGCCGTCGACGCTGTTCTCGATACCGAGGCCGACCAGATCTGCGCTCCCGGCACGGTGACGGGTGGCAAGGATCGCTTCGTCCTGTTCGATACCAGCGAGTTCTCCATGCCGCCGTTCGGCCGGATCCAGCGCTGGCCCGACCTGTCGGCGCTCGTCGGCACCGGGCTCCCCTACGCCCAAAGCGACACGCCCGTGCCGATCGTGCTCGGCCGGGTCGACAGCGCCACCTATGCGGCGGCGCTGACATTCCTGTCGCGGGTCGCCGTCAGTGGCGGGCGCGTCATCCCGGTCGAGATGGGACGGCCGGAGGCGCTCGCGGGGCAGCCGGCGATCTTCGTCGGAGCCCTCGGACATTTCCCCGCTCCCACAATCAACGAGCTCGGGATCGCCGACTCCGCCCGAACCTCGTGGGACACGCCGGCGCGCTACCGGGACGCCGTGGTGACCGTGGACATCAATCCCGACAGCATCCCCCCCAATTCCTTCGGCGACTCGTCGTCGACGGAGGGGGTCTACGACCGGTGGCAGAACGAACTGGTGAGCCCCAGCGGGATACGCGGCCGATGGCTCGAGTTCGAGCGTTGGCTCGAGCGCAATTTCGACCTCTCCTTCGCCTCGCTCGCCATCTTCGCGGGGCCGGATGCAGCATACGATCCCTCGGACCGGTCGACGCTGGTCGTTGCCCAGGCGCCCAAGGATGCCGACAGGCTGTGGACCATCGTCGCGGCCCGGAACACCGATGACCTGGTCAGCGGCGTCGAGGCGATCACCGTCGGCCGCGTCTGGGCCGGCCTGAACGGGCGGGTCGCGGCCTATGACGGCGCCGGCGGCGTCCAGACGATCCCGCCGAAGAGCGAACGCTACATACTGACCGGTGGCTTCTCGATCGAGAACATGCGCCTGATCGCGGCCAACTGGCTCTCGGTCAACATCGTCCCCTATGCCTTCGCGCTGGTCCTTTTGTGCTGCATACTCGGCATCTGCACCTCGGCACTTCTCAGCCGTCTCGGGAGACGCTCGTGAGCACCCCTCTCTCCCTCGGCTCGACGCTTTCGGCCTTCGCGACAGCGGTGCTGCTCCTGGTCACCGCGGCAGCGGCGGCCAACGGCTACGCGAACTCCATCCGCCCCGAGGACTGGGCAGCCTATCGCGACCGCTTCGTCATGGCCGACGGCCGCGTTGTCGACGACGCCAATGGCGGCATCAGCCACAGCGAGGGTCAGGGCTACGGCTTGCTCCTCGCCTTCTCGGCCGGTGACCGCGGTACTTTCGAGCGCATCTTCGGATTCACCCGCAACCAGCTGCTCATCCGCGACGACGGGCTGGCAGCATGGAAATGGGACCCCAAGGCCAACCCGCATGTCGTCGACATCAACGACGCCTCGGACGGCGACATCCTGATCGCCTATGCCCTCGGCCTTGCCGGCAAGGCATGGGGCGAGCCGCGGTACACCGAGGCGGGCCGGGCCCTGGCGACCGCCATCGGCGAGAACCTGTTCGCCACGATCAACGGCCGCACGGTCCTGTTGCCTGCCGTCCAGGGTTTCGCGCCGCCGGATCGACCCAAGGGCACCCTCGTCGTCAACCCGTCCTACTGGGTGTTCGAGGCCTTCCCGGTGCTGAAGGAGCTTGCGCCGCAATTCGCGTGGGACGCCGTCGCTTCCGCCGGCACTGAGATCGTCGCCGCCGCGCGCTTCGGCGAATCGGCCCTGCCCGCCGACTGGGTCACCATCAGCGCCAAGGGCCTCGAGCCGGCCGAGGGCTTCCCCGCCGTATTCGGCTACAACGCCATCCGCATTCCGCTCTATCTGGTCCGGGCCGGCATCCGCGGCACCTTTCTCGACCGCTTCGGTCCGCGCAACGCACAGGACGTCCCGGCCGTGGTCAACCTCACCACCGGCCGTGACACCAGCCAGCTCACCGATCCCGGCTATCGCATGATCGACGCCCTCGTCGCCTGCACGCGCGGCACACCCGTGCCCGAGGATCTGCTTCGGTTCGCGCCGACCAACTACTATCCTTCGACGCTTCACCTCCTCGGCCTCTCCTACCTCGCTTCAAGGGAGGGTCGATGCGCCTGATCCTCGGCGCAGTGCTGGTGATCCTTGCCGGGGCCACGGGCTGGCTGGTCGCGACGCGGCTGCCCGCGGAGGATCCCGCGACCCTGTTCGACGGCACGATGACGAGCTCGACCGCCGAGGCGGCGGATCGACCGATCCGGCGCGTCGCGCAGCCCGTCCGGGTCATTGTCGCCCAGGAAATGGCCCCGGCGACGCCGGACGAGCCGGTCGATCTCACCGAGCCGCGCCCCGCACCGGCCCCCGCCGTCGGCGCTGGCACCGCATCCGGCCCCCACGTCGACGAGTCGGCGCTTCGCTACTTCGCCCGACAGGGCGACCAGCGCCGGCTGAACGCGGAAATCGCCAGGCTCAAGGCGCTCTACCCGGACTGGGTGCCCCCCGCGGACCCCACCGCACCGGAGATCTTCGTCGATAGCGAGCTGGACGAGCTGTGGCAGCTCTTCTCCGAGGGCGACTATGCGGAGGTGCGGAGCCGTATCGCCGACCGCAGGACCCGCGAACCCGACTGGGTTCCGCCGGCCGCGCTCACCGACCTTCTCGACCAGGCCGACGCCCGCATCCGCCTGACCAACGCTTCCAATGCCAAGCAGTGGAAAACCGTCATCGATACCGCAGCGGCAAACCCCAGCCTGCTGACCTGCGACTATGTCGACGTGCTGTGGCGCGTGGCGGAGGCCTTCGCCAGGACCGAACGGCCCGGCCGGGCCAAGGACGCCTACCTCTACATCCTGACCAACTGCGACGACCCGGCGGAGCGGCTGGCGACCGTGCAGAAGGCGGCCGATATCCTTCCCGAGGACGATCTTCCGGACCTGCTCGCCCTCGATCGCGGTGGGGAGTTCGAGGCCGTCCAGGACATCATCCTCCGCCGTCGCGTCGGTGTCGCTGCGGAGAATCCGGAAATCATCTCGAGCCCCGAGGATCTCGGCCGGATCGAGGCGCTTGCCGCCGACAGCGACAGCGCCGACGATGCCCTCCTTCTGGGCTGGTACTACTATCGCCACGACGAGCCGGGCAAGGCGCTGGAATGGTTCGGCAAGGCGCGCGAGCGCGACCCCGCCAGCGCCAAGGCCAACGAGGGCTATACGCTGTCGCTGATCGACCTCAAGCGCTATGCCGACGCCGAGACCGCAAGCTTCGACTGGAACGAGAAGTCCGAGGACAATCTCGCCGCCTATCTGATTGCCGCCGTCGGCCTGCTCTCGATCGATCCGCCGCTGCGCATCTCCGAGCCGGTGCTGGAGCGCATGGCCGAAGTCATCGTCAGGGTGAAGAGCCTGCAGGGTGGCGAGCAGCTCGGCTGGTACGCCTACAATCTCGGGCAGGTTCGCACCGCGCTCCGCTGGTTCGAGACGGTGCGGCGCTGGGACCCCGAATACGAGCCGGCGGCATACGGCCTCGCCGTCGCCTACTGGGCGCTCAAGGACAAGGCCAGGGTCAACGCCATCATCCGCGAGTGGGGCAGCCGCTCCGAGCGCATCGCCAATATCGGCCAGCCCGGGCGCGCGGAGCTTCGCGGCAGCCGTCCGATCATCGACGTGGTGGTCGATCCGCCCGGCCCCGCCTCGACCCGCGTGCCCACCGACTATGCCTACGCCGAAACCGACATCGCACCCCGGAGCCCGGCCTATGTCGATGCCGCGCCGGTTGCCGTCGGCACCGGCGGCGGGACGAGCAGCGGTAGTTGCACCGGCACGACGCCGACCCGGGCTCTCTCGCCCGAATCGGCCCTCCGTCGCGGCTGGTGCCTGATGGACCTCAACCGCCCCGCCGAAGCGGCGATCGCCTTCGACATCGCGCTGCAGTCGACCAGCGCGAAGACCCGCGAGGACGCCGCCTATGGCGCGACGCTCGCCAATCTTCGCTCCGGGGTCACCGACCGGGCCTCGGTCTCCGCCGCGGCGGCGCCGATGTCGAAGAAGCGGCAGGGGGAGGTGACCCTCAGCATCCTCAGCCAGCAGGCGGTCGCCGCCTACGCCGATGGCCGCTATGTCGAGGCGATCCTGGCGCTCGAGGAGCGTGCGCGCCTCGCCCCCGAGCAGATGGACCTGATGATGCTGCGCGGCTGGAGCTACTTCAAGCTCGGCCGCCTGGCCGACGCCCGGCGGATCTTCGAGGCCGTCGCACGGACCGGCGTCCCCGATGGCGACAAGGGCCTGGCGGCTGTCGCCGCCGCCCAGGCCGGATTCGGCGGCGGTCGGTTCTGAGCGCTTCGCGCCGGCTAATCCCCGCCCGCCTCGAAGCGGGTGTCGAGATAGTCCCAGGTTTCAGACAGGAGCCGCTCCATCAGCCGCCGCGCCGCGGCCGGGCGCCGCCGGCCGATTGCATTGAGCACGTCCCTGTGACGCCCGAGGAACAGCGTGTAGTGGCTGGTCGACATGCGGTAGCTGACCAGGAGGCCGACCGCGATCAGCTTGCCCATCTGAAGCAGCAGGTCGTTGTGGGCGGCGGAAAGGATGGCGCGATGAAAATCGAGGTCCGCCATCACCGCCGCCGCCGTGGTCCGGTCGGCCTCGGCCTCGGCCATCACCGAGAACGCGCGCTCGATGACGGCGATCTCATCGGCGCTCGCGCGCTCGGCCGCAAGCGCCGACGCCTCGGGCTCGATCATCCGCCGGATCTCGAAGAGCTCCCGGAAGAAGGCCTGCGGCGCCATCGTGCCGTAGCGCCAGCCGAGCAGGTCGACATCGAGCAGGTTCCATTGGCTCGCCGGCAGCACCCGGATGCCCGTCCGGGTGCGCGATTCGAGCAGACCCTTGGCGGCGAGCGACTTCACCGCCTCGCGGACCACCGAACGGCTGGTGCCGAACTCACGGCCGAGATCGGCCTCGTTCGGCAGCGGGTCGCCCGGCCTGAATTCGCCCTGGACGATCCGGCTGCCGAGTTCCTCGACCACGGCCGCGAACCGGTTGCGCTTCCGGCTGGCGCCAAACAGCGCCGAAGAGTCGAACGTGAGCATCGCTGTCGCCGCCTGTGGTTCCGCGGGCATGGAAACCCCTGCGCGAGTATCCGGCAAAACCGCTCGGTCCGATAGGTTCATGCCGGATCCTCGCACGGCGCTCACCTCGACCGCAGCTTCGCCAGGAGGCGCTCTGCGGCCTCCGTGGCGAAGGCCTCGTCATTGATGTCGGTGTCGACCGTCACCAGCTCGACATTGTTGCCGACTCCGGCGCGGAGAGCCGCGAACAGCGCCGCGTCGGCCTCCGGGTCGTGAAACGGCTTGCCGGCCACGTCGATCAGCGACACGCCGCGCGCCGGAAGCATCAGCACGGTCGGCCCCTTCGCCCGCGACAGCTTCGCCGCGATGATCCGGCCGAGCGCGGCGTTCTCCTCCGCCGTGGTCCGCATCAGCGTCACCTGGGGGTTGTGCTGGTAGAACGTCCGCTCCGCGAACTGCGGAGGGACCGAGGCCCGCTCGCCGAAATTGACCATGTCGAGCGCCCCCACCGATACCACTTGCGGGATGCCCGCCTCGCCCGCCGCCTCGAGCCGGTCGGGCCCGGCGCTGAGGACGCCGCCGACCAGCTCGTCCGCCAGCTCGGTGGTGGTGACATCGAGGACCCCGGCGATGAAGCCGCCGCGGATCAGCGCTTCCATGCTGCGGCCGCCGGTACCGGTGGCGTGGAAGACCAGCACCTCGTATCCCGCCGCTTCCAGAACCTGCCTTGCCGTGGTCACGCACGGTGTCGTCACCCCGAACATGGTTGCGGCGATCAGCGGCCGGTCGTCGGTGCGGACCGGCGGCTCGGCACCGACCATCCCGGCGATGGCCCCGGCGGCATTGGCGATGATCCGTGCCGAGACCCGGTTGATGCCGGCTATGTCGACCACCGAGGGCATCATCGTCACGTCGAGCGCGCCGACATAGGGCCTGACGTCGCCGGCGGCCATGGTCGAGAGCATCAGCTTCGGCACGCCGACCGGCAATGCGCGCATCGCGGCGGTGGCCACCGCCGTGCCGCCGCCGCCGCCCATCGAGACGATGCCGTCGATCCGGCCCTCCCGGTGGAGCCGGGCCGCCAGCTCCGCCGCGCCCTTTGCCATCGCCGCCATCGCCTCGCCACGGTCGTTGCGGGCGCGGAGGGCGCCAAGATCGGTCCCGGCAGCCCGGGCCACCTCGGCGGCGCTCACCTCCGGCGGGTAGGCGGGGTCGGCGAGGACGCCGACATCGATGGTCAGCGTATCGACGCCGGCAGCCTCGATCCGGGCCTTGAGATAGGCGAATTCGGCCCCCTTGGTGTCGAGGGTGCCGATGATCGCGACGACCTTTCGGCTCATCGCCGGCCTCGGGCCGGAGGGGCGTGGCTGACCATCGTCGTTGCTTTCCTCCCTGGAAAGCGGAAGCCTATGGGCGACCGCGATCGGCGGCAAGACGCCGCCACGGGCCGAATCGCGCACCGCGCTTGCCCAAAAAGCCCAGAATGTCTATATAGCGCCGTCCCCGCGCGGCCCTCGATTTCGGTCGTCTGCGACCCGGCGTCCCCGCGGGACCAATGCCGAAACTGTCCGTCAAGCGCCGGACCGCTGAAAGCGGCCGCCTCCGAGGAGGCAGGATGGAACTCGGTCCCGATAACACCAACCGGCGGCAGGCGCGCCGTCGTAAAGGAGCTGCTTTTGTCTCTCGCTCAACCCCAGAAGGAAGATTTTGCCGCCCTCCTCGCCGAGTCCTTCGGCGACGAATCGCTGATGGAGGGCGCTGTCGTAAAGGGCACGGTGGTCGGCATCGAGAAGGATCTCGCCGTCATCGACGTCGGCCTCAAGACCGAAGGCCGCGTGCCCGTCAAGGAATTCAACGGTCCCGGCCGTGACCAGGAGCTCAAGGTCGGCGACGTGGTCGAGGTCTATCTCGAGCGCATCGAGAATGCGCTCGGCGAGGCCGTGCTGTCGCGCGAGAAGGCGCGGCGCGAGGAGAGCTGGGTCCGGCTCGAGGAGTCCTTCAACAAGGGCGAAAAGGTCACCGGCCAGATCTTCAACCAGGTCAAGGGCGGCTTCACCGTCGATCTCGACGGCGCCGTGGCCTTCCTGCCGCGCAGCCAGGTCGATATCCGCCCGGTCCGCGACGTGACCCCGCTGATGCACACGCCGCAGCCGTTCCAGATCCTGAAGATGGACAAGCGGCGCGGCAACATCGTCGTCTCGCGCCGCACCGTGCTCGAGGAGACCCGCGCCGAGCAGCGTTCGGAGCTGGTCCAGAGCCTCGAGGAAGGCCAGATCATCGAGGGCGTCGTCAAGAACATCACCGACTACGGTGCGTTCGTCGACCTCGGCGGCATCGACGGCCTGCTGCACGTCACCGACATCGCCTGGCGGCGCATCAACCACCCGACCGAGGTGCTCTCGATCGGCCAGACCGTCAAGGTGCAGATCATCCGGGTCAACCACGAGACCCACCGCATCTCGCTCGGGATGAAGCAGCTCGAGGCCGATCCGTGGGAGGGCATCGAGGCCAAGTACCCGGTCGGCGTCAAGTTCAAGGGCCGCGTCACCAACATCACCGACTACGGCGCCTTCGTCGAGCTCGAGCCCGGCATCGAAGGCCTGATCCACGTCTCCGAGATGTCGTGGACCAAGAAGAACGTCCACCCCGGCAAGATCGTCTCCACCTCCCAGGAGGTCGAGGTGATGATTCTCGAGGTCGACCCGGTCAAGCGGCGCATCTCGCTCGGCCTCAAGCAGACCCTCGACAATCCGTGGGAAGCCTTCGCCGCCAGCCATCCGGTCGGCACCGAGGTCGAAGGCGAGGTCAAGAACAAGACCGAGTTCGGCCTGTTCATCGGCCTCGACGGCGATGTCGACGGCATGGTCCACCTCTCCGACCTCGACTGGAACCGTCCGGGCGAGCAGGCGATCGAGGACTACAATCGCGGCGACATGGTCCGCGCCCAGGTGCTCGATGTTGATGTCGAGAAGGAGCGTATCTCGCTCGGCATCAAGCAGGTCGGGGGCGATCCGTTCGCCACCGCGGCGGCCGGCGACATCCGCAAGGGCTCGGTCGTCACCTGCGAGGTGATCGAGGTCAAGGAAGGCGGCCTCGAGGTGAAGATCGCCGACACCGACCTCACCGCCTTCATCCGCCGCTCCGACCTGTCGCGTGACCGGTCCGAGCAGCGCCCGGAGCGGTTTGCCGCGGGCGAGAAGGTCGATGCGCGGGTCACAGCCTTCGACAAGAAGGCCCACAAGATCTCGGTTTCGATCAAGGCGCTCGAGATCGCCGAGGAGAAGGAGGCGGTTGCCCAGTACGGCTCGACCGACTCCGGCGCCTCGCTCGGCGACATCCTCGGCGCGGCTCTCCGCGCCCGCCAGGATACGGGTGCCTCGGAGGACGCCGAGGACGATGCCGGCGTCTCCGAAGAGGCCGAGACGGAGGACGAGGGGAACGAGAAGTAGCCTCCTCCTCCGATCGACACGAAATCGGGAGGCTCGCGGCGGGAACGCCGCGGGCCTTTCCTTTTGTCCGCGCCGGTGCGAGACCATGCGCCGTCATGGACGACCTCTTCCCGCCCGATAGCCCCGGCTTCCTGCACCGGCCCTACTGGCGCGCGACTGAGCAGGCCGAGGCGCTTTCGGCCGTCCGCGCCGTGGTCGCCGCGGCGCCGTTCTACACGCCGGAGATGCCGCGCAGCGGCCGGCCCTTCTCGGTGCGCATGACCAACTGCGGGAGCCTCGGATGGGTGTCGGACCGCAGCGGCTACCGCTACCAGGCCACCCACCCCGTGACCGGGGCGCCGTGGCCGCCGATTCCGCCCGTCATCCTCGAGGTCTGGAAGGCGGTCTCGGGCTACTCGTATCCGCCCGAGGCCTGCCTTGTGAACCACTATGCGCCCGGGGCCAAACTCGGCCTCCACCAGGACGTCGACGAGGCGGACTTCACCGCCCCGGTGGTCTCGCTCTCGCTCGGCGACGATTGCCGGTTCCGGCTCGGCGGCGCGACGCGCGCCGAACCGACCCGGGCCATGCGCCTCGCCTCCGGCGACGTGGTTGTGCTGGGCGGCGATTCCCGCCTGGCCTTCCACGGCGTCGACCGCATCTATCCCGGCACGTCCACGCTGCTCCGGGACTGGTTCACGGAAGGCGGACGCATCAACCTGACGCTTCGCCGGGTGACGAGGCCGGTGTGACCGCCGAAGGACCGGTTCCAGCTCGTATCCGTCCGACGAGTTCGTTCTCGCAGAGCTTGAACCCGAGGTAGAGGGCGATCGACAGATAGCCGAAGCCGACCAGCTCGACCGCCTGGCGCAGCCCGCCCAGCTGGAGGGCCAGCAGGCCGTGCGTGGAGAGAAAGCGGAAGTTGGCCATGAACAGGAACACGAGATTGTAGGACACCCAGGCGAACGCCCCTCCGAAGATGCCCATCGCCAGGAAGACGATCACCGCGTTCCAGGACGAAGGGCTCAGCCAGCGTGCGATCCTTTTCATGCTCTCGGCTCCCAAGGCATCGATGTTTCGGTGCGGCGGCGGCATGCGCCGGGATGCGACTGCAGGACCGGTCGCTGCCCCTGAGGGTTCGGCCCAGGCGGGTGCGAGGTTAGCACGGGCGGGAATCACGGCAGCCGTCGCCGAGCCCGCCGGCGTTTCCCGGCTGGTCGGCAACGGCTTCATCTCGTCATTGCCGAGGGGACCTGGCGAGGCCGGTCAATCCCTCGGGCTCGGGCCCTTGATCAGGGCTTGACGCCCTCGGCAGGCGTCATCCAGCCCTGCATCGCGCCACCGGGGACCTCGATGATCGCGACGCGGCCGACCTCGGGGATATCCCAGGGCTCGCGGACCACCTTGCCGCCGGCCGACTTGAGCTTGGCCACGCGCCCATCGACATCGTCCACCGCCAGATGCGTGAACCAGTGGTCGGGAACGCCCTCGAACATCGGCCCGCTCATCTCCATCATCCCGGCGACCATCTGGCCGTTGGACGAGACAATGGTGTAGGTGCCGGACATGCCGTCGCCCGGCATCGGCATGTCCTCATAGGTCCAGCCGAGGGTCTTGGCGTAGAAATCCCTCGCGGCCTTGACGTCGCGGGTCATCAGCTCGTTCCAGTGGAATGCGCCGTGGGCGGTCATCTGCTCTCCTCCGATTAACCGATGGGTTAAACGACACAGTAGCTGAACCGCGGCCGCGCGCAAGTCACTGGGGCGCGATCGCGATCCGGACTGCTGACATCTGCCGACGCGATGCCCCGGGGCCGACGCTCCGCTACTCGGTCTCCTCGAAACAAGGTGCCACGCGCCGCACTTCGACCGTCGACCATTCCGTCGCCGGGCACTGCTCGGCGATGGCGATCGCCTCCTCGCGGGTCGCGCAGTCGAGCCAGAAGAACCCGCCGACGATTTCCCTGGCCTCGGCGAAGGGTCCGTCGACCATGGCGTGGTTCTGCCCGCGCTTCCGCATCCGGACAGCATCGTCCGGCAGCGCCAGCGCCTCGGCAACCTTGAGCTTGCCGCGGGCCTGGAGTTCGGCGGCGAAACCCACCATGCGCTCGTAGCGCTCGCGCCGCTCGGCCTCGGGCGGCCGGCGCCGCTCCCCGACATCTTCCATGATGAGCAGCATGTAGCCCATGGCGCACCTCCCGCGTTGCCAGCCGCGGCGTCCTATAGCGGACCCGCCCGGGCGGAGGAAGACCGCTTCCTCGGCCCGGCCCCGGATTTGGCGTCAGGCGGGTGCCGCGTCGCAGTTGACCATCCACGGTATGCCGAAACGGTCGGTCAGCATGCCGAAGCGCTGGGCCCAGAAGGTCTGCTCCATCGGCATCGTCACGGTGCCGCCCTCGGCCAGCGCGGCGAACACCTTCTCGGCCTCGTCGGCGCTCCCGACATGGAGCGAGACCGAGATGCCCTGCGGAGTCTTCTGGTAGTCCGGCGGCGAATCGGACGCCATGATCTCGGCATCGCCGACCTTGAGGCGGGCGTGCATGATCTTGTCGCGCCACTCGGCGGGAACGTGCGCCTCGGCCGGGGTTCCGGCGTGCGGCATCAGGTCGACGATCCTGCCGCCGAGCGCCGTCTCATAGAACCGGAACGCCTCGGCGCAGGTGCCGGGGAAGGTGAGATAGGCGATGATCTTCATTGGCGTGCACCTTTCGTTTTGGACCGGCGGACGCCTTTGGCGGCATCCGTCGGATCTGTGACGAACGGGCGGCCCGTGAATCGACCAGGGCTTTGCCGCTATCCCCCGAGATTGAAAGCCGCGAGCGCCGCCATGTTGACGATGTCGGAGTCCTTGGCGCCGAGCGAGACGATCTGCACGGGTTTGTCGAGCCCGACCAGGAGGGGGCCGACCACCGTCGAGCCGCCAAGCTCCTGAAGCAGCTTGGTCGAGATCGAGGCCGAGTGCCAGGCGGGCATGATCAGCACGTTTGCCGGTCCCGACAGGCGACAGAACGGATAGGCCGACATCGCCGCCGCGCTCAGCGCCACGTCCGCCGCCATCTCGCCGTCATACTCGAAGTCGACCCGGCGCCCGTCGAGGATCTGCACCGCCTCGCGGACCTTCCGCGCCCGCTCGCCCTCGGGCTGGCCGAAGGTCGAATAGGCCAGGAAGGCGACCCGGGGCTCGTAGCCCATGCGCCGCGCCACGCCGGCGGTCTCCTCGGCGATGTCGGCGAGCTCCTCCGCCGTCGGCATCTCGTGAACGGCGGTGTCGGCGACCAGCACCGTGCGGCCGCGGGCGAGCACGATCGACACGCCGATGATGCGGTGGCCGGGCTTGGCGTCGATCGCCTTGCGCACGTCGTCGAGCACGGTGGCGTAGTTGCGGGTGACGCCGGTGACCATGGCATCGGCGTCGCCGAGCGCCACCATGCAGGCGCCGAAGGCGTTGCGGTCGGTATTGGCCAGACGCTGACAGTCGCGGAACAGGTAGCCGCGCCGCTGCAGCCGCGAATAAAGGAAGTCGGCGTAGTCGAGATTGCGGCTCGACAGCCGGGCGTTGTGGATCTCGATGCCCTCGCGGATATCGATGCCGGCGCGCTCGGCGGCCGCCCGTACCGTCTCCTCGCGGCCGATCAGCACCGCGGTACCGAGCTTGTTATGGACGAAGCTCGCGGCGGCGCGGATCGTCTGCTCCTCCTCGCCCTCGGCGAACACCACCCGCTTCGGCGCGCGCTTGACGCGCTGGTAGATGCGCTGGAGCGTGCCGACGATCGGGTCGCGGCGGGCCGAGAGCTGCATCTTGTACGCCGGCATGTCGATGATCGGCTTGCGCGCCACGCCCGAATCCATCGCCGCCTTGGCGACCGCGGCGGGGATCTCGCTGATCAGCCGCGGGTCGAACGGTACCGGGATGATGTAGGCGGGCCCGAACTTCGGGCGGATGCCCTGATACGCGGCGGCCACCTCGTCCGGCACGTCCTCGCGGGCGAGGGCGGCAAGTGCCTCGGCCGCGGCGATCTTCATAGCGTCATTGATGCTGGTCGCCCGCACGTCGAGGGCGCCGCGGAAGATGTAGGGAAAGCCGAGGACGTTGTTGACCTGGTTCGGGTAGTCGGAGCGGCCGGTGGCGACGATCGCGTCGTCACGGATCTCGGCCACCTCCTCCGGCGTGACCTCCGGGTCGGGATTGGCCATGGCGAAGATGATCGGCTTCGGCGCCATCGAGCGGATCATCTCGGCGGTGAAGGCGCCCTTGGCCGACAGGCCGTAGACCACGTCGGCGCCGTCGAGCGCGTCGGCAAGGGTGCGCGCCGGGGTCTCGACGGCATGGGCCGACTTCCACTGGTTCATGCCCTCGGTGCGGCCCTTCCAGATCACGCCCTTGGTGTCGCACAGGAGCACGTTCTCGGGCGGCATGCCCATCGCCTTGACCAGCTCGACGCAGGCGATGCCCGCCGCGCCGGCGCCGTTGCAGACCAGCCTGGTGGTCTTGATGTCGCGGCCGGTGAGATGGAGCGCATTGATCAGGCCGGCAGTGGCGATGATCGCGGTGCCGTGCTGGTCGTCGTGAAAGACCGGGATGTCCATCAGCTCGCGCAGGCGCGATTCGATGATGAAGCAGTCCGGGGCCTTGATGTCCTCGAGATTGATGCCGCCGAAGGACGGCCCGAGATAGCGAACCGAGTTGATGAAGGCGTCGACGTCCTCGGTGTCGACCTCGAGGTCGATCGAATCGACGTCGGCAAAGCGCTTGAACAGCACTGCCTTGCCCTCCATCACCGGCTTGGAGGCGAGCGCCCCGAGATTGCCGAGGCCGAGAATGGCGGTGCCGTTGGAGATCACCGCGACGAGGTTGCCGCGGGTGGTGTAGTCGAAGGCGAGGCTGGGATCCTCGGCAATGGCCCGCACCGGCACCGCGACGCCGGGCGAATAGGCAAGCGAGAGGTCCCGCTGCGTGGCCATCGGCTTGGTCGGGCTGATCTCGAGCTTGCCCGGCCGGCCGTTGGCGTGGAAGGCCAAAGCCTCCTGATCGGTGACGGAGGGGCCGGCCTTGCCGGGCTTGGGCGGCTTCGACGGGGCGTTCATCGGCGGTTCCTTGCGCGCCTGCCGGCGTCCTCGGCGGCGATTGTTATTTGGGCGGGCGGCGACGATAGCACCGCCGCGCGACAGGACAAACCATCCGCCGACCCGCGCGGCAAGCAAAATCGGGCCGTGGCGGCGGCCGGTTCGGCCGTTATCTGCCGCGTTGCCGCGGGGGAGCGGGTGGTCGCGTCAGGCCGGTGCGGGCAAGATGGTTGCCGCGACAGGCGTAGGCCGGCGTGGCGCCTCGAGTTGCCGCTATGTTTGGGACCATTGCGACAAACCGAGCCACGACAGCGCAGGGTGCCGACCTGGCATGATGTGCTCGACGATGCCGGGAAGGATATTCAATCCCGTGTCGCTATGGATGTGCGACGAAGGCGATGCGCATTGCGGCCGCTGCCAGGACAAGAGCAGTCATTCCCCGCGTTCTGATATCGCCAAGCCGGGGACGCGGCGTCGCCCTTCTGGCGTTTGCGCCATAATACCGGATCGAGATCCCTCTTCCCTGATCTCCAGATTGAACCTGCTCCTTGCCGCAAGAATCCCGAAACCCGCAGCAGGTCTTCCCTGACCTCAGACGTGCGGCACGGCCTTGCCAAGCGGTTGTACCGCCAAGCGTAGACCCATCGTGCGAAGCACTGCATTCAGGCTGCGCAGTTCCGGGTTCCCCTTCTGCGAAAGGGTTCGGTAGAGTTGCGTAGGGTTCAGCTCGGCCGACTTAGCGACGGCGGGCACGCCGCCAAACGCCTTGGTCATTTGCCGCAGTGTCACCAACAGCTCGCCCTGGTCGCCATCCGCAAGGATCGCATCGAGTGTGGCGGCCGCCGCCGCCGGGTCGTTCCGGAACAGGTCGGCCATTGCCTCGTCATGACTACGGTCTTTCATCGTCATCGCTCCTTCAATCGACACGGTTCTGCCAGTCGCGCCAATAGCCACATGCCCTGTCGATGTCGGCCTCTTGTGTTCGTTTGGTGCCGCCACACAAGAGCAGCATCACCGTCTTGCCTGATCGCGCATAGTAAACCCGGTAACCGGGCCCGACATCGACGCGCAACTCATGGACGCCCTCGCGCAGCGGCTTGAAGTCTCCGAAATTGCCTTGCTCAAGTCGGTTCAATCGCCGAATGATCGCTGCCTTGGCCTGTACGTCGCGCAGCTTTTGCAACCAGGCGGCAATCAGATCTTCGCCGTCACGCGTGACGTAGTGCCGTACATCGAACATATGGGCGATCTTCGTTTAAAAACGAAGATCTTTCAAGCCGGACCGTTCCCAACAATGTGGGAGCGGCATTTCCGCGGCGGTTTCAGTTGGTCTCCGGCCGAGCGTCTGCGACGGGTCGCCCGCCTCACGCGCCGCCTCACACCCCGGCTGCGGCCTTGATCAGGGCCTTGGCGTCGTCGGAATCCCATTCCGCCGGGCCCTCGAGGATGCCGATCTCGCATCCCTTGCCGTCGACCAGGAGGGTGGTGGGAAGGCCGAGGGCGAGGCCGGCATTCTTGAGCCTCTGGAAGAACTTGCCCGAGACCTCGGAGTAGAGCGGCAGGCCGGTGACGCCGATATCAGTGAGGAAGGCCTCGGCCCGCTCGGTGCTGTCGATGTTGATCGGCACGACGGCGAAGCGCTCGCCGCCGAGCTCGGCCTCGAGGCGGTCGAGGGTCGGCATCTCCTCGCGGCAAGGGACGCACCAGGTCGCCCAGACATTGACCAGCGAGACCTTGTCGCCGAGGGAGGCGAGGGTGACCGGTTCGCCGTCGGGATCGGTGAAGGCGAGGTCGGCGAGGCTGCGCGGCTCGGTGGCGATGCGGAAAGCGGCGACCTGCCCTTTGGCATGGGGAGCGACGCGCTCGGCGGCGGCCAGCGCATCGTCGCAATCGGCATTGGCGGCGAGGTTGCCGTTGCCATCGCCGGAGCCCATGACATATACCGCGACCGCACCGGCCACGAGGCCGGCGACGGCCGCCCCGACGAAGACCGGGAGGAGGCGGCGCTGACGGGACGACGGTTCGGACATTTCGGTCACATCTCCGGAGCAGGCATGACAAGCCGCATGTGGGGCGGGCGCTTCGCCGAAGGCCCCGACGCCATCATGGAAGAGATCAACGCCTCGATCGATTTCGATCGCAAGCTCTTCCGCCAGGACATCGCGGCTTCGAGGGCGCATGCCCGCATGCTGGCCGCGCAAGGGATCATCGCGGCCGAGCTTGCCGAAAAGATCGATGGCGGTCTAGACACGATCCTGCGAGAGATTGAAGCAGGCGCGTTCACGTTCACGCGCGCGCTCGAGGACATCCACACCCATGTCGATGCTCGGCTGACCCAGCTGATCGGGCCCGAGGCCGGGCGGCTGCACACCGCGCGGTCGCGGAACGACCAGGTCGCCACCGACTTCAGGCTGTTCGTGCGCGACGCGATCGACCGCATCGACGCCGGCTTGCGCGACCTCCAGGCGGCGCTCGCCGAGAAGGCGCTCGAGCATGCCGGCACGGTGATGCCGGGCTTCACCCACCTCCAGACCGCCCAGCCGGTGACGTTCGGCCATCACCTCCTGGCCTATGTCGAGATGACCGCCCGCGACCGCGGCCGCTTCGCCGATGCCCGCAGGCGTCTCAACGAATCCCCGCTCGGCTCGGCGGCGCTGGCCGGCACCTCGTTCCCGATCGACCGGGCGATGACGGCGAAGGCGCTCCGGTTCGACCGGCCGACGGCGAACTCGCTCGACGCGGTCTCGGACCGCGACTTCGTGATAGAGACGCTGGCGGCGGCAAGCCTTTGCGCGGTCCACCTCTCGCGCTTTGCCGAGGAGATCGTGATCTGGTCGTCGGCCGGCTTCGGCTTCGTCCGGCTCTCGGACCGATTCACCACCGGCTCCTCGATCATGCCGCAGAAGCGCAATCCCGACGCGGCGGAGCTGGTGCGGGCCAAGAGCGGCCGGATCATCGGCGCGCAGACCGCTCTCCTGATCGTGTTCAAGGGCCTACCGCTCGCCTACCAGAAGGACATGCAGGAGGACAAGGAGCAGGCCTTCGACGCGATCGAGGCGCTGGAGCTGGCGATCGCCGCCACCGCCGGCATGGTCCGCGACATGAGCGTCGACAAGGCGGCGATGCGAAAGGCGGCAGGCGCCGCCTTCTCGACCGCCACCGACCTTGCCGACTGGCTGGTGCAGGCGCTCGGCCTCACCTTCCGCCAGGCCCACGAGGTGACCGGCAGGATCGTCCGGCTGGCCGAGGAGCGGAAGCTGCCGCTCCACCGGCTGAGCCTTGGCGAGATGCAGTCGGTCGAGCCGCGGATCACCGAGGCGGTCTACGACCGGCTCGGCGTCGGGCGCTCGGTGGCGAGCCGTACCAGCCACGGCGGTACCGCGCCCAACAACGTGCGGCGCGAGGCCCGGCGCTGGCTGCGGCGGCTCGAGAAGGAAGCTGGCGCGGCGGCCTGAGCCGCGGTCAGGCGGTCCGGGCCGGCAGGCGGGCCTCGACCCAGCCTAGAATGTCCGCGAGCACCTCCTCCTTGCCGAGGTCGGCGAGGAGGTCGTGATAGTGCCCCTCGTAGAGCTTCAGCGTCTTGTCGGTCGAGCCGGCATGCTCATAGAAGAACTCGCTGCCGTGGCAGACGGTCGCCTTGTCCTCGGTGCCGTGCATGATCAGCACCGGCAGGGTGATGGTCCCGAAAGACTCGCGGAGGTGCTCGTCGGCGCGTACGAGGGCCGCTACGGTGAGCGCCGGCTGGACCTCGTTGGCGATCAAAGGGTCGCTTTCGAGCCGTGCGAGCGCCTCAGGGTCGCGGGTGAAGTCCTTGTTGTGGAGCTTCAGCACCGGCAGCCGTGGCGCGAGATGGCTGAGGCCCTTGATCGCCGCGAGGGCAAAGCCGGGCGCCGGCACCTGGAAGGCGAAGCTCTCGCAGATGAAGCCGGCAAGCTCGGCCTGATTGTCGAGGACATAGGTGGCAGAGACGACGCCGCCGGCGCTGTGGCCGAGCAGGAAGACCGGCAATCCGGGATCGCGCTCCTTGGCTATCCGGATGACGCCGGCGACGTCGGCGACATAGTCCGCGATGTCCTCGACGTAGAAGCGCTCTCCCTCCGAGCGGCCGCGGCCGCGGAGGTCGAGGGCGTAGACAGCGAAGCCGGCCTCGGCGAACCGGCCGGCGGGCCAGGCATATTGGCCGCCGTGCGAGTTGACGCCGTGGCAGATGACGATCACCGCCCGGGGCGCACCATCGGGTCGCCACGAGCGGAAGAATATCTCGAGATTGCCCTTGCCGGCATAGGTCTCTTCGGAAGAAGCTCGATCCATTGGGAGTCTCCGGGTCGCGTGGTGGACTGGCGAAGAACCCGCAAACGGCCACGCGCCGGCGGGCGCGGAGGATGTCCGCCCGCCATCCGCGTGTCCCGCATTCACGTTGTGGTTGATCCGCCGGGTGCTACGATACGGATGCACGGCGTCGCGACAATGATCGCAAACGTCAGAGTTTTGGCCGAGAATGACAATATCGAAATCGACCGGGCCGGTCGTCGAAGTGGGGATCGTCGTCTATCCCGGCGTCCAGCCGGCGGCGGTGCACGGCCTGACGGATCTTCTCGCGATTGCCGACCGGCTTGCGCTGGAGCGTTTTCCGCAGAGACGGCGGGTCCGCGTCACCCATTGGCTGCCGGAGCGCAGCGAGGCCGGCGCCGACCCTTGCGTTTTTGACAGCCTGCCCGGCAGTCCTCGTCTCCCAGTCGTTCTGATGCTGCTGCCGACGATGGTGGACCTGCCGTCGCCGGAGACGAGCGAGCGCCTGGCGCAATGGCTGAACGAGCGCCATGCGGCCGGCGTGACGTTGGTCTCGGTCTGCTCCGGCGCCTATGTGCTGGCCGCCACCGGGCTGCTCGACGGCAGGACAGCCTCGACCCACCAGAGTTTCGCCCGACGGCTGTCGGCAAGCTTCCCGAAGATCGGCATCGATGTCGAGCGCCGTATCATCGACCTCGGCGATGTCATCACCGCCGGCGGATTCATGGCGTGGGTCGACGTCGGGCTGATGCTGGTCGAGCGGTTCTTCGGCGCCGGCCTTCGCTCGGATACGGCGCGGTTCATGTTCGCCGACCCGGTGACGCGCGACAACGCCTATTTCGCCGGCTTCCCCCCGATCCAGTCCCACAGCGACGAGGCGGTGCGGCAGGCGCAGGAGCTGGTCCACACCCGCGACGGCACCAACCTGACGCTGGC
>Ga0207773_100346_pt1 | contig 21424 bp, 23 predicted proteins | sample TtaePargueraPR_2_FD_187281 | JGI IMG/M metagenome (GOLD analysis project Ga0207773, IMG submission 187281) | Aerobic enrichment media microbial communities from Bioluminiscent Bay, La Parguera, Puerto Rico - Tt and M1 (3) (SPAdes) | ecosystem: Environmental > Aquatic > Marine > Unclassified ...
TGAACGCATAGCGCTGCACCACAACCGTGAAGCACACCAGCACACACCCCAAAGCCAGCCACGACAAAACCTGCCCAACAAGCCAGTTCAAACCGCTGATCAGGCGCGTGAACGCCACCAATATCTGCATTCAAACCCTCCCTGCCCGCTCTTTCCCGGCGGACCCAGGACCGATAGGACGGCAACTGGTGCGATTTCAATGGCCAGCGCACCGGCAGAACCGACAAAGCGATCCGCACCCCGTAAAACTGGGTAGCGCGACCGGCCGCGAAAAAAATCTGCGGCATCGGGATTAAATTGCGGCGGGCGGTGTTTGTGGTTTTGGAGGCCGCTGTCCGGCCTCGCAACAGGAAGGACAATCCCATGCATTTCCGTTCGCTTCTGGCTGGCGCAACAGCCCTGGCCCTGCTCGCCACACCTGCCCTTTCCGCCGAATATCTCGGAGGCGCGGTCATGTCGACCGACATCGGCGGCCAGATGGTGCTCACCGATGCCAATGGCATGACGCTCTACATTTTCGACAAGGACGAGCCCGGCGTCTCCAATTGCTACGACAGTTGCGCCGACAACTGGCCGCCGCTATTTGCCGATGATGCCGCCATGGCCGAAGGCGACTTCTCTGTCGTCGAACGGACCGACGGCACCAAGATGTGGGCCTACAAGTCCATGCCGCTCTATTACTGGGTCAACGACATGAACCCCGGCGACACCACGGGTGACGGCGTTGGCGGCGTCTGGCATCTTGCCGTTGAATAATCCTGGCTGACGCATAGGAACAATAGGCGTGGTCGATTTTCTCGATGAGCTCGAAGCAAACGTGCCGGCCTTGCGCCGCTACGCCCGCGCGCTCACCCGCAATATCGACCGCGCCGATGACCTGGTACAGGATTGCCTGGAGCGTGCCATCTCCCGCCGTGGGCTGTTTCGCTCCAGCGGGCCGGTGCGCCCCTGGCTCTTCACCATCCTGACCAATCTGCACCGCAACGCCCTGCGCACCGAGCGCCGCCATGGCCCGACCGTGGACATGGACACCTTGCCCGAATTGGGCACGCCGGCGCCGCAGCCGGCCCACATGGCGCTGAACGAAATCGCCCGCGCCATCGATACCCTGCCCCTCGACCAGAAGGAGGCGCTGCTGCTTGTGACCCTGGAAGGGACGCCCTATGCCGAGGCGGCGGACATTCTGCAGATCCCGCTCGGCACTTTGATGAGCCGGCTGGGCCGCGCCCGCGCCGCCCTGCGCCAGCTGACCGGAGCGACCCATGAGCCGCATTTGAGGACCGTCAAATGAGTGAGATCGATCGCGACAGCTTGATGGCCTATCTCGACAACCAGCTCGGTCCGGACGATCGCGCCGAAATGGAGCGCCGGCTGGCCGCCGATCCGGAAGCCGCGACCGAGGCCGCGTTGATGCAGCGCCAGGCCGATGCCATCCGCACGCTTTATGGCCCGGCCGCGAACGAACCGGTACCCTCGCGCCTCAGCCCCCATCGCATGGCCCTCGCCGCCCAGCGCCGCCGCTGGCAGGACATGGCCCGCGCCGCCATGATTATTGCAGTCCTTGGCATCGGCATGGCCGTCGGCTGGCTGCTGCGTCCCTGGGCTGACAATCCTGCACTCTACAACCGCCTGATCGCCGATGCCGTCAGCGCCCATACCGTATTCGTGGCTGAGGGCCGCCACGCCGTGGAGGTTGCAGGCGAAGAAACCGACCACCTCTCAAGCTGGCTCTCCAATCGCCTCGAGACCCCCCTGGCCATGCCCGACCTCGCCACGGCCGGGTTCAGCTTCCTCGGTGGACGCTTGCTGCCTGCTCCTGCCATTCCCGGTGGGCGCGCAGCCCAGCTGATGTATGAAGACGCCGACGGCGAGCGCGTCACGCTCTATATCACGCCCAAGACGGGCGTTAACGGCCCCAGCCTCGAACTCGTCCGGCTGGGGGGTGACAACGCCCTTTATTGGGCCAATGCCACTATCACCTGCACCATTGTCGGCCCGCAGCCGCCGGCCCAATTGCAGGCCCTGGCCGATACCGTCTTTGCCCAATTGACGCCGTCCTCGGCGCCAGGCTCCGATTATCGTCCCATTTAGCTGCGCTTCGGCGCGTTGCGGGGTGGAATGTCGTTCGAATAGATATTGTGCAGCCCGACATTGAGGATGTCGCGCTCGCCGCAGAGCGCCATGGTGGTATCGAGTTCCTTGCGCATGATCTCGAGTACGCGTGTCACCCCCGCCTCGCCCCCAGCCCCCAGGCCATAAAGCATGGGCCGGCCGATAAAGGTCGATTTGGCCCCATAGGCCAGCGCCTTGATCACGTCCTGCCCCGAGCGGATGCCGCTATCGAGATAGACCTCGGTCTTGTGGCCCACGCGATCCACGATCTCGGGCAAGACCCGAATAGTCGAGGGCGCCCCGTCGAGCTGCCGTCCGCCATGATTGGAAACGACAATCGCATCGGCGCCATTGTCGACCGCCGCCTGCGCATCGTCCGCATCCAGCACGCCCTTGACGATCACCGGCCCGCCGAAGCGCTCCTTGATCCATTTGACGTCGCCCCAGTTGAGCGTCGGATCGAACTGGCTCGCCGTCCAGGCCGAGAGCGATGCCAGGTCATGATCGCCACCCACATGGCCCACAATATTGCGGAAAGTGTGCCGCCTGGTGCCCAGCATGCGCAGGCACCAGAGCGGGTGCTGCATCATCTGCCAGATTGAATAGGGCGTGAACTTGGGCGGGGTGGAGAGCCCGTTCTTGATGTCGCGGCGCCGCTGCCCCAGGATCTGCAGATCCATGGTCAGCACCAGCGCCGAACACTTGGCCGCCTTGGCCCGGTCGATCAGCCGGTTGATGAAATCGCGATCGCGCATCACATAGAGCTGGAACCAGAAGGGCGCTGTCGTGTTTTCGGCAATGTCCTCGATCGAGCACACGCTCATGGTCGAGAGCGAAAAGGGAATGCCGAACTTCTCCGCCGCCTTGGCCGCCTTGATCTCGCCATCGGCCACCTGCATGCCGCCGGTTGCCGCCGGGGCGATGGCCACCGGCATGGCGATCTCCTGGCCCAGCATCTTCACCTTGAGATTGCGCCCCTCAAGGTTCACCGCCACCTTCTGGTTGAGCTTGATCTTTTGAAAATCGCTCTCGTTCTCGCGATAGGTGCTCTCGGTATACGACCCGCTATCGGCATATTCGAAGAACATCTTGGGCACCCGGCGATGCGCCAGCCGCTTCATCTCGTCAACAGTCAGGACCTTGTCGATGGCGGTCATTCTGGGCGCTCCGGCGTGATCTCCAGCCTGCCCTAGCAACTAACATGTTAGCAGTCAATGCGACCTATGGGGCGCCCCACCTGCCCCTATGGCGGGAGGGGGCGCGGCAGATTATCTCACCGGGTCTGCTTCCCCCGCCCCAAAACCAGCGTCGCGAACACCACGCAAAACCCGAACACCACCATGCCGCCTGCCAGTACATGCGCCTTGTCCCATTCGAGCCGCTCGACAAAGTCATAAATGGCGATGGAGAGCACCTTGGTCTGGCCGGGGATATTGCCCCCGATCATCAGCACCACGCCGAATTCGCCCATGGTATGGGCAAAGGCCATGATGGCCCCCACCAGATAGCCGGGCCGGGCCAGAGGCATCTCGATGCGCCAGAAGCGCCGCGCCCGCGACGCACCCAGCGTTTCGGCCACTTCGAGCACTTCGGTTTCGATGGCCGCAAAACTGTTGCGCAGCGGCTGTACCATGAAGGGCAATGAGGCGATCACCCCGCCAATGATCAGGCCCGGGAACGAGAAGGCCAGCGTGCGCGCGCCCCAAAGCCCCGCAATCCAGCCCCCCGGGCCGTTCGGCCCCAGCGCCAGCAACAGGTAAAAGCCCAGCACGGTCGGCGGCAATACGAGTGGCAAGGTCACCAATGCGCCCACCGCGTTCCGCCCTTGCCCCTCTCCCTGCGCGAGCCACCGGGCGATAGGGGTCGCAACCACGACCAGAATCACGGTCACGCACAGCGCTAGGGCAAGGGTTAGGAGGATCGGAGAGAAAAGTGGGGCAGGGTCCATCAGGGGACAACGTAACCCGCCGCCTCAATCACCGCCACCGCCTCATCGCTGCGCAGGAAATCCAGAAACGCCAGTGCCGCCGCATTGTCTTCGCCAGCCTTGAGCAACACCGCCCCCTGCGCGATCGGCGTATGCAACTCCGTCGGCACCAGCCACGCATCCGTCTTGCCCAGCACCTGGCTGGCCGCGACGAATCCCATCTCGGCATTACCGCTTTCAACGAACTGCAGCGTCTGGGAAATATTCTCGCCCATGACCAGCCGGGGCGCTATGGCATCATATAATCCCAGCGCCGTCAGCGTCTCCACCGCCGCCGCGCCATAGGGCGCCGCCCCGGGGTCGGCAATCGCGAGCTTCTCGAAATCGCCCCTCAGCACCGCCCCGCCGCCACTCACATCGCGCCCCGGCGCATAGAGCGCCAGCCTGCCCTCTGCATAGACGAAAAAACTGCCCTGAACGCCCAGCCCTTCGGCGATGGCCCGCCACGGCCGCGCCGTGTCAGCTGCCAGGAACACATCGAAGGGCGCCGCCTGGGTGACCTGCGCATAAAGCTGGCCGGTGGCACCAAAGCTCAGCTCCAGCTGGTGCTCACCCTTGGCTTCGAACAGGGTTTCCAGGTCCTCGGCCACCGCGATGAAATTTGCAGCGACGGCCACATGCGCCGTCTCGGCCTTGGCCGGCATCGCCAAGGCCAACACCAGCGTCGTCGCCAAAGAGATGCGCAAGGTGCGCATTACCCTCTCAGCGCACTAGCTTCCTTCGCCAGCGCCTCGATCCGCGCGAAATCGCCGCTCGCCAGCGCATCGGCCGGCATGATCCACGAACCACCCACACAGATCACATTGGGCAGGCTGAGATAGGTCTTGGCCTTGGCCGGATCGATACCCCCGGTCGGGCAGAAGGTGATGTCCGGCAGCGGCGAGGCGAAGGCCTTGAGCACCGGCGCGCCACCCAGCGCCTCGGCCGGGAAAAACTTCAAGAAGCTGTAGCCGCGCTCGGCCGCCGTCATGGCCTCGGTCGGGGTGCCGATGCCCGGCAGCAGCGGAATGGCGACGTCCTCGGCGGCATCGAGCAGCCGAGGCGACGCGCCCGGCGACACCATGAAGCGGCAGCCGGCATCCACGCTCTGCTTCATATGCGCGCCATTGCGCACCGTGCCCGAGCCGACAATGGCGCCGCTCACCTTGGCCATTTCTTCCATGACCCTGAGGGCATTGGGGGTGCGCAGTGTCACTTCCAGCACCGGCAATCCGCCTGCCACCAGCGCCTCGGCCAGGGGTCTGGCCTGGCTCACATCGTCCAGAATGATAACCGGCACCACCGGCGCAAGCGAAAGAATGGAGCGGATGGCGTTGGCGTCCTGCGGCATGGCTATGATCTCTTGGTGGAAGAAGCTGGAACGAGGGTTAGGCGGCTGACGAAATTCCTGCAAGAGCGTTCATTGAAATGAAAGTCAAAAATACCTAGGTTCCGCCTCGGCGCGGCGAGGCGCGCTTCTATCTGTCGGCCTTTTTGCGGCGCAGCCCATGCCCCCGAAAGCCCGCAACAGAGCCGGGGAGACCAAAATGGTGCAGACGATCAATGCGGTGACCCCGCTCACCGAGGCCCGCGCCATTCTGGCCGACAGCTTCGACCTCAAATATTCCAAGGCCGTCGAGCGCGCCACCAACAAGATTTTCGATCGGGTCAAGGACAAGATCCCCGAGATCGAATGGCCCTTCTACGCGCCGCTGATCTTCCAGATCAACCGGCTCAAGAAGGAGAAGGACGCGGTCATCCTTGCCCACAATTACCAGACGCCGCAAATCTATCACGGCGTGGCCGATGTGGTGGGCGACAGCCTGCAGCTGGCCGTAGAGGCCACCAAGGTCACCCAGTCGGTGATCGTGCAATGCGGCGTGCACTTCATGGCCGAGACCTCAAAGCTGCTCAATCCCGACAAGACCGTGTTGATCCCAGATAGCCGCGCCGGCTGCTCACTCTCCGAAAGCATCACCGCCGAGGATGTCATTGCCATGCGCGAGCAATATCCCGGCGCCCCGGTCGTGACCTATGTGAATACATCCGCCGCCGTGAAGGCCGTCACCGACGTCTGCTGCACCTCCTCCAACGCGCTCGACATCGTCAATCGCGTCGAAGGCGACACGGTCATCATGATCCCCGATCAATATCTGGCCGCCAACACCGCCAAGAAGACAAAAAAGAAGATCATCACCTGGGCCGGCGCCTGCGAAGTGCACGAGACCTTCACCGCCGAGGATATTTCCGAACTGCGCCACGCCTATCCCACGGCCAAGATCATCGCCCATCCCGAATGCCCGCCCGAGGTCATCGACGCGGTGGATTTCGCCGGCTCAACCGCCGCCATGATCGATTGGGTCAAGTCCACCAAGCCGCCGCGCGTCGTCATGGTCACCGAATGCTCCATGTCCGACAATGTCGCCTCTGAGACCACCGGCGTCGACTTCCTGCGCGGCTGCAACATCTGCCCGCATATGAAGCGCATCAATCTCGAAAACGTCCTCTGGTCGCTGCACACCATGACCGAGGAAGTCACGATCCCTCAGGACATCATCGCTCCCGCCCGCCTCGCCGTCGAACGGATGATCGAACTCAGCCGCAAAGGCGACTAGCTTCGAGCCGTCCCGAAGGGCAAATCGCACCAGTGGAGCGATTTGAGGCGAGAAGGCCATGAGCGCTAAGCGTGAATGGCCCAACTCACCAACACACGCGATGCCACACCTCTCCCTTGGCGGGGGAGGCAAGCGGAGCTTGGCCCAAAGGGCTTAGCGCTGCGCGGAGGGGGTGCTCCCGCCCCAGATTCCTGGGCAAAGAGCTAGGGTGTGTCGGGCCCTACCCCGGCCGCTTCGCAATCAGGTCGATCTCCACCAGCGCCCCCACGGCCAGTGCGGTGACACCGATCGTGGTGCGCGCTGGCAACTTCCCCGGCTCGAAAAAACTCGGCCACAGCGCATTGAGCGCCGCGTAATCCCGCTCGAACTGAGTGAGGTAGATCCGGGCCATCGTCACATGCTCGAGCCCCAGCCCGATCCCACCCAGCACAATTTTCAAATTCTCCATCACCCGCCGCGTCTGCGCCTCGATGCCCTCGGGCAGCGGCGCATCGGGCGCCGCCGGGTCGGTCGGCATCTGCCCGGTGACAAAGACCAGGCCGTCGGTCTCGACCGCATGGCTGAACGGAGCCACCGGGCGGGGACCGGTGGAAATCATATGATAGAGCAATTCACTCATAGGCTGGGCCTCGTTTCAATCAGGCCGTCAGACGACCCTGCTCCTGCCGTCCCTGTCAACCGCCCGTGAAAGGGATTGCCCCGGTCCGCCGAACCGGTCAGACTTGGCTCTCAAATGCACAAGCTGCCCCGACTGGTCTTTGCTGCCCTGCTGCTGGCCCCGGTGCCAATCACCCCCGGCCTGGCCCAGACCTATGTGCAAAGCGAAGCACAGTCAGCACAATTGGACACGCTCTTTGCCCGGCTATCGGCATCGACCGACGCAGAGTCCGCCCGCACGATTGCCGACGATATCTGGCAAATCTGGATAAATCCGGACGACCCGGAGCTTGCGGCGCGCATGACCGAAATCATGACGGCAGGTGGCTTTGCCGGACCAGCCAGCCAGATCCCGCTGATCGACGCGCTGATTGCCGATTATCCCGACTACGCCGAAGGCTGGAACATGCGCGCCACCGCCCATTTTCTCAACGGCGCCTACGAAAAATCCCTGGCCGACATAGATGAAACCCTTATTCGCGAACCGCGCCATTTCGGCGCCCTGGCCGGCCGCGCTTTGATCTACCACGCCCAGGGCAAGCGTGATCTGGCCCTTGAAGCCATCACCGAGGCACTCGATATTCATCCATTCCTGGCCGAACGTGCGCTCTTTCCGGAATTGGGCCCACCGCCCATCCGCAGCTAGCCCAAATAGGACACAAGACAATATGAGTGATGGCGACTACACCATTCACCACGAACAGGGCCCCACGCGCGGCCGCTATTTCATTCGCCTCGCCCCAGGCGCGGAAGCCGAAATGACCTATAGCAAGACCGGCGACGGGCCCATGATCATCGACCATACCGGCGTCCCGCCTGAATTTGAGGGGCGGGGCATTGCCATGCAACTGGTCAAGACGGCCATTGCCGATGCCCGCGAGCAGGGCTTAAAGATCACCCCCGTGTGCTCCTATGTGGTGGCGCAGTTCCGCCGCCACCCCGAATGGCGCGACCTGCTGGCCTAGAGCGCTTCCGGCCTAATAGCCGTAGCGATATTTGTCCGCCGTATCAGCCAGAATTGACGCCAGGGCTTCCCAGCTCACCCGGGCGGTCGGCGCCCCATAGGCATAGGCCGAGATTTCATAGGGCTGGAACTGCACCACCAGGCCATAGGGATCGGACAGATCCCAGCGCGCAGGGTCGGTGACCACATCTGTCAAATCGCCCAGGCTATCGGGCCAGAGCGCGTCGCCATGCTCGGCCTCGGCTGCCTCGATCACCAGGCCAAGCAGTTTTTTCTGCCAGCCCTTGCCGGCAAAAATGTCTCCGGCCTCCAACCAGCGCCCCTCGTCTTTGAGGAAATGCTGATAGCTGACCGTGTAATTGCCATGCGCCGCACCATGGCCATACCAATAGGTGTTGACTGTCACCGACAGGCGATTGCCCGAGATCTCGTCAATGGTGATGGAATTGGTTGAATCGCTTGATGGATCGGTCTCGACGCTTTCGGGTCCACCCTGCTCCCCGAACACCCGGGCAATGACGCCCCCTTCGAGCCGCACCAGATCGTTGAAGACATGCACATAGCCCTCCTCGCCGTCGATCTGCACCAGCGCCAGCTCATGCCGCGCGACCGGCCAGTTTGAGTCCGGGTTCTCGGCCTCATAGGGGTCGGGCAGCGCGGCATAGCGTGCGCTGGGATAGACCCTGAGGCCATCCATCATGCGGCTGGTTTCCAACACCCGGCTACGGCTGTTGAAGACATCGTTGAGGCAGTAGACCCCGCGCTCGTCATAAGCGCCACTGGTCAGCGGCTCAGCGTCACGGGTACAGGCCCGCTGCGCATAATCAAGCCATGCGCGCTGGTCCCCGCGCACCTCTTCGAGCGCAATTTCCGACAGCCCGCCAATGGCGGTGGCATAGGTTGTGGCCAGCCTCTCATCGGCCAATGAGAGGTCCGGATTGTCGCAGATAGCGTGCTCAAACGATGTGGAGGCCTTTGCGCAGTCAAAGCTGGCCGCAATCACCGGCACCGCCGGCAGGCTGAAGCTTGCAAACACGGCGAGGAGGGGAAGGACGAGGCGAACCATATCTGCTCCCTGGCATGAGACCGGCGAACGATATCGCCTGTTCTCGCGCGCGTCACCCTGCAGGCGCTACCCGCGCGCACTGCGCGGGGGCTGCATCAGCTCGGCGTCGAACACCACCACCATATTGCGGCCCCGCGCCTTGGCCATGTAGAGCGCGGTATCGGCCATGTCCGTCGCCACATCCAGCGTATCGCCCGGCTCGGCCAGGCAGGCCCCGGCACTCACCGAAACGGCAATTTGGCGGCCATCCTCGAGTACCACGGGGTTTTCGTCGATCGCCAGCATTACTGCATGAGCCATGGCGCGCAGCTGCTCCGGCGCGCATTCAGGCACCAGCACGATGAATTCGTCGCCGCCCCAGCGCGCGCAACTGTCTTTCGGGCCCAGCGCCGCCGAGATGCGGCGCGCCACCGCGAGCACGACGACGTCCCCGGCAGCGTGCCCATAGGTGTCATTGATCGACTTGAACCGGTCGATATCAACCAGCAGCAACCCATAGGGCCCTTGCGACCTGGCCTCATCATGCGCCGCTACAAAGCCACGCCGGTTGAGAATACCGGTCTGCCCGTCCCGAAACGCCAATTGCTCCAGTTCCTGAGTCCGCTCGCGCACCCGCGCTTCGAGCAGGCGCCTATTGTCGTCCACCGCCGCCGCCATCTCGGTGAAGCTGGCCGCAAGCCGTCCGATTTCATCCTGCCGCCCGGTGCCCATCGAAAGGGCCGGACCGTAGTCGCCCCCGCGCGCGCTGCGCACCACCCCCTCAAGCGCCTCTACCCTGTCCAGCACCGCCCGCTTGAACACCAGCATGGCCAGCACCGTCACCAGCGCCATCACCGCCACCAGCAACAGCCCGATCGGCAGGAACAGGCGCCGGTCAATGATCGCATCCAAGTCCATCAGCGTCACATTGTACCAGCCGAGCCGGTCGAGATAACCAACGCCCAGCAGGGTCTGTTTCCCTCCGACAGTGACGAAAGCCGACTGCGCCAGCGTGTCGCCAGTGGTCACGCTATCCAGCAACTGCCGCACCGTTTCCCGGTCCGCCTCTGTATCCACCATGGAATAGATCGTGCGCTTGGCCCGCATCGCCGCGGAAAGACTGGCCAGATTGACCAGGTCCTCGTCCCGATGCGCCTGCACCTGTCCCTGGCGATCCACAAACATTGAGACCACACCACGTTGGGGGATATTGACCACTTCCTGGATGAAATCGCTGAGGTCGATCCCGGTGCCGAGCACGCCCAGCACATTGCGCCCCTCGCGGATCACGCAATTCATCCAGACCTTGGTGACCCTGAGATTGGCGTCATTGTCGACATTGAGGTGGCACCCCTCGCCCAGCGCCTTGGTAGAGAAATACCAGGCATCGCGCGGATTTTCCGCGTCTACCGCATAGCGCAGCTGGTCCCCGGCATAGGCATTGGCCGCGTCGTTGAAATAGTAATTGCCCGAAGCGTCGATGACGAAAAAATAGGAGTGATCCGCAAAACTCTGCCGGAAATGCTCGAGTTCGGCGATGCCGCGTCGCCTGAGCACCGGATTGTCCTCATCCAGTGCCCAGTCGCGGATGGCCTGGCTGCCCGCCAGCGTCTCGGCCAGAGACACCTCTCGCACCAGCGCCCCCAGCCCGCGATGCCGGTCATAAAGCACCTGCTTTTCCGCGAACAGCGTTCCAAGCTGGATGACCGTGGAATTGACCACCCAGTTGAACGCAAAATAGGCCGGCACGGCCACTGCGGCAAAGCCGAGCAGCACGAAAACCAGCACCCTGAGCGAGAGTGTATCGGCTATGGCGCGCCAGAAATTGAAGATGACCGCCTCGTCCGCAAGTGAACAAACGGGTGAACTGTGCCTGCAAACGCCTCAAAAAGCTGTTAACGCTTTGGCAAGCCTGTGACCCATTTCAGAGAAAGGCCTGGATCGCCGCCAGCTCGTCCTGGCGCAGCTCATGCCCGCCATCGTGCCAGGCCAGCCTGGTCTCAGCGCCATTGGCCTCGAAATAATCCGCCAATTGCTGGGTGGCCCCCGCCGGAGCAATAGGGTCGCGGCGCCCCGCCGTGATCAGCACCTGCCGGCCCGAGAAATCCGCCGCTGGCGGCGCAAACGGGATCAGCGGATGCATCAGCACCGCCTTGTCGAACAGGTCAGGCGCCGCAAACTGCACCGAAGCCAGGATATTGGCGCCGTTCGAATATCCGAGCCCGATGACCTGCGACGCCGGCCCCGCCTCTGCGCGCACAAAGGCCGTCATCGCCTCGGTGCGGCGGGCCAGGTCGTCCATGTCATAGACGCCTTCGCCCGTCCGCCGGAAATAGCGCAGCGCCCCATGCTCGCTGACATCGCCGCGCGGCGCCACTCGCCGCACGCCGGGCAGCAATTGGCCGGCCAGTTCGAAAAACTGGTTCTCGTCGCCGCCCGTACCGTGAAACAGGAAGATCACCGGATCGGTGGCGTCGGCCACCGGATCGGCGCGAAACTGGTAAGAGGACATCGCAACACTCCTTTTGCCGCCGATATTGGCCGTTTCTCCGCCCGCGGCAATGCTTGGCCCGGACCACGCACTGTTGACCATTCCGGAACAATCATCGCCCCAACCCCGATTGCGCGGCGATGCGCACCAGCTATGATGGGCTATGTTTCTATCAGTCTTTGATGTGTTCAAGATCGGCATTGGCCCCTCCAGCTCCCACACCATGGGACCGATGACCGCCGCCCGCCGCTTCCTTGATGACCTTGCCGCCGGCACCTGGCCACGCGCCGCCCGCGCCCGCCCCGCCGCCATCACGGCCAGCCTGCATGGCTCGCTGGCCTTTACCGGCATCGGCCATGGCAGTGATCGCGCCGTCATTCTGGGGCTGGCCGGCGAGGATCCAAAGACCGTCGATCCGGACGCCATGGATGCGATCATCGCCGAAATCCGCGAGACCGGCCGCGTCACCCCGCCCGGCCATCCGGCCTATCGTTTCCGCCCCGCTGTCGATCTGGTGCTCGACAAGCAGACCCCTTTGCCCGGCCACCCCAATGGCCTGCAATTCTGCGCCTATGACAGTGACGGCCAGCTCCTCCTGCGCCGGGTCTACTATTCCATCGGCGGCGGCTTCGTGGTCACCTCCGAAGAGCTGGAGGCCGTGCGCCATGCCTCTCCCGCCGATGCCGACGTGCCATGGCCCTTTGCCGATGCGGCCGAAATGCTCGACATGGCCAGGCGCTCGGGTCTTTCCATCGCCGCCATGAAGCGCGCCAATGAGGAAGCCCGCCTCGCCCGCACAACGCTCGACCGCCAATTGGACACCATCTGGCAGACCATGTCCGGCTGCATCGATCGCGGCCTTGACCAGCGCGGCGAATTGCCCGGCGGCCTCAAGGTCAAGCGCCGCGCCGCTGCCATTCACGACCAGCTCAAGCAGAAATGGCAGCGCAACGAGATCGATCCGCTCATGGCCAATGACTGGCTCAGCGTCTTTGCCATGGCGGTCAATGAGGAGAATGCCGCCGGCGGCCGCGTCGTCACCGCGCCCACCAATGGCGCGGCCGGCGTCATCCCGGCCGTGCTGCGCTACGCCACCCAGTTCAACGCCGGCACCGGCGACGCCGCCATTCGCGATTTCCTGCTCACCGCCGCCGCCATTGGTGGCATCATCAAGCATCGCGCCTCGATTTCCGGCGCCGAAGTCGGCTGCCAGGGCGAGGTGGGCTCGGCTTCCGCCATGGCGGCGGCCGGCCTCTGCGCCATCATGGGCGGCACGCCCGAACAGGTGGAGAACGCCGCCGAAATCGCCCTTGAACACCATCTGGGCATGACCTGCGACCCGGTTGGCGGGCTCGTCCAGATCCCCTGCATCGAGCGCAACGCTTTTGGCGCGGTCAAGGCTGTCACTGCAGCCTCACTGGCCTTGAAGGGCGACGGCACCCATGCCGTCCCGCTCGACGCCTGCGTCGAAACCATGCGCCAGACCGGGCACGACATGAACGAGAAATACAAGGAAACCAGCCTGGGCGGTCTCGCCGTCAATGTGGTGGCCTGCTGAAGCCTAGTTCCGATACCCCACATCGATCACCGCATGCCCTTCGGTCAGCCGCGAGACGCAAGCGCACATCTTGTGCCCCTCCGCCTTTTCCTCGGCGCTGAAGAACACGTCGCGATGGTCGATCTGCACGCCCTCGCCGAGCACCTCCACGGCGCACAGCCCGCATTCGCCGCGCCGGCAATCATGGATCATCTCCACGCCGGCCCCGATCAGTGCATCGAGCAGTGACTGGTCCGAGCGCACGGCCACTGTCGTTCCGCGATTGAGCACTTCGACGCTGAACGGCTTTTCCGCAAACAGCCCGCTATCGCCGAACACTTCGTAGCGCAGCCGGCTCACCGGCCGCCCCGCGGCCGCCCAGGCCGCCTTGGCCGCCTCCAGCATGCCGATGGGACCGCAGAGATAGCATTCCGCATCGGCCGGCAGCGCCGCAAATTCGGCGTCCAGATCGACATGCTGGCCCAGCGAATTGTCGCGCAGCACCAACCGGTCACCCAAGATCGCCTGCAGTTCCTCGGCAAAGGCCATCAGCCCACGCGAGCGGGCGCCATAGACCACGCGCACCGAAGCGCCCCGCGCCACCAGCGCCTTGGCCATGCCATAGATCGGGGTGATGCCGATGCCGCCGGCCATCAGCAGGTAATGCCCGGCCCGCCAGCTCAGCTCGAACCGGTTTTCCGGCAGGGTCAGCCGCACATCCTGCCCTTCTTCAAGGCTCCACATATAGCGCGACCCGCCCCGGCTCTGCGGATGCAGTTTCACCGCCATGGCGATCTGACCCGCTGGCGCCGGGATCACCGTATAGGTCCGGTTGGCCGCTGCGCCTTCGATCTCCACCCGCACATTGCTGTGCGATCCCGGATCGAACCGCGGCACCGGCCCGTCCACGGCAAAGCCGATATAGCGCACATCCTCTGCAATCTGCCGGATCTCCGCGACTTTCGCGTCGCGCCATTCTACTTTGTTGCGCATGAAATTACCCCACCACCAGTGACAGCGCCGGCACCCGCCGTATCAGGCTGCGATCCTGGTCCAGCACGAATTCCAGATTCTGCCGCGCCAGCCGCGCATGTTCACGCGCCAGGGCTTCCGCCCGACTGCCTTCGCGCAGGGCAATCGCCTCGACCATGGCCCGGTGCTGGGCCTGCGCGCCATAAAGCGAGCGCCGGAACGCCTCCACATTGGCCTGCTTGTCGAGAAACGCGCTGGGCGAGGCAAAGGGCAGGCTGGTCACCCGCTCGATTTCCCGGCGAATGGTCTGGCTCGCCAGCCCCCACAGCTTTTCGTGGAAGCTGGCATTGAGATCGACATAGCCGTCAAAATCCATGACCGCGACATCGCCCTTGAACACCTCGTCAATGCCATCGAGCAATCGCGTCAATTCGCTCATCCGCGCAGGGGCAACACCCCGTTCAGCGGCCAGCCGCAGTGCCAGGCCCTCCAGCGTGCCGCGCAATTCGATCGCATCGATCACCTCTTCTCGGCTGAAGCTGCGCACCGCATAGCCACCGGAGGGAATGGCCTCCACCAGCCCCTCCTGCCCTAGCTGGGCCAGCGCGGCACGCAACGGCGTCCGTGAAATACCCAGCCGCTCGACCAGCGCCAGTTCCGACAAGCGGCTGCCGGCCCGGATCTCGCCCGAGACAATCAGGTCCCGCACGCCCATCAGTGCCCGCTGCGATTGGGCCGCGCGTTTGGACATTCCGGTCATTCCGCCGCCACCTGCACGGCATTTTCTTCCGCCACCATGCGGTCGATCAGCCGTCGCGCCCACATTGAGCCAGCATCGATATTGAGGTTGTAGATGACATGGTCCGGATTATCGTCGATGGCCTTTTGCTGGGCTTCCAGAATCCGTTCGTCCTCACGGAAGATCGAGGCCACACCCTCGCGCAGTTCATGGGTCCGCGCCTGCTCATCGAGCTTGTAATTGCGCGCAAAGGCCCAGAAATAGTGACAGGTCTTGTCGGTCTCCGGCGTCATGGTGTTGAGCACAAAGCCATTGACGCCCTGGCTGCGGTCGCCTTCCGGCGCGCCCGTGCCAGTGGGCGCGACGCCCACATCGATGGCGATGGTCGAGGGCGCCTGGAAATTGATAATCTGCCAGCGATCGACATTGCCCGGCTTGCCCAGCTGACCGCGCCAGAAAGGCGGCGCGTCGATATCCTTCATCCAGCGCGTAATGGTGGCGGTGCGGTCGGTATGGGTCGCCTCGAACGGCGCCTCGGCCACGGCACGGTTTCCGATCGAGGAACCATGCACATAGGTCTCGTGCGTCAGGTCCATCAGATTGTCGACTACCAGGCGATAGTCGCATTTGGCGTGGATATATTTGCCATCCGCCGCCCATTCGGGATCCTGGTTCCAGTGCAGATCCGGCACCAGGTCCGGGTCGGCCAGCGCCGGGTCGCCCATCCACAGCCAGATGAACCGGTGGCGCTCGACCAGCGGATAGGATTTGACGCAGGCCGAGGGATTTATGGTGTCTTGTGACGGCATGTATACACACCGGCCGGTATCGTCGAACTCCAACCCGTGATAGCCGCAAATGACATTGTCGCCATAGAGCTCGCCCATCGACAGCGGCAACAGCCGGTGCCAGCAGGCATCGGCCAGCGCAACCGCCGTGCCATCCTGCTTTCTATAGAGAACGACGGGCTTGTTGCAGATGGTCCGGGCCAGAAGATCGCGCTTCACCTCGACATCCCAGGCAATCGCATACCAGGCGTTCATCGGAAAAGTGGGGCCACTCATCGTCCAGGTCCTCCTCCTGTTTCCAGCTAATGAATACCAATTGTATACAGAAATCAAGTGGACCATTGCCAAACCGGCAGCGAGCGGCCATCACTGCGGGCAAATCAAGAATCTGGAGAGGAGCTCCCATGGCCGTCGCAAAGCCGCCCTATCACGCCGATGTTGTTGGCTCGTTCCTGCGGCCCGACTCGATCAAAAAGGCCCGCAAGGCGCGTTTCGAGGACAAGTCCATCAGCGCCGAAGAGCTCAGGGCCGTCGAGGACCAGGCCATCATCGACGTCATCAGAATGCAGGAAGATGCCGGTCTCAAGGCCGTCACCGATGGCGAGTTTCGCCGCGCCTGGTGGCATTTCGATTTCATGGGCATGCTCAACGGCCTCGATATCATCCAGCGCGAGGGCGGCGGCATCCAGTTTCATGGCGTCCACACCAAGCAGGACGTGCCGGTGATCAGCGACAAGCTCAGCTTCCCTGCCGACCACCCCATGCTCGAGCACTACAAGTTCGTCGCTGCCAACACCAAGGTGACGCCGAAAATCTCCATTCCCGGCCCCAGCGCCATTCACTTCCGCATTGCCGATGACGACATCGCGGTCAATGAATACAAGCACGATGCCGAGGCCTATTTCGAAGCCATCACCGCCACTTACAAGGACGCCGTGAAGGCCTTTTATGACGCCGGCTGCCGCTATCTGCAGATGGACGACATCTTCTTTGCCTATCTCTGCGATCCGAAAATCCGCGCCGAACGCAAGGCCAATGGCGAAGACCCCGATTGGCTGATCGGGCGCTATGCCAGGATGATGCATGACGCCATCGCAGACCGCCCCGATGACATGCTGATCGGCATGCATATGTGCCGCGGCAATTTCAAATCCACCTGGGTGGCCGAAGGCGCCTATGATCCGGCGGCCGACGCCATCTTCAACCAGACCGATGTCGATATCTATTTCATGGAATACGACACCGACCGCGCCGGCGGGCTCGAACCCCTGCGCCTCCTGCCCAAGGGCACCAAGCGCGTCCTGCCCGGCTTCATCACCACCAAGACGCCCGAGCTCGAGGACCTCGACGACTTGAAGCGCAAATTCGACGAAGCCTCCAAATATGCCGATATCGAACAGCTCGGCATCGCCCCGCAATGCGGCTTCGCCTCGACCGAAGAAGGCAATGACCTCACCCTGGACGACCAGCGCCGCAAGCTCGACCTCCTGGTCAAAACCGCCGAAGCCATCTGGGGCGGGGTGTAAAAGCTTCAGCCAGCCAAGAGCACTCGCCAAACACAACCTGTAGCACCGCCGCGCCTCAGAAGCACAACAGTGGACCACAAAGTCACCCGTTAGGACAAACACCCCACGACCGCCGAACCCCGGATACCCCCCCCCATTCGGTCACTTCTGAAAAATTTCCACCCATAGAAGGAGGCGTGGCGGCGCCCGAGCCACCTAAGAACACAGCTCGACAAGAAAAGCAGTCAACCTATTATGGGGCAGCTCCGGCCCTATGCCACAGAAAGGCTCAAAGGTGACGCTCAAGCACATCGCAATTTTCATTGTAGGCGGCGCAGTAGTGTCCTTGATATCTGCCCTCAGCGAGAGAGGACACTCTGGATTAGCGGGAATTCTGGTATTTGTTCCTGCAATATCAGTTGTGAGCTATGTCATAATCGGGCAAAATTCTGGTCCTATCGCTTTACGAGAAGTTGTAAAATATTCCTGGATTGGAATACCTCCTCTGATTGTGTTTATGGCATGTCTGTTTTTGTTACTCGGCCTTGTTCGATATGAGCTTAGCCTCCTGCTGTCGTTCCTCGCCTGGGCCGTCACTTCGGCTTTGTTGGTAACAGTTAGCAACGCGTCTTAGTGGAGCCCATTTTGAACAACTTCGAAAGAATAACTGAGTACAGCATTCTTGTCGCACTGCTGGGAGCAATATCTTTAGCGGTCGCCGACATGCTCTTGTCAGGGTTTCTCCCAGAGAAGTGGTTTGTTGTAGGAATATTTAGCTTCCTATTCTCTATTAGCGTCTTTAGCATGAAGATTCCTGAAATGAGCAGGAGAATTCGACTAATAGAAAACAAAATAAACGTCAGAGGTTTTGAAAAGTTCAGCAACCACAAGACCTTCTATGAGGCTTTAGAAATCTCTGTGAAGAACGCCAAAAACGAGCTCTTGCTGAGTCATATACGTGACGAACCACCTTCCTCTTATCGGGGCGGAAAGAACTATTTCTCGTACGTAGAAAATTGGGCGAACAGCCGCCCTGAAGGAATCGTGAAAAGAATCGGGGCGTATGGTAATCCAGCTATGAAGTCATGGGCAGATTCCCAGCATGAGGCCTCTCAAAGCATTCCAAATTACTACTTCAGAGTTGTGCCCTGGACCATGAAATTTCCTTTTCTCAATATGGCAATTATTGATCGACAAGAGGTCTTCATCGCGATTAGCACTGGAGAGGCAGAAGGAACCAAGGCCCTCAAATTCAACGACGCCGAAACTGCGGCCTATCTCACGGAGTACTTCTCGCACGTTTGGAACCACAGCGCCCCCCATGCTGGCGACAGCGAGTAGAAAGCCAAACGGGTATGCAACGTTTGACCAACTGGTACTACTAGACCCCCCAAAAGGAAAACCCCAGCAACTCGGCTGAGTTACTGGGGTTCTTTGGTTGCGGGAGCAGGATTTGAACCTGCGACCTTCAGGTTATGAGCCTGACGAGCTACCGGGCTGCTCCATCCCGCGTCAAACATCGCTGCCTTGCGGCGCGGTGTGACGGCTATATAGGGGTTGAAACCGCAGACCTCAACCCCTCTCGGTCATTCCATGACGGTTTTTTGAACCTGCCGCGCAAACACCCCCAAACCGCCTCCCCGCCCTGTGGAAAACCCTTTCATCGGCATTTGCCGCTGATCGACTTCCATACCAGGCCGGGCTGGTCTAGGGTCCGTCCAAATCACCACACCGGCTCAGGGACTCCGCACGCATGAAGATGAAAAAACTTGGCCGCACAGAGGTTTCGGTCACCGATATTTGCCTGGGCACCATGACCTGGGGCAGCCAGAACACCGAGGCCGAAGGCCATGCCCAGATCGCCATGGCGCGCGACGCTGGCATCAACTTCATGGACACCGCCGAGCTCTACGCCGTGCCCGGCAGCCCGGAGACCAGCGGCCGCACCGAGGAAATCATCGGCAATTGGTTTGCCCAGCATAAGGACCGCGACAAATGGGTTCTCGCCAGCAAGATCGGCGGCGGCGGCTCGAGCTTCCTGCGCGGTGGGCGCCGCGCTGACGGCCCATCCATTCGCGAAGCGCTGGACGCCAGCCTCAAACGCCTCAAGACCGACTATGTCGACCTCTACCAGATTCACTGGGCCAGCCGCGGCCACTACCATTTCGAAAACTACTGGCGCTACCAGCCGCACCGCCAGGACACAGCCGACGTCCTGGCCAACCTCACCGACATGCTTGAAACCCTGGGTGATCTGGTGCGCGAGGGCAAAATCCGCCATGTCGGCGTTTCCAACGAAACCACCTGGGGCATCGCCCAATGGCTGCGCATCGCCGAGGAAAACGGCCTGCCGCGCCTGGTTTCGGTGCAGAATGAATACAATCTCCTGCGCCGCCTGTTCGACCATGACCTGGCCGAGTTGAGCCACCACGAGGATGTCGGGCTCCTCGCCTATTCGCCCCTCGCCGGCGGCATGCTGAGTGGCAAATATTTCAATGGCGCCACCCCCAAGGGCAGTCGCAAGGATTACCAGAAGGGCTTCTGGCGCCTGAACGAACAGTCCGACGCGGCCACCCACGCCTATCACGAAGTCGCCGCGCGCCACGGGCTCGACCCGGTGCAGATGGCCATCGCTTTCTGCCGCACCCGCCCCTTCATCACCTCGACCATTATCGGCGCCACCAGCACCGGGCAACTGGCCCAGGTGCTCGGCGCCGTCGATCTGGTGCTCTCGCCCGACGTCCTGGCCGATATCGACGCCACCTATCGCCGCTTTCCGCGCCCGATCTGACCCACAGGAATGGGCCGGCCTGTCCGGCCCATTTTCTTGAACCCAGCACTGGTGCGCCCCTTCGGCAGCGCTATAGTCGGCCCCGACAAGCCCACTGCCGGAGCCACACCTTGACCACCCTCTTCACCTCGGTTTTCCCGCTCCTGGCCTATCTGGCCTATAACATCATCGTGCCGCTGATCGAGCGGGCGCGCCCCTCCCTTTCGGTGATCATGAACATGCAGCGCCGCCGCTGGGTGGCCAATGCCACGCGCCGCGAAAGCCCGTTCGATGCCATCCTCTCGGGCAATATCATGGGCTCGGTGAGCTTTCTGGCCTCCACCTCCGTGCTGCTGGTGCTGGCGGTGTTTGCCGTCTTCGGCCAATTGCCCACGCTGATGGAAGCGCTCGAATCCCTCTCGCTCGAGCGCACCTATTCCGTGCTCGACGTGCAGATCCACCTCGGCGTCATGCTGGCCATGTTCGTCATGGCCTTCTTCGCCTTCACCCTGTCGCTCCGCCAGTTCAACCATTTCTGCATCATGCTGGGCGCCCTCGAGCATGATCGCGACGCCACCGAGGAGGAAATCGACGCCATCGCCCAGATGAACGGTCTGGGCGCGCGCAATTTCAATTCCGGCATCCGCGCCTATTATTTTTCCGTGGCGACCGTGGCTTGGTTCGTCTCCGAATGGCTGGCCGTTGCCGTCTGCCTGGTCACCGTGCTGGTTCTGGCCCATCGCGAATTCTTTTCCTCGGCGCACCGCACCGCGGCCTCGGCAGCGCTCATTGCCGCGCGACTGCGCAAGGCCCAGCCGGCCTCCACCAATCGTGACCGGACCGATCCGCCCCGCGGCAATTTATGACGTTGACATTCAACAATGGACCGCGTTTATTCCCGCCCGTTGAGAACCTGATATGGCCCCGCCATGCTTGTCTGCCAGTGCAATATGATCACCTCGAGGGAGATCGAGGACATCGTGCTCGACCTCCTCAAGGCCGATCCCTGGCAATTGGTGGTTCCCGCCAAGGTCTACGCCGAACTCAATCGCCGTGCGAAATGCTCGGGCTGCGTGCCGAATGTGGTGGACATTATCGTTCGCGTCACCGAAAATTATCACGCACAGCAAGCCCATCAGCCCGCCGAACTGGTCGAACTCCAGTCGGGGCTGGAAAAGCTCAAAAAGCAACGGAACGGAGTACGTCGTGAAAGGCGAAGCACAAGTCATCGAGCGGCTTAACGAGGCCCTTTTCCTCGAGCTC
>Ga0207773_100347_pt1 | contig 21418 bp, 21 predicted proteins | sample TtaePargueraPR_2_FD_187281 | JGI IMG/M metagenome (GOLD analysis project Ga0207773, IMG submission 187281) | Aerobic enrichment media microbial communities from Bioluminiscent Bay, La Parguera, Puerto Rico - Tt and M1 (3) (SPAdes) | ecosystem: Environmental > Aquatic > Marine > Unclassified ...
GGCCCGCCTGGAGCCGCCGGTCCGGAACGAGACCTTCATCGGTTGGCGAGCACCTCGTCGAGAAGCGTGCGGTCGACCACGTCGTCCGGCGACTCGATGGTGGCATAGGGCTCGCCGTCATTGTTGAAGAAATCGATCGTCTGCTGGACCGACTCGTCGCTGAGGTCGCCATCCGTCGGCCAGATGCGCGCCTCGATGAAGGCGTTGACGATGTCCGGCAGCACCTCCGGATCGATCTCGCCCAGCAGCTCCTCGCCCTTGTCGATCAGCAGCTGCGGGTTCTCGTAGATCTCCTGGTAGACGTCGAGATGGACCGAGATCCAGTCGCGGATCAGATCCGGGTTCTCGGCGATGAAGGACTGCTGGGCGGCGAAGGCGGCGCGCAGGATCGGCACGGATTCGGTGAAGTCCTCCGTCACCGCGAACTCACCGGGACGCTCGCGCTGCAGCAGCGCCCAGTCCTGCAGGTCGACCGGGCTGGCGTCGATCTGGCCGGCGAGCAGGGCCGCCAGGCGGTTCTCGGAGCCTTCGATGACCAGGATGTTGGCCTCGACATCCGGGCATTCAGCCTCCATCCACTGCAGGGTCAGCTGGCCGACGAACGAGCTGACGGAATGGATGGCCACGTCCTGGCCGGCCAGGGAGTCGCAGCCTTCCAGCTCGGCCCGGCCCACCATCAGGAACTCGTTGGTGTTGGCGGCCATGAACATGCGGCTGTCGAAGCCCTGGTCGATGGCGTCCATCACCTGGGCCAGCACGGTGATGTCGATGGCGCCGGACGCCGCCGCCTGCAACTGGTTGGAGTTGCCGCCGAGCTCCACGATCTCGATGTCGTGGCCCATCTCGTTCAGCCGCTCGATGGCGATGGCGGTCGGCAGATAGCCCACCGCCCAGCCCGAGAAACCGAAGGTGGCCTCGGCGGCGGTGGCGCCTGCCGGCAGGGCGACGGCGAGGCCGCAGGCGGCCGCCGTGGCCAGGAATGTCTGTCGAACGCGAAGTGAACCCATAGGAAAGCCTCCTCGGTTTCCGGCGCCATCCGTGGCGCACCGCGTGGACGGCGTTGGTCGTCGTCCATCTCGACGGGCATGAAACTACGCCATTTCCGATGCGTCAATGAATCTTCGAAAATTTTTTGATCATCGAGATTTCATGATTATCGCGAAAATCATGTTGTCGCGCCGCGGACCCCATCGTATGGTTCTCGCCACCGCCGGGTTGCGGGCGGTGCGGGTCCACGACGATCGCGAGCAGGGATGTCCGACGAAATCACCACGAGCAGTTCTCCCGTGTTCCGGCGCCTGCGGGAGGAGATCCTCTCCGGGCACCTCAGGCCCGGCGACCGGCTGCGCGTCGACAGCCTGCGGGAGCGCTACAGCGTCGGCGGCTCGCCAATTCGCGACGCGCTGATGCGGCTGGAGTCCGAGGGCTTCGTGCGGCTGGAGCAGAACAAGGGTTTCCGCGTGTCCGCCGTCTCGCGGGAGGATCTGCTCGACGTCTCGCGCACCCGCAGCGAGATCGAGAGCATCGCGCTCAGATGGTCGATCGAGAATGGCGGCATGGAATGGGAGGGCGACGTGGTCGGCGCCCTGCACCGCCTGAACTCGGTCGACAAGACCGACCGCTCCGGCGACGGCTCGGGCAGTTCCGCCTGGCTGCGCTATCACCGGGCCTTTCACCTGGCGCTGATCTCCGCCTGCGAGTCGCCCACGATGATCGGCATCTACCAGCGCCTGTTCGACCAGGCGGAACGCTACGTGGCGCTCTCGATCAAGGAAACCGCCGAGATTCGCGACGATGTGGCCGAGCATCGCGAGATTGCCGAGGCCGCGCTCGCCCGCGACGCGGACGGCGCCGTCGACCTGGCGCGCCGGCATATCGCGCGGACGACGGCGAAGCTCGAACGGCACCACAGCGCCGGCCCGTGAACCACCGCGCCGATCCGATCCGGGAACCCTCATGACCGTGCGCATCGCCTCGACAGAGCTGGCCGCCTTCGTCGCGAACCTCTTCCACGCCTGCGGCGTGCCCGTGGACGATGCGGAGGCCACGGCGCGAGGCCTGGTGGAGGCGGACCTGGCGGGCATCCATTCCCATGGCGTGATGCTGTCCGAGATGTATGTCGAGCGTCTCTTGGCCGGATCGGTGACCGCCCGGGCCGACCCGCGGGTGGTCTCCGATCGCGGCGCCTGCATCGTGCTCGACGCCGGGCATGCGCTGGGAATCGTCACCGGCGAGGCCGCCATGGCGCGCGCCACCGACAGGGCGCGCGCGCTCGGCGTCGGCATCGTCGCGGTCCGGCATGGCTTTCACTTCGGCACCGCCGGCCGCTTCGCGCAGGCCGCCGCCAGGGCCGACTGCATCGGCATCACCCTGTGCAACACGCGCCCGCTGATGCCCGCCCCCGGCGGCGCGGAGCGGGTCGTGGGCAACAATCCCGTCGCCATCGCCGTTCCCACCGACGATGGCATCCCCATCCTGCTCGACATGGCCACCAGCGAGGCGGCGATGGGCAAGATCCGGGTCGCCGCCCGGGAGGGCCGCCCCATTCCGGCGAGCTGGGCGACCGACGCCACGGGCACGCCGACCACCGATGCCGCGGCCGCCATCGAGGGCATGCTGCTGCCGAGCGCCGGGCCGAAGGGGTTCGGCCTGGCGCTGGCCATCGACCTGATGTGCGGCCTGCTCTCCGGCGGCGCGATCGGTGGCGAGGTGCGGCCGCTCTATGGCGACCGGGCCGAACCCTATGACTGTTCGCACCTGTTCCTGGCCATCGATCTCGGCCATTTCGGCGATCCGGCGACGCTTCGCCGCCGCGCCGCCGACGTGGCACGCCAGGTGCGCGAGGGGCGCCGCGCCCCCGGAACCGAGCGGCTGTTCACGCCGGGCGAACCGGAATGGCGCCATGCCGCGGCGCGGGACGGCGTGGTCGACCTGGCCGACAGCGTCGCCGCCGGTCTCCTCGACACGGCCAGCACCCTTGAGATCACTCCGCCTTCCGCCCTCAGGACACAACAACGAAACCGAGCCTGACATGCCCAAGCAGCAGATCCAGTCCGACAAGCTCCGCACCCCGCCCGGCCAGTTCTCCCAGGCGACGATGATCGAGGCGCGGGGCCGGCTCGTCTTCATCTCCGGCATGACGGCGCGCAAGGCCGACGGCACGATCGCCGGCATCGGCGATGTGTCCGAGCAGACCCGTCAGGTCTGCGAGAACCTGAAGGCGGCGGTCGAGGCGGCGGGCGGCACGCTGGCGGACATCTGCCGCGTCGACGTCTATGTCCGCAACATCGAGGATTTCGAGCGCATCCACGCGGTGCGCCGGGAATACTTCAAGCCGCCGCTGCCCGCCTCGACGATGGTCGAGGTGGCCAAGATGGTGGCCCCGGAGTACCTGATCGAGATCAGCGCCATCGCCGTGCTGCCCGACCAGGGCGCGGCGTCGTGAGGATCGGCGTCGTCGAGGTGGGCGGGGCTCGCCGGCTGGCTCTGGTCGAGGACGATCATTTCCGCGTCGCGCCGGCGGTGGCCGGCGACCTCGTTGACCTCGTGCGGGGCGGCGGCGCGGCGCTGACCGCCTTCGAGAACGCTGCCCGCGGCTTCGAGACGGTCCCCTTCGACCGCGACCTGCTGCGGGCGCCGTTGCGGCGCTTCCGCCGGGACATCCTGTGCGCGGGCTGGAACTACTGGGACCATTTCGAGGAGGGACGCGGCCGGCGGGAGGGCCAGGAGGTCGACCGTCCGGAACACCCGACCTTCTTCACCAAGGGGCCGGACACCGTCGTCGATCCCTACGGGCCCATCGCCTTCGACCCGGCCCTGTCGACGAAATGGGACTATGAGGTCGAAGTGGCGGTCGTCATCGGGCGCGACGGACGCTCGATCGCCGAGGCGGACGCCCTCGACCACGTCTTCGGCTATTGCCTGGCCAACGACATCAGCCAGCGCGACCTGCAGCGGGCCCATGGCGGGCAGTGGCTGAAGGGCAAGAGCATCGACCAGACCATGCCGCTCGGCCCCTGGATCACCACGGCAGACGCGGTTTCGCCGCAGGCCGTCGACATCGCCTGCGAGGTGAATGGCGACCGCCTGCAGGACGCCTCCACCGCCTTGATGGCCTTCCCGATCGCCACGCTGATCGCCGAGCTGTCGCGCGGCATGACGCTGCGCGCCGGCGATCTGCTGCTGACCGGCACGCCGGCCGGCGTGGGCAATGCCCGCACGCCGCCCCTGTTCCTGAAGGAGGGCGACGTCGTGGTCTCGTCGAGCCCGCAGCTGGGCGAGCTTCGCAACCGCATGACACGCGTCGACCTCATCTCACCCACCGCCTGATACCGAGCCAGCGGAAGGACGCCATGAACGCAGAACCGACTGTCGCCTCACCGGTCGACGGTGGCCTGGAGGAAGCCCGGGCCCGCGGATTCGACGTCGGCGAGATCGCCGACCGCGTCACCGGGGAGAGCGACACCTGCCGCATCTGGTCGCTCAGCCTGGAACCCGGGGCCGCCACGCCCTTTCACCTGCACCGGCACCCCTTCGCCATGGTCGCCATCGCCGGCGGCCGTATCGCGATCGAGACGGTGGACGGCGAGCGCCGCGAGCTCACGCTCGCGCCCGGTGAGAGCCATCTGGTGGAGAACCGCGGCCGGGCCGAGCGCATCACCAACGAGGAGACCCAGGCACAGGCCTTCACCATCATCGAGTTCAAGACCGTACGCTGGGTCTTCGCCGGCGACCTGCCGCCGCCGGACGCCGACCTGACGGAGGCCGACGAGGCCCGCGCTGCGGCCTTCCGCGAGGTGCTGATCAGCACCGACGACGAGGACTGGCAGCCGAAGTCCCTTCCCGGCCTGGCGCAGAAGATGCTGTGGCGCGACGAGGAGTCTGGTGCCTCGATCGCCCTGATCCGCTTCGAGAAGGGAGCCGGCATTCCGAACGCCCACCAGCACGCCTCGAACCAGTTCATGTTCTGCCTGTCCGGTCAGTACCGCTATATCCCGACCGGCACGACCCTGGTGCCGGGCACCTTCTACTGGAACCCGGAAGGCAGCGTTCACGGACCGACAGTCGCCGACGAGACCAGCGTCTTCCTGGAGATCTACGACGGGCCGCACTACCCGGTGCAGCCCTCCTGGTACAGCGATCCGGAGGATGCCCGGTGACGGGGGCGGCCCGCCCCGGCGGCTGGGACGTCCACACCCACCTGGTGCCGCCGGTGGTCCTCGACATGGCGAACACCGGCCGCTTCGGACTGTCCGGGGATGCCCGGGCGCTGCGGACGGGGACCAGCACCGTCTCGCTCGACCGTCTGGGCTCGCCCACAGCCCTGCTGGAGCGGATCGACGCCGACGGGCTCGACGGCGCCATGGTGGCCGTGCCACCCCCCTTCTTCCGCGCCGACCTGCCGCGCCAGGACCGGCAGGCCTATGCCGAGGCGCTGAACGGCTCGCTACTGGAACTGACGGCGCCATCCGCCGGCCGGCTGCTGCCCATGGCCTATCTGCCGACCGACCATCCAGCCCTCGCAGCGACCATGGTTGCGACATTGGACGGGCGCTGGGCCGGCGCCATCGTCGGCACCGATCTCGCCGGCCATTCCTACGCCGACCCGGCATTCGACGATTTCTGGTCGGCCCTGGTCGAGCGCGACCTGCCGGTGCTCATTCACCCCTCCGAGCCGCCCGATCCGCGGCTCGAGCCCTTCTACCTGACCAACCTGCTGGGCAACCCGGTCGAGACGGCGATCACCGCCGCCCAGATCGTCTTCGGCGACGTCTTCGGACGTCATCCCGGCCTCAAGCTGATCCTGTCCCATGGCGGCGGCGTCACCTGCGCGCTGGCCGGCCGCTGGCAGCGCGGCTACGACACCGACCGGCCGGGCATCAGGCGGCTACAGCTTTCGCCCGTGGAGGCGATCCGCCGGTTCCATGTCGACAGCATCGTCCACCAGGACGCGCAGCTTCGGGCGATCATCGACCTGCTGGGTGCCGACCGAGTCCTGCTGGGCAGCGACTGGCCCTTTCCCATGGGCACGCCCGACGCCGGGCACGATGTCGGCCGCCTCGACGCCGGGAGCGTCAAGCGCATCCGGATCGACAACGCCCGGGCGGTTTTCGGCGGCCTCGGCACGGCCGCCTCCTGAACCCCCGGGCCGCGGGCTTCCTTCGCGCCTCACGCGGGCGTCCGGCATCGGCAGCCGCCCTGGGCATTGTCACGCCGAAAGGGCACGCCGGCCCGAGGCGATCGCCTCGATGCGCTCGGGCGTGAGGGTGGTCATGAAGGTGTCGACGAGGCGGGCCTTGGGCTGCTCGTGCGGGGAGATGACGCTGTAGTTGAACGGGATCACCGGCCGGAACGGACGGATGGCGAGTCCGCGATCGCGGAAGATGTTGGCCGAGAACGGGTCGGTGATCGACAGGCCCACGCCTTCCTGCACCATTGCGCAGGCGACCGATCCGGCCTGGGTCTCCGCCAGCATCTTGCGCTCCACGCCGGCCTGCGCGAACACCGCGTCGATCTTTGGGCGCGAGGGGAACTGGTCGCCGAGCGAGACGAAGGGCACCCCGTCCAGCATGTCCGCGGTGATCACCTCGCGCGCGGCCAGCGGGTGGCGTTGCGGCACGGCGCAGACCGCCTCGAGATCGACCAGCCGCTCGATCCGCACCTCCGGCCGGCCCACCGGCACCACGGCGAAACCGAGATCGCACTGGCCGGAGAGGATGCGGCTGACGACGCCGTCATAGTCGCTGACCTCCAGCGCCACCGAGACTTCCGGATAGCGGCCGGTGAACTCGGCGATGGCGGCTGGCAGCAGCCCGACGGCGATGCTGGTGACGGCGACGATACGCAGATGGCCGGGCCGGAAGGTGGCGATGTTGTGGGCCGCCCGGTGCAGCCGGTCGAGCCCGACGAAGCTGCCCTCCACTTCCTTGAAGAAGGCGCGCGCCTCCGTCGTCGGCACCATCCGGCGACCGAGACGCTGGAACAGCGTGAAGCCGACGATCTCCTCGAGGTCGCCGAGCACCCGAGTCGCGGTCGGCTGCGAGGTGTGCAGGCTGAGCGCGGCCCGCGTGACCGAGCCGGTCAGCATCACCGCCCGGAAGATCTCGATCTGCCGCAAGGTCAGTTGTCGCGCCGCCATCCCGCCTCCCTCTCCCATATCGCTTTTGAATACTATGACGAAGAATTGATATTTGTTCGAATGAATCCGGCCACTCATACTCGCCGCATCATCCGCTTCGCCGAGGTGCCCCCGACATGGCCGAGATAACCCGCCTGCGCTCGACCCGCCGCATGAGCCGCATCGTCATCCATGAGGATCGGGTGTATCTCTCCGGTCTGACGGCCGACGATGCCGACGCGGACGTCGCCGGCCAGACCCGCCAGGTGCTCGGCAAGATCGATGCGCTGCTCGCCGAGGCCGGCAGCGATCGCCAGCACCTGTTGCAGGCCTGGGTCTGGCTGGCCGACATCGCCGATTTCGATGCCATGAACGCCGTCTGGGACGACTGGATCGACGGCCGTGAGCCGCCGGTGCGGGCCTGTGTCGAGGCCCGGCTGGCGCGTCCCGCGCTGAAGGTCGAGATCCAGGTCACGGCGGTCCGGGCCTGAGTCGATGGCGATGGCGGCGGCCGAGACGATCGACGGACGGGATAACCGAATCCTCACGGTCGGGAACCTGTCGATCCGCTTCCGCCGCCGCGACGAGACCGTCGCCGCCGTCAACGGCATCTCCTTCGACGTCACCCGCGGCGAGACGCTATGCCTGGTCGGCGAGAGCGGCTCGGGCAAGTCGGCCACCGCGCTGGCGCTGATGCGCCTGCTGCCGCCCCAGGCGATCGAGCGCGTGTCCGGCCGGATCGGCTTCGAGGGCCGCGATCTCTCCGGCCTAACCGACCAGGCCATGCGCCGGCTGTGCGGCGACCGCATCGCCATGGTGTTCCAGGAGCCGATGAGTTCCCTCAACCCCCTGCTGACCATCGGACAGCAGCTCGAGGAGGCCATCGTGTCGCACCGGCGCCTCGGAGCCGGGCAGCGTCAGGCGCGCCTGCTCGAGCTGCTCGACCTGGTCGGCATCGATCGGCCGAGGGAGCGCCTGGACGCCTATCCGCACCAGCTCTCCGGCGGCCAGCTCCAGCGCGTGATGATCGCCATGGCGATCGCCAACGAGCCCGACCTGCTGATCGCCGACGAGCCGACGACCGCGCTCGATGTCACCGTGCAGGCGCAGATCCTGGGCCTGCTGCGCCGCCTGAAGAGTCAGCTCGGCATGACCCTGCTGCTGATCACCCATGATTTCCGGGTGGTCAGGGCGATGGCCGACCGGGTGTGCGTGATGCGCTCGGGCGACATCGTCGAGATCGGCGCCGTCGAGGAGGTGATGGAACGCCCGCGCCATGCCTACACGCGGGAGCTTCTCGACGCGGAGCCGGAGGCGCGCATCCCCGCCCCCGTGGACGACGGCAACCTCGTCACCGCCACGGACATCGCCGTCCGCTACCCGATCCATACCCGGTTGCTGAGGCGCGTCCGCGGCCACTTCACCGCGCTGCACGGCGCCGACCTCAGCCTGCGCCAGGGCGAGACCCTGGGCGTGGTCGGCGAGAGCGGATCAGGCAAGAGCACGCTGGGCCGGGCGTTGCTGCGCCTCGTGCCGACCGAGGGCCGGGTGATCTTCGAGGGTCGCGACCTCGTCACCCTGCCGGAGGCCGAGTTGCGGCGGCAGCGACGGGCCATCCAGATGGTGTTCCAGGACCCGTACGGCTCGCTCAGCCCGCGCATGCGCATCGGCCGCATCGTCGGCGAGGGCCTGCGCGTCAACGGTCTCGCCCGCGACCGCGGGGCTCACGACCGCGCCGTCGCCGAGGCCCTGGCGGACGTGGAGCTGGAGCCCGCACTGGCCCGCCGGTTCCCGCACGAGCTGTCCGGCGGTCAGCGTCAGCGCGTGGCGATCGCCAGGGCCCTGATCATGCGCCCCAAGCTGATCGTGCTCGACGAGCCGACCTCGGCTCTCGACCGCTCGGTACAGAAGCAGATCGTCCTCCTGCTCGCGCGCCTGCAGCGGGAATACCGCATCGCCTATCTCTTCATCAGCCACGACCTTGCCGTTGTGCGCGCACTCGCCGATCACCTGCTGGTCCTCAAGGAGGGCCGCGTGGTCGAGGCCGGCCGTGCCGAGACCATTTTTAGCGCACCGCGGACGGACTACACGCGCGCCCTGATCGAGGCCGCCTTCGACCTCGAGGCCTCGACCGGTGGAGGGGCGGAGGCGATGGCGTCGTGACCGGCACCGCCGCCACCACCGACTGGCCGCCCCTGGTTCCGCCCTTCGAGCCGGTGGACCGGTCGACGGCACTTCTCCTCGTCGACCTGCAGGTCTTCGACTGCCGGCGGGACAGGGGCTGGGGTCCGGTGCTGGCCGCGCGGTATCCAGAGATCTACCGCTACTACTACGACCGCCTCGACGCGGTGGCGATACCGGGGCTTTCTGCCCTCCTGGCGGCCTGGCGCCGCCACGGGCTGCCGGTGATCCACCTCACCGTCGGTCCGAATCTGCCCGACGGATCGGACATGCTGGGCGACAGGTCGCGCGCGACCGGGTCCGGCGTGCCGGCGATACCGCCGCACGGCACGCCCGATCACGCGCCGATCGCCGAACTGGCGCCCTTCGACGGTGAACTCCGCCTCAACAAGACGACGCGCAGCGCCTTTACCTCCACCGGCATCGACGCCCAGTTGCGCCAGCTCGGAATCCGCCAACTGGTGGTCGGCGGCGTGCTGACGAATTCCTGCGTCGAGTCGACCGCGCGCGACGCCACCGACCGTGGCTACCGCGTCACCCTGCTGGCCGACGGGACCGCCAGCTTCGACCGGGCGACCCACGAGGGCAGCCTCGCCGGCTTCGCGCGGATCTTCGGCGGTGTCGCGACCTGCGACGCCATCGCCACCCGCCTGGGCGGACCATCCACCGAACCCGCCCCCATGACACCAACCACGGGAGACCTGTCATGACCTTGCATTCGATCCGCCTGCTGCGCACCGCCCTGCTCTCGCTCGGTCTCGCCGTCACCATGGCGACGGCGCCGGTCGCCTGGGCGCAGACCACCGTGACGATCGCCCAGGGCGTCGATCCGGACGTCCTTGACCCTGGCCACGACACGCTGATCACCAGCGTCTCCACCATGCTCAACATCTACGACACCCTGGTCCAGCGCACCGGCGAGGGCGACCTTGTGCCGGCTCTGGCGACCGAATGGCGCTTTCCGGAGCCCACGGTGATGGAGATCGACCTGCGGCAGGACGTCACCTTCCACGACGGCAGCCCGTTCACCGCGGCCGACGTCGTCTTCACCCTCAACCGCTACGTGCGCGAGGAGAACCCGCTGTCGATCCGGCCGCAGATCGCCGGCATCATCGACAGCGCCGATGCGATCGACGACTACACGGTGCGCATCAACATGCCGACGCCGCAGGCGACCATCGTCGCCAACCTGGCGCGCTATCCGATCCTGTCGGCCAGCGCCTTCGAGGCCATGGGAGAGGACGCCTATGGCCAGGCCCCCGTTGGCACGGGACCGTTCGCCTTCGCCCAGTGGGACCGCAACGAGCAGATCGTGCTGGAATCCTATGACGACCACTGGCGCGGGCTGGCCGATATCGACCGCCTGGTGATCCGGCCGATCCCGGAGGACTTCATCCGCTTCGCCGCCCTGCAGGCGGGCGAGGTCGACATCATCGGCAACATCGCGCCGGAGCGGGTCCCGGAGGTCGAGGCCGATCCGGACCTCCGGGTCGAGGCCGTGCGCTCGGTGCGCAACATGTTCGTCGGCATGAACCCCAACGTGCCGCCTTTCGACGACGTCCGCGTGCGCCGGGCGATGAACCACGCCGTCAACGTGCCGGCCCTGGTCGAGGCCATCCTCGGCGGCCACGGCTATCCGAACGCCAGCCCATGCTCCGGCGCCATCTTCGGCTACGACCCGTCGATCGAGCCCTACGCATACGATCCGGAGCAGGCGCGCGAACTGCTGGCCGAGGCCGGCTATCCGGACGGCTTCACGGTGACGATGTGGGGACCGAACGGCCGCTACCTGAAGGACCGCGAGATGCAGGAGGCCATCGCCGGCCAGCTCTCCGCCATCGGCGTCCGGGTCGAGCATCACATGCCGGAATGGTCGGAGTTCATCCAGCACTTCCTGGCCGGTGATATCGAGGGCATGTACTTCATCGGCACCGGCAACCCGATCCTCGACTGCGAGGCGACCATGGGCTACCGCTTCGACAGCCGACGCGGCGGCGACTTCTACAACCGGCCGGAGCTCGACGCCCTGATCGACCAGCAGATCCAGGAACTCGATCCCGAGCGCCGCGAGGAGATCTTCGCCGAGATCCAGGCCATGATCTTCGAGGATGCGCCCTGGATCTTCCTCTACGACCAGGAGGATCTCTACGGCGTGAACAACCGCATCGAGTGGTCGGCCCGGTCCGACGAGATGATCTGGGCCTACGACATCCAGCTCGCCGACTGACCGGCCGGCATCGCTGAACCGACACCCGGGCGGCCACCGCGCCGCCCGGGCCGCGCCGGAACGACCTCATGCTTCGCATCATCGGCTCGCGCCTGCTGCAGGTGCCCATCGCGCTCCTCGGCATGACGCTGATCGTCTACATCTTCGTCACCGCGAGCGGCGATCCCGTTCTGCTGCTGGCCGATCCGGGCGCCAGCGCGGCCGATCTGGAGGCCATGCGCCGCGAGCTCGGCTTCGACCGGCCCTGGATCGTCCAGTATCTCTCCTTTCTCGGCGACGCCCTGATGGGGGACTTCGGAACCTCGTTCCGCCACCGCCTGCCGGCGATGGAGTTCGTGCTGGGCCAGTTGCCCGCCACCCTGGAACTGGCGGCCGCCAGCCTGTTCATCGCCACGGTGATCTCCATTCCGCTCGGCATCGCCGCGGCACGCCACAAGGGCAGGCCCGTCGACCTGATCGCCACCATGGTCGCGGTGCTCGGCCAGTCCATGCCGGTCTTCTGGCTCGGCATGCTGCTGATCCTCGCTTTCGCCGTGGCGCTGCCGATCTTCCCGGTCGGAGGGCGCGGAACCTTCGCCCATCTCGTGCTGCCGGCCGTCACCCTGGGCTGGTACTTCAACGCGCTGATCACCCGCATGGTGCGCTCCACCATGCTGGAGACGCTGAACCAGAACTACGTGCGCACGGCCCGCGCCAAGGGCGTGCCCGAACGCCGCGTCGTCATGCGCCACGCCTTCCGCAACGCCCAGGTGCCGATCATCACGGTCTGGGGTCTGCAGGCCGGCAACCTGCTGACCGGCACGGTGGTCGCCGAGACCGTGTTCTCCTGGCCCGGCCTCGGTCGCGCCAGCGTCGCCGCCGTGCTGGCCCGCGACATCCCCGTGGTGATGGCCAGCGTCTTCGTGTTCACGGTCATCTTCCTCGTCATCAACCTGCTGATCGATCTCTCCTACTACCTGATCGACCCCAGGATCCGGCAGTAGGCCATGCTGGCGCTTCTCAAGACAGCCAAGGGCGCCATCGGCGCCATCGTCCTGACGGTCGCCGTGATCGCGGCGCTGTTCGCCGACGTGCTGGCGCCCATGGACCCCAACCTGCAGAACCTGCTGGCCCGGCTGCGGCCGCCGATGTGGCGCGACGAGGCAGGACAGCTCTACCTCTTGGGCACCGACGCGCTCGGCCGCGATCTCTTCAGCCGCCTGATCCACGGGGCGCGCATCTCCATCATGGTGGCGATCGGAGCGGTGCTCGTCTCCGGCGTCATCGGCACCACGATCGGGCTTTTCGCCGGCTACTATCGCGGCGTCGCCAGCGCCCTGGTGATGCGCTTCATGGACATCCAGCTGTCCATCCCGATGATCCTGTTCGCCATCGCCTGGATCGCCTTCTTCGGGGCCGGGCTGGTCAGCATCATCATCGTCATCGCCGCCTGGGGCTGGGTCCAGTACGCCAGGCTCGCCCGCGGCATCGTGCTGTCGCTGAAGGAGCGCGAGTTCGTTCAGGCCTCCGTGGTGCTGGGCGCCCGCGACGGCCGCATCATCCTCGGCCACATCCTGCCCAACCTGATCAGCCCGATGATCGTCATGGCCACTCTGCAGCTCGGCGAGGCCGTCCTGCTCGAATCCGCCCTCTCCTTCCTCGGCATGGGTGTCGGCCCGCCGACCGCGACCTGGGGATCGATCGTGTCCGACGGACGCTCCTACATCGACACCGCCTGGTGGATCGTCGTCTTCCCCGGTGCGGCGATCACGCTCCTCGTGCTCGGCGCCAACTTCCTCGGCGACGCCCTGCGCGACCACCTCGACCCGCACCACAACTAGCCTCGGGACACTGCCATGGAACCGATCAACATCGTGATCTCGATGGACTGCGAACCGGTGAGGCCGGCGGACCGGCAAGGTCCGGCGACCAGCGGGCCCAACAGCTACGAGGACAGTGCCCGCTTCATCGAGGGCTATGCCGCCATCGCCCGCGAGTTCGGCCTGCCGGTCAGCTTCTTCATCCATCCGGAGACCGCCGCCGCCCACCCGCAGCTGTTCCTCGATCTCGAGGCGGAGGGGGCCTGCCTCGGCCTGCACCTGCATCCCTACAAATTCGACCCCGACACCTACCCGACGCATTTCGGCTCGCTGAGCGCCACGCGCCAGACAGCCCTGGTTTCGGAGGGCACGGCCATCTGGCAGCGCGCCATCGGCAGGCGGCCGGAATATTTCCGGCCCGGCACCTTCTCGGCCAACGACGCGACCTTCAGGGTGCTGCAGGAACTGGGCTTTCGCGGCGGCTCGATCTCCTGTCCCGGCCGCAACTTTCCCGATCTCTACGCCTCCTGGATCGGCGCGCCGCCCGATCCGCATCGGGCCAACCCGGACTTCCGGCTGCTGCCGGGCGTGCTCGACTTCGTCAACCTGCCGCTGACGGTCGACACCTCCCGCACCGAGATCCGCAACGGAAGGAGCTTCAACTGGGACCTGCGGCCCGACTATCTCGAGGCCGACTACCCCACCATCGCCGGCAACATCGTCGCCCAGATCGTCGAGCGGGCGCCGCCGGTGCCGATGATCATGATCGTCACCCACAACGACAACGATTTCACCGACCGGCGCGACCGGGTGGCGGATAATATGCGCCGCAGTATCGGCGCCGTCGTCGAGGCTTGCGGGTCGATGGGCGTGGCCGCCACCGGGGCCACCGTGGCGCAGGTCTGCCACAGCGTCCGGCGCAGCATGCCGGCGGCCGCGCCCGAATTCACGCTCGGCCATGCCGCCATCCAGACCGGCTGATCTCCGCCCGGCTCCGAGCGGCACACGATCTCGCCCCGGGGCATGGCGATCGCCGGCGTCGCACCCCGTCGGTGGTTGCGCGTTCCGCGATGTCGCTTCAGGCGGCCGGTCGCGACCCTGATCGAGCGGCGGGTCGGTGAGTTCCGCGATCTTCCTGCCGTCGGTCTGGCAGGCCGACAATCCCTGCGGTATAACTATTTCAGTGCTTTCTCGTGGGCTGGCCACGGGTCACTGTTTTACTGGAGCGAACCCGCTCCAATCCTCCCCCGTCCGGCGATCCAGCGCCGAGGCAACCTTGTTCCCGGCAGGGTCCCCCCGACCCACGCCCCACCCGTGAAAGGTTTCCAATGCGACTTGCCCACTCTCTGGCGGGCGGCGTCGTCGCTGCCGCCGCGCTTCTCGGCTCGACACTCCTCACGCCAAATGCCGCCTTCGCCCAGGACGTGCTCCGGGTTGGCGCTTTCGGCGCCGACGCTAACCGGCTCGACCCGCATTTCTCCGGCACCGGTGCGGATGTCTACCTCTTCAGCATGATCTTCAACGGCCTGACGCGGTTCGCGCCAGGCTCCATGGATCCGGCGACGCTGGAGCCCGACCTGGCGGAGAGCTGGGAGTCGAGCGAGGACGGCCTGACCTGGACCTTCCACCTGCGTGAAGGCGTGCAGTTCCACGGCGGCTATGGCGAGTTGACCGCCGACGACGTCGTCTACTCACTGACCCGCGCCGCCGATCCGGAGCGTTCGGCCTACGCCTCCCAGCTCGCCGCCATGGAAAGCGTCACGGCGCTCGACGACTACACGGTGGAGATCCAGCTCTCCAGCCCGGTGCCGCTGCTCATCGGCCTGGTCGCCAACGCCCGTCAGGGCCTGATCATCAGCCAGGCGGCGGCCGAGGAGCTGGGCGACCAGAACTATCACGAGCGGCCGATCGGCACCGGCCCGTTCGAATTCGTCGAGTACCAGCCGCAGCAATACGTCACGCTGCGCGCCTTCGAGGACCACTTCCGCGGCACGCCGGAGATCGAGGAGGTCCAGTACCGCTATATCGCCAGCGACAACACGCGCGAGCTGGCCTTCCGCGGTGACGAGATCGACCTGTTCTACGGCCGGCGCGAGCAGGACTGGGTCGAGCGGATGAGCGAGGTGCCGGAAGCGGAGATCGACATCTTCGAGCCGGCGCAGTCCCGCCTGCTGCACATCAACGCCTCGATGCCGCCGCTCGACGACATCCGCGTGCGCCAGGCGATCCAGCACGCCATCAACCGAGACGAGTTCCTGGCCCTGATCGGCGCCGACATCACCCGGCCGCTCTACACCGTCGTGCCCATCGGCTATGCCGGCCACGCCGACGACGTGCGGAGCCCCGAATACGATCCCGATCGCGCCCGCGAACTGCTGGCCGAGGCCGGCTTCCCGGACGGCTTGACCCTGAACGTGATGATCTCCCAGATCGCCAGTCTCAACGTGCCGATGATCCTGATCCAGGAGCAGCTGCGGCGCGTGGGCATCACGCTCGACCTGCAGGAACTCGACCACGCCGCCTGGCACGCCGCCATCCGGCGCAACGAGAGCGCGCTGGTGATCTACGGCGCGGCCGCCTTCCCGATCGCCGACGACATCCTGACGCCGTTCTTCCACAGCAGCTCGATCGTGCAGACGCCGACCGGCCAGACCAACTTCTCGCACTGCTCGGTCGCCGACGCGGTGATCGACGAGGCCCGCCAGGAGCGGGACGAGGAGGCCCGCGACGCGCTCTATCGCGAGGCGCAGGTGCTGATCATGGAGGAGGCCTGCGCGGTGCCGATCTTCGAGCTGATGCAGGTCTATGTCCGGCGCTCGAACCTGGATCTCGGCTACACGCTCGAGGGCGACATCAACCTGGGCCCGCCGATCCTGCCGACCACGACTTTCGTGGAGTAGCTCGCACTCTCACTCCCCGCCTCGCAATGCATCACCCCGGTTCCCGCAACCGGGGTGATGGCGAGGCGGCGCTCCGTCGGAAGGCGTTCCTGCTTCATGCTGGGTTTCGTGCTGAAACGGCTGGCGCTCGCAGTTCCCACCCTGCTGGCCGTCGTTACCGTCGTGTTCTTCGTCATCCGCGTCGTGCCCGGCGATCCGGCGATTGCCATGCTGGGCGACAGCGCGACGGACAGCGCGCTGACGGCCCTGCGCGAGCGCATGGGCCTCAACGAGCCGCTGTTGCTGCAATATCTCAATTTCCTCGCCGGGCTGGTGCAGGGCGATCTGGGGCTCTCCATCCGCACCGGGCAGCCCGTTCTCGATCAGATCCTGCGGGTGTTGCCCTACACCCTCGATCTGACCATCGCCTCGGTGCTGATCGGTGTCCTCTTCGGCATTCCTGCGGGCCTGCTGGCCGCGGTCAAGCGGAACCGCTGGGCCGACTACATCACCCGCATGGTGTCGCTGCTCGGGCTCAGCTTCCCGGTATTCTTCCTGGCGATCCTGCTGATCCTGCTGTTCTCGATCCAGCTCGGCTGGTTCCCGGTGATCAGCGAGGGCGATCTGGGCGATCCGATCGACCGGCTGCACCACCTGTTCCTGCCGGCGCTGGCCGGCAGTCTCGGCGTGGCCGCCTTCGTCACCCGCGCGACGCGCTCCTCGGTCCTGGAGTCGCTGGGCGAGGACTTCGTGCGCACCGCCCGGGCCAAGGGGCTGCCGCGCCACGTCGTCCTGCTGCGCCACGCCTTCCGCAACGCGCTGATCCCCGTGGTCACGGTGATCGGCCTCTATCTCGGCCTGGTGATCGGCAATTCCGTGCTGATCGAGATCGTCTTCAACCGTCCGGGTCTGGGCAAGCTGATCGTGGAGTCCCTGACCCAGCGCGACTACGCCATGCTGCAGGGCCTGATCATCACCTATTCGTTCTTCATCGTCCTGGCCAACCTGATCACCGATCTGACCTATGGCCTGATGGACCCCAGGGTGAAGCACCAGTGAGCGAGATCCGCGCCGACGATCCCGGCCCCACTCCCGGCGAGCCCGTCGCCACCTCCGAGGCCGCCATCGTCGCCGCCGGCTGGCGCCGCGCGCTGGGCAACCTGGTGCGCGTCTTCAACACCAACAAGACGTCGTGGCTCGGCCTCGGCATCTTCGTGGTGATCGCCATGGCGGCGATCCTGGCACCGGTGCTGGCGCCGCACGATCCGGCGGCGCAGAGCGTGCTGCACCGCCTCGACCCACCCTCGGCGGATTTCCCTCTGGGCACCGACGCCTTCGGCCGCGACGTGCTGAGCCGGCTGCTCTACGGCGCCCAGATCTCGCTGCTCGTCGGCGTCGCCTCGGTGTTCCTCGCCATGCTGGTGGGCGGCACGCTGGGCATCGTCGCCGGATACCGCGGGGGCCGGACGGATACGCTGATCATGCGGGCGATGGACGTGCTGCTGTCCTTCCCGACCCTGATCATGGGCCTGCTGATCGTGGCGATGCTGGGGCCCAACCTCGTCAACATGATCATCGCCATCGCCCTGACCCTGGTGCCCAAGTTCGCCCGGATCGCGCGCGCCCCGACCGTCTCGGTGAAGGAACGCGCCTATATCGAGGCGGGCCGGGCGCTGGGCTATTCGGACATCCGCATCATGGTGGTGCACATCCTGCCCAACGTGATCGGCGAGGTGCTGGTCCTGGCCAGCCTGTGGACGGCCAACGCCATCCAGATCGAGGCCGGCTTCAGCTTCATCGGCCTCACCGTGCGCCCGCCGACGCCGACCTGGGGCGGCATGATCCGCGAGGGTTTCGAGCAGATCTTCAACAACCCGTGGCTGGCCGTCTATCCGGGCCTGTGCATCCTCCTGACCGTGTTCTCCCTCAACCTGCTCGGCGACGGCATCCGCGACGCCGTCGATCCCAAGCTGCGGGATGTCTAGCATGACCGAGAGCAGCGGCGGGGCGCCCCGCAGCGACGGGCCGGCGGCCAGACGCACCGTGCTGTCGATCGAGGGGCTGACCACCGAGTTCCGCATCCGCCGTGCCTGGCACGCCGCCGTGCGCGACCTCTGGCTTGACCTGCTGGAGAACGAAACCCTGGCGCTGGTCGGCGAGTCCGGCTGCGGCAAGAGCATCACCGCCCTGTCGATCATGCGCCTGATCGCGGGCGGCGCCGGCCGCATCGCCGCTGGCCGGGTGGTGCTGGACGGCACCGATCTGACAACGGTGTCGGAGCGGACGATGCAGCGCCTGCGCGGCGACCGCATCTCGATGATCTTCCAGGAGCCGATGACCTCGCTGAACCCGGTGCTGACCGTCGGCTTCCAGGTCTCCGAGGCGCTGATCTACCATCGAGGCCTGTCGCGCGCCGAGGCGGAGCGCCAGACCAAGGATCTGTTCGAGCAGGTCCGCATCCCCTCCGCCCGACAGCGCTATCACGAATATCCGCACCAGTTCTCCGGCGGCATGCGTCAGCGCGTGATGATCGCCATGGCGATCGCCTGCCAGCCCGACGTGCTGCTGGCCGACGAGCCGACGACGGCGCTGGACGTGACGATCCAGGCCCAGGTGCTGGCCCTGCTCGCCGACCTGCAGCGCGAGCGGGCGATGTCGATGCTGTTCATCACCCACAATCTCGGCGTCGTCGCCTCGATCGCCGACCGGGTGGCGGTGATGTATGCCGGCGACGTCGTCGAACTGGCGCCGGTGGCGGATCTGTTCGCCCGGCCGACGCATCCCTATACCGAGGCGCTGATGCGCTCCATCCCGCGCTTCGACCGGGAAACGCACAAGCTGGAGACCATCGGCGGCCGGGTGCCGGCGATCGACCGCATGCCGCGCGGCTGCCGCTTCGCGCCCCGCTGCCCCCTGCGCGAGCCGCGCTGCGAGGAGGCGACACCGCCGCTCGAGCCTGTGGCGGCGGGAAGCGCCCACCGCGCCCGCTGCTGGGTGCGCGTGCCCCGGCGGGAGGTGGCGCCATGAGCGGCGATCAGGTCGCGCCCATGCTCGACGTCGCGGATCTGCGCAAGACCTTCCGGGTGAAGAAGGGCTTCCCGAAATCGGTGACCACCACCGTGCGGGCGGTGGACGGCGTCTCCTTCGAGGTGCGGCCGGGCGAGGCCTTCGGCCTGGTCGGGGAGTCGGGTTGCGGCAAGTCGACCGTCGGGCGTTCGCTGCTGCGCCTGGTCGAGCCGGATTCAGGCTCCGTCCGGTTCGCCGGTCTCGACATCGGCCGGGCGACCGAGCGCGAGCTGCGCCGCCTGCGCCGACGCATCCAGATCGTCTTCCAGGACCCCTACTCCTCGCTCAATCCCAGGCTGACCGTTGGCAACGCCCTGGCCGAGCCGATGCTGGTGCATGGCCTGGCGGATCGCCGCAGCGTCACCGGCAAGGTCATCGACCTGCTGCGCGAGGTCGGCCTGCCGCCGGAGGCGCGCCTGCGCTACCCGCACGAATTCTCCGGCGGCCAGCGCCAGCGCATCGGCATCGCCCGGGCGCTCAGCGTGGAGCCGGAGCTGATCGTCGCGGACGAGCCGGTGTCGGCGCTTGACGTCTCGATCCAGGCGCAGATCCTGATCCTCCTGCAGGAGCTGAAGGATCGCCGGGGTCTGTCCTTCGTCTTCATCTCCCACGATCTCGCGGTGGTGCGCTATTTCTGCCAACGCCTGGCGGTGATGTATCTCGGCCGCATCGTCGAGGAGGGGCCGGTGCCGGCGATCTTCGAGACGCCGCTGCACCCCTACACCCAGCTGTTGAAGTCGACCTCGCCGGTGCCCGATCCCGCCGCGAAGGTCACCTTCGCCCGCATGGAGGGCGAGGTCGCCTCGGCCGCCAATCCGCCAAAAGGCTGCCATTTCCACCCGCGCTGCCCGGCCGCGATGGATGTCTGCCGGACCACCGCGCCGACGCTGATCCAGCACAGCCCCGGGCGCAAGGTCGCCTGCCATCTCTATCCGGCCGGCACCGGGCAGGAGACAGCGGCGCCGCCCCCGGCATCGATCCCACCCTCATCCGCAACCAGGAGCGATCACGCCTGATGTCCCGCACCATCGAGTATTTCCACTCCCTCTCCTCGCCCTGGGCCTTTCTCGGCGGCAAGCAACTGCACGAGATCGCCGCCCGCCACGGCGCGACCATCGTGCCCCGACCGATCCTGGTGCAGACGGAGAATGGCGGCATCCTGCTGCGCACGCGGCCGCAGGCGCGCCAGGACTATCACGCGCTCGAACTCGACCGCTGGCGCAAATACCTGGACCTGCCGCTGAAGCTGAAGCCGAAATACTACCCCACCGATCCGACCGGCGCCTGCCTGATGGTGATCGCCGCCAAGCAGGCCGGTCTCGACGCGGTCGGCCTCTCCCACGCGCTGTTGACGGCGCTGTGGGCCGATGACCGCGACACCAAGGATCCCGAGGTGCGCAGGGCGATCGCCGAGGAGATCGGGCTGGACGGCGCGGCCCTGCTTGCGGCGGCCGAGACCGAGGCGGTCGACGCCGAATGGCGCCGGAACAAGGCCGACGCAATCGCGCTGGGCATCTTCGGCACGCCCAGCTATGTGCTGGATGGCGAGATCTTCTGGGGGCAGGACCGCCTCTTCTTCCTCGACCGCGCCCTGGCCGCGGGCTGAGCGTGGACGGCGCCCCGCCAGCAGGGGCGGCGCTCGCCGCCCTGGAAGCCGCCGCGGCGCGGGATCTCGCCTATCTGGACTACCCGGCCCGCAGCTGGGTCGCGGCACGCCGCCATCCGGCCGGCCTGCCGGTGCGCGACGTGGTCATCGTCGGGGCGGGGTTGAACGGCTGCGCCGCCGGTTTCGGCCTGCTGCGCGAGCGGGTTACCAACATCACGCTGATCGACCGGGCGGCGGCGGGGCGCGAGGGACCGTGGCTGACCTACGCCCGCATGCGCCATCTGCGCACGGCGAAGACGCTGGTCGGGCCGGATCTCGGCGTGCGCAGCCTGTCCTTCCCCGCCTGGTACGAGGCGGTCAACGGCGCCGCGGCCTGGGCGCGCCTGGACCGGGCGACCAATGCGGAGTGGATGGCCTATCTCGGCTGGTTCCGCCGGGTCGCCGGCCTGCCCGTCGAGAACGGCGTCGAGCTGATCTCCGTCGCGCCGGAGGGCGATCTGCTGGTGCTCGACCTCCTGCGGGACGGTCGGCCGGCGCGGCTGG
>Ga0207773_100348_pt1 | contig 21414 bp, 22 predicted proteins | sample TtaePargueraPR_2_FD_187281 | JGI IMG/M metagenome (GOLD analysis project Ga0207773, IMG submission 187281) | Aerobic enrichment media microbial communities from Bioluminiscent Bay, La Parguera, Puerto Rico - Tt and M1 (3) (SPAdes) | ecosystem: Environmental > Aquatic > Marine > Unclassified ...
GAGCCGGCGGAATTTTCTTGGCGAGCCCCTTCCCGTCACTCGACGGCAGGACCTTCAAGGGTATAATGCGAATGTCTGGAGAGGCTGTCAAAGCGAAATGCCGCGACAGATGCTGGCATAGCCATTGGCAGGCAAACCCTGACGTTCGAGTCATAGGGGCTATAATCTTACGTTATGAGCTACGGGGCCGAATCCGAGACCGATGCCGAAGGCCGACGGCAGCCGACGCCGCGCATGATGCAGGCCTTCAACGCGGTGATGGAAGCCGGCTCGGTGAGCGCCGCCGCCCGTCACCTCGGCGTGTCGCAGCCGGCGGTCAGCCGCCTGCTGAAGCAGTTCGAGGATGACCTCGGCTTCGTGCTGTTCCATCGCACAAAGGGCAAGCTGACGCCGACGCCCGAAGCGCATCGCCTCTCGATCGACGTCGGCAATGCGCTCGATGGCATCGACCGGGTGCGCCGCTCGGTCGAGGACGTCCGGCGGCACGGCGTCGGCCATCTCCGTCTTGGCGTGACGCCGATGCTTTACGAGGCGGTGTTGCATCGCCTGCTGCACGGCTTCCTGCGCGAGCACCCGCAGCTCGTGCTGACCATGGAAACCGGCCTCACCGACATGATGGTGGACTGGCTGCTGCGCGACCAGGTGGAACTCGCCTTCGCGTCGATGCTGGAGAACCACCCCGGCATCGATGCCATACCGCTGATCGAAGTCGATTCCGTGGTGCTGATGCCGCCGGGCCACCCGCTGGCCGCGAAAAACCGTATCGGCGTGGAGGATCTGGCAGGCATGCCGATCATCACCATGACCCGGCGCTATCCGTCGCGCCACCGCATCGAGCAGCTGTTCCGCCGCGCCGGCGTGCCGATGCGCCTGCGGGCGGAGACAAACCTCTCGGGCACCATCTGCGATCTCGTGCGCATGGGCCACGGCGTGGCGATCCTGAACGGCCTCTCATGGGGCGGCGGCAGCGGCGGCCTCGAAGCGCGTCCTCTCACGCCGCGTCTCGTTCACCGCTACGGCGTACTGCACCTCGCCGACCGCGGCTTCTCGCAATCTGCCCAGCAGCTCATCGCGGCGCTGCGCGCGCATCTCGCGCGCAGCATGGCGAGCGTCTACCTGGGAGACGAATAGGATTTCATCAAGGAAAACACGCATGCAGCAGCAGAATCATCCGGTGGAACTGTCGGCGCCGGACATCGCACCTTACAGGGTCGGCAACACCGGCTTCGACTACATCACCTGCTTCGACAGCGGCAAGCCGGGCCCACACGTGATGATCACGGCGGTGGTGCATGGCAACGAGCTGTGCGGCGCCATCGCGCTCGACTGGCTGTTCCGCCACGACGTGAAGCCGCTGAAGGGCAGGCTCTCACTCGGCTTCATGAACGTGGCCGCCTACCTCTCGTTCGATCCGGCCAATCCGACTGCCTCTCGCTTCGTCGACGAAGACTTCAACCGCCTGTGGACCGCTGAGGTGCTCGACAATCCGGAGCGCCAGTCGGCCGAGCTGACACGCGCGCGCGCCGTCAGGCCCTATATCGATACCGTCGACCTGCTGCTGGATATCCACTCCATGCAGCGTAAGCAGCCGGCGATGATGATGGCGGGGCCGCTCGCCAAGGGGCGCGCACTCGCCAAGGCGGTGGGCCTGCCGGAGATCGTGGTGACTGACTCCGGCCATGCCGCAGGCAAGCGCATGCGCGACTACGAGGGCTTCGCCGACCCGGCGAGCCCGAAGAACGCCCTGCTGGTCGAATGCGGCCAGCACTGGGAGAAATCCTCGGCGCCGATCGCCATCCACTCGGCGCTGCGCTTCCTGCTGGTGAACGGCGTGGTCGACGCCGCTTGGGCCGCGGAGGGTCTCGAGGGGCTGGAGCTGCCGGCGCAGCGCTTCGTCGAGGTGACCGGTCCCGTCACCATCGCCAGCGACGCCTTCCGCTTCGTTCAGGAGTTCAACGGCCTGGAGGTCATCCCCAAGGCCGGCACGGTGATCGCCTGGGACGGCGAAGCGCCGGTCGCCACGCCCTACGACGACTGCGTCCTCATCATGCCGTCGCGCCGGCTCAATCCCGGTGCCTCGGCGGTGCGCCTTGGCCGCTACGTCGCGATGGGTTGACGCAAGCGTGATCCCGCCGACCCTGGCGCGCCGGCTGCGGGCGCGGTAAGGGAAGCCATGCTGGACGCGCGCCTCCGCAAGCTCATCGACCCGCCGCTCGACAGCCTCGGGCGGCGGCTCGCGCGCCTCGGCGTCAGCGCCAACAGCGTAACCTGGACGGGCTTTCTCGTCGGCTGCGGCGCCTGGGCGATGCTGGCGCTCGGCAGCTACGGCTGGGCGCTGGCGCTCATCCTGCTGAATCGCCTGGCCGACGGGCTTGACGGCGCGGTGGCCCGTCATGCTCGTTTGACGGACCTCGGCGGCTATCTCGACATCGTGCTCGACTTCTTCTTCTACGCGGGCGTCGTCTTCTTCTTCGCGGTCGGGCGGCCGGCCGAGGCGCTGCCGGCCGCCTTCCTCATCTTCAGCTTCGTCGGCACCGGCGCTTCTTTCCTCACCTTCGCGGCGCTCGCCGCCAAGCGCGGCATCACCTCGGCGGCGCGCGGGTCGAAGTCGATCTACTACCTCGGCGGCCTCACCGAGGGCACGGAGACCATCGCCCTCTTCGTGGGGATCTGCCTGCTGCCCGACCTCTTCGCCTGGTTCGCCTGGATCTTCGGCGCGCTCTGCTGGCTCACGACGGCGGTGCGCGTCTGGCAGGCGGTGGAGACCTTCAGGCGCTGAGGGTTTTCTTGTCCTTCCTCTCCCGCATCACGTTGAGCGCCGAGCCGGCGCGGAACCAGGCGAGCTGCTCGGCGGTGAAGGAATGCTTCAGCGCCAGCTCCTCCACCGTGCCGTCAGCGTGGGCGAGGCAGCAGGCGACCGGCTTGCCGGGTGCCATGTCACTAAGCCTGATGAGACTGATCCGGTCGTCGGCGCGCACCCGCTCGTAGTCGGCCGCATCGCTGAAGGTGAGGGCCAGCAGCCCCTGCTTCTTCAGGTTCGTCTCGTGGATGCGCGCGAAGCTGCGGGCGATGACGGCGGCACCGCCCAGCAGGCGCGGTGAGAGCGCCGCATGCTCGCGGCTCGAACCCTCGCCGTAGTTGGCATCGCCGACGACCACCCAGCGCAGACCCTGCGCGCGATACTGCCGGGCGCTGGCCGAGAAGGCTTCGTCCGCCTTGCCGCTCAGTACGTTCAGGCCTTTGCCGCGTTGGCCCGTGAAGGCGTTCACCGCGCCCGACAGCATGTTGTCGCTGAAGCGGTCGAGGTGGCCGCGCAGCGCCAGCCAGGGGCCGGCAGGCGAGATCTGGTCCGTCGTGGTCTTGCCCTTGGCCTTGGCCAGCACCGGCATGTCGGTGAAGTCCCGGCCGTCCCACGCCGGCCAGGGATGCAGCGCCTGCAGGCGCTCGCTCTGGGGGTCGATGCGGATCTCGATGGCGCGGCCGTCCGCCGGCGGCGCCACGTAGGCGCTGCGGTCGCTGACGAAGCCGGCAACTGGCACCTCCGGCGCCGGCTGCGGCGGGCGCAGCTTGAAGGGCTTACCGTCGCCGCCCGTCAGCGCGTCGCGTCGCGGGTCGAAGGAGAGGCGCCCCGCCAGGGCCAGCGCTGTCACGATCTCCGGGCTGGCGATGAAGTTCATGGTGGCGGGCTGGCCGTCGTTGCGCGCCGGGAAGTTGCGGTTGTACGAGGTCACGATGGTGTTCGGCTTCTCCGTTGCATTCTGGCTGCGCCGCCACTGGCCGATGCAGGGCCCGCAGGCATTGGCCAGCACGGTGCCGCCGATACCGGCGAGTGCCGCCATCTGGCCGTCGCGCGCGATGGTGGCGCGCACCCGCTCGGAGCCCGGCGTGACCAGAAAGGGCGCGGCCGCCTCGAGACCGTGTTCGGCCGCCTGGGCCGCGACGTCGGCGGCCCGGCTCATGTCCTCGTAGGACGAGTTGGTGCAGCTGCCGATGAGCGCGGCGGAGATCCCGTCGACGAAGCCGTTGGCCGGATCGGCCACCTCGGCGGCCAGCGCCGAAAGCGGCCGCGCCCTGTCGGGCGAGTGTGGGCCGACGATGTGCGGCTCCAGCGCCGAGAGGTCGAGTTCCAGCACCTGGTCGTAGTGGGCGGAAGGGTCGGCCTCGGCCTCCGGATCGGGCTCCAGCAGGTTGCGTGCGCCTTCGACGATGGGCACGAGATCGGCGCGTCCGGTCGCGCGCAGATAGGCGGCCATGTGGCCGTCGTAGGGGAAGACGGAGGTGGTGGCGCCGAGCTCCGCGCCCATGTTGGCGATGGTCGCCTTGCCGGTGGCGCTCAAGGTGCGCGCGCCTGGCCCGAGGTATTCGACGATGGCGTTGGTGCCGCCGGCGACGCCGAGCTTGCCGGCAACCCAGAGGATGACATCCTTGGGCGCCGCCCAGCCGTCCAGCCTGCCGGTCAGCACGACGGCGATGCGCTTGGGATAAAGCAGCTCCCACGGCAGGCCGGCGATGACCTCCACCGCGTCGGCGCCGCCGACGCCAACGGCGCAGGCGCCGAGGCCGCCGGCGTTGGGGGTGTGGGAGTCCGTGCCGATGATCATGCAGCCGGGAAAGGCGTAGTTCTCCAGGATCACCTGATGAATAATTCCGGCGCCCGGTTCCCAGAAGCCGCAGCCGTAGCGCGCCGCGGCCGAGCGCAGGAAGTCGTAGACCTCGCCGTTCTCCGCCTTGGAAGCCGTCAGGTCGGCGGTACTGCCGATGCGCGCCTGGATCAGATGGTCGCAGTGGATCGAGGTCGCCACGGCGACGCGGTCGAGCCCCGTCTGCATGAACTGTAGCATGCCACTCTGGCCCAGGACGTCCTGGAAGGCGACGCGGTCGGGGCGCAGCTTCAGCTGGCTGCGGCCGGGCTCCATCTCCTGGCGCTGCGGGTCGTCGAGGTGGCCGAGCAGTAGCTTGTCGGCCAGAGTCAGCGGGCGGGCCAGGCGCCGGCGCACCGCCTGCAGGGTGCGGGCCGAGCGCGCCAGGCTGCGCGCCACCATCTCGGGGGTCGAGTCGATCTCCACCATCTTGATCTCTCCGAAGGCTCTATGAAGGCTTTTGACGATTGTGCTGGCCGGAGCGTCATTAATCCAATATATCGATAAAGTAATATCCATATCGAAAGGATATGGCATGGATCTGCGGCATCTGCGCTATTTCGTGGCCGTCGCCGAGGAGGGGCACGTGACCCGCGCGGCCGAGCGCCTCGGCATGCAGCAGCCGCCCCTGAGCCAGCAGATCAAGGCGCTGGAGGCCGAGCTGGAGGTGCAGCTCTTCCGCCGCAAGCCGCGTGGCGTCGAGCTGACCGAGGCGGGCGAGAGCCTGCTCATCGACGCGCGGCGCATCCTCGATGCGGTGGAGGCGGCGCTCGCCAAGGCGCGCCGTACCGCGCGCGGCGAGCAGGGCCGGGTGGCTGTGGGCTTCACCGCCTCGGCGCCCTTCCATCCCTTCGTGACGCGGATGATCCGCGAGTTTCGCGCCGCGCACCCGCTGGTCGCCATGCCGCTGGAGGAGAGCGGCACCGGCGAGCTGGTCGACGCGCTGCGCAGCGAACGGCTCGACGTCGCCTTCGTGCGCTCGGCCGTGTCGGAGGCCGAGGGTGTCGCCTTTTACGACCTGCTCGAGGAGCCGATGGTGGTGGCGCTGCCCGCCAGCCACCGCCTCGCCAGGGCGGCGCGGCGCGGGCTGCCGCTCGGCGCGCTGGCCGGCGAGGCCTTCGTGCTCTATCGCCGCGCCGCCGGGCCGGGCCTCTACGACGCCATCGTCGCGGCGTGCCGGGCGGCGGGCTTCTCGCCGCGCGTGGAGCAGGAGGCGCCGCGCATCACGGCCACTCTCAACCTCGTCGCCGCCGGCCTCGGCGTCACTCTGGTGCCGCGCTCGCTCGCGGGATTGCAGGCGGAGTCCCTTATCTACCGTCCGCTGGCCGGCGAGCCCCGGCTGGCGGCGCCGATCCGCCTTGCCTGCCGCACGGTGGACCACGCGGCCGCCGCCCGGCGCTTCGTCGCCCTGGTGCGAAGGGAAGCGGCAAAACGCCGGTAGCGGCATCAAAGCTGTAAGCGGAGGCCGTCGACCCTTTCACCGTCTCCCGTGATTTGCTAGCACGGCTGTCTCATGAGCGCTGCACAAACCAGACTACCCCGGCTGGGCATCATCCTGCCGGACGATCCGATCGCCTCGGAGCTGCATCACTGCGACCGCTGGCTTGCCGCGCGCGGGCGCGCGGACTGCACCGCCCTCACGTTGCTGTCGGAGATCACCGGCGGCCACGTGGAAGCCGACCTGCTCCGCACCGGCAGCCTAAAAGTGATCGGTCCCGTCGGCCGCCGTCTGGCCGTCGAGGGCTGCGATGCCGTGATCTGGGCCTGCACCAGCGGCAGCTTCATCGGCGGCCTGGACTGGGCAAAGGCGCAGGCGGCTTCCCTGGCGGAGGTCTCCGGCTGTCCCGCGACCAGCACGACGCTGGCGTTCATCGCCGCCCTGGAATTCCTCCAGGTAAGCCGCGTCCATGTGCTCGGTGCCTATCCCGAGCCGGTGACGCGTGCCTTCGTCACCTGTCTCGGTGACGCGGGCGTCATGGTCGATCGCTGGTGCGCCCTGGACTCGCCCGACGGGCCGAGCTCGTTCCGTCTCTCGCTCGTCGACGAGGTCGATCGCTTCGCCGGGACCCTGCCGCGCGACGACGGGGCACCGATCCTGGTGCCGGACACGGCGATCAACAGCCTCGACCTCATCGAAGACCTGGAGCGGCGCACCGGCCGCGCCGTTCTTGCAGCCAATCAGGTCTCGCTGTGGCACGGCCTTTCCCTGCTCGGCGTGGCGCCTGCCATGGCCGGCCTTGGCCGGCTCTTTGCAGAAGCGGCGCCGCGCTCCCCGGAGGACGCATGATTCCCGACACCATGAAAGCGGTCCTGCTCACCCGGCATGGCGATCTCGACGCGCTTGTCTATCGCGAGGACGTGCCCGTGCCGCGCGCGGCCGCCGGCGAAGTGCTGATCGAGGTGACCGCCTGCGGCATGAACAACACCGATGTCTGGGTGCGGCAGGGCGCCTACGGCAGCGAGACCGACCCCGCCGCGGTCTCCTCCTGGCGCCGCGGCCGCCCCACGCTCACCTTTCCGCGCATCCAGGGCGCCGACATCGTGGGCCGCGTCGCCGCGGTCGGTGAGGGCGTCCCTCAGAACCGCATCGGCCAGCGGGTGATGGTCGATTTCAGCCTCTACAACCGCGACGACGACAGCCTCGCCGACATTGACTACATCGGTCACGGCCGCGATGGCGGCTACGCGGAATACGTCACCGTGCCGGCGGAGAATGCCCACCTCGTCGAGACGGCCATGAGCGACGTCGAGCTGGCGACCTTCTGCTGCGCCTACCTGACGGGCGAGCACATGCTGCAGCGTGCGGCCGTGCAGCCCGGCGAACGCGTGCTGGTGACCGGCGCCTCAGGCGGCGTCGGCTCGGGCATCGTGCAGCTGTGCCGCGCCCGCGGCGCCATCCCCTATGCCCTCACCGCGAAGGGCAAGGAGGCCGCGCTGCTGGACATCGGTGCCGAGGCGGTGATCGCGCGGGAAGAAGACGACCTGGTGGCCGCCGTTGCCGCCGCCACGCAGGGCGAGGCAATCGACGTGGTCGCCGACCTCGTTGCCGGGCCGCTGTTCAACACCCTCCTGCGCATCCTGCGCCCGGAAGGCCGCTACACCACGGCCGGCGCCATCGCCGGCCCGGTGGTCCAGCTTGACCTGCGCACCCTCTATCTGAAGCACCTGCAGCTGCACGGCTCTTCGCAGGGCACCCGGCAGGACTTCCGGCGCCTGGTCGGCTACATCGAGGCCGGCAAGGTGAGGCCCCTACTGGCCGGGACCTACAAGCTCTCGGATTTCCATCGCGCGCAGCAGGACTTCATGGCGAAGCAGTTCGTCGGCAAGCTGGTCGTTGTGCCCGATGCCCGGTGGCGCGGCGCGACCGCCGCCTAGGGCCGGCCTCAGCGCTTCGGCCAGGCCCAGGCAAGCGGATCGAAGCCCGGCGCCAGCGTCTCGCCGAGCTGTTTCTCGAGGGCGATGAGCGCACTCTCCGGCTCGCCCTCCAGCGCATCGACCAGCGTGCGGGCATGCGTGACCACGATCACCTGCGAGCGCCCGGCCGCCGCGGCGATGAGGCGGGCGAGCGGCGGCAGCAGGTCCGGGTGCAGGCTGGTCTCCGGCTCGTTCAGCACCATGAGGGAGGGCGGCCGCGGCGTCAGCAGGGCAGCGACCAGCAGCAGGTAGCGCAGCGTGCCGTCCGACAGCTCGGCGGCCCGCAGCGGCCGCAGCAGGCCGTGCTGGCGCAGGGCAACCTCGAAGAAGCCGTCGTTCTCGCCGATCTCCAGCGCACTGCCGGGAAAGGCGTCCTCGATGGCGTCGTGGAGAGCGGCCGGATTGCCGATCTCGCGGATGGTCTGCAGCGCGGCGGCGAGGTCGTGGCCGTCGGCGGAGAGCACCGGCGTACGGGTGCCGACCTGCGGGCGGCGCGCCGGCGCCTCCGGATCGCTGCGGAAGTGATCGTAGAAGCGCCAGCCCCGCATGCGCTCCCGCAGGGCCAGCAGCTCCCGCGCGCCGCGCGGGTCGGCCGCGTGGGTCATCATGCTGTCGAAGGGCGCGAGGTCGGTGATCACCGACTGCCGCTTGCCCGCCTCGTCGAGGATCTGCACGCCGACGCCGCTGCGCGAGGCGATGAGATTGCGCCGGCTGAGGACTTCGCCCACCCAGACTGCTTCGGCCTTGATCTCGGGATCACGGCCGAACACCGTCTGCCCCGGGATCGGCAGCCCGAGGTCGATGGCGTAGCCATAGTCTTCCGAGGCGAACCCGAGCTTCAGGCTGACCCGCTCGTTGCGGCGCGTGCCCTGCACCGGCGCCTCGCCCGCCTTCATGGCGCGCGAGAAGGATTCGGGACCGGCCCAGAGGGTCGACTGCAGACCGCCCTCGGCCGCCAGGGACTGCACGATGCGCCCCTGCGCGGCATCGGCCAGCAGGCGCAGTGCCCGATAGAAGCTCGACTTGCCGCTGCCGTTCGGCCCGGTCACCACGTTCAGCCGCTGCAGCGGCAGCACGAGCTCGCGCAGCGAACGGTAGCCGGCAACGGCGAAGGTGAGGATCATGGTGTGGACTACCTGAAGCTAAGCTGTCCTCTCTGATAGCGGCAGTTGCCGCGCCTGCCAACCGTGCGCAAGGAAAGAGCCCGCCGGCGGCGACCGGCGGGCTCTTCAGTCAGGGACGGAACTTGCGTGTTACTCCGCCGCGGCGGAGGCCTTCTCGTCCTCGGCCACGGGGTGGTTGGCCATCAGCTCGAGGGCCTTTACCATGCCGGAGTGGTCCCAGCCGGCGCCGCCGTTGGCGCTGCAGGCGTTGAACAGCTCCTGCGCGGTCGCCGTGTTGGGCAGGCTGACGCCCAGCGCCTTGGCGCCCTGCAGGGCGAGGTTCAGGTCCTTCTGGTGCAGCTCGATACGGAATCCAGGCTTGAAGGTGCGCTTGATCATGCGCTCGCCGTGCACCTCGAGGATGCGCGAGGAGGCGAGGCCGCCCATCAGCGCCTGGCGCACCTTCGCCGGGTCGGCGCCGGCCTTGGAGGCGAAGACCAGTGCCTCGGCGACTGCCTCGATGGTCAGCGCGACGACGATCTGGTTGGCGACCTTGGTGGTCTGGCCGACGCCGTTCGGTCCGACCAGGGTGATGTTCTTGCCCATCAGGGCGAAGACCGGCTTCGCCTTCTCGAAGGCGGCGTCGCTGCCGCCGACCATGATGGTGAGCGAGGCCGCCTTGGCGCCGACCTCGCCGCCGGAGACCGGCGCGTCGAGGTAGTCGCAGCCCAGCTTGTTGATCTTCTCGGCGAAGACCTTGGTCTCGATGGGGGAGATCGAGCTCATGTCGATCACGAGCGTGCCCTTCTTCAGGCCTTCGGCGACGCCGTTCTCGCCGAACAGCACGGCCTGCACCTGCGGGGTGTCGGGCACCATGGTGATCACGATCTCGCTGGCGGCGGCGACCTCCTTCGGCGTCTTGGCGAGCTTCAGGCCTTTCTTCTTCAGCTCGTCCGGCGCCGGGGTCCGATGCACGCAGCTGGTCACCTCGTGGCCGCCATCGAGGAGGTGCCCGGCCATGGGCGCGCCCATGATGCCGAGGCCGAGGAATCCGATCTTTGCCATGACTTTCCGTTCCTTCCTTCTACGCGTTCTTTGTTTCTGGGCCCTGCCAGAATTCTTTCACGATCTCGAAGAGCTCCAAGGCTCTTCCTTTCAGCTTCTGTCGCGCCGCTCTGACGGAGGCCGGGTCGTCGGTCAGGATTTCGAGGACCCCGACGGCAAGTTGGTTTTGAATCTCATTGTCGTCGACTGCGCCGATCTGGTTGAGCGCCCCAAATGCCTGGTCGACCTTCTCCTCTGGCAGCGATCTGTCGACAATCCCGTCACGCAGCCAGATCGCGAAGTTGCCGGCATTGAAGTACTCGCTCTCCGCAGGATCGCTGTGAACCTCAAGATCCGGAAGCAGCTCGCGAAGCATCCCAACGATATCGGCACCCTTGTCTATATCACGATCCCTTCACTATTCCGCCGCGGCGCTGGCGGTGAGGTAGGGCCGCAGCCAGCCCAGGCCCGCCGTGGTGCCCGCCTTGGGCTTGTACTCGCAGCCGATCCAGCCCTTGTAGCCCATGCGGTCGAGGGCGTCGAACACGAAGGGATAGTTGATCTCGCCGCTGCCCGGTTCGTGGCGGCCTGGATTGTCGGCCAGCTGCATATGCGCGATCTTCCCCAGATTCTTCTCGATGGTGCGCACCAGATCGCCTTCCATGATCTGCATGTGATAGATGTCGTACTGGAAGAAGAGGTTGTCCGACCCCACCGTCTCGATCACCGCCAGCGCCTGCGCCGAGGTCGACAGATAGAAGCCCGGGATGTCGATGGTGTTGATCGCCTCGATGAGCAGCTTGATGCCGGCCTTCTTGGTTGCCTCGGCGGCAAAGCGCAGGTTCTCGACGTAGGTGTGGTCCAGCTTGTCCGGATCGGCGTTCTCCGGCCGGAGACCTGCCATGGCGTGGAGCTGCTTGCAGCCGAGGGCCTTGGCGTAGTCGATCGCCTTGCCGACGCCGTCCTGGAACTCGCCGACGCGCTCCGGCAGGCAGGCGATGCCGCGTTCGCCGGCGTCCCAGTCGCCGGGCGGCATGTTGTGCAGCACCTGGGTCAGCTTGTGCTTCTTCAGCGCGTCGGCCAGGACCTCCTTGTCGTAGGCGTAGGGGAAGAGGTACTCGACGCCCTGGAAGCCGTCCTTGGCCGCCGCGGCGAAGCGGTCGAGGAAGTCGTGCTCGCCATAGAGCATGGAGAGGTTGGCGGCGAATTTGGGCATTTCTTGTTTCCTCCCGCGAAGGTCGTTGAGACAGCTTACTAGGCCCGGCCCGCACCGAGTCAATGGTCCGGGCCGGGCGACGGTCTGTTAAGAGTCTGCTGGCGCTACTCCGCGGGCTCCAGCGCCGGCTGGCGGTCCTTCGGCAGGCCGTCGGGGCCGAGCGTGGGGTCGAGACAGAGAACTTCCTCGAACTCTTTCACCGCGTTCAGTTCGGTGCCCATGGAGACGTTGGTGACACGCTCCAGGATGAATTCCACCACCACGGGAACCCCGAACTCCGCCATCAGCTCGTGCGCCTTGGCGAAGGCCTCCTTGAACTCGTTGGGGCTCTTCACGCGGATCGCCTTGCAGCCGAGGCCCTCGGCGACCGCGACGTGGTCGACGCCGTACTGGCCGAGATCGGGCGCGTTCACGTTCTCGAAGGAGAGCTGCACGTTGTAGTCCATGTCGAAGCCGCGCTGGGCTTGGCGGATGAGGCCGAGGTAGGCGTTGTTCACCACCACGTGGATGTAGGGCAGCTTGAACTGCGCCCCGACCGCCAGCTCCTCGATCATGAACTGGAAGTCGTAGTCGCCGGAGATCGCCACGATCTCGCGCCCGGGGCAGGCTTTGCGCACGCCCAGCGCCGCCGGCAGGGTCCAGCCGAGCGGCCCGGCCTGGCCGCAGTTGATCCAGTTGCGCGGGTTGTAGACGTGCAGGAACTGCGCGGCGGCGATCTGCGACAGGCCGATGGTGGTCACGTAGCAGGTGTCACGGCCGAAGGTCTCGTTCATCTCCTGGTAGACGCGCTGCGGCTTCAGCGGCACCTCGTCGTAGTGCGTGCGGCGCAGCATGTTCTCCTTGCGGTGCTGGCACTCGCGCTGCCAGGCGCCGCGGTCCTTCAGCTTGCCTGCCGCCTTCCACTCCTTGGCCACTTCGACGAAGAGCGCGAGCGCCGCCCCGGCGTCCGACACGATGCCGTAGTCGGGCATGAACACCCGGCCGATCTGGGTCGGCTCGATGTCTACATGCACGAATTTGCGGCCCTTGGTGTAGACCTCGATGGAACCGGTATGGCGATTGGCCCAGCGGTTGCCGATGCCGAGCACGAAGTCGGAGCGCAGGAAGCTGGCGTTGCCGTAGCGGTGGCTGGTCTGCAGGCCGACCATGCCCGCCATCAGTGGGTGGTCGTCGGGGATCGTGCCCCAGCCCATGAGGGTGGGGATCACTGGCACGCCGGTCAGCTCGGCGAACTCGACCAGCAGGTCGGCCGCGTCGGCGTTGATGATGCCGCCGCCGGCGACGATCAGCGGGCGCTCGCCGGCGTTCAGCATGGTGAGCGCCTTTTCGATCTGGCGGCGCGAGGCGGCGGGCTTGTAGACCGGCAGCGGCTCGTAGGTCTCGTCATCGAACTCGATCTCCGCCAGCTGTACGTCGAGCGGCAGATCGATGAGCACGGGGCCGGGGCGCCCTGAGCGCATGAGGTGGAAAGCCTGCTGGAAGGCGCGCGGCACCAGCGCCGGCTCCTGCACCGTCACCGCCCACTTGGTGACCGGCTTGGCGATGGCCTCGATATTCACCGCCTGGAAGTCCTCCTTGTTCAGCTTGGCGCGCGGTGCCTGACCGGTGATGCAGAGGATCGGGATCGAGTCCGCCTGGGCGGAATAGAGCCCGGTGATCATGTCGGTGCCGGCCGGCCCGGAAGTGCCGATGCAGACCCCGATGTTGCCCGGCACCGCGCGGGTGTACCCCTCCGCCATGTGAGAGGCGCCCTCGACGTGGCGCGCCAGCACATGATCGATGGACTGGCGCTTCTTCATCGCGGCGTAGAGCGGGTTGATGGCGGCGCCCGGAACGCCGAAGGCGACGCTGACGCCTTCTTTCTCCAGGACGCGGACGGCGGCTTCGGCGGCGGTCATCAGGGTCATGGTCATTCCTCCGCCCCCGGCTTGGTGGCTGGTGGGGGCTTTGCCGTTGCTTGCAGAACAGGAGCTTGCCAGCGCTCCCGCCAATGCGTCAAGAATAATGGAAAGATATTCTGTATCGTGGAAATACAAATTTACATGACTAGAAAGACGAGCGTTTTCCTTAATATCGATCACTGAAAAAATGGAATATCTAGCTACATCGTGGGATGATGGTGGGGAATCTGCCTGCTGACAGGCCGCCGCCTCGGCCTCTATGCTGCTGGCCGCAAGCGGGCCGCAGGGAGAACAGGCCCGGGTGAGGGGGGAGCAGAGCATGGCCAGAACAGCCGCCAGGACGCGCGAGGCGGGCAAGGGGCCCGGGAGTAAGGGGTCGGGGGGCAAGGCCGGGGCGCCCAAGGGCGCGGCCCAGGGCGGGCAGGTGCAGTCGCTCGATCGCGCCCTGTCGATCCTGGAGCGCCTGGCCGAGGCGGACGGCATGACGCTGACCGATCTCGCCCAGTCGGTGGGCCTTGCGCCCTCGACCACGCACCGCCTGCTGACCACTTTGCAGCAGCGCCGCTTTGCCGCCTTCGACGACGAGTACGGCGTCTGGGTGATCGGCGTCGGTGCCTTCAACGTCGGCAACGCCTTCCTGCGCAACCGCCGCATCGTTACCCTCGGGCGTCCCGTCATGCGCCGCCTGATGGAGGAGGTCGGCGAGACGGTGAACCTGGCGGTGCAGGACCAGAACGAGCTGGTCTACGTCACCCAGTTCGAAAGCCACGCGCCCATGCGCGCCTTCTTCCGCCCCGGCCGGCGCGCGCCGATGCATGCCTCGGCCGTCGGCAAGGCCATGCTGGCGGAGATCGACGACGCCGTGCTCACCGAGGTGCTGCACCAGAAGGGCATGCCGCGCTTCACCGACAAGACCCTCGTCGAGCCGGCGGCGCTGCGCCGGGAGCTGGCGCGCATCCGAGAGCGCGGCTGGGCGGTGGATGACGAGGAACACACCGTCGGCATGCGCTGCGTGGCGGCGACCATCCACAACGAGCACGGCGAGGTGATCGCCGGCGTCTCGGTCTCCGGCCCCTCGGTGCGCGTCACGGAAACCCGCCTTGGCGAACTCGGTGCCCGTGTCGTCGCCGCGGCCAACGCGATCACCGAGCAGATCGGCGGCACCGTGCCGCGCCAGCGACGCTAGAGACGAGCGCGGATAGGCGCTACCAAGCGAGGCGGCGCAGCAGGTAGTCGGGCCGGGCGCCGTCGCGGCGTTCCAGCGCCGCGAGCCGCTCGGCGAAGCCTACCTCCTCCGGGTCGCCGAGTTCTTCCTTGTGGATGCCTTCGATGACCAGGGCGGCGGCGACTTTCACGCCCTGGGCGCCGGCAACGTCGTGCGCCAGGGAGTCGCCCACCGCGAGGACGCGCGCCGGCGGCAGCGGTGCCAGCTTCTGCAGCACGTGGCGGTAGATCAGCGGGCGCGGCTTGCCGATGTAGACGACGCGGCCGCCCATTGCCTCGTAGTCTGCAGCAAAGGCGCCGGGCGCATGGATCAGCCCCTTGGCGCTCACCCCCTTCACGTCGGGGTTGGCGCAGACCAGCGTCAGGTTGTGCTGCCTGGCCTCGGCGAACGCGCTGGCGAAGGCGGTGCGCGGCGGCGGATCGAGTCCCAGGCCCGCCAGCAGCAGGAAGTCCGCGTCGGCCGCCGTCTCCACCACCGTGATGTCGAGGCCCGCGAGGAGGGCGTGCGCGCTCGCGCCGAGCGGCAGGCAACGCAGGGGGTCCGTATCCGTTCTGTGGCGCAAGTCGGCTGGCGCCGCGGCCAGGAGGTCGTGCGCCACCTCGCCCGAGGTCACGATCTCTTCGTACATCCCGGGCGGAATGCCGATGCGCGCCATGCGCTCGACGTTCGGCTGCTCCCGGGTGCCGGAGTTGGAGAGGATGATCACCCGCTTGCCTGCCGCCCGCAGCGCCTCCAGGCACGGCAGCACGTCCGGATAGACCGCGCTGCCGTCATGCAGCACGCCGAACTGGTCGAGCAGGAAGGCGTCGTAGCGCCCGGCGAGGGCGCCGAGGCCGGAGACGAGCGCGGCTTGGCTCATGCGCCGCTGGCCGCGCGGCCCTGCCACTGGCCGGTCAGCAGCGCGCGGGTGTGGCGCAGGATCATCGACTCCTCGTCGGTCGGCACTACGAGCACGCTGAGGCGGCTGTCGGGCGTGCTGATGCGCGGGCCGCCCGCGGCGTTGGCCACTTCGTCCAGTTCGGCGCCGAGCCAGGCGAGGCGCCGCACGATGGCGGCGCGGATCGGAGCCGAGCGCTCGCCGATGCCGGCGGTGAAGATGAAGGCATCGAGCCCGCCGAGCATGGCCGCGAGCTGCGCCGCCTGCTGCGCGACGCGGTCGCAGAACATCTCCACCGCGTCCCGCGCCTCGGGCGTCTCGCTGGCCAGCAGGTCGCGCATGTCGGCGCTGACGCCGGAGAGGCCCAGCAGGCCCGACTCCTTGTACAGCAGCTTCTCCAACGCGGCGGCGTCCATGCCCTTCTCGCGCAGCAGGTAGAGCAGCACGCCGGGGTCGAGACTGCCGCAGCGGGTGCCCATGATGAGCCCGTCCAGGGTCGAGAAGCCCATGGTGCAGGCGCGGCTCCTGCCGGCCTCCAGTGCGCAGAGGCTGGCGCCATTGCCGAGGTGCGCGACGATGCTGCGGCCGGCTGCCGCCGACCTGTCATGGTTCTGCAAAGCGCTGGCGATAAACTCGTAGGAAAGGCCGTGAAAGCCGTAGCGGCGAAGGCCCGCATCGGCGTAGGCGAGGGGGAGGCCATAGAGCTGGTCGCGCGCGGGAATCGAGCGATGGAAGGCGGTGTCGAAGCAGGCCACCTGCGGCAGCGCCGCGGCGCGCGCCGCCAGGGCGCGGATGCCGGCGAGATTGTGCGGCTGGTGCAGTGGCGCCAGCGGCACCAGGCGTTCGAGGGCGGCGAGCACCTCACCGTCGCCCAGCACCGGCGCGGCAAAGTCGGCGCCGCCATGCACCACACGGTGGCCGGCCGCGGCCAGCGCCAGCGCCGGAAAGCTCTCGGCCAGCCAGTCGAGCAGGAAGCCGAAGAAGTGCGCATGGCCGAGGCTTTTGCCGTCGGGCCAGCGCTCCTCGAAGGCGCGACCCTCGACCTTCGCTTTGAACTGTGGCGCGACGCCGATGCCTTCGATGAGGCCGCCGCCGAGGGCGGCGTCGGCGCCCGCCGCGGCAGGGTAGAGCGAGAACTTGATGCTCGACGAACCAGCATTCACCACCACGATTACGTCGGTCGTCGTCATCCGCCTCTTGTCCTGCGCCTCTTGCCCCTGCGGCTCTGCCGCCCGGCCCCTCTCTTAAAGGGTGCGGCGGGGGCTTGCCATATTTTGATAGTTGGACAATTATCAAAATATGGACGAGTTCGCCGCCACCCGCGCCCTCGGCGCCCTGTCACAGCCCACGCGGCTTGCCGTCTTCCGGCTGCTGGTGCGCGAGGGGCCGGACGGCCTGCCGGCAGGGGCAGTGGCCGCGCGGCTCGGCGTGCAGCCGGCGACCCTCTCGTTCCATCTCGCCCAGCTCGAGCGCGCCGGCCTGCTGGCGGCGCGCCGGCAGGGCCGCCAGATCCGCTACGCTGCCGACATCCAGGCGATGCGGCGGCTGGTCGGCTTCCTGCTCGACGACTGCTGCCATGGCCATCCGGAAGCCTGCGTCGGGCTGGAGGCCGCGGCCGGACGAGAGAGCCGGCCGCAAAAGCTGAAAGCCTGACAGGGAGATGGAGCCATGTCGCAGGACGACAACGCCAAGGTCTACAACGTTCTCTTCCTCTGCACCGGCAACTCCGCGCGCAGCATCATGGCCGAGGCCATCCTCAACCGCTTGGGCCAGGGCCGCTTCAAGGCCTACAGCGCCGGCAGTCACCCGACGGGCCGCGTGCATCCCTACGCGCTTGAACTGCTGCAGCGTCTGAACCACCCGGTGGCCGGGCTGCGCTCCAAAGCTTGGGACGAGTTCGCCGCGCCGGGTGCGCCGAAGATGGATTTCGTCTTCACCGTCTGCGACAACGCGGCTGGTGAGGTCTGCCCGGTGTGGCCCGGCCACCCGATGACGGCACACTGGCCGTTTCGGGACCCGGCGGCGGTCGAGGGGAGCGAGGCGGAGAGGCGCCAGGTCTTCGCCGACGTCTACGGCCAGATCCACAACCGCGTCGCCATCTTCGTGAGCCTGCCAATGGCCGGGCTCGACAAGCTCAGCCTGCAGCGCCGCCTCTCGGAGATGGGCAGCACGCTGTCGCAAAGCGCCTAGGCTCGCCTTCAACCCTGGTCCCCGCACCGCGGGGACACTAGGATGGCGCCATGAAAGTCGACGGCAGGCCCTACAGGACGATCTGGCTGAACGGCGACGGCTGGTCGGTCGAGATCATCGACCAGACGAAGCTGCCGCATGCTTTCGAGACTGTAACGCTGCGCAGTCTCGAACAGGCGGCGCACGCCATCCGCGCCATGCTGGTGCGTGGCGCGCCGCTGATCGGCGCGACCGCGGCCTACGGCGTCTGCCTCGCCCTGCGGGACGATGACAGTGATCAGGCGCTGGACCGGGCTTACGAGATGCTCTCCGCGACGCGGCCGACGGCGGTGAACCTGCGCTGGGCGCTCGACGAGATGCGCGCCGCTCTGCGCAACCGCCCGCGCGGCGAGCGCCTCGCCGCGGCCTACGCCCGTGCCGCCGAGATCTGCGACGAGGACGTCGCGATCTGTCAGGCGATCGGCCGCCATGGGCTGAAGCTCATCCGCGAGATCGCCGAGAAAAAGCCGGCCGGCGAGCCGGTGAACGTGCTCACCCACTGCAACGCCGGCTGGCTCGCCACGGTGGACTGGGGCACCGCGACCGCGCCGATGTACATGGCCTTTGAGGAGGGGATCCCGCTGCACGTCTGGGCCGACGAGACGCGGCCGCGCAACCAGGGAGCCGCGCTGACGGCCTGGGAGCTGAAGGGCCATGGCGTGCCCCACACGGTGATCGCCGACAACGTCGGCGGCCACCTCATGCAGCACGGCAAGGTCGACCTCTGCATCGTCGGCACCGATCGCACCACCGCCTCCGGCGACGTCTGCAACAAGATCGGCACCTACCTGAAGGCGCTGGCGGCGCACGACAACGGCGTGCCGTTCTACGTCGCGCTGCCGTCGCCGACGATCGACTGGACGGTGCACGACGGCGTGAAGGAGATCCCGATCGAAGAGCGCGGCGGCGAGGAGGTCGCGCAGATGACCGGCCGCACCGCGTCAGGCACCATCGAGACGGTGACCATCACCCCCGACGGCAGCCCGGTCGCCAACTACGCCTTCGATGTTACCCCGGCGCGCTACGTCACCGGCCTCATCACCGAGCGCGGTGTCGCTGAGGCGTCGCGCGAGGGCTTGGCAAAGCTGTTTCCGGAACGCTCGGGGAGAGGTTGTTCGTGAAGTATTGTGTTAACCGAAGGAAGGCACTGGTGTTGCTTGGAGCGGGAGTCGTTGGCGCCTTGGCGTTTCCAGCGCAAGCCTGCGTCAGCGCGCGCTCCTATGCCTATGATCCCGAACAGCCCTTCGGTGAGCACTACTTTGAAGGTGCCGGTGCCGTTTTTCGCGGACGGCCCATAGGATATCGGAACCCTGATCGTGAGGGACAAACGGATTTCTTCATTCGCACCGAGATCACCTTCGAAGTCTTGGAAACCTATCTTGGTGAAGAGAGAGAAACGTGGACCACCTTGTGGCAACGAACCGTGTACGACCCCGATAGTCTGCAGGACTTCGAGAAAGAAGCGGGCGACGATCTCGTCGTTGTCTTGGAAATGCCAAACGACGACCCAAATCTAGTGACCCATCTCCCCTGGATTCGGTTCGGTATCTTATGTGAACAGCCTGCCATGAGCAGATATTCTGCGATGGAGCCGATCCTCCGCGCGAAAGGATTCATCGAGTAGAATCGTCTCTCAGATCCACACGTCATTCTCTGCCGTGCGCTCGCTGTCCTCGTGGCCGGTGTTCTTCACCCCGCGCGGCTCGATGAGCATCACCTGGGTTTCCTTCGCCGCGTAGGGCTTGTGCTCGACACCCTTGGGCACAACGAACATCTCGCCGGGGCCGAGCGTCACCGCGCCGTCGCGGAAGTCGATGCGCAGCTCGCCGTCGAGCACGATGAAGGTCTCGTCGGTGTCCTGGTGGTCGTGCCAGATGAAGTCGCCCTGCAGCTTCACGATCTTGAACTGGTAGTCGTTCATCTCGGCGATCACCTTGGGCTGCCACTGCTGTGAGAACAGCCCGAACTTCTGCGCCAGGTTGATGGCCTTGTACGTCATACAGTCGCTCCAGGTTGTTCCGGCGCGACGAGACGCCGGTAGAGGTGCCAGGTAGTGTGGCCGAGGATCGGCAGGGCGACGAAGAGGCCGAGGAAGAAGGGCGCGATGGCGATCATCAGCAGCAGCATGATGACGAAGGCCCAGCCGACCATCGGCGCCGGGTTCTGCACCACGGCGCGCACCGAGGTGATCATGGCGGTGACGAAGTCGATCTCGCGGTCCAGCAGCAGCGGGAAGGAGACGACGGTGAGCGAGAACAGCACCAGCGCCATGGCCGCGCCGACGACATGGCCGATGAGGATGAAGAGCTGCCCCTCCGGCGTCGTCAGCACCACGTCGACGAAGCCCTCCAGGGTGGTCGGCGCGTGCAGCCCGATGAAGAGCGCGATGAGCACGCGCACCTGGTACATCCACATGACGAGGATGAACAGCGTGACGAAGGCCATCCAGCCGGTCTCGCGCCGGCGTTGCGCCAGCACCACGCCGAGCACGGCGCCCCATTCCAGCGGCTCGCCCGTCTCGCGGCGCCGGCTCACCTCGTAGAGCCCGACCGCGACGAAGGGGCCGATGAGGGCGAAGCCGACCGCCAACGGATAGGAGACGTAGCCGATCTCCAGGGCGGTGGCGGCCAGCACAATGAGCATGCCGCCGACGGCGTAGACGCCGCCGAAGAAGAGCCCGAACAGCGGCGCGGCGCGGAAGTCGCGCAGGCCCTTCTCCAGGCAGTCGACGATGGTGGCGGCGGTGACGGTCTGCACGCGGGGCGCCGGCTTCGGCGGCGCCTCGACGGGTGCGAGCGGCTGGTCGGCCATGGCAGTTCCTCCGTGGCGGGGGCGACTCTCTGGCGCCCCTCTGCTTGCCGTCGATTATGCCGGAACAAGGCCAGCGCCCAAAGGCCCTCCCGCGGCGGCAGCCAACCTGCTAAGACAGGCCATGCTCTCGCTCGCGCCGGAAACCCTGCTCGCCTTCACTCTGGCCATGGTGGCGCTCGCCGCCTCGCCGGGGCCGGGCTTCCTCATGGTGGTGGCCCGCGCGCTCTCCGGCGGCTTCGCGGCGGGGCTGGCCGCCATCGCCGGCATGGTGCTCGGCGATATCGTCTTCCTGGGGCTGGCGGTCCTCGGCCTCAGCGCCCTCGCCACCGTCATGGGCGAGTTCTTCCTGGCGGTGAAGATCCTTGGCGCCGGCTACCTCGTCTGGCTCGGCGTAAAGATGTGGCGCAGCCGGCCGACGCTGCCGGCCACGGATGCGCCCGCCGCCGCCAGGGCCGCCATGTCGCATGGGCGCTCCCTGGTGCTCGGCTTCGTCGTCACCCTCGGCAATCCCAAGGCGATCCTGTTCTACGGTGCCCTGCTGCCGACCTTCGTCGACGTGGCGGCGCTCACCCTTCCCGATGTGGTGGTGCTGGCCGCCATCCTGACGGCCGTGCTGTTCCTCGTGCTCGGCGTCTACGCCTGGCTTGCCGCGCGCGCCGGCCGCGTGGTGAAGAGCGAGCGCGCCCTGCGCTGGCTGAACCGCGCTACCGGGGGCCTCCTCGTCGCCGCCGGCATCGCCGTGGCGACGCGGTAGAACGCGCTCACTCCACGAACATCGGGCCCGGGTTCGTGTAGAGCTCCTCGTAGTGCACCAGGCTGTGCTCGCCTTGCAGCGGGCAGGGCCGGCCATCGCGGAAGGCCCACTCGCCGCGGTCGCAGTTGGCCGCCGTCACGTAGCCGTTGATGTAGAAGCGCCGGTCGATGGCGGAGCGGTTGGGGCCGGAGCCGTGCAGG
>Ga0207773_100349_pt1 | contig 21369 bp, 23 predicted proteins | sample TtaePargueraPR_2_FD_187281 | JGI IMG/M metagenome (GOLD analysis project Ga0207773, IMG submission 187281) | Aerobic enrichment media microbial communities from Bioluminiscent Bay, La Parguera, Puerto Rico - Tt and M1 (3) (SPAdes) | ecosystem: Environmental > Aquatic > Marine > Unclassified ...
ACTGACTCCCTTTTTTAATATAAAGAACTTCATCTTTTATGCTTAGTTGATCATCCAAGGACATTTGAAGCAATAATGCCCCGGCCAGGCCAAACTTCAAATGAATTTCAGAAATTAGCATCCTGCCTTTTTCCGGATGTTGCGCAAGCAATAAAAATCGTTTAGCAATGCTTAATTCCATAGCTTCTAATTACGGGGCAAGATAAATTAGGTTGATCCTTTATGTCAGCCAGTGTTTTTTTATACTGAAATTTGCCAGCCAAACTAAAAATAGCGCAGTGACAATGATCATGATCGGCATGGCTACGGCTCCGGGTCCATATACATCCATGGCTTTTGCTATAACCAAACTATGGAACATCTGTATGATAATGGCAATCAAAGAGATGATCAATACAGGTTTTGCCCATTTTTTACGGACAAGCAGGCCTATACAGCCCAATGTTCCTCCAAACACAGCCACGGCAAAAGCGATCGTAGCCCACATGGGATAGGAAGCATATAATTCCTGTTCCTCCTCTGAAAGTGCTGCCAAAGACTCTTCGGTCATTCCTATGTGGGAAAAAAATGAACCCACACCCAACAGGTTCCAAAGCAGCATCACCGCTGCCACTATCCAGAACCATAAGGGAATTTTAAAGTTTGTTTCCATAGTTTAGTAGTTTTAATCCGACCATTATTTTGATTAATATACTAAAAATCAATTAGTAATGTCCATTGTTTCATCACAACATTTTTGGCTTGTACCAAATAGAAATCAATAATTTACAACCAGCTATATTGCGCTAATTACTTGTTCAACGGTTATTTTACCTTGTTCATCGAAATAATTTTATCCTTATATACCAATGAGCTAGCTTAGCTACCAGTTATTCACATAAAGCGAACTTTCATGAAAACATTAAAAAAAATAGTATTGTTAAGTGCTGTCTTTCTGGTCTTGGTAACTAGCTGTGGCATCCCAAGCCTGCATCCACTTTATACTAAAAAAGATTTGATTTTAGACCACCACCTGGAAGGAGTTTGGATTTCAGAAGAGAACAGTTCGGAAGAAAGTGTTTGGAAAATCACTAAAGTCAAGAATAATCAGAAAAATGAAGATTCAAAAGATGATGATTCTGACAAACGTTACCGTTTGGAACACTCACAAAAAGGGGAAACCGTGATTTTCGATTTGTTTTTGATTAAACTAGGAGATGCTACGTATTTGGATTTTTTCCCAAATGAATTCCCGGATTGTTACGATTCCTTCTTTGTAATCTACCACTTCTTGCCAGTTCATACCTTTGCCAAGGTTTCTTTCCAAAAAAATCAAATCACCATCAATCAATTCAACGAGAAATTTATCAAGGATTTGATCGAAAAAAATAAAATCCGTATTTCACATGAAAAAGTAGATGATTCCATTCTCCTTACAGCTCCAACGGAGGAATTGCAAAAGTTTGTAATGAAATACACTGATGACGAAAATGCATATGTTGATAACCCAATAATTCTAAAACCTAAAGTATAAAGTGGCAACAACCTATATAAAAAAATTCAAGTACTTTGTCCAAAACAACATATTCAACCATTTGCTGTTTTGGATGCTGTCTTATTTTGTCCTGATTAATATATTTTCGACCTCTAGTGAAATATACCCTGTAGATCGCATATACACAATAATATTTATGCTCACCTTAGCTTTACCGGTTTACATCAATCTTCAATTACTAATTCCAAAATTTTTAAGGAACAATAAATACACCCTTTACTTATTAACACTACTACTTACCCTTGCATTTGGCGTATTATTCAACTGGTATTTGTTCAGCAAATCTATCGACCTCCTTTTACCAGGATATTACTTCATTTCTTATTATACATTGTGGGATTTGGCCAAATTCTTTTTGGCTTTTCTGGCACTAAGCACCTTGCTCAAACTTTCCAAGGAATGGTTTCAGCTATCGGAAGCAAAACGGGAGCTTAGTGAACTGGAAAAAGAAAAAACCGCTATTGAGCTCAAAGCTTTACGTGCACAGATCAATCCGCATTTCCTGTTCAATTCCTTACATGTTTTATACACCCTCGCCCTTAACAGTTCAAAAGAAACCCCCGAAGCCATTATCAAACTCTCCGACCTGCTGAGGTATGTAATTTATGATGCCAATAAAAATGTGGTGAAACTTAGTGATGAAATAGAACAAATAAATAATTACCTGGATCTCCAAAGCTATCGTATCGAAGACAGCTCCGACATTACTTTTGAAAAGAAAATAGTAAAAAATGCTTTGATTCCTCCTTTGATATTGATCCCATTGGTGGAAAACAGCTTCAAACACGGCATAAAAGGTGCATTGGCAAAAACATTTATCCACATGTATTTATCGGCAAATGATGAAAGGTTGACTTTTCAAATTGAAAATAATAAAAGCGATAACGAGACCTCGACTGAAGATGAAGATCATGGAATAGGCCTTGAAAACATCCAAAACCGTTTGGTGCTATTGTATCCTGAAAAGCATACATTTCAAATTACCGAAAATGAACATACCTTTAAAGTAAGCCTTGAAATCAGCTATGAAGATTAATTGTATTATCGTCGAAGATGAGCCGACTGCAAGGAAGTTGCTCGAAAAGTACATTGCCGACTGTCCTTCATTGCAGTTGGTAAAGTCCTGCAAAAATGCCTTTGAAGCTTCCGAGGTACTCAATCAGGCTGAAATAGAGTTGATTTTTTTGGATATCAACATGCCAAAACTCTCAGGGCTGGCTTTTTATAAATCCTTGACCAAACGACCTTACGTGATTTTTACAACTGCCTATCCACAATACGCCATTGAAGGATTTGAGTTGGATGCTGTAGATTATTTATTGAAACCATTTCCATTTGAGCGGTTCCTAAAATCAGTCAACAAAGCATTATCCATTTTTCAACAGCCAATACCCCTTGGAAATAATAATGGTTTTTTAATTCTAAAATCAGATAAAAAACTCTACCGTGTAGAAATTAAGGAGCTCCTATATTTGGAAGCGTTTGGTGATTATATAAAAGTTCACTGTACGGACAAATCAATTATTGTCCACGATACCCTTCAAGGTCTATTGGATCAATTGCCCGATCAAGATTTTATTAGAATCCATAAGTCATTTGCCATTGCCCTCCACAAGATCGACCATATTGAAGGGAATTTGGTGCATTTGGAAAATGTAACTGTTCCTATAGGACAAACCTACCGGGCAGAATTCTTTAACCTGATCAAAGCCTAGGGGCAGAATTTTCAGATCGATTACGATGAGGGGTTCACTTATCAAAAAGAGGGGGCCGCATCTCATCCCAAGCAGTTCCTTCCTGATAGGTCCTGCCCAACATTATTAGTTTTTCTTCATCAAACAGGTTGGCCAGGAAAGTAATGGACGTAGGGTTTCCTTCCTGATCAAATCCGTTGGGCATGCACAGGGCAGGGTGGCCGGTCAAATTAGTTATCAACAATTGGTTCCCCGCAAACGAGGGAGTTACGATAATGTCGACATCCTTAAAGATTTCATTCATTTCCTCAATCAACAGATTCCTAATGCGGCTTGCCTGAATATATTCCACTGCTGGAATAAACCTGGCTGCCCTGAAAATATTTGGCCAGGCATTTCGATGTTGCGCCACCAATAGATCATCATCGGCGGACCGGGTCAGAGAATCAAAAGCTGCAGCAGCTTCCGCGGTTAACATCATGATCATGCTGTTGACATCCAATGCTGTTTTGAGCTCTACCGCATGCAGCTGAAATCCCTGCGCACGGAGGATTTCCAATACCTCATTTTCATTGTCACGATTTGGTTTGTTGGATTTAAAAAACTCCCGAAAATAACCAATCTTCAATTCCTTGATGGATTTTTCCGTATTATAGTTGAATGCAGCAGGAATGGTACTTTTATCTTTCTCGTCAGGACCATTAAGCACCGAAAGGAGGATCCCATTGTCCAGGGCTGAACGAGAGATGGGACCTATTTTGTCCATAGACCAGCTTAAGGCCATTGCCCCAAACCTGCTTATGCGGCCAAAGGTAGGCCTCAAGCCAGTTACCCCGTTTCGGGTAGAGGGGGATATGATGCTTCCATACGTTTCCGTACCCAAAGCAAAGGGAACCAAGCCTGCACTCACTGCGGCAGCAGAACCAGCAGAAGAGCCTGAAGCACCTTGTTTAAGATTCCAGGGATTTTTTGTTTTTCCATCATACCAAACATCTCCCATGGCCAGGGCGCCCATGGAAAACTTTGCAATCAATACTGCTCCTGACTTATCCAATTTATCCACAACGGTAGCAGTCTCCCCGATGATCTGGTCTTTATAAGGCATAGCACCCCAAGTGGTCTTGGTGCCTTTTACGGCAAAAAGATCCTTGACACCATAGGGAATACCATGCAATGGACCGCGGTAAATCCCTCTTTTGATTTCAGCATCCATCTGCCGTGCCTTCTTGATCGCTTCATCCTCCAATAATGAAATTAGGCATTCTAAGGTATCACTATAGGTTTTAAGCCGTTTTAAATAGATCCTGGTTAGTTTTTCTGAAGTGATTTTTCGGTTTCTTACCAGTGTGGACAAGTCAGCTACAGTCATAAAAGCAATATCTTTCTCCTCCTTGGGAAGTGCTACTTTCCCAGGAAGGCCCCAATTGATAGGCAGCTGATTCTGATTGGGATAAAATCCATGCGGCAGCGGACTAAAATGTAGGGCAGGAACAAGGGAATTTTCCAGGCCTTGCTTCCTTAGTGAGGTAAAATAAACCTTTTGATCCCTTATCATAGACAGCATGCTGTCCCGCTCGGAAGGGGTAAATTCCAAGCCTATAAGTTGTTCCGCAACGGCAATGGTTTCTGTAGTAATTTCTTTGGAATACTTTCCAGCAATAAAGCCGGTCATTAAAAATGCTATTACAAGTAGGAATAATTGCCAAAATGAAGTGTTTTTCTTTTTCATGGATTAGTTTTGTAGGGTTCGGGGCAATCCTTAATGGAATTTAGAAAAATATAATCATGGAAAAAAATCAGCCTATTCCTCATTTTACCATGCCCATGCGTGGGCTTATCCTTGTGGCAGGCATGTTTACGGTGGCCTGGGGCGCCTTTTTCAAATGGTTCGGCCAACCTTTGCTTTCCTGGTTAGCCATGCAACCTCAGGAGCCGGTAAATGCAAATTCAAATCTCTATGGTAGCTTTGTGTTGATCATTGGTTTTCTGTTATTTCTTAGTGCTTTTTACCCCATTAGCTGGATCAGTTTGACAATCATTGGTATGGCCGGTAAGTTGATTTCCGCTATTTGGTTTGCCGTTTATTATATTGATATCTTAGGATGGAACAAAAGAACAATTTTCCATTTTGGATTCAATGAACTGCTGTGGCTCGTACCCCTTTCAGTGGTTCTATTACGGGCTATTCAGGTCAAGAAGTATTTAAAAACCTTACCAGAAGATTAGAAGCCAACGGTTGTTGATTTATTTTATTATAACATTGGTTATCATTTTTTGACGTTTCATTTTAATAAACTATATTGGCACAATTTAGTTTTCAGGCTTAATTTATAGTCTTAAAATTGTTAACAGCATTATTTTGGTGAATCTCCGTGTGATTTTTTATCCAAATAAACTGTGATGCCAAAAACTGTTTTGTTCAAAGGCTATTAGGAAGGCCTCAGAAAAGAAACCAATCTTTAAATTAAACACATACAAAAATGGATGCTTCTAAAGTAGATCTTTTTATCATGACCAATGGCAAATTCTTTGAAAGCCATCAATTACCTATTATCAGAGAGCGATTATTGGAGCTCGATGATTCAAAATGGAATACGGTTCAAATTCTCCAGTTCAAAGACCCCACCACGAGCCTGATTGTTTCCCTATTGGGAGGAAGTCTGGGAATTGACCGTTTTATAATCGGTGATACCGGCAAAGGAATTGGTAAACTTTTGACTTGTGGTGGATTTGGCATTTGGGCTATCATTGACTGGTTTATGATCCAAGGAGCTACGAGGGAAAAAAATATCCTAAAATTCCAGGAAGCTTTGGCGTACTAAATGATTTCGGGCAGAATAAAGTTTTATTCTTTATTGCTTTCTGCCTTTGGGGCAGGGTATAGTTGGCTTATTTATAATTTATGGTACCAGACCGGTAACGAGCACAGTTCATTCACCGTCTGTTTTATAAAAAACACCACCAATATACCCTGTCCCTCTTGTGGAAGCACTAGATCGGTACTTTCCATACTACAAAGAGATTTTATCTCTGCACTGTATTTCAACCCACTAGGCTACCTAATTTTCGCGGCACTTTTAATTTTCCCAGTTTGGATTTTGTTCGATCTTTTCCTGGAAAAGAACACCTTTTGGGATTTTTATCATAAAATGGAAATAAGGCTAAAAAAGCCATATGTAGCCATTCCGCTTTTGGTTTTACTCCTGATCAATTGGATCTGGAACATCTACAAAGGTATATGATCAACATCAAAGATTTTGACTACAAACCCGGTGAGCATGAAGCTGAGAAGGCTTCCAATAGTTACCTCATGTCCCTTATTGCCGTCATAGCAGGCTTGCCCTTGCCTATAGTAAATCTTCTGGCAACCTTAATTTTCTTTATGGGAAATAGTAAGGGAACCTATTTTGTACGTTGGCACTGCACACAGGCCCTGATATCTCAATTTTCCCTTTTCTTTGCCAATACGGCCGGATTTTGGTGGACAATATCCATTGTTTTTGGTGATGGGCAGGTATCCAATCCATACATTGCCTACATGATTACCATCTTTCTATTCAACTTGACCGAGTTTGTTGCTACCATTTACAGTTCAATCCAAATCAGGAAAGGAATTCATCTCGAATGGTGGTTTTATGGTGGCATCACTCAACTAATCTGTAAGAAACGGACATGAAAAAGGTAACTATACAAGGGCTAATGCTCTTATCGCTATTTTTTATCAGTTGGTTGGGACTTTCACAGGTCGATTGGGTGGACCTGCTTGAAATAAAGGAGTCAAGCGATAAACTGGAACAAAAACTAGGTGATCAGCTTTGGGAAATTTATTCCCGGGAGGCAGATGAAGCCAGCAATGACACTATCCTGCATGCCTTAGATACCCTTATGAATTCCATTTGCGAGGCAAATAATATCAACGAAGAAAAAATCAAGTTGCACGTACTTCAAAAAGACGAGGTAAATGCCTTTGCTATTCCTGATGGACACTTGGTAATTTATACCGGATTGATCAAGTCGGTGGACAAGCAGGAGGAACTAGCAGGAATTATTTGTCATGAACTGGCTCATATTGAGCTAAATCATGTGATGAAAAAACTCGCCAAGGAACTAGGCGTATCCATGCTAATATCGGTCACCACAGGAAACTCGGTAAATGGGGTGGCTGAGATAGCCAAACTGCTTTCCTCATCGGCATTTGATAGAAGTTTGGAACGCGAAGCCGACCTGCAAGCCGCAGATTACCTAACTAACGCAAATATTGACCCCGAGCACTTGGCCAACTTTTTATTTAAAATGTCCTTGGACGGTGGTGATTACACGGAATATTTATCGTGGATAAGTACCCATCCGGATAGCAAAGAGCGAGCAGAATATATTATCAGTGCTACTGGAAATGAGGAAATAGAAAATAGCCCAATTTTGGCTGACCAAACCTGGCAAAGCATTAAAAATACCCTTAAATGAAAATCCGGGTTATTCTTTCGAATACCCGGATTCTTGGCGTTTTATTTATACCGTCGATCAGGTTAGTAAAATCAAAATCAGCAAAATGATAATGATGGCTCCCACAGAAAGATAAACCCCTTCACCCATTGCTTTGGCCTCTTTTTTTATCCCTCTGAGCTCATCTCTGACTTCCTTTCTATCTTCCTTGCTCATTTCAGAGAAATCCATGGATTTGATTTCCTCCACACGGCTTTTCATTTCCTCCAACCTGGCTTCCTCTTTTGGAGTCAATTCGGTTTCTTCTTTGTCCTTTTTCACCGGTCCGGCCATTGCCGCTGGTGCCAAGGCAGTGAAGCAAAACATCACCGCTAAAAAGTACGCGATTCTTTTCATATGAATTTAGTTTTAGTGATAAACAATAAGATTTAATTCCATTGAATTTACGAAAATTAACAGCTCCACAAAATCAATGTATTTATGTTTGTAATAACTTTAATCAAATATTAATCCAAAATCCGACTTCCTGAAAATATATTTACCCGAAAAAACCATAATACAGCTGTTATTCAGTCAAAAAAATATTTTACCCCCTTACAAACCATAAAATAGGCCAGGCCAATCCGGCCATAAGAAGATGCTTTAGGCTATCTGCCTTTCCATTATAATTTGTAATTTAGCCACAGTCCCAAATCGGGTAGTTTTGCCCTTTGGGCTAATTATAACATTTTAAGCATTTTAAAACCCATGTCCAGCTCAGACAATAAAAAACTGTTTCTTTTAGATGCCATGGCCTTGATTTATCGGGCTCATTTTGCTTTCAGTAAAAATCCGCGCATCAACTCCAAGGGCCTTAACACCGGTATTATGTTGGGTTTTACCAATACCCTACTGGAAGTGATTGAAAAGCAAAGACCCAGTCATATCGCTGTGGCCTTTGATACGGCAGCACCAACTTTTCGCCATGCTCAGTTCGAAGCTTACAAGGCCAACCGTCAGGAGCAGCCAGAAGATATCGAAGTTGGCATTCCTTGGATTAAGCAGATCGTCGAAGGTTTTAAGATCCCTATCCTGGAACTGGACGGTTATGAGGCCGATGATATCATTGGCACCATTGCCAAAAAAGCAGAATATAAGGACTTTGAGGTTTTTATGATGACCCCCGACAAGGATTATGGGCAGTTGGTGGACAAACATATTTTTCTCTACAAACCGGCTTTTATGGGAAATGCGGTGGATATCATGGGGCCCAGAGAAGTATGTGAAAAATGGGAAATCGAAGATCCTGACCAGGTCAGGGACATCCTAGGGCTAATGGGAGATGCGGTGGATAACATTCCTGGTATTCCTGGAATTGGTGAAAAAACAGCCAAAAAACTCCTGAAAGCCTACGGTACCATTGAAGGCTTATTGGAGCATACCCATGAGCTGAAAGGAAAACAAAAGGAAAATGTGGAAAACTTCGGGCAGCAGGGATTACTCTCCAAGGAATTGGCCACCATCAAGCAGGATGTTCCGATTGAGTTCAATCCCAAAGACCTGGAATATGACGGTCCGGACGAGGAAAAGCTAAAAGCACTTTTTGCGGAATTGGAGTTCAGAACCCTGACCAAACGTGTTTTTGGAGAGACGATCAAAAAACCAGCTGTAAAGGTAAATGAACAGTTGGGGCTTTTCACAGGCCCTGAGGAACAGCAGGAAGCCGACGAGGAAGATATGGTCGAAGTCAATCCCCTTCCTGAGCCAAGCCAAATGGATTCCTTGGATTCAATTGCTCATAATTATCATAAAGTGGATGGACTTGAAGCCATTAAGGAACTGGTAGAATACCTGCAAATTCAGGATGAATTATGCTTTGACTCCGAAACCACCGATTTAGACCCTAACCGGGCTGAATTGGTTGGGCTATCTTTTGCCTATGTCACGGGGGAAGCATTTTATATTCCTTTTCCAAAAGATCAAGAGGAGACCAAAAAACTCCTGGAGCCCCTCAAATCGGTCTTTGAAAATGAAAAGATCACCAAAATCGGTCAAAACATTAAATACGACGTATTGGTGCTGAAAAACTATGGGGTAGAAGTAAAAGGGACATTATATGATACCATGTTGGCACATTACCTGATCGAGCCGGAAGGCAAACATGGTATGGACTGGTTGGCAGAGCATTATTTGAATTATAAACCGGTATCCATTGAAACCCTTATTGGTAAAAAGGGCAAAAACCAAGGCAATATGCGGGATGCAGATGTGGATAAGGTGGTGGAATATGCCTCAGAGGATGCCGACATTACCCTCCAACTAGCAAAAAAACTCAATCCTGACTTAAAGGACAGAGGCTTGGAAAAACTGTTCTATGAAGTGGAAACCCCCTTGATCCCTGTTTTGGCCGCCATGGAGTTTGAAGGTGTAAAGTTGGATGAAAGCAGCCTGGCCGAATTGTCCAAAGAACTGGAAAAAGAAATTGTCGAAATTGAGCAAAAGGTCTATGAACTGGCCGGCACCAAATTCAATTTGGCATCACCAAAGCAATTGGGAGAAGTGCTTTTCGTGAAAATGGAGCTGGATCCTAAGGCCAAGAAAACCAAAACCGGCCAATATGCAACCGGAGAGGAGGTTCTTTCAAAATTGGCCCCCAAACATGAAATTGCACAGGCTATCTTGGATTACCGGGAGTTGGTCAAGCTAAAAAACACTTATGTGGATACTTTGCCCAATTTAATTAACCCCAAAACCGGAAGAATCCATACCACCTATAATCAAGTAGTAGCTGCTACTGGAAGGCTTTCTTCTGTCAATCCCAACCTACAAAATATCCCGATCAGAACTGAACGTGGACGGGAAATCCGAAAAGCTTTTGTGCCGCGCGATGAAAACCATGTGATCCTTGCCGCTGATTACAGCCAGATCGAATTGCGTATCATGGCTGCCTTCTCCAAGGACGGATCCATGATGGAAGCTTTCCAAAACGGAAGGGATATCCACAGTACCACTGCTGCCAAAATTTTCCAGGTGCCATTGGAAGAAGTCACTTCAGATATGCGCCGGAAAGCCAAGACAGCCAACTTTGGGATCATTTACGGGATTTCGGCATTTGGCCTTTCCCAGCGCTTGAACATTTCCAGGACAGAGGCCAAAGAAATCATCGATGCCTATTTCAAGGAATTCCCTGCAGTAAGTGAGTATATGAACAACTGCATTGAAAAAGCCCGTAAAAACGAATATGTGGAGACCATTCTTGGTAGAAGAAGGTACCTGAGGGACATCAACAGCCGAAATGCAACCATGAGGGGTTTTTCAGAACGTAACGCCATCAATGCTCCTATTCAAGGAAGTGCGGCGGACATGATCAAAGTGGCCATGATCCATGTACACAAGTGGATGCAGGAAAAGAAATTAAAATCTAAAATGATCCTTCAGGTACATGATGAATTGGTCTTCGATGCGCATAAGGAGGAGGTAGATTTATTGAAAAAGGAAATCCCTAAACTGATGTCAGAAGCCCTGAAGATCGATGTTCCCATGATGGTAGAAGTAGGAGCGGGCAAAGATTGGCTGGAAGCACACTAAAAAGGAATAGAAAATTTTAAAATTGAAGAATTGAAAAATTTTCAAGGCCATTGAGCTTGTCGAAAAGTGCCAGACGAAAAACGATTGATGTATCCTTGAAGCCCTTCGACCCTTTGACAGGCTCAGGGGCCAAAGCTCAGGGGCTACATTTAAGAAGGAAAAACCGAGATGCGAACCTTCCAGGTTTAGTGAGGAAAACCGGCTCAAATGGGAGCAATGAACTTATAGAACATGGAAGGTTTTATTCCCATTCGCAATAGGACAATGTAGGATTGTTTGTCCTTCCTTGTCCCGTAAAAATAAGGTACAAGAAACCTGACAGGTTTATACCTTATTCAAAATTTGAAAAGTAAACCTCAGCCAATTCCCAAATAACCATTAACCTAATTGCCAATAACGAATTCATGCCAAAGATAAAGACCGCTTTTTTCTGCCAAAACTGTGGAGCACAAAGTCCCAAATGGGTCGGCAAATGTCCGGGCTGCGGGGAGTGGAATACCTATGTAGAAGAAGTTATCCACAAGGATGAAAATGGCCGTGGAAGCTGGAAACAAAGTTCCGAGAAATCGAAGCGCAATAATTCGCCGCGAAGATTACACGAAATCAATTATGAGGAGCATCCTAGATTGGTCACAAAGGACTCCGAACTGGACAGGGTGTTGGGCGGTGGCATTGTGCCTGGATCCTTGACATTGATAGGTGGGGAGCCCGGCATAGGAAAGTCCACTTTAATGCTTCAAATAGCCTTGGTCCTTAGCAGCACCAAAGTACTTTATGTTTCCGGGGAGGAAAGCGAAAGCCAGATCAAGATGCGGGCAGATCGCATGAAATTCAAATCGGAAAATTGTTTTGTCCTTTCGGAGACCAATACCCAGGCCATCTTCCAGCAAATAGAAGCCTTAAAACCTGAATTGTTGGTCATCGACTCCATTCAGACCTTGCATAGCAAACATGTGGAATCTGCAGCCGGCAGTGTCTCCCAGGTCAGGGAATGCACGGCTGAACTGATGAAGTTTGCCAAGGAAACGGGCACTCCGGTATTTTTGATCGGCCATATTACCAAGGACGGATCCATTGCAGGACCAAAGATTTTGGAGCATATGGTGGATACCGTTTTGCAGTTTGAGGGGGACAGGCATTTGTCCTATCGGATTTTGCGTACCTCCAAAAACCGTTTTGGCTCGACCAACGAACTGGGCATTTATGAAATGCGGTCTGAGGGCCTTAGAGGCGTGGCCAATCCCTCTGAAATATTGCTCAGCCAACGCGAAGAAGTACTGAACGGTGTGGCCATTGGTGCCATGCAGGAAGGAAACCGACCATTGCTGATAGAAATCCAATCCCTGATCAGCCCGGCCACTTATGGCACTCCGCAAAGAAGCAGCACTGGCCACGATGCCAAACGCTTGAATATGCTGCTGGCAGTATTGGAAAAGCGGGGCGGGATGAGATTGGGCCAGCAGGATGTTTTCCTCAACGTGGCGGGAGGTATGCGTGTGGATGATCCAGGGTTGGACTTGGCCGTTTGTGCTGCCTTGATATCCTCCTATGAGGACAGCCCCGTTTCGCATGAACTCTGTTTTGCAGGAGAAGTCGGTCTAGGTGGAGAAATCCGGGCCGTAAACCGTATGGAAAACCGAATAGCAGAAGCAGATAAGCTGGGTTTCAAAAAGATCATCGTTTCCAAATACGCGGTGAAAGGCGTGGACTTATCCAACTTTGGTATCCAAGTCATCCCCGTCACCAAGCTCGAAGAAATGTACCAGCAGTTGTTTTAGTAAGGGCATTTCAGTTAACTCATTGACCTTTTAATAACCATTAAGGAATTAAGGAACATTAAGGCTTGGATTTGGTTTTTGGAGAAGAAAAGTCCTTCATGGTCTTAATCCCTTCATGTTTTATTTTTCAAACATAGAAGAAATGAAGGGAATTAAGGACTAATAATACCACCCTATTTCCTTCTACGTTTACATTAAAACCGGAAAGCTTAATTTGTTGTAAATACTTCATCTAACTAAATGCCTTTTAAGCCCAAAAGAAATTTATTGGAGCCAAGAAAGTCGCATATCATTCCACTACAAAAAATTCGCGCAAATCCGTGATTTTCGTGGACTTCTAATATTTTAACATCCATAAAATAGCTTATACATAATTATCAACATGAAATTCTTTCAAAAACATATTTCCCTCCAGCCTTACCGTAGGGGCTTTCATCTGATTACTGATGAGGTAGCAGCAGCCATCCCCGAAATTCGGGAAATCCAGACCGGTACATTACAGGTTTTTATCCAGCATACCTCCGCGGGACTGACCATTAATGAAAACGCCGACCCTACCGTACGTAAGGACTTTGAAACCTTCATTAATGACATGATTTCTGAAAGTTATCCACGGTTTATCCACACCTATGAAGGACCGGACGATATGCCCGCCCATATCAAAAGCAGTCTTTTTGGTTGTTCGGTCAGTATTCCCATTTCCAGAGGAAAATTGGCCTTAGGAACCTGGCAAGGCATATATTTGGGAGAATTCAGGGATTATGGAGGATCCAGAAAGCTGGTAATCACGGCGATGGGCCAATAAAAAAATTGTGTGGAAAAAGGCTATCCACCACTTTTTCCACACTTTATTATAATATTCTACATTTTTTTGTATACGAAAATTAACCAAGCATATCCAGCACCATTTCCACAGAGATTTCGCTGTAATCGTTGATATAAAACTGGCACGGAGGAAGTTCCTCTTTGGTATGGGAGCTAAGCACCCCAACTACCTGCATCCCAGCATTGATCCCGGCAGAGGCACCGGAAAAAGAATCTTCAAAGACGATACATTTTTCGGGATATGTGGATAAGTTTTCTGCAGATTTCAGATAAACTTCCGGATCGGGCTTATGGGTGGTTACATCCTCACTGGCCATAAAGGACTCCATCTTATTTCTAATGTCCAGCTTATCGATAATCAAATCCATATTGGCCCTGGGAGCAGAAGTTCCCACACCGGTTTTAAAGCCCTTATGTTTCAGGCTTTCCAAAAACTCCAAGTATCCTGAAATAGGAGTCACCTGTTCTGCATAGATTTCCCTAAACAAGCCTTCCTTCTCGTTTTCCAATTCAATCAATTCCTGAGAGCCAATTTCCCTTTGCAGGAAATGGCTGAAAATATAGCTATTTGGCTTTCCATACATATGTTGTGCGTACTCCTCCACACTTGGGTACATGCCTCTTTTGGCAAAGAAAGCATCGAATGCCTTGGAATGGTAAGGGTTGGTATGACAGATCACACCATCCATATCAAATATCACTGCAAAATTATTCATGCCGCAAAATTACAGCTTTTTTATGGGATTGGGGAAAGGGTTGGGATTATTGCTGTGTTAATAGAGACCTTAGATGTGAGAACCTAGACAGAGGTTAATAGTTTTGAGTAGGTAGTATTGGGTCTTGAGCCTGTGGTGTACTTCAAATTTCATTGGCATGTTCTCCGTCGACAGTCGACGTTCGACTGTCAACTGTCAGAGAGCGTTTTGGGCAAGATAAATCATTACCTTCATTCTTAATAAAGCAATTTTGTAAACTTATTCATAACTAACATAAAATTTGTGTTGTGCTGTGGGCTGAGCTCCAGCACGGATGAAACTTGGTCCTTAGGCTCAATTATCCGGTATCAACAAAAACAATATATGATAGGGCCAAGCTTATTTTAGAAAAATTCATTTCCTAGCTTCTAGAATGTGTTATCTTGGGCATCAAAATCATTTCCAATGCTAACTGTAACCTGTGCCATAATTTTTCAAGATGGATTGGTCCTGGCCGTTCAGCGGGCAAAAAATATGAAGATGCCCTTGAAGTGGGAATTCCCAGGCGGAAAGATCGAAGATGGGGAATCTGAAGAAGCCTGTCTGATCAGAGAAATCAAAGAAGAACTGCATTTGGGTATCAAAATAGAAGAGAAGCTGCCCGAGGTGATCCACCATTATGCCGATTTTACCATCCGGCTGATTCCCTTTCTAGCTACCATACTGTCAGGAACCTTACATTTGGAAGAGCATCAGACCTATAGGTGGTTAAAAAAAGATGAGTTGTTAGGTTTGGATTGGACCGAAGCGGATGTGCCAGTGGTGAGGGATTTTTTGGAAAACTTTTAACAAATGCATTTTTGGATTATGATCCAAATTTCCACTATTTAAAAGGTTTAGGAATTCCAGTGATTTAAAATCAATTGGAAATGCGAGAAAATGTAAATTCTTGCTCGTACTCTACAACAAAAAACACTAATCTCTCTAAAACCTGCCTTTAGTTTTATATTTAAAGATATTGTTCAATATTTGAAAGAGGAAAGGTCCAAGGGCCAATTGATAACTGCAGGATTCTCCTCCAACTGATTATTTACCCCCATTTCTATGGACTTACGCACAGTAAATGTGACCCGATATATCCTTCCTTTGCGGGAAGGGGGCTCCTTGCCAGCCCTAACAGATGCCGATGACGGTTTTAAATATGTATTGAAATTCAGGGGTGCCGGCCAACGTGAAAAGGCCCTGATAGCTGAACTGATTGGTGGGGAAATCGCCAGGCTGCTGGGATTCAAAGTGCCTGAATTAGTCTTTGCCTATTTAGACGCCGCATTTGGCAGATCAGAAGGAGATGAGGAAATCCAGGATTTACTCAAAAGCAGCCAGGGTAAAAATTTGGCCCTGCATTTTCTCTCAGGAGCAATCAATTACGATGCTTTGGCCATGGATGTGGCCCCATTACTCGCTTCCAAAATCGTTTGGCTGGACATGATGATCACCAATGTGGACCGAACCTTCCGCAACACCAATATGCTGATGTGGAACCGGGAACTCTGGCTGATAGACCATGGTGCCTCTTTGCTTTTCCACCATGCCTGGACCAATTGGGAAAAAAGCGCCACTAAAGCATTTCCCATTATTCAAAACCACGTACTGCTCCCACAGGCCAGCCAGTTGGAAGAAGCCAATGTACTTTTCAAACAAATGCTAAGCGTCGAAAAACTACATGAAGTGGTATCACTTATTCCAGAAGAATGGCTGTTGGCTGGAGGAGATGGCAACAATGCTGAAGAGCTACGCCAAGTGTACGAGGATTATTTACAGTTGAGATTTTCTTATGCGGATCAATTTACCAAAGAAGCCCAAGATGCAAGAACAGCACTTATTTGACTATGCCATCATCCGGGTGGTACCTCGGGTGGAAAGGGAAGAGTTTATCAACGCCGGGGTTATCCTCTGCGCATGGAAAAGCGGTTACCTAAAAGTGAAAACCCTACTGAACGAAGAAAAGCTATTGACATTGGATCCAGAAGCTGATATAGAAATGATCAAGAAGAACTTGGCTTCTTTTGATAAGATATGTTTTGGAAAAAGCAATGGCGGAAAAATTGCTGAGTTGGACTTGGCTTCCCGTTTCCGTTGGCTTACCGCTGTCCGAAGTTCTGTCATCCAAACTTCCAGGCCGCATAGCGGTTTCAGTCAAGACTTGGACAAAACATTGGAAAAGCTGTTTGAGGAAAATGTTTTGTAATTTCAACAGGACTGACATCACCAAAAAACATTGACATTAAACTAAAAAGGTTGAAGCCTTTTGGCTCCAACCCAATATTTATGTGTCAGGAATTGATTTCATTTAATTTCTTTTCCAACTCTTCCATATTGGAAGGCCGAACAAAATGCTTTTCCACAATATTTCCCTCTTCATCCAACAATAAATACCAAGGAATAGACAGGGACCCCTCATTATCAAATACCTCCCTCAATTCTGCATCAAGCTCTTTATTTGCCCGAATATGGTGGCCATTCAAACCATAATACTTGATCATTTCGTTCCACTTTTGTTCATATTCCGGCCGGTCAATGGAAATGTATAAGGAAGCTATATCGTACTTTTTCAATACCTCTTCCAGTTGTTCCTTATGTTCAAATTCTGCCTTGCAGGGCCCACACCAAGTCGCCCACACATCCACATACACCATTTTTCCTTTGAGACCTTTCGCTGCATCTTTTAAGGTATTGGTCTTCTTAGGATCAGCCACAAACTTGACATTTTCTCCAAAAGGTTCTCCGATTTTTTCATGATACAGAACTATCGGTTCAATCATAGGTTCCAAGTCCTTAGTGTACATACTTTGTGGATAATCTTGCTTGAATTCCCCGTATAAAGAAATCAATTCTTTTTCAAAACGTTTTTGAAGTGCACTTAAATAAAGGTAGTAGGCTTTAAAATAGTGCAAAAAGGGTGCTTCTATGTATTTCTCCGCTTCACCTAATTGATAAGTATGATATTGGCCATTATCATATTTAGCCTTCACTTCATCTCTATCAAACTCCTCATTTGTAAACACCTGGCTCCTTAAATAACTCTCAAGCATTTCATAAAAGGCGGTAGAACGGGATAGGTTTTCCCAAGAAACATCCGAAAAAACAGCCCTCCAAGCCCTCTTGTCTTCCTCAGAAAATTCACCTCCCTCGAAAGTCTTTCTAAATTTCTGATAATAAACATCGCTCCTTACGGCTTTGTAAAAGCAATCCATTTCTAATTTGACCAAATCAAAAAATTCCTCGCTAATAAATTCAGCTGCATACAGAGAATCAAATACTGATAAACTTTCCCCTTTTAGCCGTTCGATTTCCTGAAACATCTCCGACTCGGTTTCTTTTTCCCTATACAGCATACTTGCTGTATATTGGGATGATCTCATAGAAGGCAAATTGACAAATGCATCGAAACCCACCTTTCCAGGCCCATCCATACTTATTTCAGGTTTCTCTGGACCAAGATCGATCTGGATTTGATATTGCTGTCCCGGTTCCACAATAAAAGACTTTGCCATTTCTTTTGGGATCTTTATGCCCAAGATCAAAGCTTTATCGCTCTCCAACTTTATTTCGAAATTGCCCAATGAATCAAGATCGGATTCGGAAAGAAAAGCCCAACTGGTTATTCCCTCCACCGGCTTTGTAAAGAGTAATTTGGAAGGGATCTCTCCTACAACTTTACCCCTGATAAGCACTTCATTGCTTTTGGTGCTGCATGAAAAAATTGCAACCAAAAAAAGTAACAGTCCAATAGTATTTTTTTTCATAAGAATTTAATTTGTAAAACTTAAAATTTAGTGAATATTGCAATTTTCTAATATTACTCCAATCTTTTGGGATGAATCTTCTTTTTATGTGACCGATCCGAAAATATTTGTTGCAAATTACCCTGGTTCCATCTAAACCTCCTCAGGGGTTTCTAAAACTTTAAATGAATATCATGTCTACTATCAATCCCATTATCCAAGACTTCAAAAAAAGCTTGGAAGACCATGTCCTTTCCCGATCGGAAAGAAGGGAGATAAAATCAACAATCTCGCAGTTGTCCACACATGAAAAACAGGTCCTGCTCTCAGAAATCAGGAATATGGCCCTTGCCAATGCGGATGATCCGCAAACCCAAAATTTGATCCAGTGGTTTTATGAAGCCGTAAAGGTTTTACAATATGACGCACCTATTCCCCAAAGCACAGCGGCTTATTTTAGCCCTGGAAATGCTTGCAGAGAGGCCATAAAGCAAGAAATAAGAGCTGCCCAATCACTTATCCACATTTGTGTGTTTACCATCAGTGATGACCTGATCACGGAAGAATTGCTACTGGCCCACCGCCGAAAAGTCCCCATTAAGATCATCACGGATGATGACAAATCCCTGGATATGGGCTCTGACATTGTACGGCTGGAGGATGCCGGCATACCGGTTCAAATGGATGAGAGCCCCGTGCATATGCATCATAAGTTTGCCATTTTTGATCGTCAAAAAGTTCTCACCGGTAGCTATAACTGGACTAGATCTGCTGCAGAATATAACTATGAAAATATCGTGTTGATGGAGGATCAGGCTACTGCTAGGCAGTTTGAAAAGGAGTTTGACAAGTTATGGAAAATGTTTTAGCTTAATAGGATTGATTCCACACCAACAGCCTTAACCAACCAGTATCTCAATAACCTAGAAACTTCATAACCAAATCACCTACAATATGAATCAGGAAACCGGAAAATGGATAATGGGAATAGGAGTTGGCATCCTTTTCATTGGCCTTATTATCTACCTATTTGGTGCTAAGTTGCATTGGCTGGGCAAATTGCCCGGGGATATCCGGATCGAAAAGGAAGATTTCAGCCTGTATATTCCCATCACCACCATGATCCTGCTCAGCCTGATTTTTTCTTTAATCATCAGACTGATCCAGTATTTAGGTAAATGATCGGTTTTAATTTCTGATGGCTTCTGAAAAAAAGTCCTTTTTCCACAATTCTCGGGTCACAAAATTTATGCTATCCAAGATCTGGTAAATATTCTTTGGCACAAAGGGACTCAAGGAAATTTGATAGTTACCGTGCCTGTCCTTTTGAATGTCCATTTCATATTTCGCTTTCAGATGCAATAATTCTTTTGGAAAAAATATCTGCACATGAGTAGAAGTCATTTCAGAATGAAATCCAAATCGCTGTTTCTTATGATGGTAATGCTGTAGAATTGATTTCTCCTGAAATGATTTCTCCTGAATAATCAAAGATGATTCCTGCCACAATTTTGGATTAAATTGGTGGATGACCTGAATATTACCTTTTGTGAACTTATAGTGTACATGGTGATCCAGCTCCAGCTTTAGGGGCAGGTTATTTTTTATGGAAAGAAATCTCCAGAGATTATCTATTTTTTTTACATCCATCTTTTCGTTAATTTGGCTTTACTCGACCAGTCTGAAATAATCTTCAGCAGTTACCTTAAAAACATAACGTTCTTTTTCCGAAACCAATATAGATTTCCACTGTTGATTGGTTTCAACCTCAAATTCTGTTCCATCCTTAATCAGGGGATACAACTCTTCCACTAATCTCAAATGGGATGTCCGATCACCCAACTTAAAAGCCAAAGTCCCTTCCTTTTGAAGAACCTTATCGGTCCATTTAATACTTATGGGATCCAGATTTTGTAAAATCGGACATGGTTCCACATAAATGTAGGCTTTATCCTTTAAACGACTTATAATAATGGAAAGGTTGATAAAAAGCAAATTTTTGTCTTTTAATCTTTTGTCAAGACGGTAAATATCCAACTTCGCCTCTTCATTTTTTTCGATATCATAATAAAACTGCCGGACATTTTTAAAATATAGCTTGCTCGAGGCAGTGATTCTACTGTCCTTATCATCTCCTGAATTATCAGCCCTGTACTCGTTAAAAAATGAAAACAGAAATACTATTCCCAGCGAGGCCAAAAAGAAAATTTTCATTATCCTTTTCAGCTCCGGGGTCAATATGGGCTCCTTCGTGGGCATACATTAAAGAAAAAACTATTTGCAGTTAATAATCAATATAAGATTTATTATTCAAATTTGCTTTGAAATCTCTTCCAGCTTTTCCATTAAAAGTTGCCAAGCTGCTGCCACTGATTGCCTCTCTACGTCTGTTTGCCCTATCACCCAACGTATACAATATCTCCCCCCCAATTTGGTATGGGTGAAAAATGCTTTTCCGGAAGCATTTACTGAGGCCATCCAATTACTGTTCAATTCATTAAGCTCCTCAAGACTTAAAGACTTACCCACATATCGAAAGCAAATGGTATTCAACACATTAGGGACCAGCACCTCCAGATCAGGATGTTCTTCTATCCAGTCTTGGGCTTCCTTTGCCAGGTCAATATGTTCTCTAATTTTACTTCTGATTCCTGCCAGGCCATAACTGCGGATTACAAACCAAAGCTTTAAGGCCCTAAATCTCCTTCCAAGCTGAATCCCCCAATCCCGGTAGTTATTCACATGCTCATCCTGGGTAGTTCTGAGGTATTCTGGCGTCAGGGAAAAAGTCCTTACCCAGTGATCTGTATCTTTAACGAAAAGAACCGAGCAATCAAAATTGGTAAACATCCATTTGTGCGGATTGAAAACATAACTATCCGCAAATTCCAAACCCTGCACCATCCAGCGGAATTCTGGAAGGAGAAGTGCGGTGCCCGCAAAAGCTGCATCAATATGATGCCACAACTGGAATGCATTACAGATCTTGCCGACCTCATTTACAGGGTCTATGGCCACCGAACTGGTGGTGCCTACAGACGACACCAC